>Ga0209207_1000029_pt1 | contig 163633 bp, 139 predicted proteins | sample SaghotsprinmetaG_FD_184140 | JGI IMG/M metagenome (GOLD analysis project Ga0209207, IMG submission 184140) | Hot spring microbial communities from South Africa to study Microbial Dark Matter (Phase II) - Sagole hot spring metaG (SPAdes) (version 3) | ecosystem: Environmental > Aquatic >... | reverse complement strand
GCGGCGGCCATCTGCTCCACCAGGGCCGCGTTCTGCTGCGTCGCCTGGTCCATCTGCGTGATCGCTTCTCCCACCTGGCCCACCCCGGCGCTCTGCTCGCTGCTGGCCGCGCTGATCTCGCCCATGATGTCCGTCACCCGCCGGATCGCCGTCACCACTTCGGTCATCGTGGCTCCGGCCTTGTCCACCAGCGCGCTGCCCTGCTCCACGCGCTCCACGCTGGCGCCAATCAGCTGCTTGATCTCCTTGGCCGCCTCGGCGCTGCGCCCGGCCAGGCTGCGCACTTCGCTGGCCACCACGGCAAAGCCCCGGCCCTGCTCGCCCGCGCGGGCCGCCTCCACCGCCGCGTTCAGCGCCAGGATGTTGGTCTGGAAGGCAATGCCGTCGATCACGCCGATGATGTCCGCGATCTTCTTGCTGCTGTCGTTGATACCCTTCATGGTGCTGACCACTTCGGCCACCACTTCGCCGCCCTGCTGGGCCACCGACGATGCATTCACCGCCAGCTGGTTGGCCTGGCGTGCATTGTCGGCGTTCTGGCGCACCGTGCTGCCCAGCTCTTCCATGGATGCCGCCGTCTCCTCCAGCGCACTGGCCTGCTGCTCCGTGCGGGCCGACAGGTCGTTGTTGCCTTGCGCAATCTCCGCGCTCGCCGTGGCAACGCTCTCGGCGCCCTGGCGCACACGGGAGACGGTATCGACCACGCTCGCCCGCATGGCCAGAATGCCGTGCAGCACGCTGTGCTCATCGGTCGCGCGGGGAATGTCAACCGACAGATCGCCCTGGGCAATGCGGTGCGTGATGCCGTTGAGCAGTTCAGGGTCCGCACCCAGCTGGCGCACGATGCTGCGCGCCAGCACGAAACTGATCAGCACCAGTGCCACGGCCAGCACCGCTGTCACGATGGCTGCCTGCATCAAGCGCTGTAAAAAAGTGGACTGGACGGTATCGACATACACACCGGAACCGACAATCCATCCCCAGGGGGCAAAGCCCTTGACATAGGCTGCCTTCTCCACCGGCACATCACTTCCTGGCTTGGGCCACAGATAGTCCACAAAGCCGGCACCGTCTTTCTGCACCACTTTGACGAACTCCACATAGAGAAACTTGCCAGTGGGGTCCTGGCGCTGGCTCTGGTCCTTGCCCTCCAGGTCAGGGACGATCGGGTGCATGACCACCTTGGGGTGCATGTCATTGATCCAGAAATACTCCGTGCCGCTGTAGCGCAGCGGGCGCACGGCAGCAATTGCACGTTGCTTGGCCTCATCTTCCGTGAGAGCGCCCTTGGACGCCTGTTCATGAAAATGCGCAATCACCCCATGGGCGGTTTCCACCGCCTGACGCACGCTCGCCTGGCGCTCCTGCAGGATCAGGCTTCGCTCGGACAGCATGAAAATGCCGATGAGGACGACCATTCCCAGTACCGCGCTGACCACCAGCATGCCCAGGCGCCGGGAAACACTGAAACGATGAAGTGTCCACATGATGGGTTTCCTTTCGCATACAGGCCGACCGCTTCCATCCCCTCCCAATCTCGCCGGGCCCCCCTGCAGGAAACAGCCAAGAATCAAGCATTCCGAGTCACATCCGTGACACATTGACACAAACATACACCATCCCCAGGCGCATGGCGAGCCCTCGCCAGACCGCGTCCGCCACTCCTTTGGAGAGCTGCGCCCATTTTTGACGCTGCGGCGCATGAAAAAATGCGCAGTTGCCCGCATGCCATGCCCACGGCGGCATGCAGGCCCTGACCGCGTAGCGAATTCCGATGCCCCTGTTTGACAAAAAAGCCCCCGAACTTCACGAACTGCCTCCGCCGGGGCTGCACCTGCTGGCGCTGGAGCTCCGCGCTCCGTGGGAGCTGGGCGCCGTTCTCCCGGCCTGGCCCCTGCTGCAGCGCGCCCCGCTCGGCGATGGCCATTCCGTCATCGTCTTCCCCGGCCTGACGGCGGGCGACCCGACCACGCTGCCATTGCGCCGCTATCTGGAAAGCCGCAACTACCAGACCCACGGCTGGGGCCAGGGTCTGAACCTGGGGCCTCGCCACGGGGTGCTGGAAGCGGCCAAACAGCAACTGGAAGATACCTGCCAGAGGAGCGGCGCCCGCGTGAGCCTGGTGGGCTGGAGCCTGGGCGGCGTCTATGCCCGCGAACTGGCCAAGGAAATGCCCGACCGGGTGCGCTGCGTGATCACGCTGGGCACGCCGTTCGCCGGCCCCCACACATCCACCAACGCCTGGCGCATTTACCAGTTCGCCAGCGGACGTGAAGTGCACCGCGAAGCGGAACACTACAACCTGCCCGAGGCCCCGCCCGTGCCCACCAGCAGCATCTACTCACGCACCGATGGCGTGGTGGCCTGGCGCGGCAGCATACAGGCCCCCGCCGCCCACAACCCGCACACTGAAAACATCGAGGTCATTGCCAGCCATTTCGGCATCGGCCTCAATCCCAGCGCCTGGTGGGCCGTGGCTGACCGGCTGGGCCAGCCGCAGGGGCCGGGCGCCTTGTGGCAACCCTTCAGGCGCCCCACCCTTGCGGGCCTGCACCTTCTCTACCCCGACCCACAGGGCCAGCGCTGAACGGGCCGGGGCCGGGACCCGCACAGAGCACCAGGCGCATGGTACTTGCGCTCTATTTTTGATAGCTTTCAGCGCAATACCATAAAGCGCTTGAAGCTGTTTTCATTCAAATTTCAGAAGCTCTCCCAATCGTCTTCCCCGGCTGTTTTTGACGCGGTGGCGGCCGGTGCAGCGGGTGCACTGGAGGCCCCGAGGCGCGCGACCGGCGTGGGCTGGGCCTTGGGTTTGGGTTTGGGTTTGGCAACAGCGCGCACCTTTGGCGGGGCCGGAGGCGCCGGCACGGCAACGGCAGGCCGTGGCGCAGCAGGCGGCTCCGCGACCGTGCTCCGGCCCCCATCGGACGGCAGACGGAACACAGCCACGGCCCCCACCATTTCACCCGCCTGCGTCTTGAGGCTGCTGGCGGCGGCGGCCATCTGCTCCACCAGGGCCGCGTTCTGCTGCGTCGCCTGGTCCATCTGCGTGATCGCTTCTCCCACCTGGCCCACCCCGGCGCTCTGCTCGCTGCTGGCCGCGCTGATCTCGCCCATGATGTCCGTCACCCGCCGGATCGCCGTCACCACTTCGGTCATCGTGGCTCCGGCCTTGTCCACCAGCGCGCTGCCCTGCTCCACGCGCTCCACGCTGGCGCCAATCAGCTGCTTGATCTCCTTGGCCGCCTCGGCGCTGCGCCCGGCCAGGCTGCGCACTTCGCTGGCCACCACGGCAAAGCCCCGGCCCTGCTCGCCCGCGCGGGCCGCCTCCACCGCCGCGTTCAGCGCCAGGATGTTGGTCTGGAAGGCAATGCCGTCGATCACGCCGATGATGTCCGCGATCTTCTTGCTGCTGTCGTTGATGCCCTTCATGGTGCTGACCACTTCGGCCACCACTTCGCCACCCTGCTGGGCCACCGACGATGCATTCACCGCCAGCTGGTTGGCCTGGCGTGCGTTGTCGGCGTTCTGGCGCACCGTGCTGCCCAGCTCTTCCATGGATGCCGCCGTCTCCTCCAGCGCACTGGCCTGTTGCTCCGTGCGGGCCGACAGGTCGTTGTTGCCTTGCGCAATCTCCGCGCTCGCCGTGGACACGCCCTCGGCGTTGGTGCGCACACCCCGGACCACGCGGGCCAGGTTGTCGCGCATCTCGCTCAATGCGCGCAACAGCTGCCCCATTTCATCGCGGCCGCCCACGGGAATCTGCACAGCCAGGTCGCCCTCCGAGATCGCGCTGGCCACTGCCACGGCACTGTGCGCGGGCCGTGCGACGGCACGGGCGATGGCCACGCCCAGCACGATGGCCACCGCCACACAGGCCAGCAATGTACCGATCACCCACAGGCGGGCCTGCGCGTAGGCATCGCCCGCGCTCTCGCTGACACGGCGCATGCCCTGCGCATTGAGTTTCTGCATCTCACCCAGGGTCTCGGCCATGGCCACGAAGGCGGTTTCGGAGTCCCCTGCGTAGAGCTGGTTGAGCGTACTGCCCGTTAGCTCCATGGTTTCGGAACTGCTGAAATCGACCCCCTTGGCGATGTCCGCCAGATTCACCTGCTGCTGGAGGTACTCGGCCTTGCGCTGACGGTAGGCCTGGAAGACCTTGCGTTCCTCGGCACTGGTCAGCAGTGCCTCGTAGCCAGCCTCGATGGCCGCGAGGTCCTTCATCCGGGCGGCCACCTGGTCCACGAAGCCCGCGACCTCGGCCGCGCTATTGGCCGTGATCATTCCGGCTTCGGAACGCCGCATGCGATTGAGCAGCACGCGCAGGTCACCGGTCTGCGACACGATGGGCAGGACGCGGGACGCCATCTCGTCGGCCTGGCCATGCATGCGCGACAGTTGCGCCAGCGCCACCGCGCCCAGCAGCGCCGTGAACAGCACCAGAATGCAAAACCCCAGCCCGAGCTTCACGCCAATGCGCAGATCGGAAATTTTCATGACCCCACCCCTTCACGGTACCGTTCCAAAGAATGCGGGTCAGTCTAGCGACGCCCTCCCCAAGACCGCTGCGGGTTATCCATGAAAAAAGCATGCCGACGTCGCCGTGGGCATGCTTTGGGGGTGGGGGTGTCAGGGCTCTGTCAACCTGGACAGGCCCGGGACATCAGGCCAGGGACTTCTGATAGTTCTCCAGGCCTTCCATGATTTCCTGGTGGGCTTGCTCGACGCCTTCCCAGCCCAGCACCTTGACCCACTTGCCTTCTTCCAGGTCCTTGTAGTGCTCGAAGAAGTGGCTGATGGCCTTCAGGCGCATGGGGTTCACGTCGGCCACGGTCTTCCAGGGCTCGTACATCTTGAGGATCTTGGTGGTGGGCACGGCCAGCACCTTGCCGTCGATACCGGCCTCGTCTTCCATCTTCAGGATGCCCAGGGCGCGGCAGGGTACGACCACGCCGGGGTGCAGCGGGTACGGAGTGATCACCAGCACATCCACCGGGTCGCCATCGCCCGACAGGGTGCGGGGCACGTAGCCGTAATTGCACGGGTAGTACATGGCCGTGGTCAGGAAACGGTCCACGAAGACGGCGCCCGACTCCTTGTCCACTTCGTACTTGATGGGATCGGATTCGGCCGGAATCTCGATGACCACATTGAAGGTTTCAGGAAGGTTCTTGCCGGGAGTGACGCTGTTGAGAGACATGTTGTCGTTCGCGATGTTGATGATTGTTAAGGATTCACGTCGGGATTAACCCTCATTTTACCGGCACCCCCCTTTCTCGACGCTTGCATGTCATTTTTTCGGGGTAAATTGCCCGAGTTGGCCAATCGTCTCCAGGCACTGGGGCACGAGGAAGCAACGCAGCGGAGACACTCCCATGCGTTGTGTCTCCTAACGTGCGATTCAACACCCTGGAGAAAAAGAATGGCTGGAAATACAGCGCTGACTTCCCCTCTCATATTGGCCCTGGTTTGCGGGCTGGTTGCAGTGGCCTACGGCATCTGGGCCCGTGGCTGGATTCTCTCGAAGGACGCGGGCAACGCCCGCATGCAGGAAATTGCCGCCGCCATCCAGGCGGGCGCGGCCGCCTACCTGGCGCGCCAATACAAAACCATCGCCATCGTCGGCATCGTGCTGGCCGTGCTCATTGGCATGTTTCTCGATGCCAAGACCGCCATCGGCTTCGTCATTGGCGCCGTGCTCTCGGGCGCCTGCGGCTTCATCGGCATGAACGTCTCGGTGCGCGCCAACGTGCGCACCGCCCAGGCCGCCACGCAAGGCATTGGCCCGGCGCTGGACGTGGCCTTCCGCGGCGGCGCCATCACGGGCATGCTGGTGGTGGGCCTGGGCCTGCTGGGCGTGGCCGGTTTCTACTGGTTCCTGGTGGGCAGCAACCCGGTGGCCGACAAGACTCTGGCGGGCCTGCTCAACCCCCTGATCGGCTTTGCCTTCGGCTCCTCGCTGATCTCCATCTTCGCGCGCCTGGGCGGCGGCATCTTCACCAAGGGCGCCGACGTGGGCGCCGACCTGGTGGGCAAGGTCGAGGCCGGCATCCCCGAGGATGACCCGCGCAACCCTGCCGTGATCGCCGACAACGTGGGCGACAACGTGGGCGACTGCGCCGGCATGGCCGCCGACCTGTTCGAGACCTACGCCGTGACGCTGATCGCCACCATGGTGCTGGGCGCCCTGCTGGTGGCGGCCGCGCCGCTCAACGCCGTGCTCTACCCGCTGGCGCTGGGCGCAGTGTCCATCGTGGCGTCCATCATCGGCTGCTTCTTCGTCAAGGCCTCGCCCGGCATGAAGAACGTGATGCCCGCGCTCTACAAAGGCCTGGCCATCGCCGGAGTGCTCTCGCTCGTCGCCTTCTACTTCGTCACCACCTGGATCATTCCCGACAACGCCCTGGGCGGCAGCGGTGCGCAGATGCGGCTGTTTGGCGCCTGCGCCACCGGCCTGGTGCTGACGGCCGCGCTGGTCTGGATCACCGAGTTCTACACCGGCACGCAGTATTCGCCGGTACAGCACATCGCCCAGGCGTCCACCACGGGCCACGGCACCAACATCATCGCGGGCCTGGGCGTCTCCATGCGCTCGACCGCCTGGCCGGTGATCTTTGTCTGCATCGCCATCCTGGTGGCCTACCAGCTGGGCGGCCTGTACGGCATTGCCGTGGCGGCCATGTCCATGCTGAGCATGGCCGGCATCGTGGTGGCCCTGGACGCCTACGGGCCGATCACCGACAACGCCGGCGGCATTGCCGAGATGGCCGAACTGCCCAGCAGCGTGCGCGACATCACCGACCCGCTGGACGCCGTGGGCAACACCACCAAGGCCGTGACCAAGGGCTACGCCATCGGCTCGGCCGGCCTGGCGGCGCTGGTGCTGTTCGCCGACTACACGCACAAGCTGGAAAGCTACGGCCTGGCCATCTCCTTCGACCTGTCCGACCCCATGGTCATCATCGGCCTGTTCATCGGCGGTCTGATCCCCTACCTGTTCGGTGCCATGGCCATGGAGGCGGTGGGCCGCGCCGCAGGCAGTGTGGTGGTGGAAGTGCGCCGCCAGTTCAGCGAGATCAAGGGCATCATGGAAGGCACGGCCAAGCCCGAATACGGCAAGGCCGTGGACATGCTGACCACCGCCGCCATCAAGGAAATGGTCATCCCCAGCCTGCTGCCGGTGGTGGTACCGATCGTGGTTGGCATCGCCCTCGGACCCAAGGCCCTGGGCGGCCTGCTCATGGGCACCATCGTGACCGGCCTGTTCGTCGCCATCAGCATGTGCACGGGCGGCGGCGCCTGGGACAACGCCAAGAAATTCATCGAGGACGGAAACCATGGCGGCAAAGGCAGCGAGGCGCACAAGGCCGCCGTCACCGGCGACACCGTGGGCGACCCCTACAAGGACACCGCGGGCCCGGCCGTGAACCCGCTGATCAAGATCATCAACATCGTGGCCCTGCTCATCGTGCCGCTGGTGGTGAAGTTCCACGGGGGCTGAACATCCACCCGAGGCCCCTGAAAATGGCCGCTGACCAAAGGGGGCATTGCGCCCCCTTTCTTTTATGTCGCCACAATGGCCGCCTCGATCCGATGGACCCACGCCAGCCCTGCCACTGAGAAGGATGCACCCTTGAATCCCGTTGCACCCCCCGCCACCGGAGCCCATGCGGCGCTGTACCAGCGCGTCATCCAGGATGTGCTCACGCATTCCGGCCACCTGATGGAACGCGTGATCGAATCCACCCGCCAGTCCCTGCAGGCGCGCGAAGACCTGGCGCGCACCCCCGGCGAGCGCCACAGCGTCATGGACGCCCGGCAGCACCTCACCCGGCTCACCTTCGTGCTGTGCGAGCGCTACCCCGGCGCCCTGCAGCAGGCACTGGCCGAAGGAGCCGCGCAGCAGAAAGCCACCCGCTCCCTGTTCGCCGTGCATTTCGACGAACTGGAGCTGATGGACGAATCACAGATCAACGAGAGTGTGGAGCGAGCCCGTGCCGGGCAGGTCGTGGCCGAGGCCGTGCAGGCCCCGCTGGCCGACCTCAACGCGCTCGTGAGCGCGGCCCAGGGCCAGGCCACGGTGAATGCCGACCACAACCCCCTGCACCCCCAGGTTTTTCTGCAGGCCCTGCAGACCGTGGTGGGGCAGATGCAGGTGTCCGAACAGGTGCGCCGCGACTGGATGTGGCACCTCGCCCAGGCCCTGGGCAATGAGCTGCGGGTGCTTTACCTCGAACTCACCCGGCGGCTGCAGGAGGGCGGCGTCCAGCCTGCCGGATACGCCGTGCGCCAGACCAGCGGCGACTACGTGTACCTCCAGCCCACCGGCCCGCAAGGCCATGCCCCGGGTTTCGGTCCGGAGACCGCCGCCGGGCCCATCGACGGCGCCCCTCCCGCCAGTGCCCATGACACCTCCCTTCTCACACTCGGACGGCTGCGCCGCCTGCTGGCGGGGGAGTTGTCCGACAGCCCGGCCCCCGCGCCCGAAGAATCCTTTGCCGAACGCTTCTCGCGGGAATTCGAAGGACCGGGCTCCATGGCCGATCTGCCGCCGCCGGATTTCGACATCACCGTGCCGGCAGCCTTCGAGGCACTGCAGGAGATGAACCAGGTGGACCACATGGTGCAGCGCCTGGGCAACCAGCGCCAGCACGCCGCTGCGGATGCCGCGTCCAACCCGGCCCATGCGGAGCGCGAGGCCATGCGCAGCAGCGCCACGGGCCTGGGCCAGGCCCTGAGCCTGGAGGTGGTGGCCCTGATGGTGGACAACATTGCACACGACGGCCGTCTCCTCTGGCCGGTGCAGCAACTGGTCAAGGAGCTGGAGCCCGCACTGCGCCAGCTGGCCCTGGCCGACCCCCGATTCTTCAGCGACAAGGAGCATCCCGCACGGCGCCTGCTGCAGGAAATGACCGACCGCAGCCTGGCCTTCGACAGCCTCGAAGCGCATGGGTTCGAGAGCTTCATGCAACCGCTGATCGACATTGCCCGGCCGCTGGCCAACGCGCCCATCGAGGGCAAGGAGCCCTTCGAGCATGCACTGGAGCAGCTGCTCGGCGCCTGGGCCGAACGCGAGCAGCAGCGCGCGCGTGAACGCCTGCGCGCCATTGAAACGCTGCGCCGGGCCGAGCAGCGCAATCTGCTGGCCGCGAAAATGGTGCGCGACCTCTGGCTCCTTCCCCAGATCGACCAGGTTCCCAAAGAAATCCACCGGTTCCTGGAAGGCCCGTGGGCACAGGTCATGGCCCAGGCGCGCCTGACCGATGAAAGCGGCAGCAACGACCCCGGACGCTACCGCGAACTGGTGGACGCGCTGCTCTGGAGCGCCCAGCCCGAGCTGACGCGCATCAACGTGGGCCGCCTCGCGCGCCTGGTGCCCAAGCTGCTGTCCAAACTGCGCGAGGGCCTGGCCACCATCGACTACCCGTCCACCAAGACCGCCGCGTTTTTCGACCTGCTGATGAAGCTGCACCAGCAGGCCTTCCGCCCGGGCCCCGCCGCCGCCGCGCCAGCCGCAATGCCGCCGCCCGCATCTCCCCGGAGCACGCCCGCGCCCGCCGCCGAGGAGCCCTGGATCGCCCCCTCCGAAGCCCAGCAATCGGGGTTCATGGATGTGGGCCCTTGCGAGCCTCCCGCCGCCCCCGCAACAGCCCCGGACAGCCCCGCCACAGCCGACGAACCCGCCTTGGCCGAGGGCCAGGGCATGGCCATCGGCACCTGGGTGGACCTGCTGGTGGCAGGCAAATGGGAACGCACCCAGCTCTCCTGGATCGGCCCGCATGGCACCCTCTTCCTGTTCACCAGTGCCTATGGCCGCACCCAGTCCATGACCAAGCGCGTGCTCGACAAGCTGGTCGCGCAGGGATCGATGCGCGTGGTGTCGCAGCAGGCCGTGGTGGAAGGCGCCCTGGACGCCGTCGCCCAGGCCGCCATGCGCAACAGCGTGGATATCAGGCTGTGAGCTTCTGGGCGTCGGCCAGCACGCAGTGCTGCCCGGTCCGGCGGCAGTGGTCCTGCTCCCGCCAATAGCTGCCATGGCCCAGACACCCCGTCTGGCAGATCACCAGATCCGCCGCCACGGCTGCGCTGTCGCGCTCGCCCAGCAGCCGCGTCACCAGGCGCGCGTGGTCCTCGCGTGCCAGGGCCAGCGCCGTTTCGCGCACGATCACGGCCGCCCGCAGGCGCATGGCCTGGGCCTGCAGGCGCTCAATCTCGGCACGCTGCTCGGCCATCGCCCGGCTGCAGCGCTCCTGCACCGCTGCGTACTCGCGGCACAAAGCGGCGTGTTCTGCGGGCAAGGTATCGGCAAGAGGGCAGAAGATGGGCATAGGCACGGGCTGAAGAGCAGGGTTTCACAGCAGTATAAATGAGAATTATTGTCATTTAAAACCTCTATGTTCATCTGCCCATCCGTGCCGCCCATGGCTCGTGACAGGATCAGCGCGCCACAGACGCGCCCTTCGCAGCACCATCGGCTGCATGCCCAGAAAATCAAATTTGATAGCTGCGAGCGCAATGCCAGAAAGCGCTGTAGGCCAAAAATATCTGAATTTTTCAGGGGTGTGGCCGAAGCACCATGCGGTCGCGCTGCATTTGCACGTCAAAGTGCTGCAAGAAGTTTTGCCCCAGCAGCGCATCGCCCGCCGCGTCGCCGGTGTAGCCCGTGCCCACGCGCAGACCCGAGACCACAAACGCCCCCACAACGACCGATTGCGCGGCCACAATGCGCCCCTGGCGCACGCCATTGGCGGTGCGAAACTGCGTCAGCTCGCCGCCCGTCAGGCCAGCTTGGTGCGCCAGCGCATCGGTCACGGCGATCAGGCTGGCGCCGGTGTCCACCATGAACACCACCGGCTGGCCGTTGATGCGGCCCGGCACGCGAAAGTGTCCATCGTTGCCGCGCGGGATGACCAGCGCGCCATCGGCCGCCACCACCGCCGCGCGCGGCTGGCGCACGCGGTCCATCACCACATACAGCACGGCCATCACGGCCAGCCAGAACGCCAGGATGCCCAGCGTGCCCCAGCGCATGAGCGAGGCCGGGTTGCGTGACTTCAACTGTTGATCTGGGCCCACAGCTTGTCCAGTCGCTTGGTGCTTACGGGCTGCGGCGTGCGCAGCTCCTGGGCGAAGAAGCTCACGCGCAGCTCCTCCAGCAGCCAGCGCAGTTCCTGCATGCGCGCGTCCACCTGGCCCTTGCGTTCGGCCACCAGGCGCCAGTAGCGCTGCTCCTGCGGGCGCAGCTCGGCCAGGCGGGCGGCGTCGCGCGCCGGATCGGCGCGGACTTTGTCCAATCGCAGAACGATGGCCTTGAGGTAACGCGCAAAGTGCGCCAGCTGCGGCCAGGGCGCGGCCGCCAGGAACTGCTTGGGCATGAGGCGCTGCAGTTGCTGCTGCGCATCCTGCGTGGCCTCGGGCGCGCCCTTGGTGTCCTTGATCTTGCGCACCGCCGTGGCGTATTCCTGCAGGATGGTGAGTGCCAGGCGCGCCACCTCGTTGGCAATCAGCGTGAGGCGCGCACGCCCCTCCTGCACGCGGCGCTCGAAGTCCTGCGCGTTGGTGGGCAGCGGGTCGAGCAGGAAGGCGCGGTCCAGCGCCACGTCGAGGATCTGCGCGCGCAGTTCCTCCTGCGTGCCCAGCGGCATGTAGGCCACGGCCATCTTCTGCAGGTCGGGGATGTTCTTTTCGAGGTACTTGAGCGCATCCTTGATCTGCAGCGCGCACAGGCGGCGCAGGCCGGCGCGGTGCTTGGCCGCCGCCACCTCGGGTTCGTCGAACACCTCGATGGTGACGGCGTCGCCTGCGTCGATGAGCGCTGGGAAGCCGATGAGCGTCTGCCCGCCCTTGCCGATCTCCATCAGCTCCGGGAGTTCGCCGAAGGTCCAGGCGGTGTAGCGCTGTTCGGCCTGCGCGGCGGGCGTGGATTTCGCTCTCTTTTCAGGAGCTGCTTGCGCTTTATCTACGGCATTTTCAGATGGTTTTTTATCTGAATCTGGCTTGGATGAAGCGCCAGGCGCTATCTTTAATGAAGCAAGCGCCTGGAAGGCCCCGCGCGCCTTGGCGCCCAGTTCGGCCTTGAGCGCGCCCAGGTTGCGCCCCTGGCCCAGCTGGCGGCCGTGCTCGTCCACCACGCGGAAGTTCATGAACAGGTGCGACGGCACCATGTCGAGCTTGAAATCGGCGCGCTTGACGTCGAGCGAGGTTTCGTCACGCACCTGCTTGAGCAGTGCGTCCACCAGTCCGGTGTGGCCCACGCGGTCGGGCGTGCCCAGCAAGGCGGCCAGGCGCGTGGCGCTGTCGGGCAGCGGCACGAAGCGGCTGCGCGGGCGCTGCGGCAGGCTCTTGAGCAGGGCCTGGATCTTGTCCTTGAGCATGCCGGGCACGAGCCACTCGCAACGCTCCTCCTGCACCTGGTTGAGCACGAACAGCGGGATGGTGACGGTGATGCCATCGCGCGGGTCGCCGGGCTCATGCAGGTAGCTCGCGGCACAGTCCACGCCGCCCAGCCGCACCATCTTGGGAAAGGCGCTGGTGGTGATGCCCGCCGCCTCGTGGCGCATGAGCTCGTCGCGCGTGAGCTTGAGCAGGTCGGGCCGGGCCTTGCTCTCCGCGCGGTACCAGTGCTCGAAGCTGCGCCCGTTGCACACATCCTGCGGCACCTGCTGGTCGTAGAAGGCGAAGATCAGCTCCTCGTCCACCAGCACGTCCTGGCGGCGCGACTTGTGTTCCAGCTCCTGCACCTTGGCGATGAGCTTCTCGTTGGCGGCCAGGAAAGGCAGGCGCTTGTCCCAGTCCTGCGGCGCCTCGCCGCCCACCAGCGCCTCGCGGATGAACAGCTCGCGCGCAGCGTGCGGGTCCACCTTCTCGTAGCCCACGCGGCGCCCGCTGTAGACCACCAGGCCGTACAGCGTCGCGCGCTCGAACGCTACCACCTCGGCGGCCTTCTTCTCCCAGTGCGGGTCGAGCACCTGTTTCTTCAGCAGGTGCGCGCCCACCTCTTCAAGCCATTGCGGCTCGATGGCCGCGATGCCCCGGCCGAACAGGCGCGTGGTTTCCACCAGTTCGGCGCAGACGATCCAGCGCCCCGGCTTCTTGCGCAGGTGCGCGCCCGGATGGCGGTGGAACTTGATGCCGCGCGCGCCCAGGTAAACGTCCTCTTCCTCGGGCTTGAAGCCGATGTTGCCCAGCAGGCCGGCCAGCATGGACAGGTGCAGCGCCTCGTAGCTGGCGGGCTGGGTGTTGAGCGCCCAGTGGTGCTCCGTCACCACGGTGAGCAGTTGGCTGTGCACGTCGCGCCATTCGCGCACGCGGCGCACGTTGATGAAGTTCTGGCGCAGCAACTGCTCGTACTGGCGGTTGCTGAGCTTGTGCGTGGGCGCCGCCGCCGCAGGCACGGGCTGCGCCGGCGCGGCCGCCTTGCGCTGCGCCACCGGCAGCACGGCCTGCGAGGGGCCGCGCGCACGCGCCTGGGCCTGCTGCACGCGGGCCGAGGGCAGCTGCGGCACACCGCCGCGCGCGTCCTGCAGCCACTGCCAGAGCTTGAGGTAGCCGCTGAATTCGCTCTTGTCGTCGTCGAACTTGGCGTGCTGCTGGTCGGCCTGCTGCTGTGCCTCCATGGGGCGGTCGCGCACGTCCTGCAGGCTCAGGGCGCTGGCGATCACCAGCACCTCGCTGAGGGCGCCGCGCGAACGGGCTTCGAGGATCATCCGGCCCACGCGCGGGTCCAGCGGCAGCTTGGAAAGCTCGCGCCCCAAGGGCGTCAGCTCGTTGTTCTCATGAACCGCGCCCAGTTCAACGAGCAACTGGTAGCCATCGGCAATCGCCCGGCCCGAGGGCGCGTCGATGAACGGAAAGTCTTCCACCACGCCCAGGTGCAGCGACTTCATGCGCAGGATCACGCCCGCCAGCGATGAACGCAGGATTTCCGGGTCGGTGAAGCGCGGCCGGCCCGCAAAGTCCTTTTCGTCGTAGAGCCGGATGCAGATGCCGTTGGCCACGCGCCCGCAGCGCCCGGCGCGCTGGTTGGCCGCCGCCTGGCTGATGGGCTCGACCAGCAACTGCTCCACCTTGCTCCGTAAACTGTAGCGCTTGACGCGCGCCGTGCCTGCGTCAATCACGTAGCGGATGCCTGGAACCGTGAGCGAGGTCTCGGCCACGTTGGTGGCCAGCACGATGCGCCGGCCCGTGTGGCCGTCGAAGATGCGGTCCTGCTCGGCCTGCGACAGGCGCGCGAACAGCGGCAGCACCTCGGCGTTGCGCGTGACCGGCTGGTGCGCCAGGTGCTTGCGCAGGTGATCGGCGGCCTCGCGGATCTCGCGCTCGCCAGGCAGAAAGACGAGGATGTCGCCGCCGGCGTTGCCCTGCCAAAGCTCGTCCACGCCGTCGGCGATGGCCTCGTTCAACCCGTAGTCGCGGCTTTCCTCGAACGGCCGCCAGCGCTGCTCCACCGGGAAGGTGCGGCCCGACACCTGGATCACCGGCGCCGGGCCCTTGCTACTTTCAAAGTGTTTGGCAAAGCGGTCCGCGTCGATGGTGGCGGAGGTCACCACCACCTTCAGGTCCGGCCGGCGCGGCAGGATTTGCCGGATATAGCCCAGCAGGAAGTCGATATTCAGGCTGCGCTCGTGCGCCTCGTCGATGATGAGGGTGTCGTAGGCCTTGAGCAGCGGGTCGGTCTGCGTCTCGGCCAGCAGAATGCCGTCGGTCATGAGCTTGACCGAGGCGTCGCGGCTCAGGCGGTCCTGGAAGCGCACCTTGTAGCCCACCACCTCGCCCAGCGGCGTCTTCAGCTCCTCGGCGATGCGCTTGGCCACGCTGCTGGCGGCGATGCGGCGCGGCTGGGTGTGGCCGATGAGCTGGCCCTTCTGGCCCGGCGCGGCGTTGCACTTGCCACGCCCCAGGGCCAGCGCGATCTTGGGCAACTGCGTGGTCTTGCCCGAGCCGGTTTCACCGCAGACGATGATGACCTGGTGCTGGCGCAGCGCCTCCATGATCTCGTCGCGCCGCCCCGACACGGGCAGGGACTCGGGAAACTCCAGGGTGAAGGCGCGGGAAGGCTCGGACGGACGCGGATCGGAAAAAGACATAGGCCCGCATTATCGGCAGCGCCGCCCGTCCCGGCGGGCAGGACGCACAATAGCGGGCGAACAAGCATTCCCTGGCAAAAGCAAAGCACATGCGCATTCTGGTGGTCGAGGACGACGAGGGCATCGCGGGCGGGCTGGCGGCCACGCTCCGGGGCGCGGGCTACGCGGTGGACATCTGCGCCACGCTCTCGGCCGCCTGGACGGCCCTGCATGTCGAGGCCTTCGACATGGTGCTGCTCGACCTGGGCCTGCCCGATGGCGACGGCATCGACTGGCTGCGCCGCCTGCGCCAAGAGGGGCGGCACCTGCCCGTGCTCATCCTGACCGCGCGCGACGCCCTGCCCGACCGCATCGCCGGGCTGGACGAAGGCGCCGACGACTACCTCGTCAAGCCCTTCGACCCCGGCGAACTGCTCGCCCGCATGCGCGTGGCGCTGCGCCGCAGCGAGGGGCGCGCCTCGCCCGTGCTGCGCCATGGCGACCTGGAGGTGGACCCGGCCGCCCACACCGTGCGCCGTGCGGGCGACCCGGTACCGCTGCGCGCCAAGGAATTCGCCCTGCTGCTGGCCCTGCTGCGCGCCAGCGGCCAGGTGCTGACGCGCCAGCGGCTCGAAGAGGCGCTGTACGGCTTCGACGACGCGCTGGAGAGCAATGCCCTGGAGGTGCATATCCACCACCTGCGCCGCAAGCTCGGCAACGAACTGGTCCAGACGGTGCGCGGCGTGGGCTACTACGTGCCCCGCGCCGATGCGAAACCGCTCCCTGCGGGCCCGGCATGAGCACGGCCCGTCCGCCCGCCCCCACACCCCGGCGCCCGCTGTGGCGCCACCTGTGGGCCTGGACGCTGGGCACGCTGGCGGCCATCTGGCTCATCCTGGCCGCCGTCGCCTACTACACCGGCCTGCACGAGGCCGACGAAATCACCGACGGCCAGCTCGAATCGACCGCCCAGCTGCTGTTGCGCCCGGACGCCCCGATCGGCCCGGGCCGCGCACCCGCCCGCCCCGTGGACGACGGGCAGGCCACCGCCGTCTATGCCCCCGCATTGCGCATCGTGGTCTGGGAGCATGGCCGCGTGCTGTGGGACACGCACCGCATCGCGGCGGCGCTGCCCGACCCCTTGCCCGCGGGCCGCCGCACGCTCACCCTCGGCGCCGCGCATCCGGGCCACACCTGGCGCGCCTTCGTGGCCGACGCCCCCGCCAGCGCCCAGGCGCCACGCCGCGTGGCCGTGCTGATCGACATGGGCTGGCGCCAGGCCCTGGGCCGCGACATCGCGGAGCACATCGTGCGCCCGGCCCTGATCCTGCTGCCGCTCGTGGCCTTGCTGCTGGCCTGGGCCATCCGCCGGGGCATCGCGCCGCTGGAACACCTGTCGGACCAGATCACCGCGCTCGACCTCGACGCCGGAAAGACCTTGCCAGCACAGCAACCCTTCGAGGAACTCTCCGCCACGGCCCATGCCATCAACGCGCTGGTGCAACGCCTGCAGTCGCAACTGGAGCGCGAACGCCGCTTCACCTCGGACGTGGCGCACGAGCTGCGCACCCCGCTGACCGCCATGCTGCTGCAGTCGCGCCTGGCCCGCGAAACCCGCCAGGACGCGGACCGGGATGCGGCCCTGGCCCTGGTCGAGCACGACGCCTTGCGCGCCGGCCGCATCCTGGGCCAGCTGCTGGACCTGGCCCGCGCGCAGAGCCTGGACGGCCAGGCCTCGGAGCCGGTGGACCTGTGCCACCTGGCACGCCAGGTGGTGGCCGCCCATGCCCCCATGGCCTACGAGCTGGGGCAGGAGTTGGCCCTGGAGGCACCGCCGAGCCCGGTGGTGGTGCAAGGCCACGCCACCATGCTGGAACTGGCCCTGCGCAACCTGGTCGATAACGCCCTGCGCCACACGCCCGGCGGCACGCTGGTCGAGGTGCATGTCGGCCATGCCGCCGACGGCGGCGGCTACCTCTCGGTCCGCGACAACGGCGCGCGCGACGGCGCCCGGCCCAGCGCCAGCCCCGGCCTGGGCGTGGGCCTCACGCTGGTGCAGCGCATCGCCGACGCGCACGGGGCCGTGCTGGAGCAGGTCCAGGGCACGCCCACCGAACCGCACCGGGTCACCCTCGCCTGGCCGCCGGATTAATGTTGAGATAAGCCTGGAGTCCAAGAATCGCCGCACCCAAGTGCACCCCGGTTCCCGACTCCATGCCCCTGACTGTCCCCCTCCGCGCTCCCTGGCACCCCACGGCCCTGCTGCTGGTGCTTGCCCTGTGGCTGGCCACCCTCGGCAACTTTCCGCTCTGGACCGTCCTGTGGAGGCTGCCCGAGATGCACGGCCCCCAGGCCGTCGCCACGCTGGGCATTCTGGTGCTGGTGGTGCTGGCGGCCACGCTGCTGCTGCTGAGCCTGCTGGTCTGGCCGCGCTGGCTCAAGCCCGCCGGTCTTCTGCTGCTGGCGGTGACGGCGTCGAGCAGCTACTTCATGGCCAGCTACGGCATCGTCATCGACCCGACCATGGCGACGAACGTGGTGCAGACCGACATGGGCGAGGCACTGGACCTGCTGTCCTGGCCGCTGCTCGTCACCCTGGCGCTCGGCGCCGTGCTGCCCGGCATCTGGTGGTGGCGCCAGCCGGTGCGCGCGGTGGGCGCGGTGCGGCTGGCCGGGCAGCAACTGGGCGCCGGCCTGCTGGGCCTGCTGGTCGCCGTGGCGCTGCTGTGGACCTCGTTCCAGGACGTGGCCTCGCTCATGCGCAACCACAAGCAGCTGCGCTACATGGTCAACCCGTTCAACACGGCGTATGCCGTGGGCCGCGTCGCGGTGGGCCGCACCACGCAGGCCCAGAAGCCGCTACGCCCCCTGGGTGAGGACGCGCGCGGCCCCGCCGCCACGGGCACGGACCCCGATGGCGCACCCCTCATCGTGCTGGTGGTGGGCGAAACGGCCCGCGCTGCCAATTTCGGGCTCGGCGGCTACGGGCGTGACACCACGCCCCGGCTCAAGGAACTGCAGGGCCAGGGCGGCCTGGTGTATTTCTCGAACGTGAGTTCCTGCGGTACCAACACCCAGACATCCGTGCCCTGCATGTTTTCGCACCTGGGCCGGGAAGGCTATGCGGACGCCTCCGGGCGCCACGAAAACCTGCTCGACGTGCTGCAGCGCGCCGGCCTGGCCGTGCTGTGGCTGGACAACCAGTCCGGCTGCAAGGGGGTGTGCGAGCGCGTGCCGAACGTGGACACCCGTGCCCTGGACCTTCCCGGCCTGTGCCCCGACGGCCAGTGCCTGGATGAGGCCATGCTGCGCCAGCTGCCGCAGGAGCTCGCCAAACTGCCCGCCGAACGCCGCGCCCGGGGCACGGTGGTGGTGATGCACCAGATGGGCAGCCACGGCCCGGCCTATTACAAGCGCTCGCCGCAAGCCCTCAAGCCGTTCCAGCCCGAATGCACCAGCCACGCGCTGCAGGAATGCCCCGTGGAGCACATCCAGAACGCCTACGACAACTCGTTGCGCTACACCGACCACTTCCTGGCCGAGACGGTGCAGTGGCTGCAGGCGCAAAAACGCCCCACGGCCCTGCTCTATGTGTCAGACCACGGCGAGTCGCTCGGCGAAAAGGGCCTCTACCTGCACGGCATGCCTTACCGCATGGCGCCCAAAGAGCAGACCCATGTGCCCATGCTGGCCTGGGCCTCCAAACCGCTGCAGCGCGAGATGCGCTGGAACATGGCTTGCCTCCAGACCAAGGCCGCGCAGCCCTGGTCGCACGACAACCTGTTCCACACCGTGCTGGGCATGGCGCGCGTGGGCACCCAGGCGCATGTCCCGGCGCTGGACATCCTGTCGGACTGCGCCCCCCCAGCCTGAGCAATATCGGTGAAAATCGCGCACCGGCCGCCCGCCGGTGCCCTTGCCACCTTTTTGCCAGCCCGCCACCGCCGCATGTCCACCGTCTTCAACTTCACCTTCGTGCCCTGGTTCCGCTCGGTGGCGCCCTATATCCACAAGTTCCGCCACCAGACCTTCGTGGTGGGGCTCACGGGCGAGGCCATCGCGGCCGGCAAGCTGCACAACATCGCGCAGGACCTGGCCATGATCAAGGCCATGGGCGTCAGGATCGTGCTGGTGCACGGCTTTCGCCCGCAGGTGAACGAGCAGCTGGCCGCCAAGGGCCACGCGGCCAAGTATTCGCACGGCATCCGCATCACCGACCCGGTGGCGCTCGACTGCGCGCAAGAGGCCGCAGGCCAGCTGCGCTACGAGATTGAGGCCGCCTTCAGTCAGGGCCTGCCCAACACCCCCATGGCGGGCTCCACGGTGCGGGTGATCTCGGGCAACTTCATCACGGCGCGGCCGGTGGGCATCGTCGATGGCGTGGACTTTGAGCACTCGGGCCTGGTGCGCAAGGTGGATGTGGCGGGCATCCAGCGCGCACTCGACATGGATGCGCTGGTGCTGCTCTCGCCGTTCGGCTTCTCACCCACGGGCGAGGCCTTCAACCTGAGCATGGAAGAGGTGGCCACCTCGGTGGCCATCGCGCTCAAGGCCGACAAGCTGCTGTTCCTCTCCGAGGTGCCCGGCATCCGCACCCACCCCGAAGCCCCCGAGGGTGACGACAACCCCATCGACACCGAACTGCCCCTGGCCCAGGCCAGGCAGTTGCTCGCCCGCGTGCCCCCCAGCCAGCGCCCCACCGATACGGCCTTCTACCTGCAGCACTGCGTGAAGGCCTGCCAGGGCGGCGTGGAGCGCAGCCACATCATCCCGTTCGCCGTCGATGGCGCGCTGCTGCTCGAAATCTATGTGCACGACGGCATCGGCACCATGATCGTGGACGAAAAGCTGGAAGAACTGCGCGAGGCCACGGCCGACGACGTGGGCGGCATCCTGCAGCTCATCGAGCCGTTCGAGAACGATGGAACCCTGGTCAAGCGCGACCGCACCGAGATCGAGCGCGACATCGCCAACTACACCATCATCGAGCACGACGGCGTGATCTTCGGCTGCGCCGCGCTCTACCCCTACCCCGAAAAACGCACGGCCGAAATGGCCGCCGTCACCGTCTCGCCGCAAAGCCAGGGCACGGGCGACGGCGAAAAGCTGCTCAAGCGCATCGAGCAGCGCGCGCGCAACCTGGGGCTCGATTCCATCTTTGTGCTCACCACGCGCACCATGCACTGGTTCATCAAGCGCGGCTTCGTGGTGGTGGACCCCGAGTGGCTGCCCGAGGCGCGCAAGCGCAAGTACAACTGGGACCGGCGCAGCCAGGTGCTGGTGAAGAAGCTTTGAGCGTTTTTGGCCTCCAGACCAATACTATCCAGCGCCAGAAGCTACAAAAACAATAGCATCAGGTGCTCGCGGGAATTTTGTCGATCTGCGCCGGATCGAGAAAGCGCTCTGCGTAGCGCTGGTATACCTTACCCTGCACGAAAACCTCGAACAGGTCGGGGTCGATGTGGCCGCCCTGCACCATCTTCTGCATGATGGCCAGCGCCTGCGACAGCTTCATGCCGCTCTTGTAGGGCCGGTCCGCCGCGGTGAGTGCCTCAAAGATGTCGGCCACGCCCATCATGCGCGCCTGCACGGACATCTGTTCGCGCGTCAGGCCGCGCGGGTAGCCCTTGCCATCCATGCGTTCATGGTGGCCGCCTGCATATTCCGGCACGTTCTTGAGGTGGCGAGGCCAGGGCAGCGTCTCCAGCATCTTGATGGTGGCGACGATGTGGTAGTTGATGGTGTCGCGCTCGGCCTGCGTGAGCGTGCCCGAGCGGATGGTGAGGTTCTCCATTTCCTCGGCGGTGAGGAAGGCCGTGTGCACGCCATCCACGTTGCGCCAATGGCGCTGCGAACCGATCACGCGCACACGCAGCTGGTCGGCTTCCTGCATGGCCTCGGAACCCTGGTTGCAGCGGCGCAGAAAGGCGCGGTCGGACTCGATGCCCTGGATCTCGCGCTGCAGGCCCGACAAGGCAATGGCCTCCGCCTCGGCATCCACCACCGGCCGCAGGGCCAGTTGCGCGCGCAGCGCGGCCAGTTCGGCATCGCGCTTGAGCACCTCGAAGCGCGTGTCGATCAGGCCGATCCGGTCGTAAATGGTCTGCAGCTTGGTGGCCTTGTCCACCACATGCACGGGCGTGGTGATCTTGCCGCAGTCGTGCAGCAGGCCCGCCATCTGCAGCTCGTAGCGGTCGCGCTCGGTCATGTGGAACCCGGCCAGTGGCCCGGTGGTGGTGGCGTCAGCCGCCTCGGCCAGCATCATGGTCAGCTCGGGCACCCGCTCGCAATGCCCGCCGGTGTAGGGGGATTTCTCGTCGATGGCCACGTTGATGAGCTTGACGAACGACTCGAACAGGCGTTCGAGCTGGGTGATGAGCAGCCGGTTGCTCAGTGCAATGGCGGCCTGCGAGGCGAGCGATTCGGTCAGGCTCTGGTCGGCATCGGAGAACGGCACCACCTCACCGGTCTGCGGGTCCAGCGCATTGAGCAGCTGCAGCACGCCGATCAGCTCGCCATCGTGGTTCTTCATGGGCACCGTGAGGAAGGACTGCGAACGGTAGCCGGTGCGCTGGTCGAAGGCCCGCGTGCCCGTGAAGTCGAACCCTTCCTCCGCATACACATCGGCGATGTTCACCGTGCGGTCGTGGATGGCGGCATGGGCCGCCACCAGCGCATCGTTGGGGGCGCCATCGGCACGGCGCAGGGGCAGATCGGGCAGATCGATGCGCTGCCCGGTGGTGCCGCCCAGGCGGATGCCCAGCGAATCGGTGCGCATGATCTCGAACCGCAGGGCCGTCTGGTCGTCCGTCACGCGGTAGAGCGTGCCGCCATCGGCACCGGTAAGCGTTTTTGCCGCTTCGAGGATGTTTTCCAGCAGGCGCTCGATGTCGCGCTCGCGCGAGAGCGCGGCGCCAATGCCGTTGAGCTGCTCCAGGCGGCGGAACAGGTGTTGTACGGTGGTCTTGAGCATGGCGGGCCTTTTCCGCCAGCCTCCCGGGGCCGGCATGCCAGCCATGTTATCCAAAGCGCGGGCGCGCAGGCGCGCTACAGATGCTCTGACTCGAAGATCCGCTCGCCCGGCGCGCCTTGCAGCACCGCCTCCAGCAGCGCCCGCGCGATGCGCGCCGCCCCCACGGGCCGGTAGCGCCGGGGAATCAGCGGCCCGAGAATGCGCGATACCCACAAACCAGCCGCCTCACCCGGGCGCACGGTGTCGCGCTCGGCGGCGATGAGCGAGGGGCGCACGATGGCCAGCGAGGGATAGCCCAACGCGCGCACGCCCTGCTCGGCCTGTGCCTTGGTGCGCAGGTAGAAATTGCCCTGGGCGCTGGCCCCCAGCGACGAATTCAGCGCCATGCGCGTGGCGCCCGCCTGGCGCGCCAGCCGGGCGGTGTCGATGACCAGATCGCGGTCCACGGCGGCAAAGGCCGACTGCGAGCCCGCCACCTTGAGGGTGGTGCCCAAAGCGCAGACCACGGCGTCGGCCTGCCACCAGGGCGCGGCGGCATCAAGCCGCGCGAAATCGATGACGGGGTTGAGCAGCTTGTCATGCGCTGCCAGCGGGCGGCGCGTGGGCGCAATGACCTGGGCCACGCGCGGGTCGGCCAGGGCCTGGGCCAGCACCTCGCGGCCCACCGCGCCGGTGGCGCCAAGCAGCAGCAGGCGCAGAGGCTGGGCGGGGGCCGTCATGGGCGAAGCGCGCGCGCTCAGGCGCGGCGCATTCCGCGCGCCAGCAGCCAGAGCACCGCCAGGCCGAACGCCACGAACCACAGGAAAGACCAGTTGGCGATCGACCCGCCCAGGAAGGTCCAGTCAATGGCCGAGCAGTCGCCCGAGCCTCGGAAAATCATGGGGATCGAGCGGCTGATGGGGTAGTTTTCGATCATGCCGTAGAAGTCGCGCCCGCACATCGCCACCTCGGGCGGGTACCACTGCAGCCAGCTCTGGCGCGCGGCCGTGAAGGCACCGAAGCCGCTGGACAGCAGCGCCAGCACGGCCATGCCCATCCACCAGCCTTTTTTACTGCTAAGGCTTGCCAGTCCAGCGAATACAGCTACCAAAATAAGAGCATATCGCTGCACGATGCACATCGGGCAGGGCTCCAGGCCCACGGCGTGCTGCAGGTACAGACCAAAAGCCAGCATGGCCACGCAGGCCGCGCTGATGAGCGCCAGCACCCGGCGGGGCGCGTTATCGAACCAGTTCAAAATCATTCGTCACCTTGTCGGCCGCCGGTGCCGCGCGCACCCGGCGGGGGCGCGTCAGATGCCGGAGGCGTGGTCCAGAAAAACCCGGGCTCGGCGCGGCGTCACCACCAGCGTGTCCCCCTCGGTAAAACCCATCTCCCGGAACTGCTGCGCAGGAATCTGCGCCTCAATCAGGGCCTCGGGGTTCGCATTGTCCGCTGGTTTGTGGCCGTCCACGGGAATAAGTTCCAGCCGCGCGATGGGCCCCACCACGATGGCGCGGCTCAACTGCGCCACGATGCCACTCGGGCGGCCTTCGGCATCCACGCCCGCGCCCGGCACGTAGCGCTCCACGTCCAGGTCGTGCGGCCGCACATAGGCAAAGGCCTTGGCATTCTGCGCCTGGTGGTGCTCGGGCGAATCGATGGCCATGCCCTCCAGGTGCACCAGGCCTTCGTGTGCGCGACCGTGGAACAGGTTCACGTCGCCCAGGAAGCCATACACGAACGGGCTGGCCGGGTGGTCCCAGACCTCTTGCGGCGTGCCGCTCTGCTCGATCTTGCCCTGGTTGATGACGACCACGCGGTCGGCCACCTCCAGCGCCTCCTCCTGGTCGTGCGTCACGAAGATGCTGGTCACATGCAGCTCGTCGTGCAGGCGGCGCAGCCAGCGGCGCAGCTCCTTGCGCACCTTGGCGTCGAGCGCGCCGAAGGGCTCGTCGAGCAGCAGCACCTTGGGCTCCACGGCCAGCGCGCGCGCCAGGGCAATGCGCTGGCGCTGGCCGCCCGAGAGCTGCGAGGGGTAGCGCTCGGCCAGCCAGTCGAGCTGCACCAGCTTGAGCAGGTCCATCACTTTTTGCTTGATCTGCGCCTCGCTCGGGCGCTCACCGCGCGGCTTCACGCGCAGGCCGAAGGCCACGTTCTCGAACACCGTCATGTGGCGAAACAGCGCGTAGTGCTGGAACACGAAGCCCACGTTGCGCTCGCGCACGTGCACGTCGGTCGTGTCCTCGCCACTGAAGTGGATGCTGCCCACATCGGCCGTCTCCAGGCCCGCGATGATGCGCAGCAATGTGGTCTTGCCGCAGCCCGAAGGGCCGAGCAGCGCGATGAGTTCGCCCGACGCAATGTCCAGGCTCACATCGCGCAGCGCCTGGAAGTCGCCAAATTGCTTGCTGACGTTGCGGATTTCAATGCTCATGGTGTCGTTCCTTGGGAAGGTCGCTCGGGAGGGAGTTCAGCGGCGGCCTTCAGGGCTTGTTCGTTGCGGTGTTCGGCAATCGTCTTGATGACCAGCGTGACCAGCGCCAGCAGAGCCAGCAGCGATGCAGCGGCAAATGCGGCCACGGACTGGTATTCGTTGTAGAGAATCTCGACGTGCAGCGGGATCGTGTTGGTCTGCCCCCGGATGTGGCCCGAGACCACCGACACCGCGCCAAACTCGCCCATGGCGCGCGCGTTGCACAGGATCACGCCGTACAGCAGGCCCCACTTGATGTTGGGCAGCGTCACATGCCAGAAGGTCTGCCAGCCGGTGGCGCCCAGCACGATGGCAGCCTGCTCTTCGTCATTGCCCTGCGCCTGCATCAGCGGGATCAGCTCGCGCGCGATGAACGGGAAGGTCACGAACACCGTGGCCAGCACGATGCCCGGCACGGCGAAGATGATCTTGATGTCGTGCGCCTGCAGCCAGGGGCCGAACCAGCCCTGCGCGCCGAACATCAGCACGTAGACCAGACCTGCCACCACGGGCGACACCGAGAACGGCAGATCGACCAGCGTGGTCAGAAAGGCCTTGCCCCGGAACTCGTACTTGGCAATGCACCAGGCCGCCGCCACGCCGAACACCAGGTTCAGCGGCACGGCGATCAGCGCGGTAATCAGCGTGAGCTTGATGGCCGACCAGGCATCAGGCTCGCGCAGGCCTTCCAGATACGCGCCAAAGCCTTTACGCAAGGCCTCGGCAAACACGGCGGCCAGCGGCAGCACGAGGAACAGCAGCATGAAGGCCAGGGCCAGCGTGATGAGCGTCCAGCGCACCCAGGGTGCTTCGGTGGTGCCCGCCTGTGTGCGGCGCACGGTTCGGGTGTTCGTGCCGCTCATGCCGGTGCTCCCGCGTGGCGCCGCTGCCAGGCTTGCAGCGCGTTGATGACGAGCAGCAGGATGAAGGAGATGAGCAGCATCACCACCGCCACGGCCGTGGCGCCAGCGTAGTCGTACTGCTCCAGCTTGCCGATGATGATGAGCGGCGTGATCTCGGACACCATGGGCATGTTGCCGGCGATGAAGATCACCGAGCCGTATTCACCCACGGCGCGCGCGAAGGCCATGGCAAAGCCGGTCATCAGCGCGGGGGTGATGGAGGGCAGGATGACGAGCCGGAAGGTCTGCCAGCGCGTGGCGCCCAGGCAGGTGGCGGCTTCTTCCAGCTCTTTTTCAGCGTCCTCCAGCACGGGCTGCACGGTGCGCACCACGAACGGCAGGCCGATGAAGATCAGCGCAATCACGATACCGGCGGGCTTGAACGCCAACTGGATGCCCATGGGCTCCAGGATGCTGCCGATCCAGCCATTGCCGGCGAGCAATGCGGTGAGCGAAATGCCCGCCACAGCGGTGGGCAGCGCAAACGGCAGGTCCACCAGGGCATCGACGATCTTCTTGCCGGGGAACTTGTAGCGCACCAGCACCCAGGCGATCAGCAGGCCGAAAAACAGGTTGACCAGCGCCGCAAGAAACGACGCACCGAACGTGAGCCGGTACGACGCCAGCACGCGCGGCGCGCTGACGGCGGCCCAGAACTGCTCCCAGGTGAGCGTGAAGGTCTTGAAGATCAGTGCCGACAGCGGGATCAGCACGATGATGCTCAAATAAAAGAGCGTGTAGCCCAGCGTGAGGCCGAAGCCAGGCAGCACCCGCTTGGGCGGACGCCGACCGGCCTGCGCCGAGGCCGACGAGGCCCCCAGCGCGGCCGCAGAGGTCGCGACGGTCATGGCGTGCTTACTTGCTGCTGTAGATCTTGTCGAACTGGCCGCCGTCATTGAAGTGCACCTTTTGCGCTTCCGTCAGGCTGCCAAAGTACTTGGCCACGGTGAACTGCTTGAGCGGCTTGAAGGTGGCCTCGTACTTCTTGAGCACCTTCTCCGAGCGCGGACGGATGGCATGCTTGGCGGCGATCTCCTGCGCCTCGTCGGAGTACAGGTAGTCGAGGTAGGCCTTGGCAAGCTGCGCCGTGCCCTTCTTGGCCACGGTGCGCTCCACCACGGCCACGGGGTTCTCGGCCACGATGCTGACCGACGGGTAGATCGCATCGACCTTGCCCGCACCAAATTCGCGGTCGATGGACACCACCTCGGACTCGAAGGTGATGAGCACATCGCCCTGGTTGCGCTGCAGGAAGGTGGCCGTGGCGTCGCGCCCGCCTTTGGCCAGCACGGGCACGTTCTTGTAGAGCTTGGCGACGAACTCGGCGGCCTGCTGCTCGGTGCCGCCCTTCTCACGCACGGCGCCCCAGGCAGCCAGGTAGGCATAACGGCCGTTGCCGCCGGTCTTGGGGTTGACCACGATCACCTGCACACCGGGCTTGATGAGGTCGTCCCAGTCCTTGATGCCCTTGGGGTTGCCGTTGCGCACCAGGAACAGCATGGTCGAGGTGGTGGGTGAGGCATCGTGCGGGAACTTCGCGGTCCAGTCCTTGGCGACCACGCCGCTGTCGGCGAGGAACTGCACGTCGGTGGTGGTGTTCATGGTCACCACGTCGGCGTCCAGCCCGTCCCGCACGGCGCGCGCCTGGGCGCTGGAGCCGGCGTGCGACTGGTCGATCTTGATGTCCTGGCCCGTGGTCTTCTTGTAGTGGGCAGCAAAGGCGGCGTTGTAGTCCTTGTAGAACTCACGCGCCACGTCATACGAAACGTTCAGTAGCTGGTTTTGCGCCGATGCCACGCCGCTGGCAGCCAGGGCCAGGGAAGCCAGGAGGGTCTTGATTTTCAGGGAGGTCATGGTTGCTTCGCCCGGTAATTGCTATGGATGGAAGGCATTGTGCGAAGGCCTTCTTAAAACGCAAAAGAATATATTTTTGTTTATTAATCCAATGAACACATATAGGAGCACGCACGGCTCCCGATAGCCTCGTGTTTTTCTGCGGTCGTTCAGGCATGAAATTCAATGAAACGCTTGACTGTAAAGCGCAAGAAGCTCCTGAAACAATAGCATTTCGTCTCAGGCTGGCTGGGCCTGGTGCGGCAGCGGAGCTTGCGCCGCCCAGGCCCCCTCACCGGTCAGCGACTGCAAGAGCGCCAGGCCCAGCGGCCAGTCGCCATGACCCGACTCGATATTGATGTGCCCCGCCTGCTGCAGGCGCACGAATTCGCTGCCCCAGGCCCGGGCATAGGCGCCCGCGAGGCGGATCGGGCAATACGGGTCGTTGCTGCTGGCCACGACGATGCTGCGGTACGGCAGCGCGGCATGGGGCACGGGGGCGAAGTCGCTCAGGATGGCGCGGCGCTCGGGGTCGGCCGGCGCCACCAGCAAGGCCCCCTGCACGCGGGCCGCCGCCTCGGGCCCCATGTGCACAGTGGCAATGCAGCCCAGGCTGTGCGCCACGATCACCACAGGGCGCGGCGCGGCCAGCACCGCCTTTTCCAGTTGCCCTACCCACGCCGCACGGGCCGGTGTGAGCCAGTCGTCCTGCACCACGCGGCGCGCCTGCGGCATGCGCTCGGCCCACAGGCTCTGCCAATGGCCCGGGCCGGAGTCGCGCCAGCCCGGAACGATGATGATGGAAGACAAGGACACGCGGCAAGACTCCGGCTGCTGTGGGGCGGAACGGTCCCCCACGCGCCGGATGGCGCCGGTCCGGATCTGCCCAAGGGTTGAGGAACGGCGGATTCTGCGACCCACCTCTTCAAACCCAAACGAATAAATAGTTCTTACTTTATTCGGGCAAAGCAGTCATAGCCCCCTCTGCCGCCTTTGCCACGGGCTATCGAAGCCATAGCGAGAACACATTTGCCGTACTGCGGGTGCAGCCACCACAATCACGGCTGATTTGTAATAACTTACAACATTTCTTACAATATCCACCAAGGCAGAACCCGATGCACACATGGAAAATTCGTCAGCGCCTGATGGCCGGCTTTGGTCTGGTCATCGCGATGTTGCTGGGCATGTCGGTGTACAGCGTGTACATCGCCCGCGGCATTGATGCCGCACTCACGGCCAATGCCACCCAGAATGCGGTGATCCAGCGCGCCGCCATTGATTTCCGGGGCTCCGCCCATGACCGCTCGATTGCCGTGCGGGATGTGGTGCTTGCCCCCGACGAGTCAGCACGCCGGCGCGAGATCGAGGCGATCGACCGTCTGGCCGCCTTTTACGCAGCGTCGGGCCAGCAGCTGGACAAAGTGCTGCAGGGCGGCGGTTCGGTGCCTCCCGAAGTGGTGCCCATGGTGCAAGCCATCCAGGACATCGAAACGCGCACCGTTGCCACCACACGCAAGGTGGTGGCAACGGTGCAGGCGGGCGACCGCGCGGGGGCCGAATCCCTGCTGTGGAGCGAGGCCAAGCCGCAGTACGAGCAATGGCTGGCCGCCATCAACAAGCTGATCGACTATGAGGAAGCACGCATCATCAAGAACAGCACCCAGGCCAACCAGGAGGCGCACCAGTTCAGCGCGGTGATGCTGGCCATCACCGCGCTGGCCCTGCTCGTGGGCGTGGGGGCCACGGTGCAGGTGTCCCGCAGCATCGGCCGCGAACTGGGGGCCGAGCCCCACGAGGTTCGCTCCGTGGTCCGGGCCATGCAGCAGGGCGACCTGACGGTGTCCGTGCCGGTGCGGCCCGGCGATAGCAGCAGCGTGATGGTGGCGGTGCGCGACATGCAGCAGCGTTTCCATGAGCTGGTGTCCGCCGTGCGCGACAACATCGGCGAGCTTCGCGCCACCAGCAACGCCATCGCCAGCGGCAACCAGCACCTGGGCCAGCGGACCGAGCAGGCCGCCAGCAGTCTGGAGCAGACCGCCGCCAGCATGGAAGAGCTGACCGCCACCGTGCGCCAGAGTGCCGATTCCGCCCAGGCAGCCAACCAGCTGGCCACGCAGGCGGCCGGCACGGCCTCCCGGGGCGGCGACGTGATGCAGCAGGTGGTGAGCACCATGGCGGACATCCACCACAGCAGCCAGAAGATCGCCGACATCATCAGCGTGATCGACGGCATCGCGTTCCAGACCAACATCCTGGCGCTGAATGCCGCCGTGGAAGCAGCGCGGGCGGGCGAACAGGGCCGGGGCTTTGCCGTGGTGGCCAGCGAGGTGCGCAGCCTGGCCGGACGCAGCGCCGAAGCCGCCAAGGAGATCAAGGCACTGATCCAGGCCAGCGTGGACAAGGTGGATTCGGGCAGCCAGCTCGTGACCAACGCCGGTGCGACGATGGAGGAAATCGTGCAAGGCGTGCAGCGCGTGACTTCCATCATCGGCGAGATCAGCACGGCCGCCATCCAGCAAAGCGATGGCATTTCGCAGATCAACGTCGCGGTGTCCCAGCTCGACCAGATGACCCAGCAGAACGGCGCACTGGTGGAGCAAAGCCACACGTCTGCCGACAACCTGCAAGCCCAGGCCCAGCGCCTGACCACGCTGGTGGACATGTTCCAGGTGGGCACCGCCACCCAACGGCCTGCCCTGCCCGCCCGCTGAAAACCCCGCCGCCGGGAGAGGTCAGAAGCGCACGGCCTCGAACGCCGGGTACAGGTCGTCCACCCAGTGGTTCAGCTCGTCGTCCGACACATCCAGCGAGGCCATGCAGGCCTCGCCATGCTGACGCCATTCACGGGAGGGTTCCAGGCCCTCATGGTGGTGCACCAGGTACTCGGCCAGCAGGCCCAATGCGACGAGATGGCGCACGGTGGGGCTGAACTGGCCGTCGCCCAGGCAGCTGAAATCATGGTGCAGCCAGATGGCCTGCGCCACATCGCCCGTGAGGTGCCAGGTGCGCGCCACGATGGCGCCCACCACGGCGTGGTCCGTGCGGTGGTTGGCGTTTTCGGTCTGGGTGAAGGTGCGGTCCTGCCGCGCCAGGGCCTCGGTGACGGTGCTGGCATAGCCGCGCACGGCCTTCACCAGCACGGGCATGCCGACATGGCAGAACAGGCCGAAGCTGTAGCCCAGGCCCGGGTCGAAGCTGTAGAGCTGCCGGCCGATGTGCTCGCAGGCAATGGCGCGGCGCTGCGAGCTTTCCCAGAAATGCTCCAGCAGCGGCGAGCGCACCTGCAGCGCATGGCGCGTGATAAAGGCCGAGAGCAGCTCCACCGCCGGGCGCAGGCCCAGCACGGTCAGCGCCATGCCCACGGTCTGCACCGGCTGCGCCAGGGCATACAGCGGGCTGTTGGCCTGGCGGATCAGCGCGGCAGCCATGGCCACGTCGGACGAGGCGAGCTGGTCAATGGCCGAAGGGTCCAGCTCGGGTGCGGCAAGAATGGACTGCAGCCGCACCAGCGACTCGGGGCACGGCGGAATCACGATGGCCCGCACTGCAGGAAGCAGACGGGCCTTCTTGATGTCTTGGTCGATGGGATGGATGTTCACGGCGCGCTTCCAGGCTGGTCCGTGCGGTGCAACTGCCGTCGCGCCCGCCCTGTTTCAATTGGTTGCATTGTGGCGGGAAAATGCCGCGTCGAACCAGGAATGCCCACAAAACCCGCTGCGCCTGTCAGCGTGGCGTAGGCGTTTCGCGGCTCGCCAGACTGCTGCGCCCTGGCATGGCCTCGCCCAGAAAGTCCAGGAAATGCCGCACTGCGGGCGACAGCCCCCGGCGCGAGGGAAACACCGCGTGCACGATGCCCGGGGTGGGCGCCCATTCGGGCAGCACACGCACCAGGCGGCGGTCGCGGATCTCCTCGTGGCACATGTAGTCGGGCAGCCAGCAGATGCCCGTACCCGCCAGCGCCGCGAACTTGAGCGTGAGCAGGTCATCGGCCACATAGCGCGGCGTGTGCTGCACCACCTGCTGCGCGCCATTGGGGCCGATGAGCTGCCAGGTGGCCTTGCCATCGGGGGCCGACATGGCGATGCTGTCCAGGCGCGCCAGATCGGCCAGCGTGGCGGGCGTGCCCTGGCGTATCAGCAGTTCGGGGCTGGCCACCAGCACCTGGCGGGCCACGTCCAGGCGCTTGACCACCATGCTGCCGCTGTCCTCCACCGACGGTCGCACGCGCAGCGCCACATCCACGCCCTCGTCCACCAGGTTCACGGCCCGGTTGCTCACCTGCAGTTCCACCCGCACGAGCGGATGCTGTGCCAGAAAGCCCGGCAGCATTTCGGCCAGCACCGTTTGCGCCAGCGTCACGGGACAGCTCACGCGGATGGTGCCGCGCGGCTCCGTCTGCACCTGGGCCACGGTGTCTTGCGCCGCCAGCGCCGACTCGCGCACCGCCTGGCAATGGCGCAAAAAGGCCTCGCCCACACCCGTCAGCGAAAGCTTGCGGGTGGTGCGCTGCAGCAAGCGCACGCCCAGTTGCGCCTCCAGCTCGGACACGCGCCGCGACAGCCGCGACTTGGGGATGCCCAGGGCCCGCCCGGCGGCGGCGAACCCCCCCCGCTCCACCACTTCGGCGAAATACAACATGTCATTGAGGTCCTGCATGGAGGCTCCTTGCAATTCATCGTTCTACAAACGGAACAATCTATCGCATTTTTGCCAACTTATCAAAAACTAGTCCCATCTCCACAATCTATCCATCGCCACACACCGTGGCACCACCCCACAGGAGATCACCATGCAACTGCTTCACATCGATTCCGCCATCACCGGCAACCACTCGATTTCCCGCCAGCTGACCGCCGAGGTGGTGGCCACCTGGACCGCCGCCCATCCGGGCACGCAGGTGGACTACCTCGATCTGGTGGCCAACGCCCCCGCCCACTTCACCATGGACGCCATGGCACCGCGCACCGGCCAGACAGAGGGCCTGAGCGAGGTGCAGCAGCGCGAAAACGCCGTGTCCGAGCAGCTGGTGAGCCAGTTCCTCGCGGCCGACGTGGTCGTGATCGGCGCGCCGTTCTACAACTTCAGCATCCCCACGCAGCTCAAGGCCTGGATCGACCGCATCGCCCAGCCCGGCCGCACCTTCCAGTACACCGCCAACGGCCCCGAGGGCCTGGCCAAGGGCAAGACCGTGATCGTGGTCTCCAGCCGGGGCGGCGTGTACTCCACCAGCGAAGGCGGCCGCGCCATGGAACACCAGGAGAGCTACCTGCAGACGGTGTTGGGCTTCTTCGGCGTGACCGACGTGCGCTTCGTGCGCGCCGAGGGCGTGGCCATGGGCGATGCGGCCAAGGCCAGCGCGCTGAGCACGGCGCAAGTGCACATCGGCCAGGCCGCCAATCAGGCCCAGGCGCAGCAGGCCGCCTGACACACGATGTCGGCCGGGCACCCTGCCCGGCCGTTCACCGGGCCAGCGCAATCTCCAGCGCCGCATGCAGGCGGCGTGCCAGCAGCCCCACATCCCACGGGCGGCCCGCCAGCACGTCGCAAGACACCGTGCGCCGCGACATGGCCTCGGCATCCTCAGGGTGGCCCAGCGCGCCGCACAGCAGCGGCCAGTCGGGCACCGTGGCCAGCGTGCCCGCCACCAGCAAGACGCCGGTGCGCTGGCGCCGCTGCGCCAGCCCCACCAGCTTGCGTCCAGCCGCATCGACCACCTCCCACGGCGCCAGACTACCGTAGCAGGCCCAGCCCACCACGGGACCCAGCCGCGCATTGGCAGCAGGAACATCCGGTTCGGGCAGCGTCCGCGCGGCCACACCCAGGCTGGCAAGAACCTCCACATGCAACTGCCCCAACTCCCGGTAGCTGTCGGGCAGACGCCCTTGCACCCACGGGTGCGCCAGCGGCAGCGCCACCGAGGCACTCACCATCCAGGGGCCGGTCAGCACGGCGCCGCCGCCCGAGGGCCGCACCATGACGTCCATCCCTGGGGGCAGCCGGGCCGCTGCTTCGGCATGCCGTGCGCGCTGCGAACACCCCAGTACGACAGCCGGATCACGGTAGGTCCAGACACGAAAGCGTGGCTGCGTCACGGGTTCGGCCATCTGGACGCTGTTCCAGGCCTGCTCTTCGATGGCGGTGGCGGTGACGATGACCGATCTCCCGGTGACGGTGGAATACCGAAAACTATCGGCCCGGTACGGACACAAGTCAACCCGCAGACTGATGCATGGGATGCGTGCCGCCAGCCACTGTGGCACAGTGGCACGCATCCGCGCAGCGGGCCATCCGCCCGCGCCAACCCTTCAGGCAAGGAGGCATGCCATGACGGCACCATTCCCCACCGCTCCCGGCGGTACTGGCCCCACGGCGGTTGAACGCATCACGGCGCGTGCGGCAGAACTGGGAGAAGGCCTGGTGATTCACCGCGCCCTGCCCACGCGGCAGCGGCGCATGGTAGGTGCCTGGTGCTTTCTGGACCACATCGGCCCTGTCACCTTCGCAGCCGGACAGGGCATGCATGTCGGCGCCCACCCGCACACCTGCCTGCAGACGTTCACCTGGATGATCGAGGGGGAGATCCTGCACCGCGACAGCCTGGGCAGCGAACAGATCATCCGTCCGGGCCAGGTCAACCTGATGACGGCCGGGCATGGCATCGTCCATACCGAAGACTCGCTGCCCGGCGCCAGCCGTCTGCATGCCGCCCAGTTGTGGATTGCATTGCCATCCCGTTTTGCGGACTGCGCACCGGCTTTTGAACACTACCCCAGCCTCCCGGTCTGGACCGAGCAGGGGTGCACGCTGACCCTGCTGGCCGGTCGGCATGCCGGGTATGCCGCCCCCACCCGCCTGTATTCGCCCCTGATAGGGCTGGACATCATCAGCCCGCAGGCAAACACCCTGGCGCTCCCGCTGAACCCGGCATTCGAGTACGGCATTCTTCCGCTGGAAGGCAGCGTTGGCATGCACTCCGAATGCTACGGTCCGGACGAGTTTGCCTATCTGGGCGCGCACCACAATGACATTGCGCTGGACCTGTCTCCCGGCAGCCGGATCCTGCTGCTGGGCGGTGAACCGTTCAACGAGGGCATTGTGATGTGGTGGAACTTTGTCGATTTCAGCCGCCAGGCCATTGCCCGGTCACAGCAGGCGTGGGAGAGCCTGGCCCCCCGGTTCGGGCCGGTCGCTGGCGCCGAGGGCCGGCGCATTGCGCCCCCTCCCTTGCCGTGGACAGACGGCTGATGCACTTTCCGATGCCTTCGAGACTGAAAATCCCGTCGCTGGGCCCGCCCATATTGGCCAGATAAAATCCGAATAAATTACTCGGATAATTGCACCATATAGGTGCAAAAATCAGCACACCCTTCTTTTCGCACGGCACTCTTTGGCCTGCATCAAAAGTCATTCGATTTTTCATCGGACGCAATGGGCGCCTGATGCCGCAGGTTTTGAACTCCGTCGCCGCCGGACGGGCGGCGAGGCCTTCTCATTCGCACCGGTGCACCCTCCCCCTCCCGCCCTAGCGTTCCGGAGCCAGCAAGTGCCCCTTTGAGGCAGATTCCAAGACGAAAGCCCTCCAGGACCACCGCACGGAACCCTTGTCTGAAAAGCCCCACTTTTTACAGGTTATTGATCTCGCTCAAAGAGGAACTCGACGTTCAAGTTCAGTATCGGGGAAATACCTAATAATCAAATCAATATGTAATTGCCCCGCCGCAGAAAATCCCCGACAAGTTTAGTCGGACTTTTAAATCCCTTTTTCTGAGAGCATGCACAAATCATTTGTGCAGAGATTGTTTTTGACCAAATCATTTTGGCAGTAATCATTATCAAGCTCACGGCCATTACTGAAACCCATTGAAAGCATCGCCTTGAATATTTCCAGCGCCATCGTCTATGCCAAGCCAGACCGCGAGCCGGTTTTGCGCGAGCAGCTCCTCCAGGTACAGGGCGTCGAGGTCCACGCCGCCACCGAGGACGGAAAGATCATCGTCACGATCGAAGCCGCGAACGACCGTGAAGCCATCGATACCTACGAGGCCATTGGCCGGCTGGATGGCGTACTGAACATCGCCATGATTTTTCAGCAAACCGAATCCCACCCTGATCAGGAGTTAGTGAAATGCAAGTAACCCGTCGTGACCTTATCAAGGCCCATGCTGTCACCGCCGCCGCAACGGCCATCGGCATCAGCGTCCCCGGCGCGCAGGCGCTGGCGCAAACCGCCTCCAGCGACGGCGTTCGCTGGGACAAGGGCGCCTGCCGCTTCTGCGGCACCGGTTGCGGGGTGCTCATCGGCGTCAAGGATGGCCGCGTGGTGGCCACCCAGGGCGACCCCGACGCGCCCGTGAACAAGGGCCTGAACTGCATCAAGGGTTACTTCCTGTCCAAGATCATGTATGGCAAGGACCGCCTTACGCAGCCGCTGCTGCGCATGAAGGACGGCAAGTTCGACAAGAACGGCGAGTTCGCGCACATCTCGTGGGACAAGGCATTCGACATCATGGAGGAGAAGTGCAAGGCTGCGCTCAAGACGGGCGGGCCGCGCAACATCGGCATGTTCGGCTCCGGCCAGTGGACCATCTGGGAAGGCTACGCGGCCGCCAAGCTGTTCAAGGCCGGTTTCCGTTCAAACAACATCGACCCCAACGCGCGCCACTGCATGGCCTCGGCCGTGGCCGGCTTCATGCGCACCTTCGGCATCGACGAGCCCATGGGCTGCTATGACGACTGCGAGCACGCCGACGCCTTCGTGCTGTGGGGCTCGAACATGGCCGAGATGCACCCCATCCTGTGGTCGCGCGTGACCGACCGCCGCCTCACCGCCAAGCACGTCAAGCTGCACGTGCTGTCCACCTTCACGCACCGCTCGTGCGAGCTGGCCGACAGCGAGATGATCTTCAACCCCCAGTCCGACCTGGCGATCCTCAACTACATCTGCAACTACATCATCCAGAGCGGCGCGGTCAATGAAGACTTCGTCAAGAAGCATGTGAACTTCCGCAAGGGCGTGACCGACATCGGCTATGGCCTGCGCCCCAGCCATCCGCTGGAACAGGCCGCGGGCAACAACGGCTACCCCGGCCCGGACGGCAAGCCCAAGGGCGCACCCGGTGCTTCGGCGCCCATCAGCTTCGAGGAATTCAAGCAGTTCGTCGCTGAATACACGCTCGACAAGGCCCATGAGCTCTCCGGCGTGCCCAAGGACAAGCTCGAAGCGCTGGCCAAGACCTATGCCGACCCCAAGATCAAGGTCACCTCGTTCTGGACCATGGGCTTCAACCAGCACACGCGTGGCACCTGGGCGAACAACATGATCTACAACATCCACCTGCTGGTGGGCAAGATCTCCGAGCCCGGCAACAGCCCGTTCTCGCTCACGGGTCAGCCCTCGGCCTGCGGCACGGCACGCGAGGTGGGTACCTTCGCCCACCGCCTGCCCGCCGACATGGAGGTGACCAACCCCAAGCACCGCGAAATCGCCGAGAAGCAGTGGAAGCTGCCCGCAGGCACCGTGCCCGACTGGATCGGCTTGCACGCCGTGGCCCAGAGCCGCGCCCTGAAGGACGGCAAGCTCAACTTCTACTGGACCACGACCACCAACAACATGCAGGCCGGGCCGAACATCAACGGCGAGATCTGGCCCGGCTTCCGCAACCCGGCCAACTTCATCGTGGTGTCCGACTGCTACCCCACGGTGTCCGCCATGGCGGCCGACCTGATCCTGCCCTCGGCCATGTGGGTGGAGAAGGAAGGCGCATTCGGCAACGCCGAACGCCGCACGCAGTTCTGGCGCCAGCAGGTTCAGGCCCCGGGCCAGGCCAAGTCCGACCTGTGGCAGTACATCCAGTTCTCCAAGCGCTTCAAGGTCGAGGAAGTGTGGCCTGCCGAGCTGCTGGACAAGGCGCCCGAGTACAAGGGCAAGACGCTGTATGACGTGCTCTATGCCAACGGCCAGGTCAACAAGTACCCGCTCGCCGACCTGCAGAAGGGTTTTGACAACGACGAATCCAAGGAACTGGGCTACTACCTGCAGAAGGGCCTGTTCGAGGAATACGCCGAGTTCGGCCGCGGCCATGCACACGACCTGGCGGCGTTCGACGTCTACCACAAGGCGCGCGGGCTGCGCTGGCCCGTGGTGGACAACAAGGAAACGCTGTGGCGCTTCCGCGAGGGCTACGACCCCTACGTGAAGAAGGGCGAAGTGGTCAAGTTCTACGGCAAGCCCGATGGCAAGGCCTGGATCTTCGCCCTGCCCTATGCCCCTGCGGCGGAAGCACCCGACGCCGAGTACGACCTCTGGCTCTCCAGCGGCCGCGTGCTGGAACACTGGCACACCGGCACGATGACGCGCCGCGTGCCCGAGCTGTACCGCTCCATGCCCGACGCCTGGCTCTACATGCACCCCGAGGACGCCAAGAAACGCGGCCTGCAGCGCGGTGACACCGTCAAGGTGATGACGCGGCGCGGCGAGGTCAGCACCAAGGTGGAAACCCGGGGCCGCAACAAGCCGCCGCTGGGCCTGGTGTTCATGCCCTTCTTCGACGAGCACCGCCTGGTGAACAAGCTCACGCTGGACGCCACCTGCCCGATCTCGAAAGAGACCGACTTCAAGAAGTGCGCCTGCAAGGTCGTGAAGGCCTGACCCACCCCGGGCGCATGGAGACATGCGCCCGCGCCGCCCGAACCGCCCTTCCCGTTCCGCCATGACCGCACCCGTCCCCGCCAAAGCCACCCCGCGCCGACAGTTCATCCTCGACACCACGAAGATGGCCTGCGGCATGGGTGTGCTGGCCCTGGGCCTGGGAATGGCCAACAAGCAGGCCAAGGCCCTGCCAGCGGGCGCCATCCGCCCGCCAGGCGCGGGCACCGAGGAAGACTTTCAGTCCGCCTGCATCCGCTGCGGCCTGTGCGTGCGCGACTGCCCCTACGACATCCTGCAGCTGGCCACGCCCGCGCAGCAGGTGGCCACGGGCACGCCCTTTTTCGTGGCGCGCGCCAAGCCCTGCGAGATGTGCGAAGACATCCCCTGCGTCAAAGCCTGCCCCACGGGCGCGCTGGACCATGGCCTCACCGACATCAACAAAGCCAAGATGGGCCTGGCGGTGCTGGTGGACCATGAGACCTGCCTGAACTTTCTGGGCCTGCGCTGCGACGTGTGCTACCGCGTCTGCCCGGTGATCGACAAGGCCATCACGCTCGAAGTGCAGCACAACGCACGCACCGCCAAGCACTCCATGTTCCTGCCCACGGTGCACTCCGAGCACTGCACGGGCTGCGGCAAATGTGAGGCCTCCTGCGTGCTCGAAGTGGCCGCCATCAAGGTCTACCCCATCGCGCAGGCCAAGGGCGAACTGGGCGCGCACTACCGCCTGGGCTGGGAAGAAAAGCGCAAGGCCGGCCAGTCGCTGGTGGAAGACCGGGGCCTGATCGACCTGCCCGACCGCATGCCCGACGGTGTGACGCTGCCCGGCCACTTTGACCCGGGCAGCAGCAAGGGACTGCCCGGCAGCCCGTTCAGCCCCGACGGCAAACTCCCCGACGGAGCACCGCGATGAAGCCCGCCGACAATGCCTTCGCCCGCGAAGCCATCGAAGCCAAGGGCTGGTGGGGCGCGCACCGCTGGCTGGTGCTGCGCCGCCTGGTGCAGGTGACCGTGCTCGCGCTGTTCCTTGTGGGGCCGTGGTTCGGCTGGTGGATCGTCAAGGGCAACCTCAACTACAGCCTGACGCTGGGCACGCTGCCGCTGGCCGACCCGCTGGTGATGCTGCAATCGCTCCTCACCGGCCATGTGCCCGAACGCAATGCCATCATCGGCGTGGCCATCGTGCTGGCGTTCTACCTGCTGGTGGGCGGGCGCGTCTACTGCGCCTGGGTGTGCCCGGTGAACATCGTCACCGACGCGGCCAGCGCGCTGCGCCGCAAGCTCGACATCCGTGGCGGCGGCGACATGCCACGCCAGACCCGCTACTGGATCCTGGCCCTCATCCTCGTGCTCGCAGCCACCACCGGCGGCATCGTCTGGGAGCTGGTGAGTCCGGTGTCCCTGCTGCCACGGGGCCTGATCTTCGGCATGGGCGCGGGCTGGCTGGTCATTGGCGGCATCTTCCTGTTCGACCTGTTCGTCATGAAGCGCGGCTGGTGCGGGCACCTCTGCCCCGTGGGTGCCTTCTACAGCCTGCTGGGCCGCTGGAGCCTGGTGCGCGTGTCGGCCACCAAGCGCGAGGCCTGCAACAACTGCCTGGACTGCTTCGTGGCCTGCCCCGAGCAGCAGGTCATCCGCATGCCGCTCAAGGGCGCCAGCAAGGGTGTGGGCCCCATGATCCTGGACAGCAACTGCACCAACTGCGGGCGCTGCATCGATGTCTGCTCGAAAGACGTATTCACCTTCGTTCCGCGCTTCGCGCCGAACGAGGCCCACCCCACCGGCGCGGGCCAACAACCGCAGCAATGATTCCAAACAACTTTCAAACGTGGAGATCCCCATCATGAAGACGACCCTCAAAATCTCGCTGGCCGCCCTCCTTTCCGTGGCTGCATGCTGGAGCGCCGCACAAACGGTGAGCGCCATGCGCAGCACTGAAGTCTCGGCGGTGGACAAGGCGCCCGAGATCCAGAACTACCAGGGCAGCCGGCCAGGGAGCCAGGCGCTGATCCAGCGCACCTTCAAGGAACAGCCCCCGCTGATTCCGCACCGGGTCGAAGGCTTCGATGACATCAACAATGAAGACAATGCCTGCCTGGACTGCCATATCCACAAGGAAGTGCGCGGCCAGAAGGTCCCGCAGCTCAAGGAAAGCCACCTGGTGAAGCCGGTCAACGCCGACGCCCCGGTGCTCGACAAATCGCGCTGGCAGTGCAACTCCTGCCACGTGCCGCAGATCGACGCCAAACCCCTGGTGGAAAACGTCTTCAAGGGCAACGCCGCGGCCAAATAGTTCCTGCCGGGTGACAGGTTGGCCCGGCTTTTCTCCGACCCCCGCTTTTCCGCGCCATGGCAGCATTGCTGCCCTCTGGCGCGGTTTTTTTGTTGGTGCAGCCGGTCAGAGTTCGCCGCTATTCCGCGAGGGCGCACTGGACGGCTTGTGCGCGCAGCAGGTGCACGCACACCTGCGGGTCGATCTGCACCAGGTAGCCCCGGCGCCCGCCGTTGATGGCAATGCGCGGCAAGGCCAGGATGCTTTCCTCGATGTACACCGGCATGTCCCGCCGCATGCCAAACGGCGAAGTGCCACCCACCAGGTAGCCGCTGTGGCGGTTGGCCACCTCGGGCGTGCACGGCTCGACCGACTTGGCGCCGATCTGGCGCGCCAGGTTCTTGGTCGAGACCTTGCGGTCACCGTGCATGAGCACGATCAGCGGCTTGGCATCCTGGTCCTGCATCACCAAGGTTTTGACCACATGGTGCTCGTCCAGCCCGAGCTGGCGCGCGGACTCGGCCGTGCCGCCATGCTCCACGTACTCGTAGGGGTGGCCGGTGAATTCCACCTTGTGCGCCTTGAGCATCTGCGTGGCCGGGGTTTCGCTCACATGCGCGGTCTTGCCGTCTTTTTTGGCCATGGTTCAATCGAAAATGATAGCTATCAGCGCTTTATGGATAAGCGCTGGAGGCATATTTTGCCTTAAATAGCATTCACAGCGCCGGGTCTCCCAGCTCCCAGCGGATGGCGTCGATCTGCGCCAGCAGCTCGGGCGCAAGCGGCGTGCCCCAGGCGTCCAGGTCTTCGTCGAGTTGCGCCAGCGAGGTCACGCCGATGATGGTGCTGGCCACCTGCCACTTGGTGTAGCAGAACGCCAGCGCCATGCGCGTGGGCGTGAGGCCGTGGTCACGCGCAAGCTGGTTGTAGCGGCGCGCCGCCTGCAGTGCCTCGGGCCGCCCCCAGCGCTGTTTGCGCACCGATTCGTAGCGCGCCATGCGTGCGCCCTGGGGCGCGTCCGGGCCGGTGGTGCCGCTCTGGTCGAACTTGCCCGTCAGCAGGCCGAAGGCCAGCGGCGAATAGGCCAGCAGCGACACGCCCAGGCGGTGGCAGGTTTCATCGAGCGCGTTCTCCCAGGTGCGGTTGAGCAGACAGTACGGGTTCTGCACCGAGGCCACGCGCGGCAGGCCGTGCTGCTCGGCCAGGCGCACGAACTCGTGCACGCCGTAGGGTGTTTCGTTCGACAGGCCGATGGCGCGCACCTTGCCCGCCTTCACCAACCCCGCCAACGCGCCGAGCTGCTCGTGGATGGGCGTTTGCGAGGTTTCCTTGGACGGGTCGTAGTACTTGATGCCAAAGGCGGGCACGTGGCGCTCGGGCCAGTGGATCTGGTAGAGGTCGATCACGTCCGTCTGCAGGCGGCGCAGGCTGCCCTCGCACGAGGCCACGATGTCGGCCGCCGTCATGCCCTTGCCCTCCCGAATCCACGGCATGCCGCGCGAAGGGCCGGCCACCTTGGTGGCCAGCACCACCTTGCCGCGCAGGCCGGGGCTGCGGGCGAACCAGTTTCCGAGGATGGTCTCGGTGGCGCCACAGGTTTCGGCCCGCGCGGGCACGGCGTACATCTCGGCCGTGTCGAGGAAGTTGACACCGCGCTCCAGCGCGTGGTCGAGGATGGCGAAGGCATCGGGCTCGGCCACCTGCTCGCCGAAGGTCATGGTGCCCAGGCAGATGGGGGTGACGTGCAGGCTGCTCTTGCCCAACTCGATGGTGTTCATGCGGTCTCCGTGGTCAGTTCCAGGCCAGTGTACGGGGACGTGCCGCACACCGCTGTCCCCCGCGCGTTGTCCGAGGCCCGCGCCCGGGATGTCCCGTTGTTGACACAAACCAAGCGGTCGCTTGGTAATATTGCCGCCATGTATACCCCCCGCCAGACCTCGCGCAGCGAATTCGTATCCATCCGCCAGCTGAAGTACCACGTGCGCCTGTGGGGCCCGGATGCATCGGCCCTGCCACCGCTGGTGCTGGTGCATGGCTGGATGGACGTGGCCGCGTCGTACCAGTTCGTCGTCGACGCCTTCGGCGCAGACTTCCTGCGCGGGCGCCGCATCATCGCGCCCGACTGGCGCGGTTTCGGCCTCACGGCGCCACCCGTGCCCACGGACCACTACTTCTTCCCCGATTACCTGGCCGACCTGGACCAGTTGCTCGACCACTACGCCCCCGGCACGCCCGTGGACCTGGTGGGCCATAGCATGGGCGGCAATGTGGTCATGTTCTATGCCGGTGCCCGGCCCGAGCGCATCCGCCGCCTGGTCAACCTCGAAGGCTTCGGCATGCCCGCCAGCAAGCCGGCCAAGGCCCCGGGGCGCTATGCCCAGTGGATGGACGAGCTCAAGGCCCTGCAACGCGGCGAGATGGCCCTCAAGACCTACGACAGCGTGGACGGCGTGGCCCGGCGGCTGATGAAAACCAACCCGCGCCTCACGCAGGACAAGGCCGACTGGCTGGCCGGGCACTGGGCCCGCCCCAATGCGCAGGGCCAGTGGGAAATCCTGGGTGACGCCGCGCACAAGATCGTCAATGCGCAGCTGTTCCGCGTGGACGAGGTGCTGGCGCTCTATGCCGCCATCACCGCCCCCACGCTGGCCGTGGAGGCCAGCGACGACAGCCTGGGCCAGTGGTGGAAGGGCCGCTACACCCTGGACGAATACCACGCGCGCCTGCAGTCTGTGCCCGATTGCCGCACGGCCGTCGTGCAGGATGCGGGCCACATGCTGCACCACGACCAGCCACAGGCCGTGGCCGCGCTGATCGAGTCCTTCCTGGCATAGGCCAAGCAAAACGGGCTGCAGCGCTTATCTGGCAAGCGCTTGCAGCTATGGTTTTTAAAGCTTCCGCCAGCCACCCCGGGCACCGTCGGCCAGGAAAACCGGCAATTCCCCGCGCATGAGAAAATTGCGGGTTATTCACACAGAACACCCAGGACAAGACCATGGAAGCAGAACGCATCAACCTCATCGGCAACACCCTCGAAGATCTGGCCGCGCGCACGGCCGATCTACGGAGGTATCTTTGACTTCGATGCCAAATACGAACGCCTGCGCACGGTAAACGCCTCGCTGGAAGACCCTTCGGTCTGGAACGACCCGAAGAAGGCCCAGGAGCTGGGCAAGGAGCAAAAGTCGCTCAACGCCGTCGTGCTCACGCTCGACAAGCTCACGCACGAGCTGGCCGACAACGCCGAACTGTTCGAGATGAGCAAGGAAGAAGGCGACGACGCGGGCCTGCAAACCATCGAAGCCGAAGCTGAGAAGCTGCGCCCGATGGTGGAGGAGCTGGAATTCCGCCGCATGTTCCGCAACGAGGCCGACCCGCTGAACTGCTTTGTCGACATCCAGGCCGGGGCCGGTGGCACCGAGGCCTGCGACTGGGCCAGCATGCTGCTGCGCCAGTACCTCAAATACTGCGAGCGCAAGGGCTTCAAGGCCACGGTGGAAGAAGAAACACCGGGCGACGTGGCCGGCCTCAAGAGCGCAACGATCCACATCGAGGGTGAATACGCCTACGGCCTGCTGCGCACCGAGACCGGCGTGCACCGCCTGGTGCGCAAGTCGCCGTTCGACAGCTCGGGCGGCCGCCACACCAGCTTCGCCTCGCTGTTCGTCTATCCGGAGATCGACGACTCGATCGAGATCAACATCAACCCGTCCGACGTGCGCACCGACACCTACCGCGCTTCCGGCGCGGGCGGCCAGCACATCAACAAGACCGACTCGGCCGTGCGCCTGACGCACATCCCCACCGGCATCGTGGTGCAGTGCCAGGACGGCCGCAGCCAGCACGGCAACCGCGACATCGCCTGGCAGCGCCTGCGCTCCAAGCTGTACGACCACGAGATGCGCAAGCGCCAGGAAGAAGCGCAAAAGCTCGAAGACACCAAGACCGATGTCGGCTGGGGGCACCAGATCCGCTCTTACGTGCTGGACAACAGCCGCATCAAGGACCTGCGCACCAACGTCGAAATCTCCGCCACGCAGAAGGTGCTGGACGGCGACCTCGACGCATTCATCGAAGCCTCGCTCAAGCAAGGCGTATAAGGAAAACCCATGCCATCAATGCGTGACGCGCAGGCTCCGGCCGCCGCCATCCACCGCGCCGACTACCAGGCCCCGGCCTGGTGGATCGACACCGTGGACCTGGCCTTCGACCTGGACCCCGCCAAGACCCGCGTGCTCAACAAGATGCGCGTGCGCCGCAACCCCGCGGTGGCCGCGCAGCCGCTGCGCCTGCACGGCGAGGAGCTGAACCTCTCGCGCGTGCTGGTCAACGGCGCGGGCACCTCGTTCAAGATGGACGGCGACCAGCTCGTGCTGGAGAACCTGCCCGATGGCGAGGAAGCCTTCGACCTGGAAATCTTCACCACCTGCGCACCCGCCAAGAACACGCAGTTGATGGGCCTGTACGTGAGCCAGGGCACCTTCTTCACGCAGTGCGAGGCCGAGGGCTTCCGGCGCATCACCTACTTCCTCGACCGGCCCGACGTCATGGCCAGCTACACCGTGCTGCTGCGCGCCGACAAGGCCGCGTACCCGGTGCTGCTGTCCAACGGCAACCTGGTCGAACAGGGCGAACTCGAAGGCGGCCGCCACTTTGCCAAATGGGTCGATCCGCACAAGAAGCCGAGCTACCTGTTCGCCCTGGTGGCAGGCAAGCTGGTAGCGCGCCAACAGCGCATCGTCTCGCGCGCAGGCCAGGAGCACCTGCTGGAGGTGTATGTGCGCCCCGGCGACCTGGGCAAGACCGAACACGCGATGAACTCGCTCATGGCCAGCGTGGCCTGGGACGAGGCGCGCTTTGGCCTGCCGCTGGACCTGGAGCGCTTCATGATCGTCGCCACCAGCGACTTCAACATGGGCGCCATGGAGAACAAAGGCCTGAACATCTTCAACACGAAGTACGTTCTGGCCAGCGAGGCCACCGCCACCGATGTGGACTTCGCCAACATCGAGAGCGTGGTCGGCCACGAGTATTTTCACAACTGGACGGGCAACCGCGTCACCTGCCGTGACTGGTTCCAGCTCAGCCTGAAGGAAGGCCTGACCGTTTTCCGCGACCAGGAATTCAGCATGGACCTGGCGGGCAGCCCCTCGGCCCGCGCCGTCAAGCGCATCGAGGACGTGCGCGTGCTGCGCACCGCCCAGTTCCCTGAAGACGCCGGCCCCATGGCTCACCCGGTGCGGCCTGACAGCTACATCGAGATCAACAACTTCTACACCGTCACCATCTACGAAAAGGGTGCCGAAGTCGTGCGCATGATGCACACCCTGGCCGGCCGTGACGGTTTCGCCCGGGGCATGAAGCTCTACTTCGAGCGCCACGACGGCCAGGCGGTGACCTGCGACGACTTCGCCCAAGCCATCGCAGACGCCAATCCGGGCAGCGAGCTGGCTCAGCGGCTGGAGCAATTCAAGCGCTGGTACAGCCAGGCCGGCACGCCGCACGTGCGCGCCACGGGCCAGTACGACGCAGAGACGCGCCGCTACACGCTCACCCTGGCGCAAAGCTGCGCGCCCACGCCGGGCCAACCCACCAAGGCGCCCTTCGTCATCCCCGTGGAGCTGGGCCTGCTTGCGCAGGACGGCCGCGCCCTGCCCCTGCAGCTCGACGGCGAAGCCGCACCCGGCGCCGCCACGCGCACCGTAGTGCTGGCCGACGAAAGCCTGCAGCTCACGTTCGTGAATGTGGACAACGCCCCCGTGCCCTCGCTGCTGCGCGGTTTCAGCGCCCCCGTGGTGCTGGACTGTGACTACAGCGACGCCGACCTGCTGACCCTGCTGGCGCACGACAGCGACGCCTTCAACCGCTGGGAGGCCGGTCAGCGCCTGGCCTTGCGCATCGCTATCAATACCATAGCTGACAGCGCAATCCAGGCGGGCGTAAATGGCCAAATCAGCCAAAACATTCTGCCCGAGAGTTTCATCCAGGCCATGCGCGGCGTGCTGCGCCACCCGCAACTCGACGCCGCCTTCAAGGAACTGGCGCTCGCGCTGCCGTCCGAAACCTACATCGCCGAGCAGCTTGACGTGGTGGACCCGCAGCGCGTGCATGCCGTGCGCGAGGCCATGCGCCTGCAGCTCGCCCTGGCGCTGCAGGCCGACTGGCAATGGGCCTACGAGCAGCACCAGCACACGGGCGCCTACCGCCCCGACGCCGCCTCGGCCGGGCGCCGCGCACTGGCGGGCATGGCGCTGCACATGCTGTGTCTGGCGGCGCAGCACACGGGCGACACCGTCTGGCCCGGCAAGACGCTGCAGCGTTTCAAGGATGCGGGCAACATGACCGACCGCTTCAACGCGCTCAGCGCGCTCGTGGGCAGCGGCCATGCCCTGGCTACGCCCGCGCTGGCGCGCTTCCACCAGATCTTCAAGGACGAACCGCTGGTCATCGACAAATGGTTCGCGCTGCAGGCCGGCAGCCCGGACCGGGGCGGCAACGTGCTGCCCACCGTGCGTCAACTCCTGCAGCACCCCGACTTCAGCCTCAAGAACCCGAACCGCGCGCGCAGCGTCATCTTCAGCTACTGCAGCGCCAACCCCGGCGCCTTCCACCGCCGGGATGCGGCGGGCTACGTGTTCTGGAGCGAGCGCGTGATCGAACTGGACGGCATCAACCCGCAGGTGGCCGCACGCCTGGCGCGCGCCATGGACCGCTGGAAGAAACTCGCCGAACCCTGGCGCAACGCCGCCCGCGAGGCCATCGCCCGCGTGGCCGCCCGCGAGGGCCTGAGCAACGACGTGCGCGAGGTCGTCACCCGCGCACTGGCCGACGAATAAGGAGAACAAGCATGGCAAAACGAATCAGCCTCACCCGCTACCTGGTGGAACAGCAGCGCGTGGCCGGCCACATCCCGTCGGAGCTGCGCCTGCTGCTCGAAGTGGTGGCACGCGCCTGCAAGAGCATCAGCCAGGCCGTCAACAAGGGCGCCCTGGGTGGCGTGCTCGGCAGCGCCGACAGCGAGAACGTGCAGGGCGAGATGCAGAAGAAACTCGACATCATTGCCAACGAGGTGCTGATCGAGGCCAACGAATGGGGCGGCCACCTCGCCGCCATGGCCAGCGAGGAAATGGAAGGCATCTACGTGGTGCCCAACCGCTATCCCAAGGGCGAATACCTGCTGCTGTTCGATCCCCTGGACGGCTCGTCCAACATCGACGTCAACGTGAGCATCGGCACCATCTTCAGCGTGCTCAAGATGCCCGAAGACGACCGCGGCGTGGACGAGGGCGATTTCCTCCAGCCCGGCAGCCATCAGGTGGCCGCGGGCTACTGCGTCTACGGCCCCCAGACCACGCTGGTGCTCACCGTGGGCGACGGCGTGGCCATGTTCACGCTCGACCGCGAACAGGGCTCATTCGTGCTCACGCAGGAGAACGTGCGCATTCCCGAGGACACCAAGGAATTCGCCATCAACATGAGCAACATGCGGCACTGGGACGAGCCGGTCAAGCGCTACATCGACGAATGCCTGCAGGGCAAGGAAGGCCCGCGCGGCAAGGACTTCAACATGCGCTGGATCGCCAGCATGGTGGCCGACGTGCACCGCATCATGACGCGCGGCGGCATCTTCATGTACCCCTGGGACAAGCGCGAACCCAACAAGCCCGGCAAGCTGCGCCTGATGTACGAGGCCAACCCCATGGGCTGGCTCATCGAACAGGCTGGCGGCGCGGCCACCAACGGCAAGCAGCGAATCCTCGACATCCAGCCCACCCAGTTGCACGAACGCGTCAGCGTGATTTTGGGTTCAAAAAATGAAGTGGACCGCGTGACAAGCTACCATTCCACGCTATAATCTGAGGCTTACGCCGGTGTAGCTCAGTCGGTAGAGCAGCTCATTCGTAATGAGAAGGTCGGGTGTTCGATTCATCTCTCCGGCACCAAATGAAAAGCCCTGATTCGCAAGAGTCAGGGCTTTTTTGTTTTGCCCGTCCGTGCAGTCCATGGCCGGGCCGTCGGCTGCTCCGGTGCCAAAAGGGCGAAGCCACGGCTTTCGGCGTTCCAGGCCGGGCAGGCTCCTAGAATCAGCCCACTTTGGCCGATCCATCCCAACACGCAGCCCCTCCCTGAAAACCCCGCCATGCCCAACACCTCCGACGTCCGCATCCGCAGCGTGCGCCCGCTGATCACCCCCGCCATTCTTGAAGACGAGTTGCCACTGCCCGACGCTGGCGCCACCTTTGTGCAGCAGGCGCGCCGCGCGGTGGGCAACATCGTGGCCGGCAAGGACGGACGCTTGCTGGCCATCGTGGGCCCGTGCTCGGTGCATGACCCTGACGCGGCACGCGAATACGCGCGCAAGTTGCAGCCCGTGGCGCAACGCCTGCAGGACGACTTGCTGGTGGTGATGCGCGTGTATTTCGAGAAGCCACGCACGGTGGTGGGCTGGAAGGGGCTCATCAACGACCCCGCTCTGGACGGCAGCTTCCAGATCAACCGTGGCCTGCGGCTGGCCCGCCAGCTGCTGCTGGATATAACCGCCACCGGGCTGCCCATTGCCACCGAGTTTCTGGACACCACACTGGGCCAGTACTACGCCGACCTGATCTCCTGGGGCGCCATCGGCGCGCGCACCACCGAGAGCCAGATACACCGGGAGCTGGCCTCGGGCCTGTCCATGCCCGTGGGCTTCAAGAACCGCACCGATGGCGATCTGCAGGTGGCGGTGGACGCCATACGCTCGGCACAGCATCCCCACGCGTTTCCCTCGCTCACCCACGAAGGCATGCCGGCCGTGCTGACCACGACAGGCAACGAACACGCCCACCTCGTGCTGCGCGGCGGCAGCACCGGCCCGAACTACGAAGCAGCGCACATCGCCAAGGCCCGGGATTTGCTGCGCAAAGGCGGTGCGCCCGAGGCGATATTGGTGGACTGCAGCCACGCCAACAGCAGCAAGCGGTTTGACCGCCAGCCCCTGGTGGCCGCCGACATTGCCGCACAGGTGGCATCTGGCCAGAAAGCGATCATCGGCGTCATGATCGAGAGCCATCTGGTCGCGGGCAGCCAAAGCGCGGCCACGGGCCAGCCACTGGTGTACGGCCAAAGCATTACTGACGCATGCCTGGCGTTCGATGACACCGTGCCGGTGCTGGAAAACCTGGCCGCCGCCGTACGCCAGCGCCGGGCTGGCTGACGCGGCCAGCGGCCTCTTCAGTGTGGATGGGCAGGCTGCACGGCGGGCGGCTGGAAGTCCCGCCCCACGGTGGCCCGCGCGAAGAGGTAGTTCTCCATTTCATGGGGACTGAGTTCGTCCAGATCGACATGTCCCTGGGCGTCGCACGGGAAACTGAGTGCGCGCCCGGACTGGAACAGGGACTGGAACCGCATTTCGTAGTCGCAGGTACTCATGGTGTGCTCCTGGATTGACTTCGGATGCAGCCACTATGGTCCGCCACGCGCACGCCGTTGCCGGAATCAGCGGGGCATTCCCCGGGGTTTTCGGGGCCTTCCTGTCGTGAAGGCACGCCGAATAGGCCTGCAGACTAGACAAATAGAGCGCTGCAAGCTATCTATTCAATAGCACAAGTTATGTCAAATCAAACGCTGCAACTGAAATTTTCCGATTACACCGTCAGGCGAAGGCACACGCAGTTCACCGCGGAACGGCCGGATGCCTGTCATGGCACCAGCCGATTCGTGGCTCACAGCAAAGCGTCGGCCCAGATGTTGCGCGCCCAGGCGCGGGCATATCGGCCTTCGGTGTCGTTGGCCTGACTGGAGAGTCCGCCCGAGCCCGGCACCACCACCAGCGTTTTCTTCTCCGGGTCGTAGCGGTGCACCGAGGCCACGTGCACCACGTCGGTGTCGGAGACGAAGCTGTAGCAGGTGTTGGCGATGACCGGCACGGGGTTGGGCGCGCGGCCCGTGAGCACGGCGATCACGGCGTCGGCGGCCACCTTGGCGTGGTTGTTGGCCATGAAGCCCGACTTGGGCATGCCTGGCGCCGACAGCGTAGCGTCGCCCAGCACATGGATGCCGGGCACCGCCAGCGACTCGAAAGTCTGGTAGTCCACGCCCACCCACTTCTTGCCGCCGGACAGCAGCCCCGCGCCGGTGGCAATGCGCCCGGCCTTTTGCGGCGGCACCACGTTGAGCACTCCGGCGCGCACGCTCTCGCCCTGTAGTTGGATCAGGTTCTGCCCCGCATCCACGCTCACCAGCGCGCTGTTCGGGCGGTACTCCACGATGCCCGGGTAGCGCTCGCTCCAGGCCTTGAGGAAAAGGCCCTTCTTGCTCACGATGTCGGGGTTGGCGTCGAGCACCAGCACCTTGGAGCGCGGCTTGTGCTGCTGGAAGTAGAACGCCACCTGCGCCGCGCGCTCATACGGCCCGGGCGGGCAGCGGTATGGCGCCTTGGGAATGTGCAGCGCGTACACGCCGCCATCGGGCAGGGCTTCGAGCTGCCGGCGCAGGGCCACGGTCTGCGGGCCGGCCTTCCAGGCATGCAGCACGCGCGCCTGGGCCTCGGCACTCTCCAACCCTGGAACCTCGTTGTAGAGGAAATCCACCCCGGGCGAGACGATGAGCCGGTCGTAGCGCAGCGCATCGCCGCGCGCCAGGCGCACCTCGCGCTTGTCCGGGTCGATGGCCAGAGCCTCGTCGCGCACCACGCGCACGCCGTATTTCGATTGCAGCGCGCCGTAGCCGGTAGTCAGGCCCTCGATGGTCTGGCTGCCGCCGAGCACCAGGTTGCTCAGCGGGCACGAGACGAAGGCCGCCTCACGCTCCACGAGCACCACCTCGATCTCGGGCGCCCACAGGCGGATGTACTTGGCCGCCGTGGCGCCGCCGAAGCCCCCGCCGATCACCACCACGCGTTGAGAAGGCCGCGCGGGCGAGGCGCAGCCCGCCAGCGACAGTGCCGCCATACCGCCCGCCAGGCCCAGCAGGCTGCGTCGATTCAATGCATTCATCATGTCGTCCTTGCGCGCTCAGCGCTTTTGTCGGGAGAAGAAGTCGGCGAGCTGCGCCAGCTCGGCATCGGAATAGCCCTTGGCGTGCTGGTGCATCACCGTAGCGGGCAGCTCGCCCTTCTTGTAGGCCAGCAGCTTCTCCAGCAGTTGCCGCTGATCCACCCCGGCAATGGCCGGGATGCCGCCCAGACTCACGCCGTTGGTGCCATGGCAGGCGGCACACGAAGCCGCCGCCACGCGAATTTGGGCATCCTGACTATGGCTTTGCGCCAGTGCTGTCAGGGCGGCCGGCGCCAGAGCAAAGGCGGCCAGCCATGGTTTCCAGGTTGTCATGTTCTCGTTCTTTCTCTGCTCGCTATTGAATGATTTCTTGGGCCTGCCGCGTCATTCCGACGGGCCACATGAGATGTCGTCCTCAGACGCCGCGCTTTCGGTTGCAGGCACGCTGGCGGGCTTGGCGGCCTCGGTTGCCACAGGCGCCGGGGCACTGGCCGTCACTCCATCGGCCGCAATCGGCTGCGCTTGGCACATGCCATGCACCCAGACCGTTGCGGCTACCAATGCCCAAACACTGCGCTTCACGCTGCCACCACGGCACCTTGCCCGGCCTGCTCGGCCTCCCTTCGGCGCAGTTGCGCCGGATGCAGCGGCCGGGGCAGGCCCAGGTGCTCGCGCAGGGTGCGGCCGGTGTACGCGGTGCGGAACAGGCCGCGCCGCTGCAGCTCCGGGATCACCAGCGCCACGAAGTCCTGCAGGTCATAGGGCAGCGTGGGCGCCATCACGTTGAAGCCGTCGGCCGCGCCGGTGGTGAACCAGTGCTCCAGCTCGTCGGCGATGGACTGCGGCGTGCCCACCACCGTCCAGTGGCCGCGCGCCGTGGCCACGCGCTGGTAGAGCTGGCGCAGCGCGAGGTTCTCGCGCCGCGCCAGGCCCAGGAACAGCGCCTGGCGGCTCTGCCAGCCCTCGGTGGGCGGCAGGTCGGGCACGGGGCCGTCGAGCGGGTAGGCCGAGAAGTCGAATCCGCCGACAAAGCTCGACAACAGCCCCAAGCCCACCGAGGGCTCGATGAGCGACTGCAGGCGCTCGTACTTCTCCTGCGCCTCGGCCTGGGTGCGACCGACCACGGGCGAGACGCCAGGCAGGATCTTGAGCGCATCCGGTGCGCGGCCGTGCGCCGGCAGGCGGCTCTTGAGGCTGCTGTAGAAGGCGCGCGCGTCCTCCACCGACTGGTGCGCGGTGAACACCAGTTCGGCCGTGGCGGCGGCCAGTTCCTGTCCGTCCTCGGAAGACCCCGCCTGCACCATCACCGGGTAGCCCTGCACCGGGCGCTGGCTCTGCAGCGCGCCCTGCACCTGGTAGTGCTTGCCCCGGTGGTCGAGCCGGTGCAGCTTGGCCGGGTCGAAGTAGCGGCCGCCCGCCTTGTCGAACAGCGGCGCGTCGTCCTCGAAGCTGTCCCACAGGCCCTTGACCACGTCCACGTACTCGCGCGCCTTCTCGTAGCGGCTGGCGTGGCTGATCTGCTGGTCCAGGCCGAAGATGCGCGCCTCGTGGTCCGAGCCCGAGGTGACGAGGTTCCAGCCCGCGCGGCCGCCGCTCAGGTGGTCCAGCGTGGCCACCTTGCGCGCCAGGTGGTAGGGCGGCAGGTAGGTGGTGGAGACCGTGCCCACCAGGCCGATGCGTTCGGTCACGCCGGCCAGCGCGGTCAGCAGTTCCAGCGGCTCGAACTGGTGCGGCGGCACGTTGCGCGCCAGCGCCTCGGCGGGCGCGCCGGGCAAGCCCATGGTGTCGGCGCTGAAGATGGCGTCGAACAGGCCTGCCTCGGCGATGCGCGCGAGGTTCTTGTAGTGCTGCGGGCGCAGCGCGGCGGCGGGGTCTACGTCCGGGTGGCGCCAGGCCGCGATGTGGTGGCCAACGCCGAACAGGAAGGCGCCGAGGTGGAGTTGACGGGGTGCGGTGCTCATGGGTGGGGCCTTTCGTCTGGACAAGGGGGGGGTGCCTACAGCTTGGCGATGGAGACTTCGGTGGACTTGACGAGCGCGACCACGTCGGAGCCCACGACCAGGCCCAGGTCGTCCACGGAGCGGGTGGTGATGACCGAGGTGACGATGCCCCAGGGAGTCTCGACATCGACCTCGGAAACGACGTCGCCACGGATGATTTCGCGCACCTTGCCCTTGAACTGGTTGCGCACGTTGATGGCTTGGATGGACATGGTTTTCTCCTTGAAAAGTCCGTTGAAAAAAGGTGTTGGAAAGGGGTGGTCAGATCGCCCAGCGCAGCCCGTGGGCGGGCACGCCGGGCCAGGGGTCGATGGGGGTCACGGGCTCGGGGGCGGGCTTTTGCAGCACGCGGTCGAGAATGCGCTGCTCCAGCGCGGCGAAGGCGGCGTCGTGCACGCGGGGGCGTGGCAGGTCGATGCGCTGGTCCAGCGCGATGCGGCCGTCCTCGATCAGCACCACGCGGTCGGCCAGGGCCACGGCCTCCTGCACGTCGTGCGTGACCAGCAGCGCCGTGAAGCCGCTGGCACGCCACAGGCTCTCGATGAGCCGGTGCATCTCGATGCGCGTGAGCGCGTCGAGCGCGCCCAGGGGCTCGTCGAGCAACAGCAGGCGCGGCTGGTGCACCAGCGCCCGGGCCAGGGCCACGCGCTGGCGCTGACCGCCCGACAGGCGCGCGGGCCATTCGCCCTGGCGCTCGCCCAGGCCCACCTGCTCCAGCACCGTGGCGGCCAAGACGTGCTGGCTGCGGGGCAGGCCCAGTGCCACGTTGTCCAGCACACGCTTCCAGGGCAGCAGGCGCGCCTCCTGGAACATGATGCGCGTGGCCTGCGATAGGCCCGTCAGCGGCGCGCCGTCCAGCCGGATCTCGCCGCTGCTGGCAGATTCAAGCCCCGCCACCAGGCGCAGCAGCGTGCTCTTGCCGCAGCCGCTGCGGCCGACGATGGCGACGAACTCGCCCGGCGCGATGTGCAGTTGCGTCTGGCGCAGCACCTCGCGCTGGCCGTAGCGCTTGCCCAGGCCGGTAATGTCCAGGCGCACGCCACCGGTGGGGGATTGTTGGTTATCTGAAGTCAAATCGGCCTCCTGCGCCCGTCTATCGGGCGCCAGCAGCTATAAAAAAGGAGTCATGGAGACACAGCCCGAGCACTAGGCGCGGCCCCAGGCGCGGGACGCCGCGCAAGGGCCGCCCCGCAGCGCTGGCGTCGTCCCCCTTCCCGAAGCGCGCAGCGCGTAGAGAGAAGGGGGAAGCCGCGCAGCGGCTCAGGGGGTTGCATATCCCGGATGCCAGCGAAGCCACCAGCGTTCCAGCGCCTTGGCAAACCAGTCGGCCAGCTTGCCCAGCAGCGCGTAGAGCAAGATACCCACGAGCACGATGTCGGTCTGCAGGAACTCGCGCGCGTTCATGGTCAGGTAGCCAATGCCGGCCTGCGCCGAGATGGTCTCGGCCACGATCAGGATCACCCACATCAGCCCGAGCGAGAAGCGCAGCCCCACCAGGATGGACGACAGCGCGCCGGGCAGGATGATCTGGCGGTAGAGCTGCCAGCGGCCCAAACCATAGGTGCGGCCCATCTCGATCAGCCCTGGGTCCACGCCGCGGATGCCATGGAAGGTGTTGAGGTAGATCGGGAAGAACACCGACACGGCGATGAGGAACAGCTTGGCCGCCTCGTCAATGCCAAACCACAGGATCACCAGCGGAATCAGCGCCAGCGCCGGGATATTGCGCACCATCTGGATGGAGGTGTCGAGCAGCGTTTCGGCCGCACGCACCGAGCCCGTGAGCAGGCCGAGCAGCAGCCCCAGCCCGCCACCAATGGCCAGCCCGGTCAGGGCCCGTCCGGCGCTAACCTGCACATGGGCCCACAACTCGCCCGAGGCGGTGAGTGCCCAGGCCGCGAGCACCACATCCATCGGCGCGGGCAGCACGCGGCTGGAGAGCCAGCCGAGCTGCGAGGAGGCCTGCCACAGGGCGATCAACCCCACGGGCACGAGCCAGGGCAGCAGGCGTTGGCCCACGCCGGCGGCCAGGCGGGCCAGGCCCTGCGGCAGCGCCTGCAGGACAGACGTGGCAATGGCGTCAGGCCTCGGAGTGGCCTGCAGTTCTTGGAGGGTGTTGCTCATGTTGCGCATCCGTTTTCGGTGTCGTTTTCAAGAATGTCCTGGGGCCTGCAGACGGCGGCCACCAAACCCCAGGCCATGGCCGTGGTGCGCAGAATGCGCGGCAGCGGGTTATGGAAGGTGAGAGGCTCTGGCACGGGCATATGCGGCTCCTGGGTCTCCGTCGATGGGGGTGGGAACGAAGGGCCCGGGCTGCCTCAGGCAGCCCAGGGCGAGCGCACCACGTCCTTGATCTGGATGCGCCTCGGAATCAGCTTGAGCTCGAAAAAAGTGTCCGCGATCTTTTGCTGCTCGGCCAGAATTTCAGGCGTGACCGGGCCGGTGCCATATTCGGCACGCGAGGTAGAGAGATCGAAAACCGGCTTGGGAATGCCGAACAACTGCGCAAACTCGGCCGCCAACAGGTCGCGGTTGAGCTTGGCCCAGATATCGATCTTGTTGATCTCTTCGATCACGATGCGCAGCACATCGGGGTTCTTGTCCGCATAGGGCAGCGACGAGAAGTAATAGGCACGGTTGCCCACCACGCCCGTGGCGTCGGCCAGCAGGCGGGCATCCAGCGTTTTCTCGGCCGACGCCAGGAACGGGTCCCAGATCGCCCACGCCTCCACCGATCCTTTTTCGAAAGCGGCACGCGCATCGGACGGGGGCAGAAACACCACGTTCACGTCGCTGTAGCGCAAGCCGTGCTTCTCCAGCAGCTTGACCAGGAAGTAGTGCACGTTGCTGCCCTTGTTGAGCGCAAGCTTCTTGCCCTTGAGGTCGGCCACCGTGCGGATCGCCGAACCCTTGGGCAACAAGACGCCCTCGGCCTTGGGCCGCTGCACGGTGGCGGCCACGTAGGCCAGCGGCGCACCAGCCGCCTGGGCAAAGATGGGCGGTGCCTCGCCCACATCGCCAAAGTCGATGGAGCCCACGTTCAGCGCCTCCAGCTGCACCGGCCCCGCAGTGAACTCCGTCCACTTGAGCGACACACCGAGCGGTGCCAGGCGCTTTTCGAGGGTGCCGCGGCCCTTGAGCAGGCTCAGCACGCCTTTCTGGTGGCCGATGCGCAGTTCGCGGCCGCCTTGCTGGGCTCGCACGGGGCCGCCGGCAGCCAATGCCGCGAGGCCCAGACTGGAGGTGAGCACCTGGCGGCGAGTGGGAGAGGTGAAGTCAATCATGGCAATGCTTTCTGAAGAGAAAAAAATGGCAACAGCGGTCCCTGCACGTCGCACGCGTGCAAATCACACAGGGGAAGAAGGGTGTTGAAGAACGGCGCGGCAGGCTGCCCACGGCCGCCCGCGCGTCAGTAGCTACATCGCACCTGCGCAAAGTCCACCGGCGCAAACCGGGTGGCCTGGGCGGGCGAAGGGCGCAGGGTTTCGGTCACCAGCGCATTCACGGCGTCATCCAGGCGGATGGCGATGTCGCGCCCCACGCTGTAAGCACCTTCGGGCGTCACGGTGACCTGGGCATCGGTGGCATAGATGCCCGGCAGGATGTGCTTGGCACCCAGCGACTGCAGCACCGGCCGCAGCGCATAGTCCAGTGCCAGCATGTGGTGCGGGCTGCCGCCCGTGGCCAGCGGCAGCACGGTCTTGCCCTGCAGCGCGGTCTGCGGCAGCAGGTCGAGAAAGACCTTGAGCACGCCGCTGTAGGCGGCCTTGTACACCGGGGTGGACACCACCAGCACCCGCGCAGCCGCCACCTGGGCCACGGCCTGGCTGATGCTGCGGTGGTGCGCATCGGCCAGCAGCAGCGCCTGGGGCGAGAGGTCGCGGATGTGGACACGGTCCACCAGCGCCCCGCGCACGGTCAGGCGCTGGGCCACGGCGTCGAGCAAGGCGGCAGAGCGTGAACGCTCCGAGGGGCTGCCAGCGATCAACAGGGCAGACATGACGTTCCTTTGATTCAACTTTGATAGCTACCAGCGCTTGATGGTCAAGCGCTGCAGGCCAATTTTGTTCTTATTTCCGGGTGTAGATCTGGTCGAACGCGGCACCATCGGCAAAGTGATCCTTGGCCGCCTTGTCCCAGCCGCCAAAGGCCTGATCAATGGTGAACAGGTTGATCTTGGGAAGCTGCCTGGCGTACTTGGCCTGGGCCTTGGCCGAGGTGGGGCGGTAGAAGTGCTTGCCGATGATGTCCTGGGCTTCTTCGGTGTAGAGGAATTTGAGGTATTCCTCGGCCACACCGCGCGTGCCTTTTTTGTCCACGTTCTTGTCCACCACCGTCACAGGCGGCTCGGCCAGGATGGAGAGCGAGGGGTAGACAAAATCGACCTTGCTGCCGAATTCCTTTTCCAGCAGATAGGCCTCGTTCTCCCAGCTGATGAACACATCGCCCTGGTTGCGCTGCGCAAAGGTGATGGACGAGCCGCGCGCGCCGGTGTCGAGCACGGGCACATTGGCATACAGCCTGGCGACGAAGTCCTTGGCCTGTGCGTCGCCGCCGTACTTGCGCTTGGCAAACTCCCACGCGGCCAGGTAGTTCCAGCGCGCGCCGCCCGAAGTCTTGGGGTTGGGCGTGATCACGCTGATGCCGGGCTTGACGAGGTCGTCCCAATCCTTGATGCCCTTGGGGTTGCCCTGGCGCACCACCAGCACGATGGTCGAGGTGTAGGGCGAGCTGTTGAGTGGCAGGCGCTTTTGCCAGTCCTTGGGGATCCAGCCGCCATTGTTGTGCAGCGCGTCCACATCACCAGCCAGGGCCAGCGTCACGACATCGGCCTCCAGCCCGTCGATCACCGAGCGCGCCTGCTTGCCCGATCCGCCATGGCTTTGCTTGATGTTCACGTCCTGGCCGGTCTTGGCTTTCCAGTGCTTGGCAAAAGCCTGGTTGTATTCCACATACAGCTCGCGCGTCGGGTCATAAGACACATTGAGCAGGGTCACGCCCTGGGCCCAAGCCGATGCTGCGCCCAGGGTCAAAGCGGCTGCGGCGAGGGGAAACTTGATAAAGTGGCGGCGAAAGTTCATTGGGTGGTTCCAGTGGTTTTGAAAAGCGATGAATGGATTCTGGAAGCCGCTCTTCAAAACTGGAACTACTGTGTTTTCAGTTTTTAATTACCCAAACATCTAAAAGGCACTCCCATGGCACGCATGGTTCAATGCATCAAGCTCGGCAAGGAAGCCGAAGGCCTTGATTTCCCCCCCTACCCCGGCGAGCTGGGCAAGCGCATCTGGCAGAGCGTCAGCAAGGAGGCCTGGGCCGGCTGGATCAAGCACCAGACCATGCTGGTGAACGAGAACCGCCTGAACCTGGCCGACGCGCGCGCCCGCCAATACCTCGCACGCCAGATGGAGCAGCATTTCTTCGGCGGCGGCGCCGATACGGTGCAGGGCTACGTGCCGCCGAGCGCCTGAGTTTTCCTCACCGACACAGACCGGCGCCCTCCGTGGCGCCGTTTTTTATCGTTTTTCCCGCACCGCACACCATGGCCGAACGCATTGACTGGCTCCACGACGGCACCCCCTACAGCCCGCGCTTCGGCGACCGCTACCACAGCGAGCAAGGCGGCATCGCGCAGGCGCGCGAGGTCTTTCTGCACGGCTGCGGCCTGCCGCAGGCCTGGGCCGGGGCGCCGCAGTGGCGCATCCTGGAGACGGGCTTTGGCTTCGGGCTGAACTTTCTCGTCACCTGGGCCGCCTGGCGTGCCGACCCGCAGCGCCCCACCGTGCTGCACTTTATCTCGCTCGAAGCCTGGCCCGTGTCCGCCGCCGACCTGCTGCGCGCCGCCGAGCGCCACCCCGAGCTGCTGCCGCTGGCGCAGGCGTTGTGCGCGCAGTACTGGGGCCTGCTGCCCGGCGTGCACCGCCTGTGGTTCGACGGCGGGCGCGTGCTGCTGACGCTGTGCATTGGCGACGCCCAGGCCCTGCTGCGCCAGCAGCACTGGGACGTGGACACGGTGTACCTCGACGGCTTCAGCCCGCAGACCAACCCCGAGATCTGGAGCCCGCACACGCTCAAGGCCGTGGCGCGATGCTGCCACCGGGGCACGCGCCTGGCCACCTGGACCATTGCCCGCGCGGTGCGCGACGCGCTCACGCAGTGCGGCTTCGTGGTCGAAAAGGTGCCCGGCGTGCCACCCAAGCGCGACAACCTGCAGGCCACCTTCAACCCCGCTTGGGAGCCGCGCACCAGCCGCACCGCCGAACCCGGGCCCGAGCACCCCACACCCGCGCGCTGCATCGTCATTGGCGCGGGCCTGGCGGGCGCCGCAACGGCGGCCAGCCTGGCGCGGCGCGGCTGGCGCGTGCAGGTGCTGGACGCTGGCGCCACTCCGGCCAGCGGCGCTTCGGGCCTGCCCGTGGGGCTGTTCGCCCCGCACCTCTCGCCCGACGACAACGTGTTTGCGCGCGTCTCGCGCAGCGGCGTGCGTGCCATGCTGCAGCAGTCACAGGCCCTGCTGCAGGACGGCGTGGACTGGAACCCCGTGGGCGTGCTGGAGCGCCGCCCCGACCCGCACCTGGGCCTGCCGGAAGGCTGGCAGGATGGCCCGGGCGCCGACTGGAGCCTGCCCGCCACCCCCGAAACCCTGCGCACCGCAGGCCTGCCCGAAGACGCCCCCGCCTGCTGGCATGCGCGTGCGGGCTGGGTGCGCCCGGCCCGCCTGGTGCAGCAGCTTCTGGCCCAGCCCGGCATTGCCTGGCACCCGGACAGCACCGTGGCCGGACTGCACCGCACCGACGGCGGCACCTGGCAGGTGCTGGACGCTGCGGGCCAGAGCCTGGCCGAGGCCGAGGTGGTGGTGCTGGCCGCCGGCCCGGCCTGCAATGCCCTGCTTGAACAGGTGCAGGGCCCGCGCCTGCCGCTGCAACCGGTGCGCGGCCAGCTCTCCTGGGGGCCGCAGCCCGCCGGGGCGCAAGGCCTGCCGCCCTTCCCGGTGAACGGCAACGGCGCCCTGGTGGCGCACGTGCCGCACGCGGACGGCCTGGCCTGGCACATGGGTTCGACCTTCGACCGCGATGTGGAACAACTGCCCATCCCGCCCGAAGAAGAAGCCGCCGCCCACGCCACCAACGGGCGCCGCCTCCAGGCCCTGGTGCCTGCGGCGGCCCCGGCGCTGCGCCCGGCGTTCGAGGGCGCCGCCCCGCTGAACGCCTGGGCCAGCGTGCGCTGCACCTCGGCCGACCGGCTGCCCATCGTCGGTCCGGCAGACGCTCAGGCCCTGCCCGGCCTGTGGCTGAACACCGCCATGGGCGCGCGCGGGCTCACCCGCGCCGTGCTCTGCGGCGAGCTGCTGGCCGCGCGCCTGCAGGGCGAACCGCTGCCGCTGGACGCCAAACTCGCCCGTGCCATGGGCACAGAACGGCTGCTGAAGGCATGAGCGTGCACTCTGGGCACCAGGGTGGTCCAACCCCGCCCAACCCGCGCCAATGCACGCGCATAAGCTTATTCGCATAAGAGAAGCACGAAACAATCGTTTGTTTTCATATGCAGCCCGCCTACATTGGCGCCCATGCATGATTTCGCGTTCATCTTTGCGGGCTTCGCGGTAGGACTCATCGTCGGTCTGACGGGGGTGGGCGGCGGCTCGCTCATGACGCCGCTGCTCATCTTCTTCTTCGGCGTGAAGCCCCACATGGCCATTGGCACCGACCTGCTGTTTGCCGCCTTCACCAAGCTCGGCGGCACCGTGAGCATGGCGCGCCAGCGCCTGGTGCCCTGGCGCGTGGTGGGCCTGCTGTGCGCGGGCAGCATTCCGGCGGCGCTCGGTTCTCTGTGGCTGTTGCACCGCATGGGCCCGGCCAGCGACCGCGTGCAGCACCTCATGACGAGCACCTTGGGCGCCGCCCTGCTGCTGACGGCTGCGGCCATGCTCTACAAGGTGCTGGCCTTCTCGCCCCAGCGCCAGGCCGCCGAGCTGGCCGCGCGCCGCGCCAACGCCGCCAACGCCACCGACCCACGCCACTGGAGCCTGCCGGTGCTGATGGGCGCCGTCATCGGCACGCTGGTCACCTTCACCTCGGTGGGCGCGGGCGCCATTGGCGTCACGGTGTTGCTGCTGGTGTTTCCGCACCTGCCGCTGCCCCGTATCATCGCCGCCGACATCGCCTACGCCGTGCCGCTGACGCTGGTGGCGGGCCTTGGCCACGCCTCGCTGGGCTCGGTGGACTGGCCACTGCTGGCCCAGTTGCTGGTGGGCTCGCTGCCCGGTATCTGGCTGGGCTCGCGCCTGATCTCCCGCACGCCGGAGCGCCTGATCCGCTCGGCCCTCTCCGTGCTGCTCGCCTGGGCGGGCGCCAAACTGGTTTTGATTTAAGTCTCGGCAAAGAGACCTTCCCCACCATGTACCAATACACCGCATTCGACCACCAGTTCATCCAGCTGCGTGCCCAGCAGTTCCGCGACCAGCTCGAACGCTGGCAGGCCGGCAAGCTCGGCGAAGACGAGTTCAAGCCGCTGCGCCTGCAGAACGGCTGGTATGTGCAGCGCTACGCGCCCATGCTGCGCGTGGCCGTGCCCTATGGCGAGCTCTCCAGCCAGCAGCTGCGCGTGCTGGCCCGCGTGGCCCGCGAATACGACCAGCCCGACGCTGCCCTGCTGGCCGAGGCCCAGGCCACGCAGGAAAAGCTGGGCGACATCCCGCTGCACGACGGCCGCCGCATCGGCACGAAGCTGAAGTACGGCTACGGCCACTTCACCACGCGCACCAATGTGCAGTTCAACTGGATTCCGCTGTCCAAGGCCGCCGACGTGATGGACCTGCTGGCCACCGTCAACCTGCACGGCATCCAGACCAGCGGCAACTGCATCCGCAACATCAACAGCGACGCGCTGGCAGGCATCGCCGAGGACGAGATCGCCGACCCGCGCCCGTTCTGCGAAATCCTGCGCCAGTGGAGCACGCTGCACCCCGAGTTCGCCTTCCTGCCACGCAAGTTCAAGATCTCGATCAACGGCGCGCGCGAGGACCGGGCGGCGCTGGGCTGGTACGACGTGGGCCTGCAGCTCGTGAAGAACGACGCGGGCGAACTCGGCTTCAAGGTGCGCGTGGGCGGCGGGATGGGCCGCACGCCCACCATCAGCCCGGTGCTGCGCGAGTTCCTGCCATGGAACCAGCTCATGAACTACCTGGAGGCCGTGATCCGCGTCTACAACCGCTACGGCCGCCGCGACAACTCCTGGAAGGCGCGCATCAAGATTCTGGTGAAGGCCGAAGGCCAGGCCTATATCGATCAGGTGGACGAAGAGTTCCGCCAGATCGTCGAAGTGGAAGGCGGCCCGCACACCATCACCCAGGCCGAACTCGACCGCGTGACGGCCTGCTTCCAGGAACCGGCCCTTGATCTGCGCCCCTCGGACGCCGAGGCCGAAACCCTGGCCCTGCTGCGCACCGCCTCGGATGAAGACTCCGAATTTGGCCGCTGGATGCACCGCAACGTGCTGCCGCACCGCCAGCCGCAACTGCGCGCCGTAGTGCTGTCGTTCAAACGCCTGGGCTACGCCCCCGGCGACGCCACCGCCGACCAGATGGACGCCGCCGCCGAGCTGGCCGACCGCTTCTCGGCCGGCGAGCTGCGCGTGACGCACGAACAGAACCTGGTGCTGCCCTGGGTGCGCCGCGACCAGTTGCCCGCGCTGTACAAGGCCGCGCGCGCGCTGGGCCTGGCCAAGCCCAACATCGGCCTGCTGACCGACATGATCGCCTGCCCCGGCGGCGATTTCTGCTCGCTGGCCAATGCCCGCTCGCTGCCCATTGCCGAGGCCATCACCGAGCGCTACCAGGACCTGGACGAGCTGTTCGACCTGGGAGAGATCGACCTGCACATCAGCGGCTGCATCAACAGCTGCGGCCACCACCACAGCGGCCACATCGGCATCCTGGGCGTGGACAAGGACGGCAAGGAGTGGTACCAGATCACCCTGGGCGGTGCCGACGGCTCGCACCTGTCGGGCCCGGCCTCGCCCGGCAAGATCATCGGCCCCTCGTTCAGCGCGGCCGAAGTGCCGGGCGTGATCGAAGCCCTGCTCACCACCTACCGCGCCCTGCGCCAGCAGCTGCCCGACCAGTCGCAAGGCCCGAAGTACGAGCACTTCATCGACACGGTGCGCCGCGTGGGCATCGACCCCTTCAAGGCCGCCGCCAACGCCGTGCGCCTGCCCTCCACCGCCCTTTCCGCCTGAGACCGCCCCGAGAGATACTATGAAAATAATAGCTGCCAGCGCCCACCAGAAGGGCGCAGAAGGCCAAAAAATCATTGAACTGCCGAACGACGCCGACCCGATGGCGCTGGACTTGGCGGGCGTCACGCGCATCGACCTGCACTTCCCCAAGTTCAGCGACGGCCGCGCCTTCAGCCAGGCCCGCCTGCTGCGCGGGCGCCTGAAGTTCACGGGCGAGATCCGCGCCACGGGCGATGTGCTGATCGACCAGCTGGTGCAGATGGCGCGCTGCGGCTTCGATGTGGCCGTGCTGCGCGAGGGCGTGGACCGGGACGACGCACAGCGCCAGTTCGACCGGTTCAGTGCCTTCTACCAGGGTGACGTGCTGCAGCCGCAACCCCACTTCGCGAGGGCCGCATGACCGGCGCCACCTCCTCTTTTTTGGGCGGACGCAGCGCGCCTGCCAAAGCTACCGAACTCAACGCCCGCGCCAGCAGCGACTTCGCCGCCAAGCTGGCCGAGACGCAGGCCCTGCTGCGCCAGGCCGCAGCGCTGGGCGAGGTGACGCAGGCCTCCAGCCTGGGCGCCGAGGACGTGGTCATCACCCACCTCATCAACGCGCTGGCGCTCGACATCCCCGTATTCGTGCTGGAAACCGGCGCGCTGCACACCGAGACCCTGGCGCTGCTCGAACGCAGCCAGGCGCACTCGCGCGCGCCGGTGCAGGTGTTCCGCCCGCAGCACGAGGCCGTGATCCACTTCATCCGCGACCACGGCCAGGACGCGATGTACCGCAGCATCGAGCTGCGCAAGGCCTGCTGTCACATCCGCAAGATGGAGCCGCTGGCGCGCGCGCTGGCCGGCAAGAAGGGCTGGATCACCGGCCTGCGCCGCGAGCAGTCCAACGCCCGCGCCGACGTGCCGCTGCAGGACACCAGCGAAGTGGCCACCAAGGGGCTGACCAAGTTCAACCCGCTGGCCAACTGGACCTGGGGCGACGTGTGGCACTACATCGCCGAAAACGGCGTGGACTACAACCCGCTGCACGACCAGTTCTTCCCCAGCATCGGCTGCGCCCCCTGCACCCGCGCCGTGACGCTGGGCGAGGATTTCCGCTCTGGCAGATGGTGGTGGGAGGACGAGGCTGCAAAAGAATGTGGTCTGCATGTCAAGAAAACGATAGCTGCCAGCGCATGACCCGTAAGCCTTAGAGCCGAATTTGACCTAAAAAAACCATGAACGCCCGCATCGACACCTCCACGCTGAGCCACCTCAGCAACCGCCACCTCGACGCGCTGGAAGAAGAGACCATCTTCATCCTGCGCGAAGTGGCCGCCGCCTTCGAGCGCCCCGCCCTGCTGTTCTCGGGCGGCAAGGATTCGCTGGTCATGCTCAAGTGCGCCGAGAAGGCCTTTGGCGTGGGCCGCATCCCCTACCCGCTGCTGATGATCGACACGGGCCACAACTTCCCCGAGGTGACCGACTTCCGCGATTTCCGCGCGAAGGAGCTGGGCGCCGAGCTGATCGTGCGCAGCGTGGAAGACTCCATGGCGCGCGGCACCGTGCGCCTGGCGCACCCGGGGGAGAGCCGCAACGTGCACCAGTCGGTCACGCTGCTCGAAGCCATCGAGGAATTCCGCTTCGACGCCCTCATCGGCGGCGCCCGCCGCGACGAGGAAAAGGCCCGCGCCAAGGAACGCATCTTCAGCCACCGCGACAGCTTCGGCCAATGGCAGCCCAAGGCCCAGCGCCCCGAACTGTGGACGCTGTTCAACACCCGCCTGCAGCCCGGCGAGCACTTCCGCGTGTTCCCCATCAGCAACTGGACCGAGCTGGACGTGTGGCAGTACATCGACCGCGAGAACATCGCCCTGCCCTCGCTCTACTACACGCACAAGCGCCAGGTGGTCGAGCGCAAGGGCCTGCTCGTGCCCGTGACCGAACTCACCCCGCCGCGCGAGGGCGAGGTGGTGGAAACGCGCGAAGTGCGCTTCCGCACCGTGGGCGACATCACCTGCACCTGCCCCGTGGAGAGCCCGGCCGCCACGGCCGCCGACATCGTGATCGAGACCCTGGCCGCCGACGTGAGCGAGCGCGGCGCCACGCGCATGGACGACAAGACCTCCGACGCCTCGATGGAAAAGCGCAAGAAAGACGGGTATTTTTGATGCAACCCCCTGCGTCGCTGCGCGCCTTCCCCCTTCTCTCGCGCTGCGCGCGGGAAGGGGAACACCGCCAGCGCGGCGGGGCGGCCCTTGCGCGGCGGTCGCTGGCCTGGGCCGCGCCCTATCCAACAATGCGAGCGGTGCATAGCACTCTGGATTACTGAGATCAATCCAATGACAAATACTATTAATTCGATAGCTGCCAGCGCAACACTGGCAAACACTAACGACCACATCTCCGCGCTGAAATTCATCACCTGCGGCAGCGTGGACGATGGCAAGAGCACGCTGATCGGCCGCCTGCTGGTGGACAGCAAGGCCGTGCTGCAAGACCACCTGGCAGGGGTGCAGCGCCAGGGCGAGACCGACCTGGCCCTGCTGACCGACGGCCTCTCTGCCGAGCGCGAACAGGGCATCACCATCGACGTGGCCTACCGCTACTTCGCCACCGAAGAGCGCAAGTTCATCATCGGCGACGCGCCGGGCCATGAGCAGTACACGCGCAACATGGTGACGGCCGCCAGCAGCGCCGACGCCGCCGTGGTGCTGGTGGACGCCACCAAGCTCGACTGGCAGAACCCCGGCCTGCAACTGCTGCCGCAAACGCGCCGCCACAGCCTGCTGGTGCACCTGCTGCGCGTGCACTCGCTGGTGTTCGCCGTGAACAAGCTCGACGCCGTGCCAGACCCGCAACTCGCCTGGCGCCACATCGCCGCCGCGCTGGCGCAGTTTGCCCAGGACGCCGGCATCTCCGTGCGTGCCACCGTGCCCGTCTCTGCCCTCAAGGGCTGGAACGTGGTCGATGCCCAGCCCGGCTGGTGCGGCTACGAAGGCCCGAGCCTGCTGCAGATTTTGGAACTGCTGCCCAACACCCCCGCCGACACCGGCCTGCCCCTGGCCTTCCCGGTGCAGTGGGTGGAAAAGTTCTCGTCCTCATCCGACACCTCGCAGGGCCGCCGCGTGTTCTGGGGCCGCGTGGCCGCGGGCAGCGTGCAGCCGGGCACGCCCGTGCAGATCTTCCCCAGCGGCCAGCGTGCCAGCGTGGCCCAGGTGCTCGACCATGCGCGCCGCCCCATGGGCGTGGACGCGGGTCAGAGCGCCGGTATCGTGCTCGACCGCGAGGTGGACGTATCGCGCGGCGACTGGATCGTGGCCGCCCCCACCGAGGCCGTGGCCGCCGAGGACGACTTCGACACCCCCGCCGCCGTGCCCGCCTGGCCCGGCCAGCGCGAGATCAACGCCACCGTGGCCTGGATGGACAACGAGCCGCTGGTGGCGGGCCGCGTCTACTGGGCGCTGCACGGCCACCGCTGGGTCAAGGCCAAGGTCAAGCGCGTGGTGCACAAGCTCGACATCAACACCCTGGCCGAGGAAGACGCCAGCCAGCTGGACCCCAACGCCATCGGCCATGTGGATCTGCTACTGCAGGAACCCCTGCCCGCCGCCCCCTTCGGCCAGGCGCGCGTGCTCGGTTCGCTGATTCTGGTGGACACTGCCAGCCACGCCACTGCGGGCGCCGTGCTGGTGAATTGACCCCGGCGCATTGACCTTGGTCACGCTTTTCCACTGCACCGGCAGGGCCGCCGCCCTGCCGGGCTCTACCCGTCCTAAAATCACGGGTTTTCCCGATCCCCAAAAAACACTGCCATGACCCACGTCGTTTCTGAAAACTGCATCAAGTGCAAATACACCGATTGTGTGGACGTGTGTCCCGTCGACTGCTTCGTCGAAGGCCCGAACATGCTGGTCATCAACCCGGACGAGTGCATCGACTGCGCCGTCTGCGTGCCTGAGTGCCCGGCCAACGCCATCTTCGCCGAGGAAGACCTGCCCCCCACCGAGCTGGCTTTCATCAAGATCAACGCCGATCTGACCAACGCCCCCGGCTGGAAGCCGATCACCAAGCGCAAGGCCGCCCTGCCCGACGCAGACGAGTGGAACGGCCAGCCTGGCAAGGTCCGGGACCTGCAAAGGTAATGCACAACCCCCTGTGGCGCTGCGCGCCTTCCCCCTTCTCTCGCAAAGCCGTGCTTTGCGGGAAGGGGGACGCCGCCGCTGCTGCGGGGCGGCCCTTGCACGGCGGCCCTGGCCTGGGCCGCGTCCGTTGCACCGGCCGCTGGGCGCGTTGAGTTCTGGAATGCTCAGCACCGACGCCATCGTCATCGGCGCGGGGCCGGTCGGCCTTTTCCAGGTGTTCCAGCTCGGCCTGCACGGCCTGCGCGCCCACGTCATCGACGCCCTGCCCCACCCCGGCGGCCAGTGCGCCGAGCTGTACGGCGACAAACCCATCTACGACATCCCCGCCGTCCAGGCCTGCACCGGGAACGAACTGGTGCGGCGCCTGCTGGCGCAAATCCAGCCCTTCGCCCCCCAGTTCCACCTCGGCCAGCAGGTGGACACGGTACAGGCACTGCCGGAAGGCGGCTTCCTCGTCGGCACCGCGCAGGGCACGCGGCTGCAGGCCCGCGCCGTGTTCATCGCCACCGGCGTGGGCGCTTTTGTGCCGCGCGCCCTGAAGCTCCCCGGCCTGGAAGCCCATGAGGGCGGCCAGCTGCGCTACCGGCTGGACGAAGGCACCCGTCTTGCCGGTCAGCGCGTGGTGGTGCACGGCGGCGACGAACCCGCCGTGCAGCAGGCCATTGCCTGCGCCACCGCCCCCGAAGCCCTGCGCCCCACCCGTACCACCCTGCAGCACCGCCGCGACGTGTTCGACGCCCCGCCCGCCCTGCTGGAGCAATTGCAGGCCCTGCGCGTGGCCGGCTGCATCGAGGTGGCCATCGGCGTGGCAAGTGGCATCGTCGAAGAACAGGGCCGCCTCACCGCGCTGGAGCTGACCACGCCCGAGGGCACGCAACTCCGCCTGCCGCTGGACCTGCTGCTGGTGCGTCTGGGTCTGGTGCCGCGCCTGGGCCCCGTCACCGAATGGGGCCTGGCGCTGGAGCGCAAACAGCTCGTGGTGGACACCGCCACCTTCGCCACCAGCGTTCCCGGCATCCACGCCGTGGGGGACGCCATCACCTACCCCGGCAAGCGCAAACTCATCCTCAGCGGCTTCCACGAAGCCACGCTGGCCGCCTTTGGCGCCGCCGAGTGGCTGGCGGGGCACAAGCTGCCGCTGGAATACACGACCAGCAGCGCCCTGCTGCAGCAGCGCCTGGGCGTGCAGCAGACCTGCTGAAGGCTCCGGGGCTGACCTGGGCCCCCACAAACCTCAAAAACCATAGCGCATGGCGTAGGTTTGGCGTGCATTGATGCAGATTTTTTGCACCTTTTACGCCGGGTAAAATTGTAGATGGATAACAATTTGATACATTCGTGATGCACCTTTCCGCGAATGAAACCACCCTGCCGCGCTTGCATCTGATCGGCACGCTGGCTCTGGTGCTGATCGTCACGCTGGCCATGGCAGGCTTCACCTCCTGGCAAAACGAACGGGAGCAGCGCAACTCGTTCGAGCGCATCGAGCAGGTCCTCACCCGGCAACAGAAGGAGCGCCTCACCGCCGAGATGAATTCAGCCGTGGGCTACCTGGATTTCGCGCGCTCGCGCACCGAAAGCGAGATGCGCCGCAGCCTGGTGGAGCAGGTGGATGCGGCCGTGCAGATCGCCCAGGCCATCCATGAGCGCGAGTCGCCCCACCGCACTCCGGCGCAGGTACAGAAGCTGATCGTCGAGGCCCTGCGCCCGGTGCGCTTCTTTGACGGGCGGGGCTACCTTTTCATCGACAGCATGCAGGGCCAGTTCGTGCTGCTGCCCACCGCGCCACAGTACGAGGGCCGCGCGGGCATCGACAACCAGGACGACACGGGCGCCTACATCATGCGCGGGCTCATCAATGCGGCCCATGTGCCCCAGGGCCAGGGGTTCTTCCGCTACCGCTGGTACCGCCCGGACGCCCCGAAGACCATGGCCGACAAGCTCGCCTATGTGCGCCACTTCGCGCCCTACGACTGGCTCATCGGCACGGGCGACTACCTGTATGAATGGGAAAACCGGCAGCAGCAGGAGGCCATGCAGCGCCTGCGCGCGCTGCGCTTTGGCGCGACCGGGTCGGTCGGCGTGATCAACCGCGAAGGGCGCTCCGTGCTCAGCCCGAACAACGCCGCCCTGGAAGGGCTGCTGCCCGCGCAAATGCCGCCGCTGGAGCAGCGCGCCCTGGAAAAGCTCCGCGCCGTCGCGCAGGCGGGCGGAGGATATGTCGAGTACGAGTGGCCCCGTCCGGGCGCGCGCGCCGGCGATCCGCCGGGCCGCAAGACGGCCCTGATCTCCACCTACGCTCCCTGGGGCTGGGTGCTGGTGACCACCATGTTCAACGACGAGCTCCATTCCACGCTGCGTGCCGAAACCCAGGCGCACGAGCAGGGCAGCACCCAGAAGCGCATGGAACTGGCACTGATGCTGGCGGGCGCGCTGGCCCTGGGCCTGGCCGGTTCGTTCGGTTTCTCGCGCTGGTCGCGGCGCCTGTTCAGCGGCTACCACCGCGAGCTCCAGGCCGCGCAGGAAAAGCTGCGCATCGCGGCCATCGCCTTCGAGTCGCAAGAGGGCATTTTCGTCACCGACACGCGCGGGAAAATCCTCAACGTGAACCGTTCGTTCACGGCCATCACCGGCTTTAGCGCCAAGGAAGCCATCGGACAGACCCCGTCGCTGATGCGGTCCGGGCGCCACGGCCCCGACTTCTACGCCGCCATGCGCGCGGCCATCGCCAGCGCGGGCGCCTGGTCGGGCGAAATCTGGAACCGGCGCAAGGACGGCTCCATCTTCCCGGAGTGGCTGACGATCACCGCCGTCAAGACCGAGGCGGGCGAGGTCACGCACTATGTGAGCACGCTCACCGACATCACCCAGCGCAAGGCCGCCGAGGAAGAAATCCGCCACCTGGCTTTCTACGATCCGCTCACGCGCCTGCCCAACCGCCGCCTGCTGCTCGACCGCCTGCAGCAGGCGCTGCTCACCAGCCAGCGCACGCACCACCAGGGGGCGTTGATGTTCATCGACCTGGACAACTTCAAGCTGGTCAACGACAGCCTGGGCCACGACCAGGGCGATCTGCTGCTGCAGGAGATGGGGCGGCGCCTGGTCACCACGGTGCGCGAGGGCGATACCGTGGCGCGGCTGGGCGGCGACGAGTTCGTGGTGGTGCTCGAAGACCTGAGTACGCAGGCCCCCAAGGCGGCCCGGCAGGCCGAGGAAGTGGCCGAGAAAATGCTGCATGCCCTGGCCGCCCCGGTGGCGCTGGCCGACCAGGAGGTGAAGACGTCCTGCAGCGTTGGCGTGGTGCTGTTCGCCAACGACACCGTGCGGCCCGAAGACCTGATGAAGCACGCCGACCTGGCCATGTACCAGGCCAAGGAGTCGGGACGCAACACGGTGCGCTTCTTCGACCCCGAGATGCACGACGCCGTGGTCAACCGCCTGGCCCTGGAGCAGGACCTGCGCACCGGCTTGCAGGAGGGCCAGTTGCTGCTGTACTACCAGGCGCAGGTCGACGGCCATGGCGAGATCGTGGGAGCCGAGAGCCTGGTGCGCTGGCTGCACCCCCGGCGCGGCATGATTTCACCCGCCGAGTTCATTCCGCTGGCCGAAGACAGCGGGCTGATCCTGCCCCTGGGCCAGTGGGTGCTGCGCACGGCCTGCGAGCAGCTCGCGCGCTGGGCCAAGGAGCCTGGGCGCGATCAGCTCACGCTGGCGGTCAACGTCAGCGGCCGGCAGTTGCACCAGAAGAACTTCGTGGAGCAGGTGCTGCAGGCGCTGCAGCAGACCGGCGCGCCCGCGCACCGCCTCAAGCTGGAGCTGACCGAAAGCCTGCTGCTGGACGATCCGGAGGACGCCATCACCAAGATGAGCGCCTTGAAAGCGCATGGCGTGGGCTTCTCGCTCGACGACTTCGGCACCGGCTACTCGTCGCTGGCCTATCTGCGCCAGCTGCCCCTGAGCCAGCTCAAGATCGACCAGAGCTTCGTGCACAACCTCGTCACCGACCCCCGTGCCACAGCCATCGTGCGCACCATCGTCACGCTGGCCGACAGCCTGGGGCTGAACGTGATCGCCGAGGGCGTGGAAACCCAGGAGCAACGCGAGCACCTGGCCCGCAACGGCTGCCACACCTGCCAGGGCTATCTGTTTGGCCGCCCCGTGCCGGTGGAGGAGCTGATGCACTGAGGCCTCCTTTGAGCCAGCGCCAGCGGGTCTGCCACACGGGGGCTTCAATGGAGATGACCGCCGTCGGCCGGTACTTGGCCGCCGTGCAACACGGATATCGCCCGCGGCTCGCCCGGCAAGGCCGATTGGCAAGCAGAGCACGAGCTGCCGCCAGAAAACATGACGCGCTGAGCAGACGGTTACAAGGGATGTTGAAGGTATGGATGCCTGCGAACCGACTATCCCCCGCTCAGCACGGCGCTGGCCATGAAGGGGGATAGCCTTTTGCATCCCTGCAATCGTCCGGGATGCACTCCCTATGCAACGATTTCCACCCGGCCTGTGTCAAGATGATAGAGACCACCAATGACCTTCACCTTTTCTGCCTGAACCGCCTTGCTCAGCAGGGGCGTAGCTTCTCGCAGTCGCTGGACGTTTTGCTTGATATTTGTGATGGTTGCCGCTTGGGCCAAAGAGCCTTCGTGGGGCTCGGCTGCAGCGGCGCGCACGGCGGGCATCAGCGCCGTGACGATGCTTTGAATGTGACCGGGAAACTCTGCCTGCTTTTCGAGCGCACTGACAGTTGCGCTCACAGCGCCACAGCTGGTGTGGCCCAGCACCAAAATGACCGGGGAATTAAGGACGGCAACGCCGTATTCAAGACTTGCCAGAATATCCGGCGTGACATAGTTGCCTGCCACGCGCGTCACGAAAAGATCGCCTCTCTCTTCGTCAAAACACAGCTCGGGACTGACGCGTGAATCCGCACAGCTCAAAACGCACGCGTAAGGATTTTGTCCGCCCACCAGTGCCGCACGCGTGGCGCCGAATTTGCGGCTTTGGGTCTTGCCGGAGGTGTATCGCTTGTTACCTTCCATCAAACGCTTGATTGCCTGGTCGGGAGACAGTACGTTGTCTGGTTTAGGTGGTGATTTGGCGTGAGATATTCCAGACATCGCTGAAATACCAAGGAGAGAAAAAACGCCCATCGCGCCAAGGGCTGCGCGTCTTGAGGGAGATACAGCCGCTTTGGTCAAGGCATTGTTAGCGATGCACACATTACACATCTCTTCACTCCTTAGTAAAAAATGGCGTTGCAGACTACACCCCGACACCGATTTCAGCAACACCAAGGATTTTTCAATCGCTGCCGCGTCTCTCAGTGACCCCGTCTTCCTGTTGTGTTGGCTTTGCACACGACAGGGATACAAGGCCGACATCTCGCGTTCTGGCTTCAAATCTCTGAGAACGTGTTTCGCCCCCCGCTCACAGGCAGCAGCGTCCCGCGACGAAGGGGCCACGCATCATGGACTCGCCTTCACTGCTCGCAGTTGGTAGCCCGCTGCGCGTCCCATTGACCCAGCCAGCACGGACGGGTTTTCAAACACCAGTGCGCTCAATAGCCGAGCACGGTTCGTGCCTGACGCGCCGTCTCGTAAAGCATCATGGCCTCGGTCATGAGGTTGTCGGCATCGAGCAAAGTCGCGAACACGACCACTGTCACGTCGGTCACCGTGTCGTGACGCGCAGCGGTCATGTAGCCGGTGATTCCGCCGTTGTGCCCTACGCCGAGATCCGCAGGGTCGCACCCGAGGCCAAGACCGTAAGAAACGTGGATCTCGTGGGTCGCTTCGCAGGTTCGCATGCTGGCGATGGTCTGCGCGTTCAATCCAGCCTCGCCCTTGATCAGTCTACGGAGCCAACGGGCCAGATTGGACGGCGTTGTGACTACGTTGCCCTCGCCAACGCCCCAGGAAACGTTGAGCTGAGTCGCCGGGTACACAACGCCGCCGACCCGTGTCGTTCCCTCAAAGAAGGGGGCCGGGATATTTGTCGCATGCCCCGCGTCGGGAAAAGTCGTTTTGTCGAGACCATTGGGCACCAGAAGTTCATCGTGTACGAACTGCGCAAACGGCTTTCCGGAAACCTGCTCGACAACCTTGGCGAGAAGTGAATAGCCAGTGTTCGAATACCGGAATGCGTCGCCTGGCAAGCCGCCGATGAGGCTGTTCCTCGCGACCACACCGACCAGTTCGTCCAGCGTGAAAGTGTGCATTCCACCCTGTGTGTCCTCGACCCAGTCGACGTATCTCTTGCCCGCATAGGGCGCGGTAGCCGTTGCCGGAACGTCCGTATTGCCCACATCAAAGACGCCGGCACGGTGCTGCAGGAGTTGCTTGATCGTGATCTGGTCTTTGTACGGAATCGCATAGTCCGGTGTGGCAGGCACATAGGGCCGCGTTGTTCCGGGAATATTCGCACTCAACACATGGTTGATGTCGAGCGCTCCGCGCTGCTGGAGCAGCATGACAGCGGCAGCCGTGAATGTCTTCGTGGTGCTCGCGCCACGAAAATGTGTGTCGGCGGTCGCTCCATCAAGAGTGCTTGCGAAATACTCACCGTGCGGCGTTATGACCACGATCGAGAGCCCACCGGGAAGCGAGGACGAGAACTGGTTCCATTGGCTGGACACCACACGGGTGAGCTTTGTCTCGGGAGAATCCACCGGTGTGTGGCCACCTCCGCAACCCGCGAGCAAGCCCGCACACGCGATTGCAGTGACGAGAACGAGGGGCGAGAGCGATCTGATGTGGTGTTTCATGCGGTATCGCATGCCATGGTATCGGCATCCGCGCGATTGACCAAACCCGACTGCGGATTTCATCTCGATGCCAGTGCTCGTCATCGCGGTGACTGCATGTGCAGTGAGCATGGGTCCGCGCAGCCACTCGCCCCTCATCAGCACACTTTCCCCGCCCCCGCTAGAATCCGCCCCGCACCGCCGCAAGGCGCTGCACTCGCTAGGGGTGCCCCCACGCAGATACCGTGGTGGGGGCTGAGAGAGTCCCTTTGAACCTGATTGAGATCATCCTCGCGCAGGGAAGCCCGTCCGCCATGCCACGCCCCTGATAGCGCATGGCCGGACTCTTCCTTGCGCCGCACCGCCAAGGAGTCCGCATGAGCACCCCCACCCCGTCCGCCAACGAGGCGTTGACCCCCGTCGCCAGCGACCAGCGCGTCTTCCGCTGGCACGACCATGCCTCGCTGTGGTTCAGCCTGGGCGTGGGCCTGCTGGTGATGCAGGTGGGCGCCTACCTGATGCCCGCGCTGGGCACGCAGGAGGCGATGCTGGCCATCGTGGCGGGCTCCATCCTCGGCGCGGGGCTGCTGGGCTGGGTGGCCAAGATCGGCTGCGACAGCGGGCTGGCCAGCGCGGGGCTGATGCATGCGGTGTACGGCCGCACGTTCGCGCGCCTGCCCATCGTGCTGAATATCGTGCAGCTCATCGGCTGGGGCACCTTCGAGCTGGTGGTGATGCGCGACGCCAGCGTGGCCATTGGCCGACAGGCAGGCGGCATGGAGGGCACGCATTGGCCGGTGCTGGCCACCCTGCTGTGGGGCGGCGTGGTGCTGCTCCTCATCAGCGGCTCCATGGTGCAGCTGGTGCGCCGCATCATCGCGCGCGTGGCGCTGCCGCTGGTGGTGCTGTCGCTGCTGTGGCTGTCGTGGCAGTTTCTCGGGCTGGCGCAAACGCAGGGGCTGGAGCAGCTCTGGCAGCGCAAAGGCACGGGCGGCATGGGCGTGATGCCCGCGCTGGACCTGGTGATCGCCATGCCGATTTCGTGGCTGCCGCTGGTGGCTGACTACGCGCGCCACGGCCGCCACGGCGGTGCCGCGCTGCGCGGCGCCTGGACGGGCTACGCGCTGGCCAACATGTGGTGCTATGCGCTGGGTGTGCTCGTCGCCCTGACGCTGCCGAGCAAAGACCTGGTGACCGCTCTGCTGCTCGCACAGGGCGGACTGATCGCGCTGTCGCTGATCCTCATCGACGAGGTGGACAACGCCTATGGCGACGCTTATTCGGGCGCCGTCTCCAGCCACAGCCTGCTGCCGCGCTGGAGCGTGCGCCAGTGGGGCATGGTCGTGGCCGTGGCCTGCACCTTGCTGGCCCTGGTGCTGCCCATGCACAGCCTGGAGCCCTTCCTGCTGCTGCTCAGCTCGGTGTTCGTGCCGCTGTTCGGCGTGATCCTGGGGCGCCTGGCCTTCGGCGCCGACGCGGGCGCACTGCTGCAGCGGGCGGGCAAGGCCCATGCCGCGCCGATTGCCATCTGGCTGGCGGGCGTGGCCTTTTACCACCTGCTGCCCAAGGTGGCCCCGGCGCTGGGCTCGGCCCTGCCCACGCTGGCGCTGAGCTTTGCGCTGGCCTGGGCCACGCGGCCGCGCGGCGCCTGAAAGCTCCTGTTTTCATAGCTGCCAGCGCTTGCTGGATAAGCGCTGCAGCAAAAAACACCTAAAAACCTACAACACCACCTGCGCCACGGGCGCATAACCATGGTTCAGCGGGCCGTGGCCGTGGCCGGTGCGCACGGCGGCGCCGGCCTGGATGGCACCCAGGATGTAGGAGCGCGCACGCGCCACGGCCTGCACCAGCGGCAGGCCCAGCGCCAGGTGCGCGGCAATGGCCGACGACAGCGTGCAGCCCGTGCCATGGCCGTTGTGCGTGGCAATCCGCTCCGAACGCAGGTGCGAGAGACTGCCGTCGGCCTGGGCCAGCACGTCCACCACCTCGTTGCCCGGCAGGTGTCCTCCCTTGAGCAACGCAGCCCGCGCGCCCAGCGCCAGCAGGCCGCGCGCAGCGTCGTCCAGGGCGGCGGTGCCCTCGATCGGGTGGCCCAGCAGCAGTGCGGCCTCGTCGAGGTTGGGCGTGACCAGCTCGGCCAGCGGGAACAGCTCGCCCACCAGGGCCTGCACGGTTTCCGCGGTGGTCAGGCGGTCGCCGCTGGTGGCCACCATCACCGGGTCGAGCACCACGTGGGGCAGGCGGTGGCGCCGGATGGCGTCGGCCACCACATGCACCACCTCGGGCGCGTGCAGCATGCCGATCTTCACGGCATCAACGCCGATGTCCTCGACCACGGCGTCGATCTGCGCCTGAAGGATTTCCGGCGGCACGCCGTGGATGGCGCGCACGCCCAGGGTGTTCTGCGCCGTCAGCGCGGTGATGGCCGTCATGCCGTAGCAACCCAGGGCGCTGAAGGTCTTGAGGTCGGCCTGGATGCCGGCGCCACCGCCGCTGTCGGACCCGGCGATGGAGAGCACGCGGGCGTAGCGCGGCGTCGGCGTGGAAGATGGGGTGGTGTGCGTCATGGCAAAAATTATGCATGTGCCATGTCAAGGCCAGGGCCATCGGGATGTGCTGTAATCCGCCCAGGACGAAACAGGGGTGTCCCACCACCGTGGCGCGGACTGAGAAACACCCTGGGGCACCACGCCCCGTTACCCGATCCAGGTCATGCTGGCGTGGGGAGTTTCCAGCGCAGGCACCTGCCCGTTTTGTCCCCTGTAGCTTCACAGACGGACGACGATGACCCTCCAAACCACCTCCTTCACCATTCTGGGCGCCGGTCTCATGGGCCGGCTGCTGGCCGTGGCGCTGGCCCGCCAGGGCCATGCCGTCAGCATCTACGACGATGGCGGCCCGCTGGCCGAAAACTCGGCCGCACGCGTGGCTGGCGGCATGATCGCGCCACTGGCCGAGTCGGCCATCACCGAGCACGGCGTGGTGCGCATGGGCCGCCACTCGCTCACACGTTGGCCCGACCTGCTCGCGCAGTTGAACGCGCCGGTGTTCTACCAGCAGGAAGGCACGCTCATCGTCTGGCACCGCCAGGACGCCCAGGAGGCCGCGCGCCTGCACCAGCAGCTCGACAAGACCCGCAGCGTGGTGACCGAGCTGCCCGCCATGCAGGTGCTCGACAGCGCCAGCATGGCCCAGGTGGAGCCGGCGCTGGCGCAGCGTTTCGCGCAGGGCATGTACCTGCCCGGCGAGGGCCAGCTCGACAACCGCCAGCTCCTGGCCGCGCTGGCGCAGGAAATGGAAAGCCTGGGCGTGCAGGCGCACTGGAACAGCCCCAGGGACCCGGCCGATTTCCCCGCCGATCACGCCGGCTGGCTGCTCGACTGCCGTGGCCTGGGCGCACGCAAGCAGTGGCCCGGCCTGCGTGGCGTGCGCGGCGAGGTGGCACGCATCCACGCGCCCGACGTGACGCTGCAGCGCCCCACGCGCCTGGTGCACCCGCGCTACCCGATCTACATCGCGCCCAAGCAGGACCATGTGTTCATCATCGGCGCCACCGAGATCGAATCCGAGGACCTGTCGCCGCCCAGCGTGCGCTCCGCGCTGGAACTGCTGAGCGCGGCCTATGCCGTGCACCCCGGGTTTGCCGAAGCACGCATCATCGAGGTGGCCTCGCAGTGCCGCCCCACCCTGCCCGACAACCTGCCCGCCATCCGCCAGACGGCGCCGCGCCAGCTGGAGATCAATGGCATGTACCGCCATGGCTACATGGTGGCGCCGGCGATGCTCGACGTGGTGCTCGAAGTGCTGGGCACCGGCGGCTCGGACCTGGCGCGCGGCTTCGACCTGTCGTTGCAGCTCCTTTGATCGCCGCGCACCCATGAATGTCCTCATCAACCTCCAGCCCCACGATCTGCCCGAAGGCGCTACCGTGGCCGACGCGCTGGCGGCCATGCAGGCCCGGCCGCCCTACGCGGTGGCCGTGAACACCGTTTTCGTTCCCTCCACCCAGCACCCGAGCCATCTGCTGCACGCAGGCGACCGGGTGGAAGTCATCTCCCCCGTCACGGGAGGCTAAAGCCATGAACACCACCACCAACGACGACGCCCTGGTCCTGTACGGCCAGAAATTCGCGAGCCGCCTGCTGCTGGGCACGGCGCGCTACCCCTCGCCCACCGTGCTCAAGGCCGCCGTGCAGCGCGCCAAGCCCGCCATGGTCACGGCCTCGCTGCGCCGCCAGGGCGCCAACCCGGCCGAGAACGGCCACGGCTTCTGGGAGCTGCTGCGCAGCCTCGACGTGCCCGTGCTGCCCAACACCGCCGGCTGCCACAGCGTGCAGGAGGCCATCACCACCGCGCAGATGGCGCGCGAGGTGTTCAACACGCCCTGGATCAAGCTGGAGGTGATCGGCGACGACTACACCCTGCAGCCCGACACGTTCAGCACCGTGGCCGCCGCCGAGCAGCTGGTGCGCGACGGCTTCCATGTGCTGCCCTACTGCACCGAAGACCTGGTGGTGTGCCAGCGCCTCATCGACGTGGGCTGCCAGGCCGTGATGCCCTGGGCCGCCCCCATCGGCACCGGCCGTGGCGCCATGAACCCCTACGCCCTGCAGGTGCTGCGCGAGCGCCTCGACGTGCCCCTGCTCGTGGACGCCGGCCTGGGCCTGCCCTCGCACGCCTGCCAGGTGATGGAGTGGGGCTTCGACGGCGTGCTGCTCAACACCGCCGTGGCCCTGGCGCAGGACCCCGTGGCCATGGCCGGCGCCTTCGCCGATGCCGTGCAAGCCGGCCGCGCCGCGCTCCATGCCGGCGCCATGCAGCCGCAGCAGGCCGCCCAGCCGAGCACGCCCGTGCTCGGCACCCCGTTCTGGCACCACGCCTGATGGCCATGCAGGACGCCGACGCCCTGGCGGGCGAAATCCTGCGCCAGCACGGCGCCACCTTCGCTGGTTTCGAGGCGCAGCCCGTGCCGGCCAGCAGCGAGACCGACCCGGTGTACCGGGCCGCGCTCCAGGCGTGCAGCGCGCTGGGCTTCATTGCCCACGACGCGCAGACCCTGGCCCGCGCCTGGCAGGCGCAGACGGCGCGCACCGGGGGCTTTAACGCCCGCCACTGGCCCGACGATCCGCGCGACTTCGGCCTGCAGCCGCTGCCACGCGCCCAGGCGTTCGCGCCTTGCCCCCCGCAGCTGGGCCTGTACGCCGTGCTGCCCGACGCCGCCTGGGTGGGCCGCATGGCCCGGGCCGGTGTGCCCACGGTGCAGCTGCGCTTCAAGTCCGACGACACGGCCGCCATCGCGCGCGAAGTGCGCGCCGCCGTCGAAGCGGTGCGCGGCACCGATGCGCTGCTGTTCATCAACGACCATTGGCGCGAGGCCATCGCCGCCGGGGCCTACGGCGCGCACCTGGGCCAGGAAGACCTGGATGCCCTGAACGCGCCCGAGCTGCAGGAGCTGCGCGCCAGCGGCCTGCGCCTGGGCGTGAGCACGCACGGCTACGCCGAGATGCTGCGCGCCGACGCCGTGGGCCCGAGCTACATCGCCCTCGGCGCGGTGTTCCCCACCACGCTCAAGCGCATGGCCACGGCCCCGCAGGGCGTGGCGCGGCTGGCCGCCTATGTGCGGCTGATGCGCGCCTACCCGCTGGTGGCGATCGGCGGCATCGCGCTGGAGCAGTTCCCCGAGATCCTGGCCACGGGCGTGGGATCGATCGCCGTGGTGCGCGCGCTGGTGAATGCAGAAGCCCCCGAGGCCGCAGCAGCCGGGTTGATGCAGGCCATGGAGAAATAAGCGTCAAATACGGCTCTAACGCTTATCCATAAAGCGCTAGTAGCTATATTTTTAATAGCGCGCAAACACCAATACGCCACCCTGCGCACACTCATTCGGGCTTGCGCGGCTCCAGATCGAAGCGTGCTTCAAAGCGGTCGTTGTTGGCACCAAAGCCGATGGGTTGGCCGGGCTCGGGTGCGTTTGACGCAGGCACGGGCGGCAGGTCACTCTGCGTCAGGGGCGGCAACGGCACCGGCTCGCTGGGGAACGGATCGCTGAGATCGAAGTCGATCAGGGTGCCCGCCGCCGGAGCCCTCGGCAGTTCTTCGGCGGCGGCCGCTTTCGCGCCGGGCGGCTGCGGCTTGAGGTGCTCCTCCAGCAGCCAGCTGGAGTCGTATTCGAGCAGGCTGTCACCATTGTCCAGAAGGTCGACTGCCGCAGGCCCGGCCGAGGGCGGCACCGCAGCCGACGCGGCGGACACCACCCCGGCATCCATCACATTGCCAGAGGGCGTGGTGCGCTCGCGCGGCGGCGGGGCGCCACGGGCCGAAGGCGGCGTGGTGCGGGCAATCGCGTTGAGCAGCAGCAGGTCGTCGTACGCGGCCAGATCGAAACGTTCAGGCGCCGTATCGGCATGGCGGAACAACAGGCTGTCGAGCAGCGGCAACACCGATTCATCGCTCCAGATGGCCTCGATCTGGGCCAGAACCTCGGGGTAGGCCAGCAGTGGCCGCCCGGGCCGGTTGAAGCTCGCGAACTCCGGCACCAGGGCGTTGAAATGGCGATGGAACTGCGCCCGCAACTGGTTGAAATCGTCCACGCGGCTCAGCGAGCGGTACAGGCGCAGCAGCTCCAGGTAGGCGGCCGGTGCCGTGGCCTCGTTGGTGGCGATGTATTTCTTCAGCACGCCAATGGCTTGGTCGTGCTCACCCACCGACACGAAAAATTCTGCCTGCTGCTGCAGGTCGAACAGTTCCTCGGGGTTGATCAGCAGGGCCGGCTGGGCAACGGGCGGTGGCGCCCGGAAAACGGGCTCGAAAGACAAAGGCTGAGGTTCCACGGGCTCCGGGACGAATACCGGCGCCTGGGGAACTGGCGGTGCAGGCTCCAGGGGCTCAGGCACCGCAGGCGGTGCGGGAATGCTGGACGGCGCCGTTTGCGGAGCCTGCAGCGAAGCCGGCCCCGAGTTCGCGAGGGTATCCCCGGGAATCCCCGAGAGAGGGGGCTGCTGGGCAACGGCCGCGGCCCAGGCGTCCTGGGCCTGGAGCGAAACCGTGCGCAGCCGGGTGGCAATCCAGGCGGCCAGGGCAGCCATCGCCACCAGCATGCCCAGAAGCAGGTACACGATGGTGCCCGAATAGCGTTCGGACTTTTCCTTTTCCAGGCGTTCAAGCAACTGCAGCGCCGTGGCGCGGTCCTGCGTGGCCTGGGTGCGCAACTGCGACAACTCTTCATTCAGCGCCGCCATGCGCGCCCCTTCCTTCAGCAGGTCTTCGGGGGCCATGCTCAGCGCCTTCCACTGCGCCTGCGCCTGCTCGCGCTGCTCCGGCGTGGCGGGTTCGCCGGGCAGGTTCAGCTCGGTGCTCAAACGCAGCGTGGAAGGGCTTTCGAGCCAGTTTTCCAGCGGTTCCATCACCAGCCGCGATGGGGGCCCATCAACCGGTGGGACCGGCCCGGTCGAGCGCTTGGCCTTGCGGGGCGGCGTCGCGGGGCGGGCGCGCGGCACTGCAGGCGCGGCAGCCGCCACGGGCGGCGGCGCAGTGCGGGTGGCGGCGGGTTCGGCCCCAGCACTGGCCCGCGCGGGCGGAAGGACAGCGGCGGGTCGCCGTTCGGCCGGCGGCACGGCCGGCGTGCCCTGGGGCACGGTGCCCGCCGCATCGGCGCCCCCTGCGAGAGGAATTGCAATGGGTCGGACTCCGGCAGCCACGGTTTCCGGCAAGTCCGCCAGGAAGGTGTAGGTGCGTGAAATCTTTCCGGAGCAACCCGCATGCAGCACGGCGGTGAGCACGGGTTCGACCACCGGAACGGACGACTGCACCCGCACGGTGGGCGTGCGCCCCGGCACCATGGGCAACGGCGTGACACGGACCCGCGCATCGGCAACCGGGTTGTCTCCGGCGAACAGCTGGGCGGTGATGCAGGCGCCTTCGAGCGACTGGCCGGGATCGGTATGGACGTCAAATGCCAGATCCACCGGCCGGCCCAGCACCACGGGCCCCCGCGCATTGCCCAGAGAAAGCGCTGCCGCCCCCCATGCGGCGGAACCCAGGCATACAGCGGTGAGTGCGTTACGAAAATTCACATTTATTCTCGATTCAGCGCCCGATTCTTGCATAAAAGCCATCGATAGCGCCTATCAGCAAGGCTGCAGCCATAATCATGCTATGAAAATTCATTTTCCGCTCGTGGGTGTGGTGGGTGCTGGTGCCATGGGGCGCGGCATCGCGCAGATGATGGTTCAGGCCGGAAGCCAGGTCAGGCTGCTGGATGCACAGCCTGGCATGGCGCAAGCCGCGTGCCAGGACATAGCGCTGCAGTGGCAGCGCATGGTGAACAAAGGCCGCCTTGACGCGGAGCAAGCTGCGGCCTTTGCCGGGCGGCTGCAGGCGGTGGATGCGCTGGCGGCCCTGTCGGACTGCGATCTGGTAGTGGAGGCCATCGTCGAACAGCTCGGCGCCAAGCAGGCGCTGATGCGCGAACTCGAATCCGTGCTGCGGCCCGATGCGGCCCTGGCCACCAACACCTCGTCCCTCTCGGTCACGGCCATCGGCGCGGCCCTGCAGCGGCCGCAGCGCTTCGCGGGCCTGCATTTCTTCAACCCGGTGCCGCTGATGAAACTGGTGGAGGTGGTGCCGGGCCTGCGCACCGACCCGGCGCTGTGCACCGCCCTGGCCGGGCAGGTACGCGCCATGGGCCACACTGCGGTGCTGGCGCAGGACACGCCGGGTTTCATCGTCAACCACGCGGGCCGGGGCTTCACCACCGAGGCGCTGCGTGTCGTCGGCGAGGGCGTGACCGACTTCGCCACGGTGGACCGGATTCTGCGCGACCAGGTCGGTTTCAAGCTCGGCCCGTTCGAGCTGCTGGATTTGACGGGACTCGATGTCTCGCACCCGGTGATGGAATCGATCTACCACCAGTACCATGAGGAGCCACGCTACCGCCCCAGCGTCATCACCGCCCAGCGTGTGGCTGGCGGCCTTCTGGGCCGCAAGACGGGCGAGGGTTTCTACCGTTACGACGGCAACGCCGCCCAATACCCGGCCGAACCGCCCGTGCCCGGGGTCGAGAACATCCCGCCCGTCTGGGTTTCACCGCGCGCCGCGCGCCGCCCCGAGATCTACCAGATGCTCAAAAGCCTGGGCGCCAGCATCGAGACCGGCGCCGCGCCATCGGCCAGCGCCATCATCCTGGTGGCGCCGCTGGGCTTCGACATCACCACCGTGGCCGTGGTCGAACGCCTGGACCCGGCGCGCACCATCGGCATCGACATGCTGGTCGAGGAAAGCGCCACGCGCCGCCGCGTGCTGGCCACCAACCCGGTAACGCGCGTCGACATCCGCGACGCCACGCACGCGCTGATGGCGCGCGACGGCAAGCCCGTGAGCGTGATCCGCGACAGTGGCGGCTTCGTCACGCAGCGCGTGGTGGCCACCATCGTCAACATTGCCAGCGACATCTGCCAGCAGCGCATCTGCACCCCGCGCGACCTGGAAACCGCCGTGACCCTGGGCCTGGGCTACCCGCTCGGCCCCCTGGCCATGGGCGACCGCTGGGGACCGACCAATGTGCTCGAAGTGCTGTTCAACATGCAGACCGTCTACGGAGACACGCGCTACCGCCCCAGCCCCTGGCTGCGCCGCCGCGGCGCCATCGGCCTGAGCCTGCAGCACGAAGAAGAGTGACCTTTCACGCGCCGCCCCTGTCATCCACGCCCCACGACCATGCCCGCCGAACTCCAAAGCTCCAGCCACGGCCAGACCCTGGTTCTGACCATCAGCCAACCTGACCTGCGCAATGCGCTGAACCCGGCCATTTATGCGGCAGGAACCGAGGCACTGAACGTCGCCGAACGCAGTGCCGAGGTGCGCAGCGTGGTCATCACCGGAGCGGACGGCATGTTCGGCGCAGGGGGCTGCCTGGAGCGGCTGCAAGCCCACGGTGCACCACTGCGGGAGGCGGAGGAGGCATCCATCGAAGCACTGCACAACTGGATCGAGACCATCCGCGCCTACCCCAAGCCGGTGGTCGCGGCCGTCGAAGGCGCGGCCACCGGTGCCGGGTTTGCACTGGCTCTGGCCTGCGACCTTGTCGTGGCCTCGCGCAGCGCCCGGTTCGCCATGCCGGACAGCCGCGCCGGCCTCTCGCCCGGTGGCGGCGCAAGCTGGAGCCTGGCCCACGCCCTGCCCCGCGCCATGGCCGCCGAGCTGTTGATGTGCGGCGACCCGGTTCCGGCCGATCGCCTGCACGCCCTCGGGGTGATCAACCGCCTGGCCGAACCCGGCGGCACACTGACCACAGCACTGGAGCTGGCCCAGACGCTGAACGGGCGAGCACCCAACGCCCTGGCCAGCATCAAGGAACTGCTGAACGAGGCAGGTCACGGAACACTCAACGCCCACCTGGGCCTGGAGCACCAGCATTTCGTGCGCAACCTGCACCATGCCAATGCAGGTGAAAGCATTGCGGCCTTGCAGGACAAACGCGCGCCAAGGTACCGCTGAGGGCATTGCGGATATTGCTATTTAATTGATAGCTATTTCCGCAACACCATAAAGCCACAAAGGCATTTTTGATCCTATTTTCCGGCCCATGCCGGGGATGGTGCCCGCCTGCGTGCGGCGGCACCACGTGCGCGCAGACGCTCAGGTGACAACCCCCATGCGAATCGCGGGTCCCTCACGCGACAATGGACGTGTATTCAGTCACCCAAAAGACAGACCATGGACGACCCGATTCTTACTATTGAAGAACGTGAAGCGATCAACTCCGGTCGCTGGTTTTCTTCCCTCTCACCCTCGCTCCGGCACGACATACTGCGATGCGCCTACGTCAAACGCTTCAAGGATGGTGGCTTGATTGCCGCCCGCGGCGACCCGCCCGAGGAGTGGATCGCCTGCGCCAAGGGCGCGGTGCGTGTGAGCTCGACCTCGATCTCGGGCAAGCAGATCACGCTGACCTACGTGGAGCCGGGCATCTGGTTCGGCGACGTGGCGATCTTCGACGGGGACCGGCGCACGCACGATGCCTATGCCCACGGCGACACCACCGTCCTGTGCGTGGCCAAGGCCGACTTCAAGAAAATCCTGGCCGCGCACGTCGAGCTGTACGAAGCCATGCTGCGCCTGCATGCCCGGCGCATCCGCCAGCTTTACGGCCTGGTGGAAGACCTCAACACCCTGCCGCTGCGCGCACGGCTGGCCAAGCAGCTGCTGCACCTGGTGCGCAGCTACGGCATTCCCAGCCTGTCGCATGGCGACGAAATGCGCATCGGCCTGCAACTGGCCCAGGAAGAACTGGCGCAACTGCTGGGCGCCTCGCGCCAGCGTGTCAACCAGGAACTCAAGGCCATGGAGCGTGAAGACATCATCCGCATCGAGCCGGGTGGCCTGGTCGTGCGCGACCGCGACGCCCTGATGGACATCACCGAAACCGACAACTGACCACCGACCCATGAGCAATTTCGACCACTTCATCGGCACCCGTGCAGTCTCCGGGCAGCATGCTTTCGACACCGCCGCGCTCAGCGCCTGGCTGGAGAAGAACCTCGCGGGCTTCCAGGGCCCCTTGAGCGTCGAGATGTTCAAGGGAGGTCAGTCCAACCCCACCTACAAGCTCATCACGCCGGGCCAGAGCTACGTGATGCGCGCCAAACCCGGCCCGGTGGCCAAGCTGCTGCCCTCGGCCCACGCCATCGAGCGCGAATTCGCCGTGATGAGCGGCCTGCAGGGCACCGACGTCCCTGTGCCACGCATGTATGCGCTGTGCGAGGACGAGTCCGTGATCGGCCGCGCCTTCTACGTCATGGAGTTCATGCAGGGCCGCGTGCTCTGGGACCAGTCGCTGCCCGGCATGCAGCCTGCGGAGCGCAAGGCCATTTACAACGAGAGCAACCGCGTCATCTCCGCGCTGCACACCGTGAAGTTCGCCGAACGCGGCCTGGCCACCTATGGCAAGCCCGGCAACTACTTCGAGCGCCAGATCGGCCGCTGGAGCAAGCAGTACGTGGCCTCGATCACGCAGCCCATTGAGGAGATGGACAAGCTCATGGCCTGGCTGCCCGCGAACATGCCGGCCAGCGCGCGCGACGAGAACCGCGTCTCCATCGTGCATGGCGACTTCCGGCTCGACAACCTCATGTTCCACCCCACCGAGCCGCGCGTCATCGCCGTGCTCGACTGGGAGCTGTCCACGCTGGGCCACCCACTGGCCGACTTCAGCTACCACTGCATGGCCTGGCACATCCAGCCGGGCCAGTTCCGCGGCATCGGCGGCCTGGACCTGCCCGCGCTGGGCATCCCGTCCGAGCAGGAGTACATCCGCATGTATTGCGAGCGCACCGGCCTGGCCACGCCCGAGGAGCTGGCCGCCGACTGGAACTTCTACCTCGCCTACAACCTGTTCCGCCTCGCGGCCATCCTGCAGGGCATCGCCAAGCGCGTCGAGATGGGCACCGCCTCAAGCGCCCAGGCCAAAGCCTCGGGCGAAGGCGCCCGCCCCCTGGCGCAACTGGCCTGGTCCTTCGCACAGCGCGGCTGAACCCCTTCATACCCCCGTTTTTCTAGGAGAACCCATGGACTTTGACTACTCGCCCAAAACCAAGGAACTGCAGGCCAAGCTGCTGAAGTTCATGGACGACCACATCTACCCGGCCGAGGCCGCCTACGCCGCCGAGCTGACTGCCAACACAGCGGCGGGCAAGCGCTGGACGCCGCTGCAGACCATCGAAAACCTCAAGCTCAAGGCCCAGGCCGCCGGGCTGTGGAACCTGTTCCTGCCAGTGGACACGGCCGAGGCCTCGGGCTACCACGGCGCGGGCCTGACCAACCAGGAATACGCCCCCCTGGCCGAAATCATGGGCCGCGTGCTGTGGTCCAGTGAGGTGTTCAACTGCTCGGCGCCCGACACCGGAAACATGGAAACCATCGCCCGCTACGGTGACGCGGAAAACAAGGCCCGCTGGCTCAAGCCGCTGCTCGAAGGCAAGATCCGCTCGGCCTTCGCCATGACCGAACCCGAGGTGGCATCGAGCGACGCCACCAACATCGCCACCCGCATCGAGCGTGACGGCGACGACTACGTGATCAATGGCCGCAAGTGGTGGACATCCGGAGCCATGGACCCGCGCTGCTCGGTGTTCATCACCATGGGCAAGACCAACCCGGATGCCCCGCGCCACTCGCAGCAAAGCATGATCCTCGTGCCCGCCAACACCCCGGGCGTGAAGATCGTGCGTGCGCTCAATGTGTTCGGCTACGACGACGCACCGCACGGCCATGCCGAGGTGCTGTTCGAGAACGTGCGCGTGCCCGCCTCCAACATCCTGCTCGGCGAAGGCCGCGGCTTCGAGATCGCGCAAGGGCGCCTGGGCCCCGGACGCATCCACCACTGCATGCGCCTGATCGGTCTGGCCGAGCGTGCACTGGAACTCATGTGCAAGCGTTCGATGGAGCGCGTGGCCTTCGGCAAGACGGTGGCGCAACAGGGCGTGACGCAGGAGCGTATCGCCGAGGCACGCTGCAAGATCGACATGGCCCGCCTGCTCACGCTCAAGGCCGCCTGGATGATGGATGTGGCCGGCAACAAGGTCGCCAAGTCCGAGATCGCGATGATCAAGGTCGTCGCCCCCAGCATGGCCTGCCAGGTCATCGACTGGGCCATCCAGGCCCATGGCGGCGGCGGCGTGAGCGACGACTTCCCGCTGGCCTTCACCTATGCCCAGGCCCGCACCCTGCGTTTCGCCGACGGCCCGGACGAAGTGCACCGCAACGCCATCGCCAAGATGGAACTGGGCAAGTACGCACCACCCAAGGCGCACTGAAAAGCCTCCCCGGCCGCAGGCCGGGGGTATGCTGCCGGTGCCCCCGTGGCATGGCAGCCCCTTCACCCCGGGGGCAGCGTATCGGGTTGCGAATCGGTGCAATGCGGCAGATTCTGCGCTGCCTCGGCCGCCGCCGTGGTCAACAAAGCCGCCGCATACTGCAGATCAGGCAAATGGCGTGCCACCGTTTCCATGCGCAGCGACACCTTGCCATCGGCAAGCATCAAGAGCAGCGGCGCCTGCGCGCGTTCGGCGGGCACCCTTTCCATCAGCAGGTGGGAGACCATGGCCGCATTCACCCAGCGCTGGGCATGCTCGACACTGTCCCCCACAACGGCAAACAATCGCGAAAACGAGGCCGGCAGCCCGGGCCAGCGCAACTCTTCGTAAATGGCCAGCCAGCGCAATTCCTGCGGCAGATTGTCATCCACGGCCGTCTGCAAGGGTTCGGTGATGGCGCCGTAAACCCTGCCTTCCAGCTCGTCCTTGAGCGCCCTGCTGATCACCATGACAGCAACCTCCGGCACAACACGCATGTCTGCACGCGCGCGCAGCTCTGTTCCCTGCACGTAGTCCCGCGCAGGCGGGCCACTCTCCATGCGCCAGGGTTTGCCAGCCACCGCGCCCCCTAGATGGAACTGCGCCGGTTCACCCTGAAAAGCAAAAGCCCAGCCCTGACCTTTGGCCCACTGCGAGAGCTGCGTGGCTGACGCCACGCTTGCACCACTGGAAGAACCAGCGCCCCGGGTGAACACAGTGCGAAGACGTTCGAACATGGCTGTCTCCCTTTCTCTGCCCGTCTTTCGAATACCACCACGGCACAGGCGCGCCCGGCCCGTGCGCGGCGACCACTCAGAACGTGTTTACGATCTCAGCCCAGGTGCATGTTGCTGCCCGCGACGCGAAAATCGAGCAGCGGAGCCCCCGCCTCAAAAGGCATGCCCAGCGCAATCTGGCCGCTCCCGTAGAGCAGGCAGGAGTCGCGCCGCAAAGCCACCACGGTGTCGCTTCCTTCGTAATGCACCCAGGTACCGAAACTGCTGACATCCGTCAGCGTGAATCCGCCCTTGTGCCAATCGATGCGGGCGTGCATGCGCGAGACACGCGGGTCAGCAATGCACAGTTGGGCCGAACTGGACCGGCCCACATGCACGGGCACATCGGCGGAGGAGTAGCACAGGCTTTCGCCACGCCATGACAGCTGGATGGTTCCAAAGAACGAATCGAGCGGCGCAATCGCACTGTGCAACGCGGCCTGCATGGTCATGATTTCCGGGCCGTCGTTGTCACGCCACTCGGCCTGAAAAATCACCTGGGGCTCGGACTTGCCCCGCAACTCGAACACACCGAGCTTGCGGAACTGCACATGGGGCACCACACCCGCGCCCACGGCCGTTGCATCGGTGGTCCAGATCTCTCCCGGGCCCGCCCGTTCGCACAGCCGGGCCGCCACGTTGACAGCGTCGCCGTATGCGTCACCCTCCACCTCCAGGACGCCCCCCGTGGCGACACCGACATGCATCTCCATACGCGCCACCGCAGGCCAGCGCTGAAGATGGATGAGGTGGCTGCGCTGCAGTTCAGCCGCAGCACCCACGCCCTGGGCGGCGCTGCCAAACACACCCAGCACACCATCCCCCAGTTTTTTCACGACACGGCCGCCATGGGCCAGCATGACGTCTCCGATCCATTGCGTCAGGCGCATGACCGTTTCCGTCGCCCGCTGGTCACCCAGTGACTCGAACAGCGGCGTACTTCCTGTGAGATCGGCAAAAACCACCGTTGATGGAGTGCTCATGGGCGCAGAAGAACGATGGTGCACATACGGTTCAGTTTAGAGCATCTCACCCCGGACTGCAGCAACGCAATTGCCATACCGCACCGCAGCCGCACCCCCTTGGCCCGGCTGCGCCATGCTTCAGGCGCCGTGCCCTGGATGCGACCGCACCCACTGCGCCGCCCCCCGGCCCGCCCGCACGCCGGTGGCCATGCATGCCGTCAGCAGGTATCCCCCCGTCGGGGCCTCCCAATCCAGCATCTCACCCGCGCAGAAAACACCGTTGCAAGCCTTGAGCATCAAGTGCGCATCCAGCCCTTCGAAGGCCACGCCCCCTGCGGTGCTGATAGCTTCGTCCAGCGGCCGGGTGGCCACCACCGTGATGGGAACCGCCTTGATGGCATGTGCCAGTGCCACCGGGTCCGCCATCTGCTCTTTGCTCAGTTGCTCGTAGAGAATTCCTGTCTTGATTCCGTCCAGCCCCAGTCGGCTCTTGAGGTGGCTCGACAGCGAACGCGAGCCGCGCGGATGGCGAACCTGCACCAGAACATGTTCCGGAGATTGGTCGGGCAACAGATCCAGAAAGAACGTGGCCCTTCCATGGGCCTCGATTTCATCGCGCAGCAATGCAGAAGCCGCATAAATGAGGCTGCCTTCCACCCCGGTCGCCGTGGCCACAAACTCTCCCTTGCGGTGGAAGCTGCGCCCATCGCTGGCAGTGAATGCAATGGCCACAGACTTGAAGGGTTGACCGGCATGGCGCCCGGCAAAATGTGGCGTCCAGCCGACCGGAACTGCCGGAGGATGGCCGAGGATCTCCTGAAGAAACTCTCGCCGCGTCTCTCCCGCCAGCGCCTTGCGCGCAGGCACGTCAAACCCGCAATTGGCGGGGCGCAAGGGCGCCAAGTCGGCTCCGCGGCTCTTCAACAAGGGAACCCAGGCCCCATCGGACCCCAGGCGCGCCCAGCTTGCCCCTCCAAGGGCCAGCACAACGGCCGTTGCGGAAACTTTCACATCGCCGCTCGGGGCCTGGAACAACAGCGCGCCCTCATCATCCCAGCCACTCCAGCGGTGGCGCATGTGCAAACGCACGCCCATGGAACGTAAGCGCTGGAGCCAGGCGCGCAGCAGCGGGGCGGCCTTCATGTCCACAGGGAAGACCCGTCCCGATGTGCCCACGAAGGTATCCACCCCCAGCTTCCGCGCCCATTCACGGATCTGCTCCGGCCCGAAATCCTGCAGCAGGGGACGCAAACAAGGCCCCTGCGTGCCATAGCGATGGACGAACCCTTCCAGTGGCTCGGAGTGCGTCAGGTTGAGCCCCCCCTTTCCAGCGAGGAGGAATTTGCGCCCCACCGAGGGCATCGCGTCAAACAGGTGCACGGCCACACCGGCGCGTGCCAGTTCCTCGGCGGCCATCAGCCCCGCAGGCCCGCCGCCGACCACGGCGGCCTCGCAAAACCACGTCTGGGGCGAAAGCATCGAATCAGTCATTTTTCTATTGGATCCACGCCCTGTCTGGGCCAACATTCAGAAAAAACACCGCCAGACCGCGCACTCTCAGCGAACGTGGAAGGTCTTCCGGCCCATCGATTTTTGCTATGACAGCCATAGCACGGAACGGCCTTGGCGGCGGCAGGGACAGACCTGTTTCTGTCACAATGACCGGACTTTATACGTACCCACACAACACAAGTAAGGAAAGCGCATGGCAAGCGAACTCATCAAACATCTTTCTGACGCCAGTTTTGAGGCCGACGTACTGAAATCCAACACGCCCGTGCTGGTGGATTACTGGGCCGAATGGTGCGGTCCCTGCAAGATGATTGCCCCCATTCTCGATGAAGTGGCAGGCACCTACCAAGGCAAACTGCAGATCGCAAAGATGAACGTGGATGAAAACCGCGAGGTTCCCGCCAAGTTCGGCATTCGCGGCATTCCCACACTGATGCTGTTCAAGGATGGTCAACTGGCCGCCACCAAGGTCGGCGCCATGAGCAAGGCCCAACTGACCGCCTTCATCGACCAGCAACTGGCCTGAACGCGACGGGGCCACGCCACCCCGGCACGGCCCGCCCGTCGAAAGTGTCAGGTCCGGCGATCGGGCTGGCACGGTGACGGCATCTTGTTCAGTCCCTCTGGCCATGGCAGGTTCGCCGCGCTCTTTTTCCTGTCATAATTCGGCCGGATCACTGGTCCGCCCGCACGGGTCACCAGCCTGAGATCCCCAGGCACGCCAAGGCTGCAGTCCGCAGCCTGATCGGCAGCAAGCTACCCCCAGATTCATACCCGCTCCGCCCAGGAGTCACTCCATGCACCTCAACGAACTCAAGGCACTGCATGTGTCTGAAGTCCTCAAGCAGGCCGAAGAGCTTGACATCGAAAACACCGGCCGCATGCGCAAGCAGGAACTGATGTTTGCCATCATCAAGAAGCGAGCCAAGGCGGGCGAACAGATCTTTGCCGACGGCGTGCTCGAAATCCTGCCCGACGGTTTCGGCTTCCTGCGCAGCCCCGACACCAGTTACACGGCCAGCACCGACGATATCTACATCAGCCCCAGCCAGGTACGTCGCTTCAACCTGCACACCGGCGACATGATCGAGGGCGAAGTGCGCACACCCAAGGACGGCGAGCGCTATTTCGCACTGACCAAGCTCGACAAGGTCAACGACGGCCCGCCGGAGCAGAACAAGCACAAGGTGATGTTCGAGAACCTCACGCCGTTGTTTCCCAAGGAACACATGCGGCTCGAGCGCGACATCAAGAGCGACGAGAACATCACCGGACGCATCATCGACATCATCGCCCCCATCGGCCGCGGCCAGCGCGCGCTGATCGTCGCGCCCCCCAAGAGCGGCAAGACGGTGATGATGCAGCACATCGCCCACGCCATCACGGCCAACAACCCCGACGTGCACCTGATGGTGCTGCTGGTGGATGAGCGCCCGGAAGAAGTGACGGAAATGCAGCGCACGGTGAAGGGCGAGATCATCGCTTCCACCTTCGACGAGCCCGCAGCGCGCCACGTGCACGTGGCCGAGATGGTGATCGAGCGCGCCAAGCGACTCGTGGAGCTGAAGAAGGACGTGGTGATCCTGCTCGATTCCATCACCCGCCTGGCGCGCGCCTACAACAACGTCGTACCGTCTTCCGGCAAGGTGCTGTCGGGCGGCGTGGACTCCAACGCGCTGCAGCGCCCCAAGCGCTTCTTCGGCGCGGCGCGCAAGGTTGAGGAAGGCGGCTCGCTGACCATCATCGCAACAGCGCTGGTCGATACCGGTAGCCGCATGGACGAAGTGATCTTTGAAGAATTCAAGGGTACGGGCAACTGCGAAATCCACCTCAACCGCCGCCTGTACGAAAAGCGCGTATTCCCCGCCATCGAGCTCAACAAGAGCGGCACGCGCCGCGAAGAACTACTGCTGGCGCCCGAGATCCTGCAGAAGACCCGCATCCTGCGCCAGTTCATGTACAACATGGACGAGATCGAGTCCATGGAACTCATGATCAAGAAAATGAAGGAAACCAAAACCAATGTGGATTTCTTCGACGCGATGCGCCGTGGCGGCTGATGGCGCCATTCGTGCGATAATCTGAAGCTTTTCGCGAAAAGTGCTGTGGCAAATAGGTGCCGCAGTGGCTGCCGCAGTTGATACACACAGAAGGATCCGCCATGAAAGAAGGCATTCACCCCAACTACCGCGAAGTTTGCTTCCAGGACATGTCCAACGGCTTCAAGTTCGTCACGCGCTCGTGCGTGAACGCCAAGGAAATGATCAAGATGGAAGATGGCCGCGAACTGCCGCTGTTCAAGCTGGATACCACCAGCGAGTCGCACCCCTTCTACACCGGTACGCAGAAGTCGGTGGACAACATGGGCGGCCGCGTGGAGCGCTTCCGCAACCGTTTCGGCAAGACCGCTGCCAAGTAAGCCAGCGTCCTTTCGCCACAAGGCAGCCCGGGAAACCGCGCTGCCTTTTTGTTTGTATTGAGCCCGGTTTTCCGAAACACCGCGTCACATGCGCGCACCGGGAAATCTGGCGTTATTCTCGACAGCCAGTCTCCTTTTCTGCCGCAGCGTGACCCAGCCCACTCCCGCCATCGTTCCCCAGAGCGCCGTGCGCCCCCTGCCCCGCTGGGCGCTGTGGTTGCTGTGCATTGCCTACATTATTCCGGGCTTCATCGGTCGTGATCCTTGGCGTGGCGCCGACATGACCGCATTTGGCTACATGCTGGAGCTGGCCCAGGGTCACACCCCGTGGCTCGCGCCGCTGCTGGGTGGCATGCCCCCGGAGACCGATGGGCTTCTTCCTTACTGGCTGGGCGCTTGGGCCATGCAGATGGCGCCCGCCATTGTTTCTTCCGAACTCTCCGTCCGGCTGCCCTTCGTACTGCTGATGGTGCTGACCTTGCTGGTGACCTGGCATGGCATATACCACCTGGCACGCAGCCCGGGTGCGCAACCCGTCGCCTTTGCCTTTGGAGGCGAGGCGCAGCCCGCCGACTACGCACGTGCCATGGCCGATGGAGGACTGCTCGCCTTGATGGCCTGCCTGGGCCTTGCCCAGCCAAGCCACGAGACCACCTCCTACCTGACCCAGCTGTGCTGCACTGCCCTGGTGTTTTACGCACTGGCTGCCATGCCGAACCGCAGCACATTGCCCGTACTGGCCTTGCTGGCGGGGCTCGCCGGACTGGTTCTCAGCGGCGCCCCGGCACTGGCACAGCTCTACGGCCTAGGTGGAGCCATGATGTACTTGTGGTGTCCCGTGCAAACCACCGAATCACGTCAACAGGCCCGCACCTTCGCCATGGTTGTCGCCCTGATGACCCTTGCCTCCGCCGCACTGGCATGGCAACTCGACCTGTGGCGCTGGCGCCTTGCATGGCCACAGGACAACGGCAAGGAGTGGGGCAGCCTGGCACGCCTGCTGATCTGGTTCACCTGGCCTGCATGGCCTCTGGCCCTGTGGACGCTATGGCGCTGGCGCAAGCAGATCCTGACCCGGCATGTGCATCGGCACCTGATGCTGCCCTTGTGGTTTGTGCTGGTTTCGGTGGCCGCCACCTTGGCCACGCTGCCCTCGGATCGGGCTTTGCTGCTGTGTTTGCCAGCCCTGGCGGCACTGGCGGCGTTTGCCCTGCCCACATTGCGCCGCAGCATGGCGGCATTGATCGACTGGTTCACGCTGCTGTTTTTCTCCGTCTCCGCCATTGCCATCTGGGTGATCTGGATTTCCACACAGACCGGTTTTCCCGCAAAACCTGCCGCCAACGTGGCCAAGCTGGCGCGCGGCTTCACGCCAGAGTTCTCCGGTCTGGCGCTGTCTGTCGCGGTGCTGGCCAGCACGGCCTGGTGCGGCCTGGTGTGGTGGCGCGCAGGGCGGCACCGCAAAGCGATCTGGAAAAGCCTTGTCCTGCCCGCCTCGGGGGCCACACTCAGCTGGCTGCTGCTGATGACCCTTTGGCTCCCCATGCTGAACTATGCCCGCAGCGACGCTCCGCAGGTGCGCGCCATCGTGTCCGCAGCCGATGCCCCCACCTGCATGCACATGCACGGGCTCAGCCGCGGCCAGGTGGCGGCCATGCAATACCACGGTGCATTGCGGCTCGTTCCGCTCTCTGAGCCCCCCCTCTGCACATGGCTGGTGATGGCGCCGCCAAACGGCTCCGAGCGGAACGCAGCGCCATCGCCCGACACGGCCTCCTGGAGCCTGCATGCCGTGTATGGCCGCCCGACGGAAAAAGACGACACGCTTGCGCTGTACCGCCGGAACGCTCCCTGAATGCCGGAACGATCCACCATCATGCGCCATGCCCTCACGGTGCTGGCTGGCCAGCTGGCCGTCATGGCCTATGGCGTGGCGGACACCATCGTCGCCGGGCGCCATGCAGAGGCCTCGCTGGCAGCGCTGTCGGTCGGCTCTGCCATATTCATCAGCGTCTACGTCGCGCTCATGGGCGTGATCCAGGCGCTATTGCCGGTGTGGGCAGAGCAACGCGGCGCCCAGGACTGGGCGGGCATCGGGCGCTCTGCGCGGCAGGCCCTCTACCTGTGCACCATCACCTCGCTGCTGGGCATGGCGGCCTTGCTGAGCCCGGATGCCGTTCTGGATTGGACAGGAGTGCCCGTTGACTTGCGCGCACCAGTCGCCCAATACCTCGGCGTGCTGGCGCTGGCACTGCCGCCCGCACTGCTGTTCCGCATGTACAGCACGCTGAACCAGGCACTGGGACGTCCGCAACTGGTGACCTGGCTGCAGGTGACGGGCCTGTTCGTCAAGATTCCCTTGTCCATAGCGCTCACCTTTGGCGGAGCGGGCCTGCCTGCAATGGGTGTGGTGGGTTGCGCCTGGGCGACCCTGGTGGTGAACTACATCCAGCTCGGCCTGGCGCTGTGGCTGCTGCGCACGCAGGACATTTATGGCCCCCTGCATCTGTGGCGCCGCATGGAGCGGCCCGACTGGAAGAAAATTGGCGGCTTCGCCCGGCTGGGCGTCCCTGCCGCGCTGGCCATCACGGTGGAAGTCACCTCATTCGCACTGATGGCGCTATTCATTGCCCGCCAGGGTACCTTGGCCGCGGCAGGGCACCAGATCGCGGCCAATCTGGCGGCCGTTCTCTACATGGTGCCGCTTTCCTTTGCCATTGCCACCAGCGCCCGGGTGAGCTACTGGCGCGGTGCGTGTGACGAGATCCGGGCTCGCCAGGCTGTTTTTGAGGGTTTTAGGCTTTCAAGCCTTACCAGCATTGCGCTATCAGCTCTATTATTTATAGCAAAATCACACGTTGCGAGTATCTATTCCAACCATGCCGAGGTGGTTCTGCTCACCGCAGGCCTGCTCGCATGGGTCGCCATCTACCACTTGGCGGATGCGGTGCAGATTCTCTGCATCTTCCTGCTGCGCTGCTACCGCATCACGCTCGCGCCCTTGGTGGTGTACGGCTGCATGCTCTGGGGGCTGGGACTGGGCGGCGGGTACTGGCTGGCGTACCAAGGCATGGGCTCACTTCCCCCGCTGCATTCCCCCACCCCTTTCTGGGCAGCCAGCGCCGCGGCGCTGGGCCTGACCGCCGCTGCTTTTGCATGGATGCTGGCACGGGCCCTCAATGGCTCGCAGCCACGGCATTGAGAGAGGTGCCAGGCACTGGCCGCCGCAGCCTGCTGGCCGGAAAACGCACACGGAACGTGGAACCCTTCCCCAGCACGCTCTCGATCTCCAGCGTAGCGCCATGGCGCTGCAGCACATGCTTGACGATGGCAAGGCCCAGCCCTGTGCCGCCTGTTTCCCGAGATCGGCTGCGGTCCACCCGGTAAAACCGCTCCGTCAGACGCGGAACATGCTCCGGGGCGATGCCGGGCCCGGTGTCGGACACCGAGAAGACCGCACCGCCATCAGGCAAATCCTGCCACCGCACCACAATACGCCCGCCTGCCGGCGTGTAGCGCACGGCATTGCTGACCAGGTTGGACAATGCGCTCTGCAACTCGGCCGGCACCCCGGCGATCTCGCCTGCAGCCGACAGGCCTGCCGACTCCGGGAACTCCCATTCATGCTGGCGCGGCTGGTTGCGCGCCAGCAGACCCGACAGCGCACGGCCTTCCACCTCGCAGCGCTGCAACAAGGTTTGAACCGGCGTCCACTCCCCCGTGCCGGGCAATGGGCTGCCTTCAAGGCGCGAGAGTGTAAGAAGGTCTTGCACCACGCTCTGCATCCGGGCTGCCTGCTGGGCCATCATGTCGAGATAGCGCGACCGTTCCTGGGGATTGAGCGGCAGCGTCTGAAGGGTTTCCACAAAACCCATCAGCACGGTCAGGGGCGTGCGAATTTCGTGCGACACATTGGCCACGAAATCCCGCCGCATGGCCTCCGCCTGCTCCAGCGCAGTCACATCGCGCGAAAGCAGGAGGCTGCGGCCATTGCCATAGGGGTGCAGTTGCACCGAAATGCGCACGGGCCGCGACGGCGTGCTGGCACGCCCTTCGAGCACCACGTCGGACGAAAAATCCTGGGCGGCGTAGTAGGCACTGAACTCAGGATCGCGCACCAGATAGCGGATGGACTGCATCGCATCGTTCCGCGCATCAAACCCGAACTGCGCGGCGGCCATTTCGTTGCACCACTCGATCCGCCCTTGCGAATCCAGCAGCACCACGCCATTGGGCGACGCCTGCAACGCCGCAAGAATTTCCTGTAACCGGTTCTGGCTTTCCTTGGCGCGCTCTTCCTGCTGACGCACCAGCCGGCAGGTGCGCTCAACGCCCTCGCCCCACATTCCGCTCATCGAAGGGGCCTTGGCCATATCGCCCGAGCGCAGCCAGCGAAGCGCACGTGCACCACGCAGCATGTCCAGAATGAACCAGATCCACGCCGCCACAGCGGCGCCCAGTGCCGCACCCCAGGCCCCCGCCTGCCACCATCCCAGGCTGCCGCCCGCCAGTTGCCAGGCCAGGAAAAAGGAAAAACGCCAGAACATGCGTCACGCAGCGGCGGGCCCTTCAGGCCCGCACTGGCACCTGCGGCTGGGCCGTAAGCCGGTAGCCCGCCCCGCGCACGGTTTCCACCATGGCACCGGCATCGCCCAGCGCCTCGCGCAGGCGCTTGACATGCACGTCCACAGTGCGCTCCTCGATAAAGACGTGGTCGCCCCAGACCTTGTCAAGCAACTGCGAGCGGCTGTGCACGCGCTCGGGATGCTTCATGAAGTAGTGCAGCAGCTTGAACTCGGTCGGCCCCACCTTCAGGGGCTGCCCATGGTAGGACACACGGTGCGTTGCCGCATCCAGCGCCAGATCGCAGATGGTGACGCTGTCACTCACCTGCTCCGGTGCGCGGCGTCGCAGCACGGCGCGTATGCGTGCCAGCAGTTCCTGGGTGGAAAAAGGCTTGGTGATGTAGTCGTCGGCGCCGGCATCCAGGCCCGCAATCTTGTCGGGCTCATCGCCGCGCGCGGTGAGCATCAGGATGGGCACGGGCTTGGCGCGGCTGTCGGCACGCCACTTGCGAGCAAGCTGCAGGCCGCTCTGGCCCGGCAGCATCCAGTCGAGCAGGATCACATCGGGCAAGACGGCGTCAAGCTCGCGTTGCGCAGATTCGCCATCTTCAGCCCAGATCGGCTGAAAGCCGTTATGCCGCAGATTCACGGCAATCAGTTCGGCAATCGCGGGTTCGTCCTCAACAATCAGGACACGGGGTAGTTTTCTCATGTCGATGCCAGGGCCTCACAACACAGCCGATTCGATTTCACCCACAGAGGTATGCCGGACATCCATGCCTTTGACCAGGTAGATGATGAGCTCGGCGATGTTTTTGGAGTGATCCCCAATGCGCTCGATCGCCTTGGCCAAGAACAGCAGATCCAGGCTCGGCGAGATGGTGCGCGGGTCTTCCATCATGTAGGTGATGAGCTTGCGCACGAAGCCGTCGAACTCCTTGTCGATCAGGTCATCTTCCTTGAGGATGGCCACCGCCATCTTCGTGTCCAGCCGCGCGAAGGCATCGAGTGCCTTGCGCAACTGGCCCGAAGCGAGGTCGGCCGCCACGCGCAGATCATTGGACGGCAGGGAGCGCGGCGCGCCCCCCTCAATGATCGAGCGCACCATGCGCGCCATGCGGCTGGCCTCATCGCCCATGCGCTCCAGGTTGGCCGTGGCCTTGGAGAAAGCCAGCAGCAGGCGCAGGTCGCGCGCCGTGGGCTGTCTGCGGGCAATGATGGAGGAAAGCTCCTGATCGATCTCGACCTCCATCGCATTGACCCGCGTTTCGATGGACATGACGGTTTCAGCCGCTTCCAGGCTGAACTGGGACAGGGCATACACCGCCTGGCGAATCTGCGACTCCACAAGCCCCCCCATCTCCATGACGCGGGCAGAAACGCTGTTGAGTTCGCTGTCGAACTGGGACGAAAGATGTTTATCGGGCATCTGCGGTCTCCTTAGCCAAAACGGCCGGTAATGTAGTCTTCTGTTTCCTTGCGTTCGGGCTTGAAGAATATTTCCTCGGTCGCGCCGAACTCGATCATTTCCCCCAGATACATGTAGGCGGTGTAGTCGCTGCAACGGGCTGCCTGCTGCATGTTGTGGGTCACGATGGCGATCGTGTAGTCGTGCTTGAGCTCATCAATCAGCTCTTCGATCTTGGCGGTGGACAGCGGGTCGAGCGCCGAAGTGGGCTCGTCGAGCAGCAGCACCGAGGGCTTCACGGCAACGCTGCGCGCAATGCACAGTCGCTGCTGCTGGCCGCCCGACAGCGACAGGCCGCTCTGGTGGAGCTTGTCCTTGACTTCGTTCCAGAGGGCCGCCTTGGACAGCGCCCACTCCACGCGGTCGTCCATTTCGCTCTTGCTCAGCGTTTCGTACAGCTTCACACCAAACGCGATGTTGTCGTAGATGGACATGGGAAACGGCGTGGGTTTCTGGAACACCATGCCGATGCGTGCGCGCAGCAGGTTGATATCCTGCTTGGGGTCCAGGATGTCCTGACCGTAGAAGCGGATGGAACCCTCGGCACGCTGCCCCGGATACAGGCTGTACATGCGGTTGAGCGTGCGCAGCAGCGTGGACTTGCCGCAACCCGAAGGACCGATGAAAGCGGTCACCTTGTGCTCGGCGATGTCCAGGCTCACATTGCGCAGCCCCTGGAACTTGCCGTAATAGAAGTTCAGATTGCGCAACTCCAGCGCATTTTTGGCATCAGAGGCCGTAGCGGTTGCAGTGACGTTCATGGTCGAATCCTGAGAGAAGAGAGACGTTGTTCGTGCATGGCGGGTTCGTTCACGGCTTCACCGGTGTCAGCTGCGGTTCTTCTCGCGCAGAAACACCCGGGCCACCACGTTGAGCACCAGCACCGACAGTGTGATGAGCAGTGCACCGCCCCAGGCCAGACGCACCCAGTTGTCGTAGGGGCTCAACGCAAACTGGAAAATCACAACGGGCAGGTTGGCCATGGGCGCACTCATGTTGGTGCTGAAGAACTGGTTGTTGAGCGCGGTGAACAGCAGCGGAGCCGTTTCGCCGCTGATGCGCGCCACCGCCAGCAGCAGTCCGGTCATCACTCCGCTGCGCGCTGCGCGCAGCGTCACCATGGTCGACACCTTCCAGCGCGGTGCACCCAGGGCAAAGGCCGCTTCACGCAGGCTGCCAGGCACCAGCCGCAGCATGTTCTCGGTGGTTCGCACCACCACGGGCACGGCGATCAGCGACAGCGCCAGACTGCCAGCCCAGCCCGAGAAGTTGCCCACCGTGGCCACCGCGATGGCGTAGACAAACAGGCCCAGCACGATGGAAGGCGCCGACAGCATGATGTCGGTGACAAAGCGGGTCAGTTCCGCCGTCTTGCTCTGGTCGCCATACTCGGCCAGATACACCCCCGCCAGCACACCCACGGGAGTGGACACCAGCACGGTGAAACCAACCATCATCAGGCTGCCCACGATGGCATTGGCCAGGCCACCGCCTTCCGAGCCAGGGGCCGGGGTGGATTGGGTGAACATGTTCCAGTCCAGCGCGGCGAAGCCGTTGGTCAGCAGAACGCTCAGAATCCAGAGCAGCACGAAAAGGCCCAGCGCCATCGCGCCCAGCGACAGCGTCAGGCCAATGGCATTGGAGCGCTGCCGCTTTTTATAAAGTTGTTGATTGAATTCCATTGGGCTTGTCTCAAAAGGGTTGCAAATCCGGGTCACAGACCCTTGGCCTTCTCGGCACGCAGCATCAGGATCTTGGCCGCCGACAGCACCACGAAGGTGATCACGAACAGCAGGAAGCCCAGGGCAAAGAGGGTGGAGAGATGGAAATCGGCCGCTTCGCCAAACTCGTTGGCCAGCGTGGAGGCAATCGACGTGCCTGGCGAGAACAGCGAAGTCGGCATGCGGTTGGCGTTGCCGATCACAAAGGTCACCGCCATCGTCTCCCCCAATGCCCGGCCCAGGCCCAGCATGATCCCGCCAATCACGCCCTTCTGCGTATAGGGCAACACCACGCGCCGCACCACCTCCCAGGTGGTGCAGCCCAGGCCGTAGGCCGACTCGCGCAGGATGGGGGGCACGATCTCGAACACGTCACGCATCACGGCCGCCACGAACGGGAGCACCATGAACGCCAGCACGATGCCGGCCGCCAGGATGCCAAAACCGTTGGTGCTGCCCCCGAACAGGAACCCCACCAAGGGCATGGAGCCCAGCAGCTTCTGCACCGGCATCTGGAAGTAGTCGGCAAACAGGGGGGCAAATACAAACAGGCCGAACATACCGTAGATGATGGAAGGCACGGCAGCCAGCAACTCCACCGCCGTGCCCAAGGGGCGGCGCAGCCACACAGGGCAGGTTTCTGTAAGAAACAGCGCGATGCCGAACGCAAGAGGCACTGCGATCAACAGTGCGATGCCCGCGCTGGCGATGGTGCCGACAATGGCAATCGCAGCACCGAATTCTTCATTGATGATGTCCCACTCCACGCGCCAGATGAACTGAACGCCGAACTTGTGAAACGCCGGCCATGCGTAGATGAACAGGGACACGATGATGCCAAGCAACGCGGCCAGCACCAACAGGGACAGACTCTGGGTCAGCCGATGGAAAAAAATGTCCTGAAGCCGCTGCCGCTTGGCAATCGACACCATGGACTTGGTGGGGACGTCCGTCTTCTTGACAGACACAGGTTGCGAACTCATGGTGGTTCCCACGCTCATGTTGACTCCCATCTGGCTTCTGGAGGCCCCACAAACCAGCGCCCATCCGCCAGACGAACTGGCCGACAGGCGCTATTTTGGCGGCAGACTGCTTATTTCTTGATCTGCGACCACACTTTGGAACGGATTTCGGCCGTCAGGCTGTCGGGCAGCGGCACGTAGTCCAGCTCAGCAGCCAGGCCCTTGCCGTTCTTGAAAGCCCAGTCAAAGAACTTCAGCACCTCAGCCGACTGAGCCTTGTCTGCAGGGTCCTTGTACATCAGGATGAACGACGCGGTGCTCACGGGCCAGCTGTCGGCGCCCTTGGCATTGACCATCGAAATACCCATCCCCGGCACGCTGAACCAGTCGGCACCCGCTGCTGCTGCCGCGAAGGACTTGTCATCAGGGCTTACATACTTGCCGTCGGCGTTCTGCAGCTGCATGAAGTTCATGTTGTTCTTCTTGACGTAGGCATACTCGACGTAGCCCAGAGCGCCCTTGACGCGCGTCACGTTGGCAGCCACACCCTCATTGCCTTTGCCACCTACGGAGGAAGGAGCAGGCCACTTGACGGCGGCGCCACGGCCCACCGTGTCAGCCCAGTCTTTGCTGATCACGGTCAGGTAGTCGGTCCAGTTATAGGTCGTGCCCGAACCATCGGCGCGGTGCACCACGGTGATGTTTTGGTCAGGCAGTGTCTTGCCGGGGTTCAGCGCTGTCAGCTTGGGATCGTTCCACTTGCTGATCTTGCCCAGGAACATTTCGGCCAGCACGGGGCCGGTCACGCGCAGTTCGCCGGGCTTGAAACCGTCGAGGTTGATCACAGGCACGGTGCCGCCGATGATGGCCGGGAACTGCACCATGCCGTCTTTGTCCAGGTCAGCGCCCGACACAGGAGCGTCCGATGCGCCAAATGCCACGGTCTTGGCGCGAATCTGACGGATACCCCCCGAGGAACCGATGGACTGGTAGTTCAGACCGGTGCCCGTTTCCTTCTTGTAGGCCTCGGCCCACTTGGCGTACATCGGGAAGGGGAACGTGGCCCCTGCACCCGTGATGTCTGCCGCAAAGGCGCCACCAAAAGCCATGGAGGCCAGCGCGACAGCGACGGTTTTGAGAAATGTGCGTTTCATTCGATACCTTTCGGCGAGTGGGTTGACAGAACAGCACGTACTCTAGGGGCGCAACGTGACAGTTCAGTGACACAAACATGCACCACATCAACCCACCATGGAGGCCCATCGACAGCCAAGACATCTTCATTCCTTCGTCACATTTGCCAGACACACTTCGCGAGTCCATGCCATCGCACCACGCAGCCCGCCGCGTGTCTGGCCCCATGCCCCACCCCGGCAGACACTCGGGGTACGATGCCGAACGAAGCTTCACCAAGAATCCCATGCAGAACGGCACACGTCTCGCCGCAGTCGACCTCGGCTCCAACAGTTTCCGCCTCGAAATCGGGCGCTATGAATTTGGTCACATCCACCGGGTGGAGTACCTCAAGGAGACGGTTCGGCAAGGCAATGGCCTGGACCGGGACCACAACCTGAGCCACGAGGCCATGCAACGCGGCTGGGACTGCCTCGCCCGCTTTGCCGAGCGGCTGGCGGACTTTCCCCGCGCCCAGGTGCGCGCCGTTGCCACCCAGACGCTGCGAGAGGCGCGCAACCGCGAAGAGTTCCTGCGGCGGGGAAGCGAAGTTCTGGGTCACCCGATCGACGTGGTATCGGGCCTGGAAGAAGCCCGGCTGATCTATCAGGGCGTGGCGCGGCTGCTGCCGCAGTCGAGTGAACGCAGACTGGTGGTGGACATTGGCGGTCGCTCCACGGAACTGATCCTGGGCGAGCAATTCACCCCCCATGCCGTCGCCTCGTTCCGGGTAGGCAGCGTGGCCTGGTCGAGCCGCTATTTCGCCGAGGGGGCATTCAGCAGCCAAGCCTTCGCCGCAGCGGAAATTGCCGCCAAGGCCGTACTGGACGAGGCCCTGGAGACATACCGCCGCGACACCTGGGAGGTGGCCTACGGCTCGTCCGGCACGGTCGGGGCCGTCGGCGACATTCTGACCGCGGCCGGACAGCCTGAAGGGATCATTTCCCGCTCCGACCTGGACTGGCTGCGCGAGCGCCTGCTGCGCGCACAAAGTGCCGACAAGATCCGGCTGGAGGGGCTCAAGGAAGACCGGCGCGCCGTAATCGGCGGCGGGCTGAGCGTGCTGCGCGCCGTTTTCGATCTGCTCGATATCGATGAAATGCGGGTGGCCCAGGGCGCACTGCGCCAAGGCGCCATGTACGACCTTCTGGACCGTGAGCAACCCGAAACCGACTTGCGGACGTCCACCGTGCAGGGGCTGGTGCACAGTTTTGCCGTGGACCGGAGCCATGCGGAGCGCGTGGCACGCATTGCCTGCGCCCTGTTCGAGCAGGCCATGCCCTCGCATACCGGGACCGCGCTGCGCAAACTGAACTGGGCCGCCCAGCTGCATGAAATAGGCTGCCGAATTTCGCACAGCGACTACCACCGCCACGGCGCCTACATTCTGGACAACACCGATGTGGCCGGTTTCGCCCAGCACGAACTCCACCGGCTGGGCATGCTGGTGCTCGGGCATCGGGGGAAAGTGCGCAAACTCGAAGCAGACCTGAATGACGCGAGCTTCGCGCTGCAGCTTGTATGCCTGCGCCTGGCTGTGGCGCTGTGCCATGCCCGCCGCGACCCGGATATGGAAGGCGTCACGCTGGCCCTGCGCGGTCAGCGCTTTCAGCTGGGCACACGCAGGGGCTGGGCGGCGGCCTATCCGCAGTCCGCCCATCTGCTGCGCGAAGAAATGCTGGCCTGGCAGCGCACCCCCTGGGACATGCAGGCAGACCTTCCCTGACACCAGGAAATAAACGATATATACTGTTTATACCTTTTTAATCGTCCTTCAGGATCACCATGGCCAAGAGTCCCCAGCCCGCCACGCAACCCGACGCCGCTCCAGCACGAACCCGGCCCGCCCGCCAGGCTCCAGTCAAGGCCGTGGCATCGCCCCCCGTCCGCAAGCGCGCCATGGTGCCAAAGGTGGCGGCAGCGCCAGCCCCCGAGAAAGAAGCCAAACCCAAGAAGCCCAAGCTCGTCCGTGACAGTTTCACGTTCCCCAAGGACGAATATGCCGTGATCGAGGCGCTGAAATTGCGGGCGGCGCAACTGTCCCAGCCCGCCAAAAAAAGCGAAATCCTGCGTGCGGGGCTGAAAGCCCTGTCCAGCATGTCGGATGCGGGGCTGCGTTCCGCCCTCCAGGCCGTCCCCACCATCAAGACCGGCCGGCCAAAATCCGAGAAATAGGCCTTGCGCCCGCGCATGCACGCGAGCCAGCGGCTCACAAGAAGTCCGGGGCCTGCACCGTCAGCAGAATGGTTTCGCTGGAATCCATGCGCTGGCGTTGGCGCAACCACCAGACAGAGCCTTTGCGCAGCGCACAGACGCCGGAATGCATCCCCAGCAGCTGGGCCACTGTCTGGCCCAGCACCGGCTGGTGCCCCACCACCAGCACGGCGCCCCGGGCACGCGGCCACTGAACCAGTTCGAGCAGATCGTGCGCCGTCCCATCGGGCAGGAGTTCAGAACGCAGCTTGTACTTGCGCCCCAATGCGCGGGCAGTCTGCTCGGCCCGGCACGCGGGACTGGACAAAACCCGAAGCCCCTCAGGGAGATGCCTGTCAAGCCACGCCGCCATGCGGGCCGCCTGCTTCTCGCCGCGCGCGGTCAGCGGACGCTGCATGTCGTCCTCGCCCTCCTCGGCTTCGGCGTGGCGCCACAGGATCAGATCCATGGTTTACCCCTTCTGACCTGAAGGAGCATACCGGCCCATGAGTGCATTCTGTGCACCTGTCCCGGCAACGGGATTTCCGGCCGGGACATACGCTCCCCCTGGCCGCAGCTCCCATGCATCACGGTCGTCGTGCAGGTAGGCCACCAGGCACTCGTCGATGATGCGCTGGCGAAGATCCGGGTCCGTGACGGGCCAGGACACCTCAACCCGGCGCATCATGTTGCGGTTCATCCAGTCCGCGCTGGACAGGTACAGCTCTTCTTCTGCACCGCAGCGAAAGTAGAAGACCCTGGAATGCTCCAGAAAGCGGCCAATGATCGAGCGCACACGAATGTTGCCGGTCACTCCCGGCACTTGTGCCGGCAAGATGCACGCGCCGCGGACAATGAGATCGATTCGCGCCCCACGCTGTCCAGCCAGCACCAGGGCGCGCACAATGGCCTCATCGGTCAAGGCATTCATTTTGGCGACAATGCGCCCCCCCTCCCCCCGCTGTGCAGCGAGCCCGACCTGTTCGATTTTTTCAAGGGTGCGGCGATGCAGATGGAAAGGGGCCACCAGCAGACGGCGCATGCGCGGCAGGCGGTTCTGGCTGGCCAGGTGATTGAACACACTGTCCATGTCGGCCGTGGTGTCCGCATCGGCGGTGAGATAGCTCAGGTCGGTATACAGCCTTGCCGTGCCCGGGTTGTAATTGCCCGTGGACAAATGCCCGTAGCGAACCAGCTGACGCCCTTCACGCCGGGTGACCAGCAGCATCTTGGCGTGGGTCTTGAGCCCCACCACGCCAAACACCACCTGTGCCCCAACCGACTCCAGCGCCTCAGCCCAGTTGATGTTGGCTTCTTCGTCGAATCGTGCCTTGAGCTCCACAACCGCCATGACTTCCTTGCCCCTGCGGACCGCTTCGCGCAGCAGATCCAGCATTTGCAGATCGGACCCGGTGCGGTAGATGGTCTGTTTGATGGCGACCACCTGCGGGTCATGGACCGCCTCACGCAGAAACGTCAATACGCCATCAAAACTCTCGAAGGGCTGGTGCATGACCACATCCCGCTGGCGCAGCTGCTCCATGATGGATACGCCTTGCTGCAAGAAATGCGGCCAGACAGGACGCCTGGGCGGAAAAAGCAACGACGGGTCTGCCACGAGGTCCACCAGCTGCGCCAGCCGAACCAGATTCACCGGTCCATGGACACGGTACAGCGCGGCACGGGGCAGGTCGAACTGCCGCAGCAAGAAGTCGGACAAATACTCTGAACAACCGGCAGACACTTCGAGACGCACGGCCTGGCCGAAGTTGCGCTGCTGCAATCCCTGCCGAAGCACCATGCGCAGGTTGCGTGCGTCCTCTTCGTCCACCGCCAGATCGGAGTGCCGGGTCACCCTGAACTGCGAAAACTGCGTGACCTCGCGGCCGGGGAAAAGATCGTCCAGGTGGGCGCGTATGACACTTGACACGCTGACAAACTGCATGCCCCTGGACGCGACACTGGACGGCATGCGCATGAAGCGGGGCAAGAGACGCGGCACGCGCACGATGGCGATTTCATTCTCTCGCCCGAAGGCGTCACGCCCCTTGAGCCGCACAATGAAATTGAGCGACTTGTTGGCGACCTGGGGAAACGGATGTGCAGGGTCCAGACCCACCGGCACAAGCAGTGGCCGGACTTCGCGGAGAAAATACTCATGCACCCAGCGCCGCTGAGCCGCCGTGCGATCGCCGTGCGATACCACATGGATGCCCTTCTTCGCCAGCGCGGGAATCAGAGCATCGTTGTACACGGCGTACTGCCGCTCCACCAGATCATGGGCCTTGGCTGCGAGCGCCTCAAAGGAGGCCACGGTGTAGGGCCCCTTCGTCTCGCCATTGCTGGCCGCCGTGATGTGGGGCTCCGCGCGCACCTCGAAAAACTCGTCCAGGTTGGAGGACACGATGCTGAGAAACCGCAGGCGTTCGAGCAGCGGCACATCCTTGCGGATCACCCAGTCAAAAACCCTCTCGTTGAATGCCAGAATGCTGTGATCACGGTCCAGGAACTCTGCCGGAGCCTGCTCCAGCGACGGCTCCGGGCTGGCATCGGTGACTGCGGGAGGCGTCACCGGCTCCACCGCAGCCTGCATGCCGCCCTGCAACTCAACGCCAGGCGTACCGGCAGCTGTGGCTTCGTGCGACAAGGTCACGTTTTTTTCGTTGGGAAAGGGTGACATGGGCACGTTCAATTGCAGAAAGAACTCGAAGTATTCGGGTCGGCAATGACAATTTGATGACACCCATCATTACATTGGCGTGACGCACCATGTCAAGTTTTTCCCTGCACTCTAGCCTCCCAGGAAATGCTTGCGGTACCGCGCCGGCAGGTCGCCGATCCGCATCATCATGGGCAGATCCGCGGAGTTGAAGTCGGGGTCCCAGGCCGGCGCACCCAGCACACGGGCACCCAGTCGCAAATAGCCTCGGATGAGGGCCGGCGGCTCGATGTCCAGGGAGTCGTCAAGCCGATCCACCGGCAAAGGCAAACGGGGCAGCACCTGGTACTCAATCGCCGCCAGATGCGTCTGGCGCAATTGCCGCCAGATGCTTGCGGCTGCGTCACCGCAGACCACGCCGTTGCGCACCATGGGAATGCTGGCGCATCCCACCATGGTGTCGAGCTGGTTTCTCACCATGAAGTCCGCCAGCGCCCCCCATAGCGCCAGGATCACGCCACCGTGCCGGTGCTGGGCATGAACGCAACTGCGTCCCAGCTCCACCATGCGCGAGCGCAGGCTGCGCAGCCGGGTCAGATCGAATTCCGTATCGCTGTAGGTACTTCCCACCCGCTGCGCCTGCGCCGGTGTCAGAACGCGGTAGGTCCCAATGACTTCCCGGGTCTGTGCATCGCGCACCAGCAAGTGCTCGCAGTAATCGTCAAAAATGTCGATGTCATGCCCCGCAATGGGTGACTTCAACCGCGCGCCCATTTCGGTGGCGAACACGTCGTACCTCAGTTTCTGTGCCTGCCTGACTTCATCCAGGTGGCGCGCCCAAGCCACTTCCACGCCAGCACGCCCGGGCGCAATGGCCACCGCATCACCCGGGCGGTCCGGGCAATGAAGCGACCCCCGGGGCAGGGAAACAGGCGACAACGGGAGCGTAGGACTGGGCAAATCGTTCATGGTGGACTCCTTGGGTCTGTCTACCACCGCCGCAGCGGTGACACATCCGGGCAGGGAACTCGGCATGGGTCTCCTGCCATCGCAGTGTGGAGCTCCCCCATGACGGCACCATGTCAGCGCCATGACCGGGCAATGACGCCCCGACCATTGCCGCGCTCTCCCGGCGGCACCGTCCATAGCCCTGCGCCAGCCTTCAGCGAGGAATCCTGATACACTTGAATACACTTTTACGACGAAGCCGGGGATGCTCCCGCCCCGTCATCCTCGGTGAAATGTCTTTGTTGCACGACAGTCCCGGCTCAAGTCCGCCCGAACCCCCGCCAGACACAGCCCTTGAACGCACCTTGCGTGAACAGCAGACGCTGCTGGACAACGCAGGAGCGGGGATTGCGTTCATCCGCCAGCAACGCGTGGTGCGCTGCAATCTGCGCTATGCGCAGATCTTCGGCTACGACGCCCCCGAGGATTTGTGCGGCCAGCGCAGCGAGAGCTTCTACCCCGACACCACCGCCTTTCGCGAACTTGGGCGCGCCGCCTATCCCGTGGTGTCTGCCGGGGAAACCTTCCGCGTCGAAAGGCTCATGCGGCGGCGTGACGGCTCCATGTTCTGGGGCCGCCTGACGGGCAGCCTGATCAATCCGAAAGACACGTCGGAAGGCTCCATCTGGATCATTGACGACATCAACGAGCAGAAGAACGCCCAGGTTCAACTGGATGCAGCCATCTGGGAAAAGCAGATCCTCCTGGACAACGCGATGGTCGGCATTGTCTATCTGCGCGACCGGCACCTCACGCGGTGCAACCGGCATTTCGAACAAATGCTGGGCTACGGCCCCGGTGAACTGGAGGGCAGCTCCTCCCGGCGCTGGCTTCCGGACGAGGCCGCCTGGGAAGACGTGGGAAGGCGGTGCTACGAGCCCCTGGCCCAGGGGCTGTCATTCGAAGGTGAGCTGCCGCTGCGCCGCAAGGACGGCACACCCGTGCTGTGCGACGTTCGCAGCAAGGCCATCGATCCGTCCAATCTTGCCCTGGGGTCCATCTGGATCTGCATGGACATCACGGAGCGCAAACAGGCACAAACGGAACTGATCAAGGTGCATGCCGAGCTGGAATCCCTGGTGGCCGAACGGACGCAGCAATTGCGCGACACGGTGGCCACCCTGCACCGCGAGATCGATGACCGCAAGCTGGACCAGGAGCGCATCTACTGGCTGGCGCACTACGACCCCCTCACCGGCCTGCCCAACCGCACCCTGCTGGCGGAACGCAGCACACAGGCCATCGAGGTGGCACGCCAGGACCAGACGCCGATTTCCGTGATTTTCCTGGACCTCGATCACTTCAAGCATGTAAACGACTCCCTCGGCCACCGTGTAGGCGATGCCCTGCTGGTACAGATTGCCAAGCGCCTGCGTGCCGTGGTGCGTGAAAAAGACACTGTCTGCCGGCTGGGCGGCGACGAATTCATCCTGTTGTTGCCGGGTGCAAACGCGAAAGGGGCTGCGCGTGTGGCGGGCAAGCTTCTCGAAGCGTCGCGCCAGCCCTACCAGATCGATCACCATGAACTCACCATGGCCCCCTCCATGGGGATTGCCGTGTATCCGGACGATGGCAACGACTTCGACTCCCTGAGCCAGTCGGCCGACGTGGCCATGTACCGCGCCAAGCAGGGTGGCCGCAACACCTACCGGTTTTTCACACCCGAAATGCAGGCCCACTCGGTCCGTGCACTGCAACTGGAAAACGCTCTGCGCCGTGCGCTTGAACGGGATCAGTTCAGTCTGCACTACCAGCCGCAGGTGTGCATCGCCACACAGCAGGTGCTGGGCGTCGAGGCCCTGTTGCGCTGGCAGCACCCTGAACTGGGCATGGTCTCGCCCGCCGAGTTCATTCCCATCGCGGAAGACTGCGGCCAGATCCTGCCCATCGGGGAATGGGTCTTGCGTACTGCGCTTGCCCAGCTCAAGAGCTGGCACACGCAAGGGCTGATTCTTCCGTCCATCTCGGTCAATCTGTCGGCCGTGCAATTTCGCCAGCCCCGGCTGCCCGAGATGATCGCGCGGATTCTTGCCGATGCCGGACTCACCCCCTGCTCGCTCGAACTGGAGCTGACCGAAGGGGTGGCCATGGACGATCCGCGCATGGCCATCGACACCATGGACCAGCTGCATGCACTCGGGGTACGGCTCTCGATCGATGACTTTGGAACGGGATATTCCTCTCTGAGCCAACTCAAGCGCTTCCCCATCAGCAAGCTCAAGATCGACCAGTCGTTCGTGCGCGATCTTGGCGAGGATGCCAATGACCGTGCCATCGTCAGCGCCATCATCCGCATGGCGCAGGCGCTTGGCATGCACACCATCGCGGAAGGGGTGGAGACGCGAGAGCAGTTCGATTTCCTGCGCGATCAGGGCTGCGACCAGGCCCAGGGCTTCTACTGCGGGCACCCGCAAGCGGCCGACCAGCTCCAGGTTTATCTCCAGGCCTGCCGCAAGGCCCAGCTAAGCGCCACCGCGACGGGAAAGCGCCCAAACCCCACCAGCGCGTTCACGGCCTTCCTGCGCTGAAGAACGGTCAACGCACCGGGTAGGCGTACATGAGCCCGCCCTGTGTCCACGGCCTGTTGAGGCCACGCGGCAAACCCAGGGCCGATTTGGGGCCGACGTTTCGCTCGAAGATTTCACCGTAATGGCCGGTGGCCTTGAGTACACGGGCCATCCATTCCTTGTCCAGCCCCAGCATGGTCCCGGTGTCCCCGGCCCCTCCCAGGATGCGCTGCACTGCGGGGTCCTGGTTGCTGCCTTTGATCTGGTCCACCCGGGCCTGGGTGATTCCGAACTCTTCCGCCTCGATCAGGCCGTGAATCACCCATTTGACAATGGCGTACCACTCGTCATCACCCCGGCGCACCAACGGCCCCAGGGGCTCCTTGGAGATCAGTTCCGGCAGGATCATGTGCTCGGCGGGTTTGGCCGCCTGCCTGCTGCGGATGGACGCCAGGCCCGAGGCATCCGAGGTATAGGCACTGCAACGGCCCGCAAAATAGGCCGCCGTCGCGGCCTCTTCCTTCTCGAACAGCACGGGCTCGACACCCAGGCCGTTGGCCTTGGAGTAGTCGTGCAGATTGCGCTCGGACGTGGTGCCTGACTGCACGCACACCTTGTGTCCCTTGAGCTGCCGGGCATTCCGCAGGCCACTGCGGGCATGCACGATAAAACCCTGGCCGTCATAGTAGGTGACAGCCGTGAGCAGCAGCCCCATCGACACTTCATGCGACAGCGTGAAGGTGGTGTTGCGTGAAAGCACATCGACCTCGCCCGACTGCAGCGCGGTGAAACGTTGCTGGGCCGTCAGGGGCACGTATTTGACCTTGGCTGCATCGCCCAGCACGGCGGCAGCAATGGCACGGCAGATGTCCACGTCCAGCCCCGTCCACCGGCCGCCCGCATCAGGCGCCGAAAAGCCCGCCAGACCGGTATGCACGCCACAGACCATTTGCCCCCGGGCCCGGATGCCCTCCAGGGTCTTGCCCGCCTGGGCCGGCACGGAGAACAGCGCTGCGGCCATTGCCAGCACGGCAAGCATCCCCCTCACCCGCATTCTCTTCATGTACCTGTCTCCGTCGTTCTGCCCTGGACTTCGCCAGCCAGCATAGCATTCTTGTACTTTGAATTTATGCAAAATAGGGCAAAAAAGCCCATGCACAAAGCGTTAATAGCTATTTTTATTATAGCAATCAACCCTGGCGCGCAGCCTCGGCCAGGCGTTCCGCGCTGGCACTGGCCTGCGCCATGTCACGCGCCTCGACCATCACGCGCAGCAGGGGCTCGGTACCGCTGGCGCGAATCAGCACACGCCCGGCGTCACCCAGCTCGGCCTCCACCGCCTGCGTTTCCCGGGCCAGCCGGGCGTTGGATCGCCAATCCTGCCCAGGCGGGAGGCGCACATTCAGCAGCACCTGCGGAAACAGTGTCACGCCTGCCAGCATCTGCGCCAGGCTGAGGCCATTGCGGACACAGGTCTGCAGCACCTGCAAGGCGCTGACCAGACCATCGCCCGTGGTGTGCCTGTCCAGCACCAGCAGATGGCCCGATCCCTCGCCCCCCAGCACCCAGCGGTGCCGTGCAAGTTCTTCGAGCACGTAGCGGTCACCCACCTTGGCACGCACCAGCTTGACGCCGCGCTCCTTCAACGCCAACTCCACCGCCATGTTGGTCATGAGCGTACCGACGACACCGGGCACATGCTCGTCGCGCCCCATGCGGTCACGCACCATGAGGTAGAGCAATTCATCACCGTTGTACAGGCGCCCGGCAGCATCCACCATCTGCAGCCGGTCAGCGTCTCCATCGAGTGCGACACCGTAGTCGGCATGGTTGGCGCGCACCGAGCGCACCAGTGCATCCGGGTGCGTGGCACCCACTTCATGGTTGATGTTCAGGCCATCGGGCGAGCAGCCAATGGCGATGACTTCCGCCCCCAGCTCATGGAACACCTTGGGTGCAATGTGGTAGGCGGCCCCATGCGCCGCATCGACCACGATCTTGAGGCCCTTGAGCGTCAGATCCTGGGCAAAGGTGCTTTTGCAGAATTCGATGTAGCGCCCTGCCGCATCGTCAAGCCGGCGCGTTTTGCCCAGAGCCGCCGACTCGACCCAGACAGGCGGCTCATCCAGCGCGGCTTCCACGGCCTGCTCCCAGGTGTCGGGCAGTTTGGTGCCCTGGGCGCTGAAAAACTTGATGCCATTGTCTGGAAAAGCATTGTGGCTGGCCGAAATCACGACCCCCAGACTGGCGCGCTGCGCGCGCGTGAGATAGGCCACCCCCGGTGTGGGCAGGGGCCCGAGCAGCAGCACATCGACCCCGGCGGAGTTGAAGCCCGACTCCAGGGCGCTTTCAAGCATGTAGCCGGAGATGCGCGTGTCCTTGCCGATCAGAACCGTGGGCCGCTCCTCCGTCTGGCGCAACACCCTGCCCACGGCGTGGGCCAGGCGCAGCACGAAGTCCGGGGTGATCGGGGCCTGCCCCACCGTTCCACGGATGCCATCGGTGCCAAAGTACTTGCGTGTCATGCCGGGTATTCCTTGTTGTTGCGGATGTCGGGGGTGTGGACTTCCTGCACGTGCATGGCTTGCCAGACGGCCAGCGCCTGCGCTGTCTCGCGCACATCATGCACGCGCAGCACGCGTGCGCCGCGTTCGGCGGCCAGCAATGCGGCCGCCACGCTGGGCAGCAGGCGCTCTGCCACCTCCAGCCCGGTCACGGCGCCCAGCGACGACTTGCGCGACCAGCCAGCCAGCAGCGGGTAGCCCAGCACCCGCAATGCGCCCTGCCGGGCCAGCAGGGCAAAGTTCTGCTCCACGGTCTTGCCAAAGCCAATGCCGCTGTCCAGCACAATGCGATTCATTTTGACCCCCAGGGCTTGAAGTGCCTGCGCTGATTGCTCTAAAAATGAGAGCACCAGCGGAACGCAATCCCCCTCCATTGGAGCGGCCTGCATGGTTTGCGGATCGCGGTGCATGTGCATCAGCACGACCCCGCAGGAAGGATGCGCGGCCACCACCGGTGCAGCACCCGGCTGACGCAGCGCCCAGATGTCGTTGACGATGTCCGCCCCCAGGTCCAGCACCTGCTGCATCACCTCGGGCTTGTAGGTGTCCACGGACACCGGCACCCCCAGGTGCACCGCCTCGCGCACCACGGGCAGCACGCGCGCCAGTTCCTCGTCCAGCGCCACGGCGGGGCTGCCCGGACGGGTCGATTCGCCGCCGATGTCCAGGATGTCGGCACCATCGCGCAGCAGTTGCTCGCAATGGCGCAGCGCGGACACGGCCGTGGCGTGGCGCCCGCCATCGGAAAAAGAATCGGGGGTGGCGTTCACGATCCCCATGATCCGGGGACGGGACAGGTCAATGGCGAAGCGGGCGGTTTGCCAGATCATGCGTATCCAACGAATACAGAAACGAAAAAACGGGGCACAGCAGGCCCCGTTCTGATGGACTCCACCGCAGTCTTCAGGCAGCGGTGGGTGCAGGATCCGTGGTCACTGCCGGTGTGCCACCGCTGGACCCGTCACCGCCCGAGGAAGGCGTGCGCGGCGTCCAGTCCTTCGGGGGGCGTGGCGGCTTGCCCGCCATGATGTCGTCGAGCTGGTCGCTGTCGATGGTTTCCCATTCGAGCATGGCCGTGGCCATGGCATGCATCTTGTCCTGGTGCTCCTCGATCAGGCGGCGTGCCAGTGCGTACTGCTCGTCGATGATGCGGCGCACTTCTGCATCGACCTTCTGCATGGTCTCTTCCGAAATGTTGGTGGTCTTGGTGACCGAGCGGCCCAGGAACACCTCGCCCTCGTTCTCGGCATACACCATGGGACCCAGCGCCTCGGTCATGCCGTAGCGCATGACCATGTCGCGCGCGATGTGGGTGGCGCGCTCGAAGTCGTTGCTCGCGCCCGTGGTCATCTGGTGCATGAACACTTCTTCGGCGATGCGGCCGCCGAACAGCATGGCAATCTGGTTCAGCATGTACTCCTTGTCGTAGGAGTAGCGGTCCTTCTCGGGCAGGCTCATGGTCACGCCCAGTGCGCGGCCACGCGGGATGATGGTGACCTTGTGCACCGGATCGCACTTGGGCAGCAGCTTGCCGATGAGGGCGTGACCCGCCTCGTGATAGGCCGTGTTGCGGCGCTCCTCCTCGGGCATGACCATGCTCTTGCGCTCGGGGCCCATGATGATCTTGTCCTTGGCCTTCTCGAAATCCTGCATCTCGACGGTGCGCGCATTGCGGCGCGCGGCCATGAGTGCAGCCTCGTTGCACAGGTTGGCCAGGTCGGCGCCCGACATGCCGGGCGTGCCACGGGCGATCACACCCGGGTTCACATCCTGGCCCACGGGAATCTTGCGCATGTGCACGTTCAGGATCTGCTCGCGGCCCCGGATGTCGGGCAGCGTGACATAGACCTGGCGGTCAAAGCGGCCGGGACGCAGCAGGGCGGCATCCAGGATGTCGGGGCGGTTGGTGGCGGCCACCACGATCACGCCGAGGTTGGTCTCGAAGCCGTCCATCTCGACCAGCATCTGGTTCAGCGTCTGCTCGCGCTCGTCGTTGCCGCCGCCCAGGCCGGCGCCACGCTGGCGGCCCACGGCGTCGATTTCGTCGATGAAGATGATGCAGGGGGCGTTCTTCTTGGCGTTTTCAAACATGTCGCGCACGCGGGCCGCACCCACGCCGACAAACATTTCCACGAAATCGGAGCCCGAGATGCTGAAGAACGGCACCTTGGCCTCGCCCGCAATGGACTTGGCCAGCAGCGTCTTGCCTGTGCCCGGAGGGCCGACCAGCAGCAGGCCGCGCGGAATGCGGCCGCCAAGCTTCTGGAATTTCGAGGGGTCTTTCAGGAAGTCCACGACCTCCTTGACCTCTTCCTTGGCCTCGTCGCACCCGGCGACGTCGGCAAACGTCACGGTGTTGTTGTTCTCGTCGAGCATGCGCGCCTTGCTCTTGCCGAAGCTGAAGGCACCACCCTTGCCGCCGCCCTGCATCTGGCGCATGAAGTACACCCACACGCCGATCAGCAGCAGCATCGGGCCCCAGCTGACCAGCAGGGTCATGAGCAGCGAGCCTTCCTCGCGCGGCTTGACGTCGAACTTGACGTTGTTGTTGATCAGATCGCCCACCAGACCCCGGTCAAGGTAGGTGGCGGTGGTGCGGATGCGGCGGTCATCCTGGGTCACGGCCACGATCTCGGTGCCGCCCTGCCCCTCCTGGATGGTGGCGCTCTTGATGCGGTTGTTGCGCACCTCTTCCAGGAACTCCGAATAGCCGATGTGGCCCGCAGCGCCGACCGCACGCGTGTCGAATTGCTTGAACACGGTGAACAGCACCATGGCGATGACCAGCCATACGGCAACTTTTGAAAACCACTGATTGTTCAAGCGGAGCTCCAGTGAGGGTGGCTAAATGATTTCACGTCCAAATGGGGCCAATTTTAGGCGTTTCAACCCAGGGCGGGTTTGCAATACCCCCTGGCACCCCTGGGAGGATCGCGGTTATGTTCGATTCCACTGCGCAGGCTCAAAACCGCGCAGGCATCAACCCTTGCTTTTCAGACCGATGCCGACCAGAAAGGTTTCCGACGATTTGTCGCGTGATGCCTTGGGTTTGACCGGCTTGACCACACGGAAGGTTTCGCGGAACAGCTGCACCAGCTCGGCATATCCGCCGCCATGGAACAGCTTGACGACCAGCGCCCCCTCGGGCCGCAGGTGGGTGCAGGCGAAATCCACGGCCAGTTCCACCAAGTGCGCGATGCGCGTGGCGTCCGTCGAGGCGATGCCCGACAGATTGGGCGCCATGTCAGACACAACGACATCCACAACCCGGCCCTGCAGCGCCTCTTCCAGCTGCGCCAGCACTTCGGGCTCACGGAAATCGCCTTGCAGATAGGTCACGCCCTCGATGGGCTCCATGGGCAGGATGTCGAGTCCGATGATGGCCCCGTTGAGCGCGCCGACGGCCGCGCCCGTCGGCGAGAGGCGACGGCGCACATACTGGCTCCAGGCGCCGGGCGCACAGCCCAGATCCACCACCGTGGCCCCAGGACGGATCAGGCCGAACTGTTCATCGATTTCCTTGAGCTTGTAGGCCGCGCGTGCGCGGTAGCCGTCCTTCTGCGCCTGCTTGACGTAGGGGTCATTCACATGGTCGTGCAGCCACGCCTTGTTGACCTTCTTGCTCTGGGTTTTGGTTTTCATGCTTCTTTCGTCCTGCCTCGATAATACGGCCCATGCCCCAAATTGAACTCACCCCCGCCGAGCGCCGCGAGTACCGCGCCGCCGCCCACCACCTGGACCCCGTCGTGCTCGTCGGTGGCGATGGCCTGACCCCTGGCGTGCGCAAGGAAATCGACGCCGCCCTCAATGCCCACGGCCTCATCAAGATCCGCGTGTTCGGCGATGACCGTGCCGCGCGCGAGCTGATGTACCAAGAACTGGCCGCGGAACTGAATGCCGCGCCTGTTCAGCACATCGGCAAGCTGCTGGTGCTGTGGCGCCCGCAACCGGCCAAGGAGCGCACCATTGATGAGGACCGCATGCCCGGCCCGAAGGATGTCAAGGTTCTCAAGTACAGCAAGCGCGGCGGCCAGCGGCCCGAAATCAAGACGCTGCGCGTGCTCGGCAACCAGCGCCTGACACCCGGCGGCCAGATCAAGCGGGCCAAGAAGCGCAAGCCCACCTCGGTCAAGAAGCGCCAGGCCGACTGAGCCAATGAGCACCACCACTGGTACGGCGCGCCAGCGCCATGTGATCTGCATGAAGTGGGGCACCAAGTACGGGCCCGAGTACGTCAACCGCCTCTACGCCATGGTGCGCCGCCATCTCAGCGGCGACTTCAACTTCGTCTGCCTGACCGACGACAGCACAGGCATCCGCTCAGAGGTGCAGTGCCTGCCCATCCCGCCGCTGGACCTGCCCCCGGGCATTCCCGAGCGCGGCTGGACCAAGCTGGCCACCTTCAGCGCCGACCTGCACGGCCTGCGCGGCACGGCGCTGTTCCTCGACGTGGACGTGGTCATCACCGGCAGCCTGGATGATTTTTTCACCCAGCCGGGCGAATTCCTCATCATCCACGACTACAAGCGGCCCTGGCGCATCACTGGCAACTCGTCGGTGTACCGCTTCGAACTGGGCGCGCACCCGGACGTGCTCGAATACTTTCGCGGCCATTTCGACGCAATCCGCAAGCAGTTCCGCAACGAGCAGGCCTACCTGTCGGATTTCCTGCACAAGCAGGGCAAGCTGCAGTACTGGCCCGCTGAGTGGTGCCCGAGCTTCAAGTACCACGGCATCCCCACCTGGCCCACGAACTACTGGAAGGCGCCGTTCGTTCCGCCCGGCGCGCGCGTGGTGATCTTCCACGGGGAGTGCAATCCGCCCGACGCCCTGGCGGGCCGGCGCAACCGGCGTTTTCGCTTCATCCAGCCCGCCACCTGGGTGGCCGAGCATTGGCGCGAATAAACCGCCTCAGGCCGCTGGCGGCTGCGCTGCTGGGCCGCGCAGCGTATGCCACAGCGTGATCAGGGCGCAAACCCACTGCAGCGAATACATCAGGGTGCCCACGCCATGCCAGAACTTCAGGTCCTGGCGCGCCACGATGCGCGGCGACACGCCGAACTGCACCAGCAGCGCCAGCAGCAACCCACCCACTATGAAAAATGTAGCTGCTCGCGCCCATGGATAAAGCGCCACATCGCCTTTTGGCCTCGAAATCAGCAACAGCAGCATGCAGCACGCCACCGACAGCCAGGTCTGCGCGGCAAACAGCTTCGCGGCCATGTTGCCCGCCATCGCGGGTGTGGGCAGGTGCGCGAACAGCAATGGCACGGCCATGAAGCCGATGGCCCCCAGGCTCCCCCACCAGAGGGCTGCCAGAAATGCTGGAAGACGCGCGTGCATGCGTGCTGCAAAGTTCACTGGTAGCTGACGCCGACGATCTCGTAGCGGCGCACACCGCCCGGCGCCTGCACCTCGGCCGTATCACCCTCTTCCTTGCCGATCAGGGCTCGGGCGATGGGGCTGGAGACATTGATCAGGCCGAGCTTCAGGTCGGCCTCATCCTCGCCCACGATCTGGTAGGTGACGGCGTCCCCCGAGTTCTCGTCTTCCAGCTCCACGGTGGCACCAAACACCACCTTGCCGCCCGCATCCACTGCGGACGGGTCGATGATCTGTGCGGCCGAGAGCTTGCCCTCGACCTCCTGGATGCGGCCTTCGATGAAACCCTGGCGGTCCTTGGCGGCGTCGTATTCGGCGTTTTCGCTCAGGTCGCCCTGGGCGCGCGCCTCGGCAATGGCGGCGATCACGGCGGGGCGATCCACGGTCTTGAGGCGGTGCAACTCGGCCTTGAGCTTTTCGGCGCCGCGCTTGGTGATGGGAATGGTGGCCATTCGGTCAGTCTCCATTGGGTGGGTGTGCCGCACACTCTGGCGCGGCTGGTTCCGGCATACCACGGGCCCGCAGCGGGTTTGTGGCATCGCCAAAAGCAAACCGCCGCACGTTGCCGCGCGGCGGTGTTGGTTCAGGGCGTGATTATGCCGTGATTACGGCGGCTTCAAGCCGCCAGCTGGGCGTGCATCTCCTGCACGGAAATGACGTCGAGCTGGTTCATGTGCTGCATGCCTTCCACGGCGGCCTCGGCACCGAAGATGGTGGTGAACGTGGTCACGCGCGCCAGCAGCGAGCTGGTGCGGATGGCGCGCGAGTCGGCAATGGCATTGCGGCGCTCTTCCACCGTGTTGATGACCATGACGATCTCGTTGTTCTTGATCATGTCCACGATGTGCGGGCGGCCCTCGGTCACCTTGTTCACCACCTTCACTGGCACGCCGGCCGCCTCGATGGCGGCGGCCGTGCCCTTGGTGGCGACCAGTTCAAAGCCCAACGCAACCAGCTGGCGCGCGATGTCCACAGCGCGTGCCTTGTCGGCGTTCTTCACGGTCAGGAACACCTTGCCCGAGGTCGGTAGCTTGGTGCCGGCGCCGAGCTGGCTCTTGACGAAGGCCTCGCCGAAGGTCTTGCCCACGCCCATGACTTCGCCGGTGGACTTCATCTCGGGGCCGAGGATGGTGTCCACACCGGGGAACTTGACGAAGGGGAACACGGCCTCCTTCACGCTGAAGTACGGCGGCACCACCTCCTTGGTGATGCCCTGCGCGGCCAGCGTCTGGCCTGCCATGCAGCGCGCGGCCACCTTGGCCAGCTGGATGCCCGTGGCCTTGCTGACGAAGGGCACCGTGCGCGAGGCGCGCGGGTTCACTTCGAGCACATAGATGATGTCCTTGCCGTCGGCCTCCTGGATGGCGAACTGCACGTTCATCAGGCCCACCACGTTCAGGCCCTGGGCCATGGCCGTGGTCTGGCGCTTGATCTCGGCGACGGTCTCGGCCTTGAGGTAGTACGGCGGCAGCGAGCAAGCAGAATCGCCCGAGTGCACGCCGGCCTGCTCGATGTGCTCCATCACGCCGCCGATGAACACGGCGCCGGTGTTATCGCGCACGCAGTCCACGTCGCACTCAATGGCATTGGAGAGGAAGCGGTCGAGCAGCACGGGCGAGTCGTTGCTCACCTTCACGGCCTCGCGCATGTAGCGCTCCAGGTCGCGCTGCTCGTGCACGATTTCCATGGCGCGGCCACCCAGCACGTAGCTGGGGCGCACCACCAGGGGGTAGCCCAGGGCAGCCGCCTTCTCCAGCGCCTCGGGTTCGGTGCGCGCGGTGGCATTGGGCGGCTGGCGCAGGCCCAGGTCGCCCAGCAGCTTCTGGAAGCGCTCGCGGTCCTCGGCGGCATCGATCATGTCGGGCGTGGTGCCGATGATGGGCACGCCGGCGGCCTCCAGGCCCAGCGCGAGCTTGAGCGGCGTCTGGCCGCCGTACTGCACGATGACGCCAGCGGGCTTTTCCTTGTCCACGATCTCCAGCACGTCTTCGAGCGTGACGGGCTCGAAGTACAGGCGGTCGGAGGTGTCGTAATCGGTGGACACGGTTTCGGGGTTGCAGTTGACCATGATGGTCTCGTAGCCGTCCTCGCGCATGGCGAGCGCGGCATGCACGCAGCAGTAGTCGAACTCGATGCCCTGGCCGATGCGGTTGGGACCGCCGCCGAGCACCATGATCTTCTTGTTGTTCGTGGGTTCGGCCTCGCACTCTTCCTCGTAGGTCGAGTACAGGTAGGCGGTGTTGGTGGCGAACTCGGCCGCGCAGGTGTCCACGCGCTTGTAAACCGGGCGCACGTTGAGGGCGCGGCGCTGGTCGCGCACGGCCTGCTCGCTGGTCTTGAGCAGCTTGGCCAGGCGGCGGTCGGAGAAGCCTTTCTTCTTCAGCGTGCGCAGGGTGCCGGCGTCCAGCGCGGCGAGCGCGCCCTCGCCCTTCTCGGCGGTGAGCTTGTCCAGATCCAGCTCGATCTTCACGATCTCCTCGATCTGCACCAGGAACCAGCGGTCGATCTTGGTGAGCTCGAACACCTCATCCACCGACAGACCCATGGCGAAGGCATCGCCCACGTACCAGATGCGCTCGGGGCCGGGCTCGCCCAGCTCCTTCTCCAGCACCTCGCGGTCCTGGGTCTTTTCGTTCATGCCGTCCACGCCCACTTCCAGGCCGCGCAGGGCCTTCTGGAAGGATTCCTGGAAGGTGCGGCCCATGGCCATGACCTCGCCCACGCTCTTCATCTGCGTGGTCAGGCGCGAATCGGCCGTGGGGAATTTCTCGAACGCAAAACGCGGGATTTTGGTGACCACATAGTCGATCGAAGGCTCGAACGAGGCAGGCGTAACGCCACCCGTGATTTCGTTGCGCAGCTCGTCGAGCGTGTAGCCCACGGCCAGCTTGGCAGCCACCTTGGCGATGGGGAAGCCCGTGGCCTTGGAGGCCAGCGCCGAGGAACGGCTCACGCGCGGGTTCATCTCGATCACGATCATGCGGCCGTCCTTCGGGTTCACCGAGAACTGCACGTTGGAGCCGCCCGTGTCCACGCCGATCTCGCGCAGCACCGCCAGACTGGCGTTGCGCATGATCTGGTATTCCTTGTCGGTCAGCGTCTGCGCCGGGGCCACGGTGATGGAGTCGCCCGTGTGCACGCCCATCGGGTCGAGGTTCTCGATGGAGCAGATGATGATGCAGTTGTCCGCCTTGTCGCGGACCACTTCCATCTCGTACTCCTTCCAGCCGAGCAGCGACTCTTCGATCAGCAGCTCGTTGGTGGGCGAGGCTTCCAGGCCACGCTTGCAGATGGTCTCGAACTCTTCAGGGTTGTAGGCGATACCGCCGCCCGTGCCACCCAGCGTGAAGCTGGGGCGGATCACGGTGGGGAAGCCCACGTTCTTCTGCACCGCCCAGGCCTCGTCCATGCTGTGGGCGATGCCGGAGCGCGCCGAGCCCAGGCCGATGCGGGTCATCGCATCCTTGAACTTCAGGCGGTCCTCGGCCTTGTCGATGGCCTCGGGCGTGGCGCCGATCAGCTCGACCTTGTACTTGTGCAGCACGCCGTTGCGCCACAGGTCCAGCGCGCAGTTCAGCGCGGTCTGGCCGCCCATGGTGGGCAGGATGGCGTCGGGGCGCTCCTTGGCGATGATCTTCTCGACCGTCTGCCAGGTGATGGGCTCGATGTAGGTGACGTCGGCGGTAGCCGGGTCGGTCATGATCGTCGCGGGGTTGCTGTTGATCAGGATGACCTTGTAGCCCTCCTCGCGCAGCGCCTTGCAGGCCTGCACGCCCGAGTAGTCGAACTCGCAGGCCTGGCCGATGATGATCGGGCCGGCGCCGATGATGAGGATGCTTTTGATGTCTGTGCGTTTTGGCATGGTGTGTCTATCAGTCGGTCGCGGTACCGGCTTCCGCGGAAGGTGTGGCGGCCACGGCGGCGGCGGGGCGCCGGGCGTTCAGCTTGTTCAGCAGGGCCTGCGCGCGCTCTGCGGGCAGGTTCTTCTGCATGAGCTGCAACAGGCCGTCACCCTGGATGAGGGGGCGCAGCACTTCGGCTTCGGCGTCGTAGAACGTGACGTCCCACTCCTGCAGGGCCTCGGCGAAGGTGGCTTCGTCCCAGGACTTGCCCTTGGCCACCAGCGTGACCAGGGGCATGGCCTTGTTCTCGACGAAGGCCTTCTTGTAGGGCTTTTGCTGCCAGCGCTCGGTGAACCACTCCTTGTGCGGCGACGGCAGGGTAAGCACGCGCTTGTGGATCGCCTTTTCAAGCGCTGCGGCCGGGAAGCTGAAGAGTTTCATGGCGCCGGGTTCCTGGTTTACTTGGCCTGCGCGACGCGCATGGCGTCGGTGAAGCGGTCGAACAGGTAGCCGATGTCGTGCGGGCCGGGCGATGCCTCGGGGTGGCCCTGGAAGCAGAACGCCGGTTTGTCGGTGCGCACCAGGCCCTGCAGCGTGCCATCGAACAGGCTGACGTGCGTGGCACGCAGGCTGGCGGGCAGCGAGTCGAGATCCACCGCGAAGCCGTGGTTCTGGCTGGTGATGCTGACGCGGCCGGTGTCCAGGTCCTTCACGGGGTGGTTGGCGCCGTGGTGGCTGTGCGTCATCTTGAAGGTGCGCGCGCCCGAGGCCAGGGCCATGATCTGGTGGCCCAGGCAGATGCCGAAGGTGGGAATGCCACTGTCGATGAGGGTGCGCGTGGCGGCGATGGCGTAGTCGCAGGGCTGCGGGTCGCCAGGGCCGTTGGACAGGAACACGCCATCGGGGTTCAGGGCCAGCACGTCGGCGGCCGGGGTCTGCGCAGGCACCACGGTGACCTTGCAGCCGCGCTCGGCCAGCATGCGCAGGATGTTCTTCTTCACGCCGAAGTCATAGGCCACCACATGGAAACGCGGCGCCTCCTGCGTGCCATAGCCCTTGCCGAGTTGCCACTCGGTCTGCGTCCACTCATAGCGCTCCTGCGTCGTGACGACCTTTGCCAGGTCCAGGCCGGCCATGGGCGGCGCGGCCTTGGCGGCGGCGATGGCTTCGTCGATGAGCGCCTGCGTCACTTCCTGGCCAGCGGCCAGGCCGATGATGGCGCCGTTCTGCGCGCCCTGGGTGCGCAGCAGGCGCGTGAGCTTGCGCGTGTCGATGTTGGCGATCGCCACCGTGCGCTCGCGCACGAGATACTGCGACAGGGTTTCGGTGCAGCGGAAGTTGCTGGCCAGCAGCGGCAGATCCTTGATGATCAGGCCCGCGGCATGGACCTTGTCGGCTTCGATGTCCTCGGTGTTGACGCCATAGTTGCCGATGTGCGGGTACGTGAGCGTCACGAGCTGCTGGCAGTAGCTGGGGTCGGTGAGGATTTCCTGGTAGCCGGACATGGAGGTGTTGAACACCACTTCGCCGACGGTGGTGCCGGTGGCACCGATCGAATTGCCGATAAAGACCGTGCCGTCTGCGAGCGCCAGGATGGCGGGCGGGAAGGTTCCCTGAAGAGACAAAAGCACTGGGTTCTCCGGATGGTTACGGTCGCCCGGCGCCTGCAGGCCACTCGCGTGCGAGTGCCAGTGGCTGCTCTCTGATGGGTTGTTGCTTTGGGTGCGGTCGGGCGACGCTGTTGCGAGAAAAGCCCCTGATTGTACTCGCAGACACCCACCGCTTGCTGACAGCTGCTGCAATGCAACATAGCACAGTGCAGGCAAAAGGCCATCGGCAATGGCACCTGCGGGACTCCTGCGCGGGCGACGCATCCCTAGAATGGGAGCGCCAACAAGGCCTGGGCGCCAAGCCGCGCGCGCTGCAACCTGCCTCCCCTTGCCCTCGCTCCATGCCCTCCTATACCCTCTACGGCGCAGACATCAGCTACTACACCGGCAAGGTACGCGCCTTTCTGCGCTGGAAGGGCGTGCCCTTCCGGGAAGTGCAGGCCACAGGCGACATCTACCGCGACGTCATCGTTCCGGGTGTCGGTTTTCCCGTCATTCCGGTGCTGGAAACGCCGGAGGGCGCCCTGCTGCAGGACTCCACCGACATCATCGATACCCTGGACCATCGCCATGGTGAGCCCTCGGTGTTCCCAACAACCCCCTTGCAGCGCCTTGCCGCCAGCCTGCTGGAACTGTATGGCGACGAGTGGCTGCTGATTCCGGCCATGCACTACCGCTGGCACCACAACCGCGAGTGGGCACTGCGCGCCTTCGGCGCCCTCAACGCTCCAGAGGCCACGCCAGAGGAGCAACTCGCCCTGGGCACGCGCCGCGCAGCCCCCTTTGCCCAGGCTGCCGTGCTGCTCGGTGCGAGTGCCCCCATGCATGCCGCCATCGAGCGCTCCTACGAGGGCCTGCTGGCCGAACTGGACCAGCATTTCGCCCTACACCCCTACCTGCTGGGAGATCGGCCTTCGATCGGTGACTTCGGGTTGTACGGCCCGTTGTACGCCCACCAGTACCGCGACCCGGCCAGCGGCGCCCTGATGCGACGCCTGGCTCCCCATGTGGTGGCATGGGTGGAACGGATGCAACAACCGCCAGTGCCCGGCGCCGGAGACTTCCTGCCAGACGACACCCTCCCGCCCACCCTGCTGCCGGTGCTGCACCGCATGGCATGCGAGCAAATGCCAGTGCTCAAAGACACGGCACGGCGCCTGAGCACCTGGCTGGCGGAAAATCCGGGCGAGCCCGTCCCCCGAGCCATCGGCATGCACGACTACGAACTGGAAGGCCAGCGCGGTGAGCGCATCGTGCGCCCCTATGCCTTGTGGATGCTGCAGCGCTCCCGGGACATCTACCGCGCGATGGCACCCGCCGACCGGGCGCGCGCAGACCAGTGGCTCGACGCCATCGGCGGACTGGCTTTCCGCGACTTCCAGGATCCGCCACGCCTGGTGCGCGACGGCATGAGCGTGGCCCTGGCCCCGGCGTAGCGCCGGGCCCTTGCCTCAGCGCCCCGCCCCGCTGGCGTGCAGGCAGATCGCGGCGGCGGCGGCCACGTTGAGCGACTCCTCGCCCCCCGGCTGCGCGATGCGGATCCGCAGGCTGGCGCGGGCCTCCAGCGCGGACGATACGCCCTGCCCCTCGTGCCCCAGCACCCAGGCGCAGGGCCACGGCAGCTCGGCACGGTGCAGAAAATCACCCTCGTGCACATGGGTCACCAACAGCGGCACCTTCAGCGCCGTCAGGTCCGCCACCTCCAGCCCTTCGACCAGATCGAGCCCGAAGTGCGCCCCCATGCCGGCACGCAACACCTTGGGCGACCACAGTGCGGCACTGCCCTTGAGCGCCAGCACCTGTTTGAATCCAAAAGCCGAGGCACTACGCAGGATGGAACCCACGTTGCCCGCGTCCTGCACCCGGTCGAGCACCACGCTGGCGGCGCCGGGCTGGAACGCACCTTGCGCCGGCAGGTCCAGGAGGTAACCCATATGCGCGGGCGATTCCAGGCCGCTGATGTCGGCGAACAGGGCATCGGCGAGCACTATGATTTTGCTAGCTGCTTGCGCCCATTCGGCGGGCGCTTGAGGCCAAAAAGACTCTGAAAACACCGCGATGGCGGGATGCACGCCCCGCGCCAGCGCGGCACGGCACAGGTGGTCACCCTCCAGCCACACCCGGCCCTGCTTGCGGTAGGCCGTGCTGTCCTGCGCCAGGCGGCGCAGGTCCTTGACGAAACCGTTGTCGCGCGACTGGATGTGAGTCACCTGCGCTGCGCTCATGCAGCCTCCTCTTGCGCCGGTCGCAGGTTCTGCGCCACGGGCGCGAACGAGCTGCGGTGCAGCGGGCAGGCGCCGTGCGCGCGCAACGCCGCCAGGTGCGCCGCCGTGCCATAGCCCTTGTGCCCGGCAAAACCGTACTGCGGAAATTGCTCGTGCACCTGGGCGCACCAGCGGTCGCGGTGCACCTTGGCCAGGATGGAAGCGGCAGAAATGGCGGCCACCAGGGCATCCCCCTTGACGATGGCCTCGGCCGGCACGTCGAGCACCGGCAGGCGGTTGCCGTCCACCAGCACCAGCGTGGGCTTGAGGCGCAGCCCCTGCACCGCGCGGCGCATGGCCAGCAGCGTGGCCTGCAGGATGTTGAGGCGGTCGATCTCCTCCACGCTGGCTTCGGCGATGCTGCAGCACAGCGCCTTGGCACGGATCTCGTCGAACAGGGCCTCGCGCCGCGCGGCCGTGAGTTTCTTGGAATCGGCCAGGCCAGCGATGGGGCGCAGTTCGTCCAGGATCACGGCGGCGGCCACCACCGGGCCGGCCAGCGGGCCCCGCCCGGCCTCGTCCACCCCGGCCACGAGGCCCCGGGGCGGGTGCCAGTCAAGGCAAGCCTGTTCAGGCTTCGAGCGTTTGGCGGATGGCATCGGCGGCCAGTCGGGGGGTGTCGCGCAGCAGGCTCTGGTGCAACGTGGTGAAGCGCTGCTGCAGCGCGGCGATGCGCTCGGGCGGCGCGTCGAACCACTGCAGCACGGCGGCCGCCAGCGCCTGGGGCGTGGCGGCGTCCTGGATCAGTTCGGGCACGGCGAATTCGCCGCAGAGGATGTTGGGCAGGCCCACCCAGGGCTGCAGCTGCTTGCGGCGCATCAGCCGCCAGCTCAGCGGGTGCATGTGGTAGCCGATGACCATGGGGCGCTTGAACAGCGCCGCCTCCAGCGTGGCCGTGCCACTGGCGATCAGCGTCACGTCGCAGGCCGCCAGCACCTGGTGCGACTGGCCGGTGACGATGGTCAGAACCTCGCCCAGACCACACTCACGCGCCACGCGTTCGATGCGCTCGCGCAGCGCCGGCACCGCAGGCACTACCATTTTGATAGCTGGATGCGCTTGATGGATAAGCCTTGCAGCCTCAAAAAACTTCGGAGTGATGTACTGCACCTCGGCCGAGCGGCTGCCCGGCAGGATGGCCAGCACTGCATCGTTCTCTTCCAGCCCCAGGTGCGCACGGGCCGCCGCGCGGTCGGGCACCAAGGGGATCACCCCGGCGAGCGGGTGGCCCACGTAGGTGGCGGCAATGCCGTGACGCGCCAGCAGCTCGGGCTCGAACGGGAAGATGCACAGCACATGGTCGGCGGCGCGGCGGATCTTCTCCACCCGGTCGGCGCGCCAGGCCCAGATGGACGGGCAGACGAAATGCACGGTCTTGATACCGGCGGCGCGCAGGTCGGTCTCCAGGCCCAGGTTGAAGTCGGGCGCGTCGACGCCAATGAAGACGCTGGGCTTGTCCTGCAGCAGACGCGCGCGCAGGCGTTTGCGGATGCCGATGATCTCGGCCAGGCGGCGCAGCAGCTCGAAGCTGTAGCCGTGCACGGCCAGCTTGTCGCTCGGCCACCAGGCCTCGAAGCCGCGCCGCTGCATCTGGGGCCCGCCAATGCCCTGGCTGACCAGATCGGGCCACAGGCCCTGTAAACCATCCAGCAGCAGGCCCGCGAGCAGATCGCCCGAGGTCTCGCCCGCCACCATGGCGACGCGGGGGGATGCCTCCATTGCGCCGTCCTTCAGCGGGCGATGCCCGCGGCGGAACTGGCGAGGAAGGCGTCCATCAGCGCCACGTCCTGCGCCGCCTCGGGGTACGTTGCGGGCAGTTGCAGGATGGCCGCGCGCGCCTGCTCCAGCGTCAGCCCCTGGCGGTAAAGGAGCTTGTGCATCTCGCGGATGGCGCTGATGCGCTGGTCGGAAAAATCGCGCCGGCGCAGGCCGACGAGGTTCACACCGCGCACGGCCAGCGGGTTGCCGTCCACCACCATGTAGGGCGGAATGTCCTTGCCCACATGGCTGGAAAAGCCCACCATGGTGTGCGCGCCAATGCGCATGCGCTGCAGTACACCGGTGAGGCCGCCGACGGTGGCCCAGTCGCCCACCTCGACATGGCCCGCCAGCGTGGTGTTGTTGGCCATGGTGGCCTGGTTGCCCACGCGGCAATCGTGCGCAATGTGCACGTAGGCCATGATCCAGTTGTCGTCGCCGATGGTGGTCACGCCCCGGTCCTGCGCGGTGCCGGTATTGAAGGTGCAGAACTCGCGGATGGTGTTGCGGTCGCCGATGCGCAGCTCGGTGGGCTCGCCCGCATACTTCTTGTCCTGCGGCTGGGCGCCCAGCGAGGCGAACTGGAAGATGCGGTTGTCGCGCCCGATCGTGGTGTGCCCCTCGATCACACAGTGCGGCCCCACCGTAGTACCCGCGCCGATGGTGACGTGCGGACCGATGACGGCATAGGGGCCGATGGTGGCCGAAGGATCGATGCGCGCCTGCGCGTCGACGATGGCGGTGGGGTGGATGCTGCTCACGGCGAACCGCGCTCCTGCCTTCAACCCACGGCGCGCATGGTGCACATGAGCTCGGCCTCGCAGGCCACCTCGTCGCCCACGCGGCCCACGCCCTTGAACTTCCAGATGCCGCCGCGCACGCGGTCGATGGTGATGTCGAGGATCAGCTGGTCGCCCGGCTCCACGGGGCGCTTGAAGCGCGCGCCGTCGATGCCGACGAAGTAGTAGATGTTGTTTTCATCGGGCACCTGGCCCATGGCGTCGAACGCCAGAAGGCCAGCCGCCTGGGCCAGGGCTTCCAGGATCAGCACGCCGGGCATCACCGGACGGCCGGGGAAGTGCCCCATGAAATAGGGCTCGTTGAACGTGACGTTCTTGATGGCCTTGATGCGCTGGTTGCGTTCGAGTTCAAGCACCTTGTCCACCAGCAGGAAGGGGTAGCGGTGGGGGAGTTGCTTGAGAATTGCGTGGATATCCATCATCAGCGTTCAATCTTTGTTGTTCTGAAGAAGCCCTTCGAGGGCCTTGATGCGCTCGCGCAGGCTGTGCAGCTGCTTCAGCGTGGCTGCGTTCTTTTCCCAGCGCGCATTGTCGTCGATAGGGAACATCCCTGTGTACTGACCGGGTCGGGTGATGGAGCGCGTGACCGTCGTGGCCGCCGACACATGCACATGGTCGGCCAGCGTGAGATGCCCCAGCACGATGCCGCCGCCGCCCACCGTGCAGTGCGCGCCAATGGTGGCGCTGCCGGCCACGCCCACACAGCCGGCCATGGCCGAGTGGCGACCGACATGCACGTTGTGGCCGATCTGAACCAGGTTGTCGAGCTTGACGCCGTCCTCGATCACGGTGTCGTCGAGGGCGCCGCGATCAATGCAGGTGTTGGCGCCAATCTCCACATCGTCGCCGATGCGCACGGCGCCCAGCTGCTCGATCTTGACCCATTGACCCTTCTGCGGGGCGAAACCAAAGCCGTCGGCACCAATCACGACACCCGAATGCACGATGCAGCGCGCGCCAATCTGGCAGTCCTCTCCCACCGTCACGCGAGACTTGAGCCAGGTGCCCGCGCCGATGCGCGCACCGCGCTCGACCACGCACAGCGGGCCGATGGTGGCCGTCGGGTCCACCACGGCCTCGGGATGGACCACGGCGCTCGGGTGCACCCCCGGGGCCACCGGATCCCCATGCACGCGCTTCCAGAGCTGCGTGGCCAGGGCGAAGTATGCATAGGGATCGTCGACCACGATGCAGGCACCCCGAGCCAGTGCTGCCTCTCGCAGGGCGGGCGCCACAATGACACAGGCCGCCCGGGAGGCGGCCAGTTGCTGCTGGTAGCGCGGATTGCTGAGAAAACTCAGATCCTGCGGGCCGGCGGCCTCCAGGGGGGCCAGCCGGTCGATCCGCAGATCGGAACTTCCTTCCAGCGTACCGCCCAGTGCCTCAATGAACTGGGACAGAAGCAAGCTCACACGCCCACCTCTCTGGACAAGGCGACCTTATTTGGCGGGTGCTGCATTCAGCGCCTTGATCACCTTGTCGGTGACATCGTGCTTGGGATTGATGTAAACGGCCTGGTCCACGATGATGTCGTACTTTTCCTGCTCGGCCAGCTGCTTCACGACCTTGTTGATGCGATCGCCCATCTGGCTCAGCTCTTCGTTCTTGCGGGCATTCAGGTCTTCCTGGAATTCGCGGCGCTTGCGCTGGAAGTCGCGGTCCTGGTCCACCAGCTGGCGCTGGCGCGTGGCACGCTGGCTCTCCGACAGCGTGGGTGCGTCGCGCTCGAACTTCTCGGTGGCGGTCTTCAACGCATTGCCCAGGTCATTGAGCTCCTTGTCGCGGCGCGAAAACTCCTGCTCCAGCTTGGCTTGCGCGGCCTTGGCCGTATTGGCTTCACGGAACACACGGTCGGTATGAATGAAGCCGGCCTTGAACTCTTCTGCCTGCGCCGGAATGACGGCGCCCAGGGAACCCAGTGCAAGAGCAAAGGCGATATGACGAGAAAGGGTTTTCATTAGAAAGATGTTCCGATCTGGAATTGCAGTTTCTGGATTCTATCGCCCGCGTACTTGCGCACCGGGTTGGCATAGGCCAAGCGCAGAGGACCGAGAGGGGATATCCAGCTCAAGCCCACCCCCACGGACGCACGCATATCGCTCAGGCGCATTTTTTCACCATCGCCATACACATTGCCCACGTCAAGGAAGGTAAAGACACGCAGGGTGCGGTCATTGCCCGCGCCTGGGAACGGCGCGATGAGTTCGGCATTGAGGGTCACCTTCTTCGGCCCCCCCAAGGACGCACCGGTGACGTCGCGCGGACCCAGCGTGCCCTGGTCAAAGCCGCGCACCGAACCCAGGCCGCCCGAGTAGAAATTCTTGAACACGGGGAAGGGCCTGCCGCCCATGCCCTTGCCCAGTCCCAACTCGCCATTGAAGGCCAGGGTGAACTTCTTGTCCAGCGGGATGTACTGCTGGTACTGGTAGTTGGCACGCACGTACCGCGCATCACCCGCCACGGACCAATCGGTGTTGAGCCGCTGCAAGCGGCCCGTATTGGGCGCCAGCGCGCTGTCGCGGCTGTCACGCGACCAGCCAATCGAAAGAGGCACGGACGAACTGCTCGCACCGTAGCGGTCTGCATAGGCGAGGTAGGCGGCGGGAATATTGGTGCCGGACTTGATGCGTGTCTGCTCCAGCGCACCGCCAAAAAACACCGTGTCGATTTCCGTGAACGGCACGCCGAAACGCACACCTGCACCTGTGGTGATCAGCTCGTAGTTGCCACCCTGGTCCTCGTAGGGCTTGTCGGTACGGTAGTACAGGTCGAGAGTACGCGAAATGCCATCCTGCGTGAAATACGGGTTGGTGGTGCTGAACACCAGGGTGCGCTTGAATTTGCTGGTATTGACGTCCACGCCCAGATAGTTGCCCGACCCGAAGACATTCTCCTGCTTGACTGCAAAAGAGAAGGACAGCTTTTCTGCACTGGAGAAACCCGCGCCCAACTGAAGGGAACCGGTGGGTTTCTCCGCCACGTTGATGACCAGGTCCACCTGATCGGGCGCACCAGGCACTTCCTGGGTTTCAATATTCACTTCCGTGAAGTAGCCCAGACGGTCCACGCGGTCACGGGAGAGGCGGATCTTCTCGCCGTCATACCAGGAGGCTTCATATTGGCGGAACTCGCGCCGCACCACCTCATCGCGCGTACGGTTGTTGCCCGTGACACTGATGCGGCGCACATACGCGCGGCGCACCGGATCGGCCTGCAGCACCAGCGACACGCGGTTGTTCTCGCGGTCGATCTCGGGCACCGCCTCGACCCGGGCAAAAGCAAAGCCAAAGTTGCCGAAATGATCGGCAAAGGCCTTCGTGGTCTCGGCCACCTGGTCTGCGTTATAGGGCTCGCCGGGGCGTATGCTGACCAGTGACTTGAACTCATCATCACGGTCGAGGTAGTTTCCCTCCAGCTTGACGCTGGAGACGATGAAACGCTCGCCCTCGGTGACATTGACGGTGATCGAGATATCCTGCTTGTCGGGCGAGATGGCGACCTGGGTCGAGTCAACCCGGAATTCCAGATAGCCCCGCTGCAGGTAGTACGAGCGCAGGGTTTCCAGATCGGCATTGAGCTTGGTGCGCGCGTAGCGGTCGGACTTGGTGTACCAGCTCAGCCAGCCCCCCGTGTCCTGATCGAACAGACCCTTGAGGGTGGACTCGCTGAACGCCTTGTTGCCGACGATGCGGATGTCCTTGATGCGTGCAGTTTCCCCCTCGACCACCGAAAAGGTCAGGTTGACACGGTTGCGCTCAACGGGCGTCACCGTGGTGATCACCTCGGCGCCGTAGAAGCTCTTGTTGATGTACTGGCGCTTGAGCTCCTGCTCGGCACGGTCGGTGAGCGCCTTGTCGTAGGGACGGCCATCGGTCAGGCCGATGTCGCGCATGGTCTTCTTGAGCAGATCCTTGTCGAACTCCTTCGAACCCACGAAGTCGACATCGGCGATGGTGGGCCGCTCTTCCACCACCACCACCAGGACGCCACCCACCGCCTCAAGACGCACGTCCTTGAACAGGCCCAGGCCAAACAGCGCGCGAATGGCTGCTGCGCCCTTGTCGTCACTGTATTCATCGCCAACGCGCAGGGGCAAGGAGGCGAATACGGTACCGGGCTCGACGCGCTGCAGGCCCTCCACGCGAATGTCCTGCACCTTGAACGGTTCGAGCGCCCAGGCGGCCTGCGCGGCAAAAACCATGGCTGCAACGGCCGTCGCGGTGCGCGCACCGAAGCGATTGAGATGTTTTTTCATGAATGAAGCCGGTGCCGCCATTGCACGGGCATGGCGGTCAATAGGTTAGCCAAATAGCCGGGAGATATCGTTGAACATGGCGATAGACATCATCAGAAACAGCACCGCGATACCGCCGCGCTGCAGACGCTCCATCCAGGCATCCGAAACGCCCTTGCCCGTCACGCCCTCCCAAAGATAATACATCAGGTGCCCCCCATCGAGGACGGGCAGCGGCAGCAGGTTCAGCACGCCCAGGCTGACGCTGATCAGCGCCAGAAAGGTGAGGTAGTGCGTGAGCCCCAGGCTGGCGGAACGGCCGGCATAATCGGCGATCGTCAGGGGGCCGCTGAGGTTTTTCAGCGAGGCTTCGCCAATGACCATGCGCCCCATCATCTTGAGCGTCAGCACGGAAACCTGCCAGGTGCGGGCGGCACCATTCCACAGCCCCTCCAGCGGCCCGTACTGCACCGTGGTGAACTGGGGCCGCGCGCCCACATAGGCGCCAATGCGGCCCACCGCCTCGCCCTGCTCCTGCTGCACGTCAGGCTGTACTTCGAGGGTCAGGGTCTGCCCATTGCGGCTGACACGCCAGGGCTGCGACACCGCCTGTCCATCGCGCACCGAGGCCCGGATCAGGGTGCGCAACTGCTGCCCATCCACCACCTCGGTCGTTCCGATGCGCAGCACCTCGTCGCCATCACGCAATCCGGCCCGGTCGGCCGCCCCGCCGGGCATGACCTCGCCCATGAGCGGACGCGTCCAGGGCCCGACGATGCCGATGAGATGCATCAGCCGGGCGTCAGCTTCGCGGGTGTCAAGTTCGTTGAACGGTAGCACCACGGTGCGCAGAATGGCCCCGGCTGACGGCTCTACCTCCAGGCGCACAGGAGTTCCTTCCAGCGCACCGCGCGTGAGCAGCCAGCGCAGGTCTTCAAAAGACCGCACAGGGGTCAACTCCTCATCTCCCATGGCTGCGTTGTGCACCAGCTCCCCACCGCGCAGGCCTGCGGCCTCGGCCACCGAGCCGGGCACCGGACGGGCCAGGTAGGCCATGGGCTCCTGTACCCCCATCCAGTTCACCCCCGCGTACAGCAGCATCGCCAGCGCCAGATTGGCCACCGGCCCTGCCGCCACGATGAGGGCACGCGAACGAAGCCGCTGGGTGTTGAAGGCCAGATGCCGCTCCTCAGGCGCCACGGGGGCCTCGCGCTCGTCGAGCATGCGCACATATCCGCCCAGCGGAAACGCGCCCAGCACGAATTCGGTGGAGGAACCCTTGGGCTGCCAGCGCAGCAAGGGCTTGCCAAAGCCGACTGAAAAACGCAGGACCTTCACGCCGCAGGCGACCGCCACGCGGTAGTGGCCGTACTCGTGCACGGCAATCAGCAGGCCCAGTGCAACGAGAAAGGCAACGATGGTCAGCATGCAGGCTCCCGTGAAAATGGGTCGGTCAAGGGCGCTCAGGCGGCCAGTTGCACGGCGATGCGCTGCGCCGCTGCGCGCGCTGCAGCATCCAGCGCCAGCAAATCCCCGAGCGAACCGGGGTTGGAGGGCGCAACGGATGACAAAGTTTCCAGGTTCAGCACATGGATCTGATCGAAACGGATGCGCCGCTCCAGAAAGGCGGCCACCGCCACTTCATTGGCGGCGTTGAGTACCGCAGTGGTGCCTGCCGGTGCTTCCAGCGCCTCCCAGGCCAGGCGCAACCCCGGAAAACGTTCGGGATGACCATGGTCGTCGATGGCTTCAAAGGTCATGGCGCTCAGAGCATGAAAGTCGAGCGCAGCTGCGCCTGAAGCGACGCGTTCCGGCCAGGCCAGGCCATAGGCAATGGGCACGCGCATGTCGGGTGTGCCCAGCTGCGCCACCACCGAGGTGTCGCGGTACTGCACCATGGAGTGGATGATGCTTTGCGGATGGATGACCACATCGAGCTGGCGCGGCGCCAGGCCGAACAGGTAGCGCGCTTCGATAACCTCCAGCGCCTTGTTCATCATGGTGGCCGAATCCACCGAGATCTTGCGCCCCATGACCCAGTTGGGGTGGGCGCAGGCCTGCTCGGGCGTGACCTCGCGCAGCGTTTTCGGATCGCGCTGACGGAAAGGCCCCCCCGAAGCCGTCAGGATGATCTTGTCCACGCGCCGCTGCCAGGTGGTCGGGTCCTCGGGCAGCGACTGGAAGATGGCCGAATGCTCGCTGTCGATCGGCAGCAGCGTGGCGCCGCCCTCGTGCACGGCGCGCAGGAACACTTCGCCGCCCACCACCAGCGCTTCCTTGTTGGCCAGCAGCAGGCGCTTGCCCGCACGGGCCGCAGCCAGACAGGGCGCGAGCCCTGCCGCCCCGACGATGGCCGCCATCACGGCATCCACCTCGGGATGAGAAGCTATCATTTCAATAGCATCCAGCGCTTCAATCACCTGCGTTTGAAGCCCATTTTGCTTGATTTTCTCTGCCAGCTCACGCCCATGTTCCGCACTGGCCATGACGGCAAAACGCGGCGCAAAACGCGCGCACTGGGCCAGCATCAGATCCACCTGCGTGGCGGCGCTGAGGGCAAACACCTCGAACCGTTCGGGGTGGCGCGCCACCACGTCCAGCGTGCTGGTGCCGATCGACCCCGTGGAGCCCAGCACCGTGATCCGTTGCTTCATGTCGTTACCAGTGTTGAAAGCATCATGGCCAGCGGCAGCGTGGGCAACAGCGCATCGACGCGGTCGAGCACCCCGCCATGGCCGGGCAGCAGGTTGCTGCTGTCCTTCACCCCGGCGCTGCGCTTGATGAGCGACTCAATCAAGTCCCCCACCACGCTCATGGCGGCCATGAACAGCACCCCCAGCAGCAGCAGCCACCAGCCCTGCTCCGCCAGACGGGTATACAGGCTGGCCACTGGCGCCTGCAAGCGGGTGTCTGCCGCCACCCAGCACAAGGCAAGCACCAGCACCCCGGTCACCCCGCCCCAGACGCCTTCCCAGCTCTTGCCGGGGCTGATCGAAGGCGCCAGCTTGTTCTTGGTGAAGCGCAGGCCGAAGGCACGGCCCGCGAAGTAGGCGGCGATGTCTGCCATCCAGACCAGCGTCATCACCGAAAGTAGAAAGTTGATGCCGACAGCGCGCGCCTGCACCACGGCCAGCCAGGCCAGCCACAGTGCGAGCACGCCCGATACGAGGCGCAACGGCGCTGGAATCCGCGGCCAACCCGCCACGCCTGCGCGCAGCAGCCAGGCACTGCCCAGCACCCATCCGGCCCCGGCCGCCACCCACAGCGGCGTCAAGACCTGGCCCGCCAGCCCGGAGACCCAGGAGGCGCCACATAGCGCCACGCACACCGCCCCCACGGCCACCGAGCCTGCAAAACTGCAGCCGTTGAGCCGTCCCCATTCCCAGGCACCGGCAGCCATCAGCACCAGCACCACTGCGGTGAACGGGACAGGCGAAGGATAAAACAAGGCCGGCAGCAGAATGGCCAGCAGGACCAGGGCAGTGATGATGCGCTGTTTCAGCATGGTGGCCCTTTCAGAACCCGTTGTCAGGCCTGCACCGATGCAGGCTGCGCCGTCAGAATTTGCTCGGATGTCTTGCCAAAACGGCGCTCACGGGCTTGAAAGGCGGCAATGGCCTCGTCCAGTGCGGCGTCGTCGAAATCGGGCCAGAGCTTGTCGCTGAAGTACAGCTCCGCATAGGCGGCCTGCCAGAGCAGAAAGTTGCTCAGCCGCATCTCGCCGCCGGTACGGATCAGCAGATCCGGGTCGGACACATGGGCCAGCGCCATGGCCCGGTCCAGGCTGGACTCGGTGATGGGCTCTCCACGCGCGGCCAGCTGCGCCGCGGCCTGCGCCACGTCCCAGCGGCCGCCGTAGTTGAAGCACACATTGAGCACCAGGCGCGTGTTGAGTGCCGTGGCCGCCTCGGCCTGCGCCAGCCCCTCACGCACTTTTTCCGACAACCCGGCGCGCTCACCCACGAAGTGCAGTTGCACGCCATCGCGCAGCAGTTGCGGCACCTCGCGTGTCAGCGCCTTGGCCAGCAGTTCCATCAGACCAGACACCTCATCCTGCGGACGGTTCCAGTTTTCGGACGAGAACGCAAACACCGTCAGCACGCCCACACCCCTCTGGGCGCAGGCCTGCACGCAACGGCGCAGCACGTCCACACCCTGCTTGTGGCCCGCCAGACGGGGAAGAAAACGGCGCTTGGCCCAACGGCCATTGCCATCCATGACGATGGCGATGTGGCGCGGGGGCGCCAGGGTCTGGGCCATGGGCAACGATGTCATGGCGGAGGTCAAACCGCCATGATCTCCTGTTCCTTGCCAGCGACCAGCGCGTCAATCTCGGCGATATGCCGGTCCGTCACCTTCTGGATGTCCGCCTCGGCGCGCTTCTGGTCGTCCTCGGACGCGAGCTTGTCCTTGACCAGCTTCTTCACCGCCTCGTTGGCATCGCGGCGCAGGTTGCGCACGGCGATCTTGGCCGACTCGCCTTCATTGCGGGCGAGCTTGGTCATTTCCTTGCGGCGCTCCTCGCTCATGGGCGGCATGGGCACGCGGATCAGATCGCCCATGGAGGCCGGGTTCAAACCCAGGTCGCTTTCGCGGATGGCCTTCTCGATCTTGGCGCCCATGCCCTTTTCCCAGGGCTGCACGCTGATGGTGCGCGCATCGAGCAGCGCCACATTGGCCACCTGGCTCAGCGGCACCATGGAGCCGTAATACTCCACATGCACGGTATCGAGCAAGGCCGGATTGGCACGGCCCGTGCGGATCTTCTGCAGGTTGTTCTTGAAGGCCACGATGGACTGATCCATCTTGCCTTCCATGTTTTTCTTGATATCGGCAGTCATGTTGTTTCCTCTGGAGTCGGTTGGCGGCGCGCAGCGGCCGCCCACCATCAAGCGTAAACCAGGGTGCCTTCGTCTTCGCCCATCACCACGCGCTTGAGCGCACCGGGCTTGAAGATGGAGAACACTTTCACGGGAAGCTTCTGGTCACGGCACAAGGCAAACGCCGTGGCATCCATGATGCCCAGGTTGCGGACCATGGCCTCGTCGAAACTGAGCTTGGTATACCGCGTCGCCGAGGGGTCCTTGTGCGGATCGGCCGTGTAGACGCCATCGACCTTGGTGGCCTTGAGCACCAGCTCGGCACCAATCTCGGCACCGCGCAGCGCGGCGGCGGTGTCGGTGGTGAAGAACGGGTTGCCCGTGCCGGCGGCAAACACCACCACCTTGCCCTCTTCGAGGTACTGCAGGGCCTTGGGGCGCACATAGGGCTCGACCACCTGTTCGATCGAGATGGCGGACATCACGCGGGCCGTCAGCCCCTGCTTGTCCATCGCGTCGGCCAGCGCCAGTGCATTCATCACCGTGGCCAGCATGCCCATGTAGTCGGCCGTGGCGCGATCCATGCCCTCGGCGCCGCCAGCGACGCCGCGGAAAATGTTGCCCCCGCCGATCACCACCGCCACCTCCACCCCCATGCGGGTCACCTCGGCCACCTCCTGCACCATGCGCACGATGGTGGCGCGGTTGATGCCGAAGGCGTCGTCCCCCATGAGGGCCTCACCCGACAGCTTGAGCAGGATGCGCTTGTAGGCTGGCGTGGCAATGGTCATGGGAGTGCTCCGTAGTTGGGGTGAAAGGGTTCGTGCGAAAGTGCCAGGAAAGCAATCAGGCTGCGGCCTTGGCGGCGGCGACCTGGGCGGCCACTTCGGCAGCGAAATCGTCCACCTTCTTCTCGATGCCTTCACCCACGACGAAGAGCGTGAAGCCCTTGACCGTGGTGCCGGTGGCCTTGAGCATCTGCTCGACGGTCTGCTTGCCGTCTGCGGCCTTCACGAAGACCTGGTTGAACAGCGAGACTTCCTTGAGGTACTTCTGCACACCACCTTCGATGCGCTTGGCAACGATTTCGTCAGACTGCACGGGCTTGCCTTCGGCTTCGGCCTTGGCCTTGTCTTCGGCAGCCTTGGCAGCCGCCACCGAGCGCTCTTTCTCGATCAGCTCGGCAGGCACTTCGGCGCTGGTCAGCGCCACGGGCTTCATGGCGGCCACGTGCATGGCCACGTCCTTGGCGGCAACTTCGTCGCCATCAAATTCCACCACCACGCCGATGCGCGTGCCGTGCAGATAGGAGGCCAGCTTGTTGCTGCCGCCGAAGTACTTGAAGCGGCGGAACGACATGTTCTCGCCGATCTTGCCGATCAGACCCTTGCGCACGTCTTCCAGCGTGGGGCCGAAGCTGTCCTGCTCGTAGGGCAAGGCCCCCAGGGCCTCGATGTCGGCGGGGTTGTGCTTGGCGACAAGTTCGGCCGCGGCCTTGGCCATGGCGATGAAGCTGTCGTTCTTGCTCACGAAATCGGTTTCGCTGTTCACTTCGATCAGAGCGCCGGTCGTGCCATTGATGAAGCTGGCGACCACGCCTTCGGCGGTGATGCGCGAAGCGGCCTTGCCAGCCTTGGTGCCGAGCTTGACGCGCAGCAGCTCTTCGGCCTTGGCCATGTCGCCATCGGCTTCCGTCAGGGCCTTCTTGCACTCCATCATGGGGGCATCGGTCTTGCCACGCAGTTCGGCAACCATGCTTGCGGTAATTGCAGCCATCTTTTGTTTCTCCGTATTCAGTTCAATCGTTTCTAGATAAAAAAAGGGGGCCAAACGAGCCCCTCTTTTTTTCCGCGACGTATCGCGCGGGCCCGGGACTTCAGGCAGCGGACTCTTCCACTTCCACGAACTCGTCAGCACCTTCGCCAGCAGCAGCCTTGACCACTTCGGTCACGGCGTTGTTGCGGCCTTCGATGATGGCGTCAGCCATGGCGCGCACGTACAGGTCCACGGCCTTGGCCGAGTCGTCGTTGCCGGGGATGACGTAGTCAATGCCTTCAGGCGAGTGGTTGGTATCGACCACACCGATCAGCGGAATGCCCAGTTTCTTGGCTTCGGCGATGGCGATCTTGTGGAAACCCACGTCAACCACGAAGATGGCGTCGGGCAGGGCATTCATGTCCTGGATGCCGCCGATGTCCTTTTCGAGCTTTTCGATCTCGCGGGTGAACATCAGCTGTTCTTTCTTGCTCAGGGACTCCAGGCCGGCTTCCTGCTGGGCCTTCATGTCCTTGAGGCGCTTGATCGAGGTCTTCACGGTCTTGAAGTTCGTCAGCATGCCGCCCAGCCAGCGCTGGTTCACGAAAGGCACGCCAGCGCGGGCGGCTTCAGCGGCGACGGTGTCACGGGCCTGGCGCTTGGTGCCGACGATCAGGATGGTGCCGCGGTTGGCCGACAGTTGCGTGGCGAACTTGGTGGCAGCCTGGAGCATCGGCAGCGACTTCTCCAGGTTGATGATGTGGATCTTGTTGCGGTGGCCGAAGATGTACGGGGCCATCTTGGGGTTCCAGAAGCGGGTTTGGTGGCCGAAGTGGACACCGGCTTCCAGCATTTCGCGCATGGTGACGGACATAAAAATACTCCAAAGGTTGGGTCTAAAATCCAGCCCGACATTTGCGGCCTTCCGGGCCGCAACACCTTGATGGGACTGGTTTGCGATTTGTCTTGCCCGGTTCTTACACCCGGCAAAACCCAAAGATTCTAGCATAAGCATGCCCAAAGACCTTGACACCACGCGGCGCATGCTGCAAGCCGGTCAGACCAGCGCCTGCGCAGAGATGCAAGCATCCCTCGCCGCCGCCCGTTCCGCAGCCTGCGACCGGGTTTTCACCCGCACCCTGTTCGACGAAGCCCGGGCCAGCGCCGCCCGGCCCGGCGTGGAGCAGTTGCCACTGGCAGGCCTGGCCGTATCGGTGAAGGACCTGTTCGACATGCAGGGCCAGCCCACCCCGGCCGGATCGGTGGTGCTGGCCGGCGCCCCGCCTGCCACCAGCGACAGCCCTGCCGTGGCGCGGCTGCGCGCGGCGGGCGCCTCCTTCATCGGGCGCACGAACATGGTGGAGTTCGCGTTCTCCGGCGTCGGCACCAACCCGCACCACGGCACGCCCGCCGCCTGGGACGGCCGCTTCGGTGCCCTGGAAGGCCCCGCGCGCGTACCCGGAGGGTCGTCCTCAGGCGCTGCGGTGTCGGTCGCCACGGGCGCTGCCTTCATCGGCCTGGGGTCGGACACGGGCGGTTCCATCCGCATCCCCGCCGCCCTCAACGGCATTGTCGGCTTCAAAAACACGGCCCGGCTGGTGCCCACCGAGGGCGCCGTGCCGCTGTCCACCACGCTCGACACCGCCTGCGCCCTCACGCGCACGGTGCGCGACGCGGTGCTGGCGCACGAGATCCTGGCCGCGCGCCGCGTCACGCGCAGCCCGGCGCCGCTCTCGGCCTGGCGGTTGGCCGTGCCCACGCACACATTCCTGGACGGGCTCGACCCGGCGGTGGAGCATGCCTTCGAGCGCACACTGGAGGTACTGCAGCATGCGGGCGCGCGCATCGACAGGATCGCCCTGCCCCAGGTGGCCGACCTGGCTGGCATCCAGGCCACTGGCGGCTTTTCGGCCGCCGAGAGCTACGCCTGGCACCGCCCGCTGCTGGCCCGGGACGCCGAGCGCTACGACCCGCGCGTGCGCGCCCGCATCGAGCGCGGGGCCGCGATGGCAGCCTTCGAATACATCGACCTGCTCAAGGCCCGCCAGCGCTGGATCGCCAGCGTCGAGTCCGCCATCGCCCGGTACGACGCCCTGCTCTCGCCCACCGTGCCGATCGTTCCCCCACCGATCGCCCATGTCGCCCCCGCGGGCGGCCAGGATGCGGCACAGGACATGGCACGCGACGCCGAGTTCTTCCGCGTCAATGGCCTGCTGCTGCGCAACACCAGCATCGTGAACATGCTCGATGGCTGCGCGCTGTCTTTGCCCTGCCACCTTGAGGGGGAACTCCCCGTGGGCCTGATGGTGTGGCATGCTGCACTGCACGATGACGCCGTTCTCAATGTCGGCCTGCGAACCGAAGAAATACTACAAAAACAATAGCTTATAGCGCTTACCAGCATTGCGCTAGATGCCAAAAAGTCTCTGAATTCATGAAGATAGCCATTGTGGGCGCCGGCATTGTCGGCGTCACCACCGCGCACGAACTGGCGCAGGACGGCCATGCCGTCACCGTGTTCGAGCAACGCAGCGCCGCCGCTGAAGAAGCCAGTTTCGCCACCGGCGGCCTGCTGGCACCGGGGGTGCTTTCGCCCTGGTCAGCCCCTGGCGCTTCGCAAACGCCCGCCTATTTCGGCCGCCACGCCACGTTGCGTCTGGGCAGCGCGCTCACGCTGGCCGATCTCTCGTGGCTGCGGCGCTGGCGCCGCGCCGCGCGCGCCAGTGCCAGGAGTGGCGAACCGCTCCCCTCGCTTGCAGCTCTGGAACGCCTGGCACGCTACAGCCATGCCCGCCTGCAGCATCTGGCCGAGTCGCTGGACCTGCAGTTCGAACACAGCCCCGGCGCCCTGCTGCTGCTGCGCACGCCGCGCGACGCGCAGGCCCTGGCGCCTGCGCTCAAGGCGCTGCGCGATGCAGGCAGCACCATTCGGGAGGTGGACGCCGACACAGCCCGCACCCTCGAACCGGGCCTCTCGCACGCCCTGCCCCTGACCAGCGCACTGCATGTGCCCGACGGGCTGGCTGGCAACTGCCGCCAGTTTGCGCTGCTGCTGCGCCAGGCAGCACAGCAGCATGGCGCACAGTTCCACTTCAACACCCGCGTGGCCCGGCTGACCGGCCACCCGGCGGGCGTGCAGTTGGAAGGAGAGTCCGCCCCCCGCCCCTTCGATGCCGTGGTGCTGTGCGCAGGCGTGCAAAGCGCCGCGCTGCTGCAGCCGCTGGGCCAGCGCCTGCCGCTGGTGGCGCTGCACGGCAGCTCGGTGAGTGCGCCGCTGCGCGAGGAACTGCACGCCCCCCTGGGCGTGGTGGTGGACGTGCAGACGCAAACCACCATTGCCCGCCTGGGCCAGCGCGTTCGCGTGTCAGGCGGAGCCGAACTGGGCCGCAGCGCGGCACAGGCCCACCCGCAGACGCTGAAGACCCTGTACCGCGTGCTGGGGGAATGCTTTCCGGGCGGTGTCAGCCACTCCAGCGGCGTGCAGGTCTGGCGCGGTGCACGCCCCATGCTGCCCGACGGCCCCCCCGCCGTCGGCGCCACGGCGGTCCCGGGCCTGTGGCTCAACCTCGGCCACGGCGCCAGCGGCTGGGCGCTGGCCTGCGGCAGCGCCCGTGCGCTGGCCGACCAGATCACCGGCAGGACCCCGGACATCAGCCTCGAAGGACTGGGCGCACAGCGCTTCTGAGGGTCGCGGGCTGGCGCACAATGGGCCATCGCCCCGCCGGGGCACAGCCGCCCGACGCCATGCACCGCATCCGCCCCGACCAGCCGCACCCGCTCCACGATACCGCCGCCACGCGCCGTATCGAACAAGCTGCCGCAGCCCGGCTGCCCCCCCACACGCTGATGCAGCGGGCCGGGCTGGCCGTGGCCCGGCTGGCACGCGCTCTTGCACCGCACGCACGCACCATCTGGATTGCCTGCGGCCCCGGCAACAACGGCGGCGATGGCCTGGAGGCGGCCATGCACTTGCGCCAGCTGGGCCTGCCCGTCACCGTGACCTGGCTGGGCGTTCCCGAAAGCGCCCCCGAAGATGCCCTGCAGTCCTGGCAACGGGCACAGGGGGCAGGCGTGCAATTTGCCAGCGAAGCCCCTGCCGGGCTCGGCCCGCACGATCTGTGCATCGACGCCCTGCTTGGCCTCGGCCTGGCACCCGGCGGCTCCCGCCCGCCCTCCCAGCGGCTTCTGGCCCTGCTGCAGCAGCTGCGCGGCAGTCCCGCCCCGGTGCTGGCCGTGGACCTGCCCACGGGACTGCAGGGTGATACGGGGCAGTACACCCCCGGCTTCGCGCCCCCGGCCAACGCCACCTTCGCGTCACCACGCCACACCCTGAGCCTGCTCACCCTCAAACCCGGCCTGTTCACCGGATCGGGGCGCGATGCGGCCGGCACCGTGTGGCTCGACAGCCTGGGCTGCAGCGCCCCAGACGAACCCTCCTGCGCATGGCTGGCAGCCCCCCCAGCCCCACCCGAGCGCACCCATGCCAGCCACAAAGGCAGCTACGGCGACGTGGCCGTGGTGGGCGGTGAAGGGATGCGGGCGCGCGGCATGGGCATGACCGGCGCCGCACTGCTGGCGGCCAGCGCGGCACTGCACGGCGGCGCGGGCCGCGTTCTGGTGGCGCTGCTGGATGGGGCATCCCGCGAACTCGACGTGCAGCAACCCGAGCTCATGTTCCGCCATGTCGATGCGCTGCAGCTCGAACAACTCACCGTGGTGTGCGGCTGCGGCGGCGGCGAGGCCGTGCACGCCGTGCTGCCCCGGGTGCTGGCCCTGGCGCCGCGCCTGGTGCTCGATGCCGACGCGCTCAACGCCATCGCCACCGACGCCACGCTCGCGCAGGCCCTGGCAGACCGCGCGCCGAAAGCGCAGGCCACCGTGCTCACCCCCCACCCGCTGGAAGCGGCGCGCCTGCTGGGCACGGACACCGCCAGCGTGCAGGCGCACCGCCTGGCGGCGGCGCAGCAGCTGGCACAGCGCTTTGGTTGCATAGCCGTCCTCAAGGGTTCCGGCAGCGTGATCGCCGCGCCTGGCAAGCCGCCCTGCATCAACCCCACCGGCAACGCACTCCTGGCCACGGCGGGCACGGGCGATGTGCTCGCCGGCCTGATCGGGGCACGCTGGGCCGCCGGGCTGGCCCCATGGAACGCGGCCGCCGAAGCGGTGCATGCCCATGGCCGCGCCGCCGATGTCTGGCCCGCCGGGCAGGCACTGACGGCCGGTGCGCTGGCACGGCGCATCTGGCTCGGGGAAACCGTCACACCAGCGTGACTTCGCGCAGGGGCTTGAGCACGCTCGACGGCGTCATGCCGAACGTCTGCCGGAAGGTGCGGCTGAAATGCGCCGAGTCGCTGAACGCGCCGTGCAGCGCCGCATCGGTCAGCCGGGGCTGCGTGGCCAGCCCCGCCATGGCCGCCCGCACCTGGGACCACACACGGTAGCTGCGAAAGCTCACGCCCATCTCCTCGCGGAACAGGTGATTGAAGCGCGACGCCGAAAGGTGCGCCGCCTGCGCCACCTGATCGCGCGGCAGGGCTCCATCGCGCGCCATGCGCAGGTGCTGCAGGCTGCGCAGCACGCGGGGGTCCAATTCGGCTGTCTGCGCGAAACGCCAGCCCAGCAGCACGTGCAGATCGAAGCTGCGCAGGCGCGCCTCCAGGGTGCCACGCGCTCCCACTCGCCCAGCAGGATCAAAGAGCGCACCGCCCTGCTGACGCAGCATCGGCCGCAGGCCGCGGGCCTCAACGCAATCGGGCTCCAGGTACACCAGGGCCACACGCTCGCCGCACGGGTCGAACAGATGCCAGACCCCCGTGTCGATGAGCGCGCTGCGGCAGGTTTCCACCTGACCCGGTGCCAGGTGCACCGCGAACCGCCCCGACAGCCCCAGCAGCAGCACGGGCGCGGCGTGGCGATGCCAGCCGGTGGCTGGCAACTCTCCCACGTACAGTGCCCGGTCGGCTCCCAGGGTCAGTGTGTTCGTCGCGCGCATAGCCCAAACATACAAGTTTTCCGGCGGGCTTGCCGATAGCCTTGCGCACGGCCAATCACATCCCCCCCCCTTCTGGAGAACCCCTTGAAACGCCTTGTCCTCGCAGGCTGCGCCGTGCTGCTGCTGTGCGCCATCACCACCTACCACGCCTTTCCGCTGCTCTACCAGGAGCCCCTGCTGTGGCTCAACCGCAGCCTCTCGGGCCTGGAGGAAAAGACGGTGCAAGCCGCGGGCCACCGCATCCACTACCTGGAGGGCGGTGCCGGCAGCGCGGACGGCACGCCGGTCGTGCTGCTGCACGGCATCTTCGCCGAGAAGGACCACTGGGTGGACTTCGCCCGCCCACTGACCGGCAGCCACCGCGTCATCGCGCCCGACCTGCCGGGTTTTGGCGAAAGCAGCCGGATCGACGGCCAGGCCTACGACTACGCGGCGCAAACCGAACGCCTCGGCGCATGGCTGGACGCGCTGGACCTGCCGCGCGTGCACCTGGCGGGCAACTCGATGGGCGGCACAATCGCCGCGCTGTATGCGCTGCGCCACCCCGACCGTGTGGCCAGCGTGGCTTTCATCGGCGCGCCGCATGGCATCCGCTCGGCCCAGCCCAGCGCCATGGACCGATTGATCGACGCGGGCCAGGCGCCGCTCGTCGCGCACGACGCGGCGGCCTTCGACGCGATGATGGACCTTGTGTTCGCGCAGCGCCCTTACCTGCCCGGACCCATTCTGGCAACGGCGCGCACCGACGCCATGCGCAACGCCCCCTCGAACCTGCGCCTGTGGCGCGCACAGCTCAAGGACCGCTACCTGCTGCAGACGCAGGTGGGCGGACTGCGGCCTCCCACGCTGGCGCTGTGGGGCCAGCAGGACCGCGTGTTCGACGCCTCCGGCGCCGATGAACTGCGCTCACGGCTGCCGCAGGCACGCATCGAGATGCTCCCGGGCCTGGGGCACCTGCCCATGATGGAAGCCCCGAAGGAAGTGGCCGGCCGCTATGCGCTATTCCTGAACGGCCTGGATGTGCCCCACCAGAAATTCAAGTGAAAATAGCCTTCAGAACCCATGGATAAAGCGCCGAAAGCTATATTATTAATAGCAAATCAGGCGCGCCGCGTGGAGCGGCCCTTGCCCTTGGCGGTCTTGCCCGACGGTGTGCGCGGCTTGCTGAGCAAGGCCGCCTTCTGGGTGGACTTGCCCTCCCCCTTGCGGCCGCTGCCAGCACTGCGCACCGGTGCGTCCGGCTCCGGCGCGGACCGGTGCTTGCCCGTGCCGCCACCCGCCGCCGTGCGCGCACCGCCTTTGTCGCGGGCTGGCCGCGCCGCGCCGAGCGCATCCCCCTCATTGACAAGGCGGAAGTCGATCCGGCGCCCATCCAGGTCCACGCGGCTGACCTGCACGCGCACGCGCGTGCCGATGGCGTAGCGGATGCCGCTGCGCTCGCCGCGCAGCTCCTGGCGCGCCTCGTCGAACTTGAAGTACTCGCCGCCCAGTTCGGTGATGTGCACCAGGCCTTCGACGTACATCGCGTCGAGCGTGACGAAAATGCCGAAGCTCGTGGCCGAGGAGACGACGCCGCCGTACTCCTCGCCCAGGTGCTCGCGCATGTACTTGCACTTGAGCCAGGCCTCAACATCGCGGCTGGCCTCGTCGGCACGGCGCTCGTTGGCGCTGCAGTGCAGGCCAGCGGCCTCCCAGGCCTGGGTTTCGGCCAGCGCGGCGCCGGTTTCCTTCTTGCGCGGCGTCTTGCCCGGTGGGGCCACGCGGCTGGCCAGGCGCTTGCTCAGCTTGGCGTGCGCCTCGCCCGGCGTGGGCAGCAGGGGCAGGCGGTATTTGGTGTTGCCCAGGATGGCCTTGATGACGCGGTGTACCAGCAGGTCGGGGTAGCGCCGGATCGGGCTGGTGAAGTGCGTGTAGGCATCGAACGCCAGGCCGAAATGGCCGCTGTTGATGGGGGTGTAGATGGCCTGCTGCATGGAACGCAACAGCATGGTGTGGATCTGCTGCGCGTCCGGACGGTCCTTGGTAGCCTCGGCGATGGCCTGGAATTCGGAGGGCTGCGGGTTCTCGCTGATCGACAACCCCACGGCCATGGCCTTGAGGTAGTTGCGCAGGGTGTCCTGCTTCTCGGGCGTGGGGCCCTCGTGCACGCGAAACAGCCCGTGCTGCTTGCCCTGCGCGATGAAGTCGGCGCTGCAGACGTTGGCCGCCAGCATGGCCTCCTCGATCAGCTTGTGCGCGTCGTTGCGGGTGCGCGGCACGATCTTCTCGATACGGCCGTTCTCGTCGCAGACGATCTGCGTCTCGGTAGTCTCGAAATCCACCGCGCCGCGCTCGCGCCGCGCCAGCAGCAGCGCGCGGTACACGTCGTGCAGGTTCAGCAGGTCGGGCACGCGCTCCTTGCGCTTGGCGGCCTCGGGGCCGCGCGTGTTGGCCAGGATGGCCGCCACCTCGGTGTAGGTGAAGCGCGCGTGGCTGAACATCACCGCCGGGTAGAACTGGTAGGCATGCACCTCGCCCTTGGCGGTGACCAGCATGTCGCAGACCATGCACAGGCGCTCGACCTCGGGGTTGAGCGAGCACAGGCCGTTGGAGAGCTTCTCGGGCAGCATCGGGATGACGCGGCGCGGGAAATACACACTGGTGGCACGGTCGTAGGCGTCGATGTCAATGGCGCTGCCGGTCTGCACGTAGTGGCTCACATCAGCGATGGCCACCAGCAGGCGCCAGCCCTTGGCACGGCCCACCTTGGCGGGTTCGCAGTACACGGCGTCGTCGAAGTCGCGCGCGTCCTCGCCGTCGATGGTGACGAGCGGCACATCGGTCAGGTCGATGCGCTGCTTCTTGTCCTGGGCGCGCACCTTGTCGGGCAAGGCGCCGGCCTCGGCCAGGCAGTCTTCGGAGAACTCATGCGGCACGCCGTACTTGCGCACGGCGATCTCGATCTCCATGCCCGGATCGTCGACTTCGCCGAGCACCTCGGTGATGCGGCCCACGGGCTGACCGAACAGCGCCGGGGGCTCGGTAAGCTCCACCACGACGACCTGGCCCTGCTTGGCCAGCGCCAACGCGCCACCGGGGATCAGGATGTCCTGGCCGTAGCGTTTGTCTTCGGGGGCCACGATCCAGACACCACTCTCCTGCAACAGGCGGCCGATGATGGGCTGCGGGGGGCGCTCGATGATCTCGACGACGCGGCCCTCGGGCCGGCCCCGGCGGTCTTGCCGCACGATGCGGGCACGCACACGGTCCTTGTGCAGCACGGCGCGCATCTCGTTCGGTGGCAGAAAGATGTCTGACTGGCCATCGTCGCGGATCACGAATCCGTGGCCATCGCGGTGCCCCTGCACGCTGCCTTCGATTTCATCCGAAGAATGCGAAGACGTCGTGCCGGAGTTCATTTTTTTAATATACAATCTAAGTCTTTCCTGAAATGCCCAGGTGGCGGAATTGGTAGACGCACTAGTTTCAGGTACTAGCGAGTAACATCGTGGAGGTTCGAGTCCTCTCCTGGGCACCAAGTTTAACGAAAAGCCGCTCCCCTCAGCGGCTTTTTTCTGAGCAAAAAAGCGCAAGCAGTTTCAGGAAGGCGCTTTCTTGCTATACAATTTGAAAATCCTGAAAGCCCAGGTGGCGGAATTGGTAGACGCACTAGTTTCAGGTACTAGCGGGTAACTCCGTGGAGGTTCGAGTCCTCTCCTGGGCACCAAAACAAAAAAAGCCGTTGCATCCGCAACGGCTTTTTTCATTTCAGACCCCTCCTCTGCAAAAGGGCCTGATTCCGCTCAGCTCCCTGCCACCTTCATGCGATTGACAAGCACCGAACCCACGGTCTTGGCGCCATAGGCGTAGGCATCGGCACCCACGGCCTCGATGCCTTTGAACATGGTCTTGAGGTTGCCGGCGATGGTGATCTCGTGCACGGGGAAGGCGATGCGGCCGTTCTCCACCCAGAAGCCGCTGGCGCCGCGCGAGTAGTCGCCGGTCACGTAGTTCACGCCCTGGCCCATGAGTTCAATGACGAACAGGCCGGTGCCGAGCTTTTGCAACATGGCGTCGAGGTCGTCGCCCTTCTTGGTACGGCGCGAGGTCAGCACCAGGTTGTGCGAACCGCCGGCGTTGCCGGTGGTCTTCATCCCGAGCTTGCGCGCCGAGTAGCTGCTGAGGAAGTAGCCTTGCACACGCCCGGCGTCCACCACCTTGCGCGCCTGCACGCGCACGCCTTCCTCGTCGAACGGCGAGCTGCCCTTGCCGCGCGGGATGAACGGGTTTTCAAGAATGTCGATGTGCCTGGGAAACACCGGCTTGCCCAGCGAGTCGAGCAGGAAGGTGCTCTTGCGGTACAGCGCGCCACCGCTTGTGGCCTGCACGTAGGCGCCCAGCAGGCCGGCGGCCAGGGACGACTCGAAAAGCACCGGGCATTCGGTGGTGGCGATCTTGCGGCTGCCCAGGCGCGATAGCGCGCGCTGGGCGGCATAGCGGCCCACGGCGGCGGGCGAGGCCAGCTCGTCCGCGCAGCGCTGCGAGCTGTACCACGCGTCGCGCTGCATCTCGCCGTTGCGGCCGGGCAGCGAAGCGATGGGAGCCACCGACAGGCTGTGGCGCGAGGTGGCGTAACCGCCCCGGAAACCCCGCGTGTGCGCGCTGAAGAAATGGCTTTGCTGGGCCGACACCGCCGCACCCTCGCTGTTGGTGATGCGCTTGCCGGTGGCGAAGGCTGCCGCCTCGCATTCGAGCGCCATGCGCGCGGCCTCCTCGCTGGTGATCGCCCAGGGGTGGAACAGGTCGAGGTCGCGGTGGCTGTCTGGCGGAGCGATGTCGCCGGCGTCAGGCAGGCCGGCCACGGGGTCTTCGGCGGTGAAGCGGGCGATGTCGTAGGCCGCCTGCACCGTGCGCTCGATGGCCGCGCCGGAGAAATCCGAGGTGCTGGCATTGCCGCGCCGGTGGCCGATGTAGACCGTCACGCCCAGCGACTTGTCGCGGTTGCGCTCCACGGTCTCCAGCTCGCCCTTGCGCACACCCACGGACAGGCCGCAGCCCTCGGAGGCCTCGGCGCCGGCATCGGTGGCGCCCAGCTTCTTGGCGTGTGCCAGGGCCTGGTCCACGAGTTGTTCAAAAAACGGGCGCGAATAGCTGAAGCCCGTGTCGGCGGAGGAATGCGTATGGTTCATGGCGACGGCTATGATACTTGCCGCAGTGGCAACCGCCCGGCGCGCGCCGCCGCCACTCGGGCCACCCCTCTCTCCCCCGGATTCCACCATGTCACGCAAACCCAAAAAAGGCTACTTCGTGAAAGGCCAGTTCGTTGCCGAAGGCAGCGAACTGGACCTGCAGCTCAAGGCCGAACTCAAAGGCACCCAGGATGCCAGCCGCACCGAACTCAAGCGCGAAAGCGACGAGCTGCAGGACCTGGGCAAGGAGCTGCTGACCCTGCGCACCGACCTGTTCAACCGTCTGGGCCTCCCCGACAAACTCGCTGAGGCGCTGGCAGAAGCCAAGCGCATCACCAACTTCGAGGGCAAGCGCCGCCAGATGCAGTTCGTGGGCAAGCTCATGCGCAAGCTCGAACCCGAGGTGGTACAGGCCGTGCGCGACGCCCTCGACGAACAGCGCAGCGGCTCGGCCAAGGAAAAACTGGCCCTGCACCAGGCCGAGCAGTGGCGCGACCGGCTGATTGCCGAGGACGGTGCCCAGGCCGAGTGGATCGCCCAATACCCCGGCACCGACATCCAGCAACTGCGCGCACTGATCCGTCAGGCGCGCAAGGACGCCCCCGGCGCGCACGCGGCCGCCATCGCCGAATCGCAAGGCCAGGCGCCGCGCAAGGGCCGCGCCTACCGCGAGCTGTTCGCGCTGGTGCGCGCGCAAATCTCGGGCGCCACCGTGGAGCCTGAAACGGACGTGGATGGAGAAGACAGCGATGAGTGAGGCCGCGCCCGCGCACGAGCCGGTGAAGATCGGCATCGTCTCCATCAGCGACCGCGCCAGCAGCGGCGTCTACGAGGACAAGGGACTGCCCGCGCTGCAGGACTGGCTCACACGCGCGCTGAAGAACCCCATCACCTTCGAGCCGCGCCTGATCCCCGACGAGCAAGACAGCATCAGCGCCACGCTGATCGCCCTGGTCGACGAGGGCTGCAGCCTGGTGCTGACCACCGGCGGCACCGGCCCGGCCCTGCGCGACGTGACGCCCGAGGCCACGCTGGCCGTGGCGCACAAGGAAATGCCGGGCTTTGGCGAGCAGATGCGCCAGATCAGCCTGAAATTCGTGCCCACCGCCATCCTCTCGCGGCAGGTGGCCGTGGTGCGCGACCAGAGTCTCATCATCAACCTGCCCGGCCAGCCCAAGGCCATCGCCGAGACACTCGAAGGCTTGAAGGATGCCGCAGGCCAGCAGATCGTGCCCGGCATCTTCGCGGCCGTGCCCTACTGCATCGACCTGATTGGCGGGCCCTACCTGGAAACGCACGACGCGGTGTGCAAGGTCTTCCGGCCCAAGAGCGCGGTGCGGACCAAGACCGCCTGACACATCTCCCCTATTTCCATCGCACAGCGCCATGCCCATTTACCGCTGCAACCAATGCGGCTTCGTGTCCGAAGAAGCCAGCACCCCTATCGGCACCCAGATGCCCTGCGCCCGCTGCGGCACGGCTGCAACCGTCTTTGGCACCGTCTTCTATGTTGAAAAACTCGTAGAGCGATACTTTTCGGCCATGCGGGAGATCAAAGCCTTGCAGCAGCCCGAGGGGCAGCCCGATGCACACCCCGACTCGCAGGCATCACCGGAGCAGGAAAGCCAGACCGGCGAAACCTCTCCCCTTCAAGACGTCAACCTGCACAACACCAGCCTGCTAGCCACCGCAGAACAGCACGCTCCACTGCAGGCCTGGTTTGCCTCGCGCCAGATCGAAGCGCAGTTTGACTATGCGCAGGTCGATACCAGCGGTTTTTTTGACGACGCTGCACGCATGGTGGGCAATGGCTATGCGCTTTTTGCCGAACTGATAGATCGCGTGCGTTTCGCCTACCGCAAGAGCCATAGCTGGGTGAACCTGGAACTCGCCAGCCTGTCGCAGAAAGATGCACAAGCCATCAACACCTTGTGCAGACAGCTCTACAGCCACACTTTTTTCGCTCGCTACCACTACCAGAAGCCAGAAAAAATCGTGCGGCTCACCTTGCAGACCGCACCCGCCGTCCGGCAGTTCTTCGACGGTGGCTGGCTAGAGTGGTACGCCTTCATTGCTCTGATCGAGCAAGCTCAGCAACGTGGCCGGGATTTTTCCTGCGCACGCGGCGTCAAAGTCGTATTCCCCAACGACGACCTGCATGAACTGGACGTGGTTTGTCTGCCTGCAGGCCAACTGCCCATCTGCATTGAATGCAAATCTGGCGAGTTCCGCCGTGACATCGACAAATACCTGCGTCTACGCAAACGCATGGGTATTGAACGCAGCCGCTTTGTCATTTGCGCGGCAGACCTGACGCAAGAGCAGGCAGCGGGCCTGTCGGCCATGTACGACCTGACTTTTGTCAATCTGGAAACGCTGGCGCCCCACCTGAGCACGTTGTTGTAAAACGCCTTTCCGCAGACGCTATCCAATTGATAGCTATTGACGCTTATAAATTATCACTTTCAGAAACATATATATCTGAAAACTAATGAATAAAAGCGTTAGCAGCTATCGATTCAGGAGCGACTACTTACCCACCAAATCATTGAGCCTCCCGGCCTCGAACTGCTCCTTGAGCGCCGCGTCGTCGGGCACGCAGTCGCCCTTCTTGACGCACTCCGACAGCTTTTCGATGGCCTGCCAGAGCAGCGCGATCTGGTGCTCCTGCGACGAGGCGTTGTTGATGAGGCCGCGCATGGCCTGGGACAGCGGGTCGTCTTCCTGGGTGATGCCGTAGGCCGAGAACTTGGGGGCGTGCGGCTCGGTCACGTCGGCGCTCTGGCCTTCCTTGGACGGGATGATGCGCGCCGGAATGCCCACGGCCGTGGCGCCCGCCGGCACGGGCTTGATGACCACGGCGTTGCTGCCAATTTTTGCTCCGTCACCCACCTCGAAGCCGCCCAGCACCTTGGCACCCGCGCTCACCACCACGTCCTTGCCCAGCGTGGGGTGGCGCTTGGTGCCCTTGTAGAGCGAAGTTCCGCCGAGCGTGACGCCCTGGTAGATCGTGCAGCCGTCGCCAATTTCGGCCGTCTCGCCCACCACGACGCCCATGGCATGGTCAAAGAACACGCGCTCGCCAATCTTCGCACCGGGGTGAATTTCAATCCCGGTCAGCCAGCGGGAGACATGCGAAATGAAACGCCCCAGCCACTTCATGCCGTGGTTCCAGCACCAATGCGCACGCCGGTGCAGCACCAGTGCATGCAGGCCGGGGTAACAGGTCAGCACCTCCCAGTGGCTGCGCGCGGCGGGGTCGCGCTCAAGAATGCACTGAATGTCGGAGCGCAGGCGGGAGAACATGGGCAATGATGCTGTGCAACAAAAAGGGCGTTCAGTCTAGCGCTTCGGCTGGGCCGTCTCGATCATGGCTTTGGCGACACCGCGCAGGATGTGGATTTCCTCGGCGCCCAGTTGCGCGCGGTTGAAGAGCTGGTTCAGCCGGGGCATGAGCTTCTTGGGCGCCGCCGGGTCGAGAAAACCGATGGCCGTGAGCGCCTGCTCCCAGTGCGCGAGCATGCCCGCCACCTGGGCGGCATCGGCCAGCAGGCGCTCGGGCGTGGCCTGCTCCACACCAAAACCGCCCAGGGCCTGGCGCCACTCGTAGGCGATGACCTGGATGGCCGCGCCCAGGTTGAGCGAGCCGAACTGCGGGTTGGTGGGAATGGAGAGCGCCACGTGGCAACGGTACACGTCCTCGTTGGCCATGCCGAAGCGCTCGGAGCCGAAAAGAAAGCCAATGCCCGCTGCACCCGCCCGGGGCGCAGTCTCTAAAGCGTTATCGGGCTCCAGGGCAATGGAATCAAGCGCCATACGCTCCTGTTTCAATAGCATTTCGAAGTGTTCACGCGGCGCACGCGTCGGCGGCCCGAAGTCGCGCGGCGTCATGGCCGTGGCGCACAGGTGGCTGATGCCGTCGAGGGCTTCGTCCAGCGTGTCCACGATGCGCGCGTTGGCCAGCACGTCGAGCGCTCCGCTGGCGCGCTGGATGGTTTCCTCGCGCCGCAGCACGTTGGCCCAGCGCGGCCTGACGAGCACCAGGTCGTCAAAACCCATGGTTTTCATGGCGCGGGCGCAGGCGCCCACATTGCCGGCGTGGCTGGTCTGGATGAGGATGAAACGGGTCTTCATGGGCGCGGGCCGCGGGGCCGGTGGTGCGTTGGACGGGCGAGGCAGGTAAAATCCGGCGCTTATTGTCGCTGCCCGCATCGCCCGGCAGCGATTTCCCTGTTCCTGGCCCGCGCGCCACGCCACAAGCCGTGCCGCGCACACCTGCACAATCTATGTCGACCAACCTGCACCCCATGCTCAACGTGGCCATCAAGGCCGCCCGCGCCGCTGGCGCCATCATCAACCGCGCGGCGCTCGACGTGGAATCGGTGCGCATCTCGCAAAAGCAGATCAATGACTTCGTCACCGAAGTCGATCATGCGAGCGAGAAGGTCATCATAGAAACACTGCTCACTGCCTATCCCGGCCACGGCATCCTGGCCGAGGAATCGGGCAGCCAGCACGGCGCCAAGGATTCCGAGTTCGTCTGGATCATCGACCCGCTGGACGGCACCACCAACTTCATCCACGGCTTCCCGGTCTACTGCGTCAGCATCGCGCTGGCCGTGCGCGGCAAGATCGAGCAAGCCGTGATCTTCGACCCCTCGCGCAACGACCTGTTCACCGCCACCAAGGGCCGTGGTGCCTTCCTGAACGAACGCCGCATCCGCGTGAGCAAGCGCACCCAGCTCAAGCAGTGCCTGATCTCCACGGGCTTCCCGTTCCGCCCGGGCGACAACTTCAAGAACTACCTGGCCATGATGGGCGACGTGATGCAGCGCACCGCCGGACTGCGCCGCCCCGGCGCCGCCGCGCTCGACCTGGCCTACGTGGCTGCGGGCTACACCGACGGCTTCTTCGAGACCGGCCTGTCGATCTGGGACGTGGCCGCCGGTTCGCTGCTGGTGACCGAGGCCGGTGGCCTGATCGGCAACTTCACGGGCGAGTCCGACTTTCTGGAGCAGAAGGAATGCCTGGCGGGCACGCCGCGCATTTACGGCCAGCTGGTGCAGATTCTGGGCAAGTACAGCAAGTTCGCCGGTGCGGGCGACAAGGCCGCGCTGCGCCAGGCCGCCGAGGAGCCTGCGTCCGGTGCGGCCACCGATGCAGCCGCCAGCAATGGCGAAGAAAGCCCCACCGGCACGTCCGAAGACGCACCGTTCTGAGCACGCGCGCCGGGTGCCTGGCCCGGCGGTTCAGTCAGGGTACTTCAGCGCGATGTCGCGGAAGTCGTCGGCAATGTCGATGAAGGCATCGGCCACGTCGGGGTCGAACTGCGTGCCCCGCCCCTTCACGATGGCGCCGCAGGCCTGTTCGTGCGTGCCGGCGGTCTTGTACACGCGGTGGCTGATGACGGCGTCGTACACATCGGCCACGGCCATGAGCCGGGCCGGCACCGGAATCGCATCGCCCGCCAGCCCGAAGGGATAGCCCGCGCCATCCCAGCGCTCATGGTGGCCGCAGGCCATCTCCTTGGCCACGTTCAGAAAGCGCACGCGCATGCCCAGGCGGCGCTCGGCGCCCTCGATGGCCTTGCGCCCCAGCACGGTGTGCTCCTTGATGATTTCGAACTCGCTGTCGGTCAGTCGGCCGGGCTTGAGCAGGATGCTGTCCGACACGCCGATCTTGCCGATGTCGTGCAGCGGCGCCGACTTGTAGAGCAGATCGATCATGTGGTGGTTGAGCACCGCCTCGAAGCGCGGGTGCGTGCGCAGCCGTTCGGCCAGCGCCTTCACATACAGCTGTGTACGACGGATGTGGTTGCCGGTCTCGTCGTCGCGCGTTTCGGCCAGCGAGGCCATGGCCATGATGGTCACGTCCTGGATGGCCTGCACCTCCAGCGTGCGCAGCGCCACTTCGCGTTCCAGGTAGGCGCTCTTGTCGCGCAGGAAGTCGGCCGTGGCCTTGAGCGCCAGGTGCGTGTGCACGCGCGCCTGCACGATGGGGGGGCTCACGGGCTTGGTGATGTAGTCCACCGCGCCCAGCTCGAACCCCTTGCGCTCGTCCTCGGTGTCGGCGCGCGCGGTGAGGAAGATGACCGGAATGTCGCGCGTGGCGGCACTGGCCTTGAGCTGGCGGCAGACCTCGTAGCCGTCCATGCCAGGCATCATGATATCAAGCAGCACGAGGTCGGGCACGGGGTCGGACTGCGCGGCCTTCAAGGCGCGCTCGCCGCTGTTGGCCACCTTGACGCGGTAGCGCTCGCCCAGCAGTTCGGACATCAGCGCCAGGTTGTCAGGCGTGTCATCCACCACCAGCACGGTGGGAATCTGGCGGTCGCGCCAGTCGGAGGGGACATCGGGAAGGGGTTCACGTTGCATGGCTGCTCCCTGAATGGCAAGGCCCATGTGGGTGTACGGACGCCTGCGGGAACTGCGCCAGCCACCCGGTCAGGGCGGCCAGCGCAGGCTCGAAATCAAACTGGTCAATGTGGCTCTGCACGCCTTGCAAGGCGGGCCCCAGCGCCTGGTGCAGCAGCCGGGAATGCTCCTGCACGAAGTGGCGCGCCGCCGGATCGTCGCGCTGCAACAGGCCCTGCAGTGTCTGCACCAGTGTGCGTGCATCCTCGCCAGGCGCCTCGGCATTCACACGCCCATCCGCGCCGCCGCGTCCCTTCGGCTCCGGCAAGGGGTTCACCTGGCTGAACCAGGTGCTCAGCGGCTGCACCAGTGCCTCCAGCAAGCCACGCAGCTCATCCAGCACGGGCTGGGCGGCCGCTCTGTCCGATGCAGGGGCGCGCAGCAACTCCTCCAGGCGCCCCGCACAGTCCTGCAGCGCCACGGCGCCCACGGTCCCCGCCAGGCCGCGCAACGTATGTGCGTCGCGCAGGACCTGTTCGGCATGCCCTTCAGACAATGCCTGCGCCATACGGTCTGCCGATCCGCCCTGGCTGTCCAGAAAGCGCCGCAGCATGTCGATGTAGAACGCGGGACGGTCCATGGCATTGCGCAAGCCCAGCCCCCTGTCCAGGCCCGGCACGGGGGGCACGGGCAACAAAGCATCCCCCATCTCGACCGCCGATTCCTGTGCGGCGCAGGCACTGCTCTGCACCGGCCCCTGCCCGCCCGGTTGCGGCGCAATCCAGCGTTGCAACGCCTCCCACAAGCGCGCCGGGGCAATGGGCTTGGCCAGATGGTCGTTCATGCCGGCCTCCAGGCAGCGCTGGCGGTCGGCGTCCAGGGCATTGGCCGTCATGGCCACAATGGGAAGGTCGGCCAGACGTGGGTCGGCGCGCAGCTGCCGCGTGGCCTCCAGGCCATCCATCACGGGCATCTGCATATCCATCAGCACCAGGTCATATGGCCGACTGCAGGCCAGGTCCACGCCCTCCTGCCCATTGGCGGCCACGTCCACCTGCACGCCGGCCTCCTGCAGCAGTTCGCGGGCCACCTGCTGGTTGAGTTCGTTGTCTTCCACCAGCAGCACACGCGCACCCTGCAATGCCGGACAGGCCTTCACCGCGCCCACCCGGGGCCCGGCATCCGGGGCCTGCGCCTCGCCCAGCACCTGCATCAGCGTGTCGAACATGACGGAGGCGCTCACGGGCTTGATGAGCACCTCCTCAATCCCCTGGCGCTGCGCGGAACGCAGGACGTCTTCGCGTCCAAACGCGGTCACCATGACGCGGTGCGGCAACTGGGGCAGATCGAGCTCACCAATGCGGCGCCCCAGCTCCAGCCCGTCCATGCCGGGCATCTGCCAATCCAGCACCACCAGATCAAAGGGTCGCGACTGCGCGGCCGCCTGCTGCAAGGCCAGCAGCGCCTCCGCGCCCGAGTGCACCTGGGCGACCTCGAAGCTCATGGACTGCAGCATTTCAGCCAGCACGATGGCGGCGTGGGCGTTGTCGTCCACCACCAGCACCCGCAGGCCGCGCAGGTCCGGCGCGGGCAGCAGCGCGCGCGCTGGCGCCCCCCGCTGCAATGGCACGGTGAACCAGAAGGTTGAGCCCTGCCCCAACTGGCTGCGCACGCCCACTTCGCCACCCATGAGCTCAGCCAGGCTCTTGCAGATGGCCAGTCCCAGGCCTGTGCCGCCATAGCGGCGCGTGGTGGAGGTGTCGGCCTGCTGGAAGCTCTGGAACAGCCGCTCCATCTGCTCGTCGCTGAGGCCAATGCCGGTGTCGCGCACCTCGAAACGCAGCAACAGCCGGTCGCCGTCCTGCGACTGCACGCGCACCACGATGCCGATGTCACCCTGCTCGGTGAACTTGATCGCGTTGTTGGCGTAGTTGATGAGAATCTGGCCGATGCGCAAGGCGTCGCCCACGAGGTTGGGCGGCACGTCGGGGGCCACGTCGCAGATGAGTTCCAGTCCTTGCGCGCTGGCCTTGTGGCTGACCACGTCGATCACCCCGCCCAGCACCTGGTCGAGCACGAAGGGGCGCGGATCGATGCGCAGCTTGCCTGCCTCGACCCGGGAAAAATCCAGAATGTCGTTGATCACCCCCATCAGGTGCTGACCCGCCTGCTGGATCTTGCTCACGTAGTCGTGCTGGCGCGGGTTCAGACCCGACTTGAGCGCCAGGTGCGACATGCCGATGATGGCATTCATGGGCGTGCGGATCTCATGGCTCATGTTGGCCAGAAAGTTGGACTTGAGCGCCGTGGCCTCTTCGGCCAGTTCCTTGGCACGGCGCAAATCCTCCTCGGCACGCTGGCGTTCACTGATGTCGACAAACGTGCCGATGACACCGCCAGGCGTTCCATCGGGCCGCTTGAAACCCTGCAGCCAGTACAGCGTGTGGTGCTCCCTGCCATCGGCATAGGGCATGCCCACCTCGCGGTGCACGGCCTCGCTGCTGTGCAGGGCCGCCTCGGCATCGGCCTGGAACTGCTGGCGCTTCTCGGGCGGCAGGTGTGCCATCTCCAGTACGGTCTTGCCCAGCAGGTATTCCCGGCTGACATCGAACACCTGCTCGAAGGCGGCATTCATGCCCAGATATCGCCCTTCCTCGTCTTTGTAGAACACCGGAATCGGGATGGTGTCGATCAACACCTGCTGGAACTGCACCTGCGCGGCGACACGCTCCTCCAGCCGTTTGTGGGCATCAATGTCGACGTTGACACCCACCATGCGCTCTGCCTTGCCGCCCGCACCGCGGATGATGTGCGCCGAGCACTCGTACCAGCGCACGCCGCCGTCGGAGCGCACCACCCGCCAGACATCATGGAAATGCTCCACACTGCCCGCCAGCGCGGCGTCCATGCGCTCCAGGGCGCCCTCCCGGTCTCCGGGCCACAGGCGCTCGGTCCAGGCGGCGCGCCAATCGTCAAAAACCCGCTCGGAAATCCCCTTGGCCCCCGTGAGCTTCTGGCTCCAGACACTGCGGCCCGTGCCCAGATCGACATCGAAGACCCCGATCTTTCCAGCCTCCTGGGCCAGCTCCAGGCGCTCACGCGTTTCCTGCATCGCCACCTCGGTACGCCGCACGTCGGTCACGTCTTCGATAACCCAGATGGCCGCATTGGAGCACCCCCCTATCTCCACGCTGCGACCCGACATGCGTGCCTCGAACGAGCGGCCGTCCAGCCGGTACACCGTCCAGTTCTCACGCACCGGCAGGCCCTCGGCCAGTTGCGGCCCTACCCGCGTGGAAAACGCGGCATGCTGCTCCAGGCTGCCAAAGAGCTGGCTGACTCGCTGGTCCTGCAATTGCTCGGCCGTGCCGCCAACCAGCGCGGTGAAGGCGGGGTTGAACTGGCGCATCAGTCCGTCGCAGGTCAGGAGCACGGGCGGCGCATTGTCAAAAATGGCGCTCTGTTGCTCCAGCAACTCCTTGAGCCGGTGCTCGCTGCGCTGCCGCGCCTCCTGCTCCAGCATGCGCTGCGTCACGTCCTGGTGCAAGCCCACCATGCCGATGCACACCCCGCGCACATCGAGCACGGGCGTGAGCGTGGCCTCTTCGTGGTACTCGGTGCCATCCTTGCGTCGATTGATGAACTGGCCCGTCCAGGACCGGCCCGCCACCACGGTCGACCACATGTCGCTGAACGTCTGCATCGGCGTCTTGCCACTGGCCAGAAGCGAAGGCTTGCGGCCCCGCACTTCATCGAGACGGTAGCCGGTGTTGCGCTCGAATTCACGGTTGACCCATTCGATCTCGCCCTTGGCATCGGTCACCACGACCGCCAGCGGGCTGTTCTGCAAAGCCACGCCGAGCACGCTCAAGCGCTGTTGTGAAGCCGCCATGCGCGCGCGGTTGCGCAGCAGCTCCAGCAGCAAAATACCCACCACCGCCAGCAACACGAAGGCCACTGCCCCTGTGCGCATGCGGTCCGGCAGGGGCATGACCTGCGAAATATCGTCCAGCATCACCAGCGCCCAGGCTCCCCCGGGGTCACCCCAGTCAACCCCCTGGCGCTCGACGGCATGCAGCACGCCATCGACCACCACCTCGCCGGAAACGGGCGAGAACGGCAGCGCCGAAGCCACCCCATTGTCAAACTGGCGGCCAAACTGGCGCAACGCTGCGATGGCATCAATACGGCTTTGCGTCAGTGGCGGTGCCACGGCGTACTGCCATTCCGGCCGCGTGGAAGCAAAAGCCACCCCTTGCGGCGACAGCAGCAGCATGGGCAGGCCAGTGCGCGCCAGCAGCGCGTCGATGGCGGCGAACGACATCTTGAACAGCACCGCCCCGAGCACGGCCGAATCCGGACTGCTGCCCGCATACAGCGGAGCCGCCACATACAGGCCCCGCTCATGCGAGATCGAACCAACGGCGGCATAGACCGTCACATGGCCCAGCAGGGCCTGCTGGAAATAAGGCCGGAACGCCACATTCGAGCCCGTGGAGTGCCCCCCCTGCGTCTCATGGGCCACGATGGTGCCATCGGCGGCAATGACATACACGCCGTCAAGCCCGAAACGCCCGCGCACACCCGCCAGCGCGGTCAGCACCTCCGGCGCATCCGGCGGCAGGCGCCGCTGTGCCACGGCCTTGAAAAGAGGCTCGGTCAGGCCCATCAGCGCCACGGCCCCGACCATGGCGCCCTGCGTGGTCTGCTCGGCCAGGGCAGCGGCAGCTTGTTCGAGCTTTCCCTGCCGCTGGACCTTGCGCTCGCTCAGGCGCTGGCCATGCACGGCATCCACCACCAGAACCGCCCCGAGAAAGGACAGAAAAAACACCAGCAACAGACCGCTGAACCACGGAACACGCTGCTCCGGGGACTTGCCCATCAGCATGGCCGCGCCTCCCCGTCCAGCCCCGGCCCGCCGCGCTCAGACAACGCCATGGACCTGCGCCTCCACATCGCCCGCAGTGCCGGGCCACCCGAACAGATAGCCCTGGAACTGCTCGCACCCATGCAGCCGCAAGAAGCCCAGCTGCCCCGCCGTCTCCACCCCCTCGGCCACCACGTCCAGGTCCAGGCTCTGCGCC
>Ga0209207_1000026_pt1 | contig 174905 bp, 151 predicted proteins | sample SaghotsprinmetaG_FD_184140 | JGI IMG/M metagenome (GOLD analysis project Ga0209207, IMG submission 184140) | Hot spring microbial communities from South Africa to study Microbial Dark Matter (Phase II) - Sagole hot spring metaG (SPAdes) (version 3) | ecosystem: Environmental > Aquatic >... | reverse complement strand
CAACCACCAACCGCCAAAAAGGAGAAGAGCACCAAAAACTTATCCACAACGTGAGCATCGAGTTCACGCAACATGGTGGGTCAGATCGAGATGGAAATAGTGGGTTAGGTTTGCATGGAAATCAACAGCCTATGGATTGACAGCTTTTGGCGGTTCGTCTGAACGCACGCTCAGGGTCGCTTGCAGACCTCCAGGCGCAGCACAGTCCTTGCCGTTGCGCGATGAGTGGCACCCAACGCGTCGGTAGCCAAGCGCCAACAGACAAGCAGCGTATCAGCAGCTATGAAATCAATAGCTGATCGCGCAATGAGGACGGTCGTTACAGGCCCATCTGAATCCAAACCTTTTCGCCCAGTCGCGTCGAGGCACCGTGCGCCGCTTACCCCGGCAAATGGCACACCGCCTCGATGTTGTTCCCCTCGGGGTCGATGACAAAGGCACCGTAGTAATGCGCGTGGTACTCGGGGCGCAGGCCGGGGGCGCCGTTGTCCTTGCCGCCAGCGGCGATGGCGGCGGCGTAAAAAGCGTCCACCTGGGCGCGGGTCTGGGCCTTCCAGGCCAGGTGGCAGCCGGTGGTGGCTGGCGGGCCGCCGTAGGGGGAGGGGCCGTCGATGAACCACACGTCGGCTTTCTTGCCATCGGGTTCCGCAGGGTCGGGGTAGGCGAAGCCGAGGACGTTCATGCCGTAGTTGCCTTCAAGGCAAACGCTGTAGCCCAGGGGCGCAAGGGTTGCGCTGAAGAACGCCTTGGCGCGCTGGATGTCGGTGACGCGAAAAGTCATGTGGTCAAGCATGGGGTGGCTCCTGTGTGGGGTGGACGTGCGCGAGTCGCACCACATTACTGTAAATGTATACAGTATTTTTTGGCAAGCAGCTTGTGACTTTTGGTCTGTGGGCCTGCTCTCAGGCCGTGCAGGTCTGGTTGCGCCCCTGCGCCTTGGCCTGGTAGAGCGCCTTGTCGGCGCGGGCCAGCATGGCGTCCAGCGTGTCGCCGGGGCCTTGCCAGGTGGTCAGGCCAATGCTGAGGCGGCAGTCCAGCGTGTGGCCCGAGGTTGCGGCGGCGTGGATGCGCTCGGCCACGGTTTGCGCGTCCTGGGTGCCGGTTTCGGGCAGCAGCACCATGAATTCCTCGCCGCCGTAGCGGCCCAGCCGGTCGCCACGGCGCAGCACGGCCTGGGCGCGCTGGACGAAGTGCACCAGCACGGCGTCGCCATGCTGGTGGCCCAGGGTGTCGTTCACGGTCTTGAAGTGGTCCAGGTCCAGCATCATGATGGCCGGGCCCCGGCCGGTGCGCTGGCTGCGCGCCAGTTCGTCCTCGAAGCGTTCGAGCAGGGCGCGGCGGTTGAGCGTGTGCGTGAGGGCGTCGTGTGTGGCCAGGTGCTGCAGTTCGGCGGTCAGCCGGTCGGTGGCCATGAGCACGGCGCCAATCGACAGCATCAGCACGGTGAGCACGTAGGCGCCGACGTACAGGGTCTGGTAGAGCGAGGGCTCCATGAGGTCGTTGCCGGCCTTGCCGACAAGGGCTGAGGTGAGTCGCACCATCAGCACCCCGATGTGCAGCAGCAGCACCACTTGCACCAGCCTGACGGGGAGGCGCTTGCCGCCATGGCGCAGCAGAAAGCGCAGGTTGGCGGCATACACGCAGATCATGATGGCAGTGAAGCTGCCCAGCCGCAGCGGGTAGCTCGGGTGCACGTAGGTGAGCCAGGTGAACAGCAGCGCCGCGAGCGCGGCCACGGTGCCCCACAGGCGCCAGCCGCCGTCGTGGCCAAGGAAGCGGCGGCAGCCGATGTAGTAGGAGGTGGTACCCAGCAGCAGCAGGGTGTTGGCCGCCACGAGCGAGAGCAGGTCGGGGAACACGCCGCGCCCGCTGAACAGCACCGTGGCCACCAGCCATATCAGCGGGGCGCTCGCCCAGTAGCCAATACCCCGGATGCTGGTCGGATAGGAGCGCCGCATGAAATACAGCACCACGGCCATCAGGGCTGCCATGAAGCCCGCCATGGCGATCAGGGAGCGCGGGTCGAGTTGGGTCATCGGGCGGGATCGGGGCGCTTCGTGCGGCGGTGCGATCCAGTATAGCCAGCGCCGCCGCGGGCTGCAGCGCAGGGCTATTGGTGCCAATTTGGCTTGCAGCGCCCGTATCGTGGGCGCTACAAGCTATGGATTCAATAGCGCGTCGGCGGTGGTGGCGTCTTGGGCTGAAAGTCGCAGCACGGGGCCACGCTGCATTCCCAGCAGCGCGGCTTGCGCGCCTGGCACACGTAGCGGCCCAGCAGGATGAGCCAGTGGTGCGAGTCCACCGCATAGGCGGCGGGCACGCGCTTGAGCAATTGCTGCTCCACCGCCAACGGGTTCTTGCCTGGCGCCAGGCCGGTGCGGTTGCTGACGCGGAAGATGTGCGTGTCCACCGCCATGGTCGGCTGGCCGAAGGCCACGTTGAGCACCACGTTGGCGGTCTTGCGGCCCACGCCGGGCAAGGCTTCGAGCGCCTCGCGCGTGCGCGGCACCTCGCCGCCGTGCTGTTCCAGCAGAATGCGGCAGGTCTCCATCAGGTGCCGTGCCTTGCTCTTGTACAGACCGATGGTCTTGATGTAGCCCTCCAGGCCCTCCAGGCCCAGCGCCAGGATGGCCTGCGGCGTGTTCGCCACCGGGAACAGCTTGCGCGTGGCCTTGTTCACGCCCACGTCGGTGGCCTGGGCCGACAGCAGCACGGCGGTGAGCAGCTCGAACACGCTGGTGTATTCCAGCTCGGTGTTGGGTTGCGGGTTGGCGGCCTTCAGGGTGGCGAAGAAGGGTTCGATCTTGGAAGGGTGCATGGGTTCAGGCTAGATGGCGCAGCTCGCGCAGCGCTACCGATACGGGGGCCAGGTCGGGGGCCTGGGTGCTGACGGTGGCGAGCAGGTGGTTCAGCCGCTCGATGGGGCGGGCATGCCGCTCTTCCCAGCTGGGCAGGCTTTCCTGGCGCTGCAGCAGGCCCTGGGTGATGTGGCGCGCGATGGAGTACACGTCGTCGCGCGCGCTGCCCCGGGCCTGGGTCTGCCAGAGCGTTTCGGTGGGCAGGCGGTTGATCTGCGTGCGCCACTGGGCCAGGTCCAGGCGGGCCTCGATGCCGAAATAGGCGCGCGCGGCCTGTTCCAGGCTGGCCGGGGTGTCTTGCGCCAGATCCACCAGGTCCAGGGCCGGGAAGGTGTAGTCCAGCGCGGTCAGGTTGTGCGCCAGCGCCTGCTGCACGCCCGCGCCCACCAGGCTGGCCGTGGCCTGCTGCCAGCCTTGCACGGCGCCTGGCGGCAGCCAGTCGTCCAGGTGGGTGCGCAGTTCGCGCGCCGGGCCCTGGTAGCGCTGGATGAGGGTGGGCAGGTCGGTCTGGTCCGAAGAGCGGATGCGCAGAATCCAGCGCGACGCCCGCTGGGCGATGGCGATCAGCTTGTGCAGCAGGTCCAGCTGCAGCGTGCTGCCGACCTGGTAGTCCAGGGCGTCGATCTGGTCCCACAGGGGTTCGAGGTCGAAGATTTCGCGCGCCAGCGTGAAGGCGCGGATCACATCGGCCGTGGCCGCGCCCGATTCAGCGGCCAGGAAGTTGATGAAGGTGGCGCCGGTGCGGTTGACCACCGTGTTGGTGATGAAGGTGGCGATGATCTCGCGCTTGAGCGGGTGCGCGTTCATGGCGTCCGCGTGCTTCTCGCGCAGCACGCTGGGGAAGTAGGCCTGGAGCGCGCGGCCGAAGAAGGGGTCGTCGGGCAGGTTGCTGGCCACCAGTTCGTCGAACACGGCCATCTTGGCGTAGGCCAGCAGCACGGCGTTCTCGGGGGCGGTCAGGCCCTGCTTGCGCGCGCGGCGCTGCGCGATCTCTTCGTCCGTGGGCAGGAATTCGATGGCGCGGTTCAGGCGCTTGCCGCCTTCGAGCCATTGCATCAGCCGCTGCTGGCCGTCGAGCACGTACAGCGGGCGGTGGCAGGCGATGTCCAGGGCCTGGGGCTGGTAGTAGTTGTCCTGGAGCACGAGCGCGGCCACTTCGGAGGTCATGGAGGCCAGCAGGTCGTTGCGCTGCTTGAGGGTGAGGTCGCCCGCCTCGACCACGGCGCCGAGCAGGATCTTGATGTTCACCTCGTGGTCGGAGCAGTCCACGCCGGCCGAGTTGTCGATGGCGTCGGTGTAGATCAGGCCGCCCTTTTGCGCGTATTCGATGCGCCCGCGCTGCGTGCAGCCCAGGTTGCCGCCCTCGACCAGCACCTTGCAGCGCAGTTCGTTGCCGTTGACGCGGAAGGCGTCGCCCGCCTTGTCGCCGACCTGGGCATGGGTTTCGAAGCTGGCCTTGACGTAGGTGCCGATGCCGCCGTTGTAGATCAGGTCCACCGGCGCCTGCAGGATGGCCTTGAGCAGTTCCGTCGGGGCCATCTCGGGCGCGCTGGTGCCCAGCACGGCCTGGGCTTCGGGGCTCAGCGGGATGGACTTGGCCGTGCGCGGGTAGACGCCGCCGCCGGGCGAGATGAGGGATTTGTCGTAGTCGTCCCAGCTGGAGCGCGGCAACTGGAACAGGCGCTGGCGCTCGGCGAACGAGGCCGCCGTGTCGGGGCTGGGGTCGATGAAGATGTGCCGGTGGTCGAAGGCCAGCACGAGCTGGATGTGCTCGGACAGCAGCATGCCGTTGCCGAACACGTCGCCCGACATGTCGCCGATGCCGGCCACGGTGAACGGCGTGGTCTGCGTGTTCACGCCCAGCGCGCGGAAGTGCCGCTTGGCCGACTCCCAGGCGCCGCGCGCGGTGATGCCCATCTTCTTGTGGTCGTAGCCCACCGAGCCGCCCGAGGCGAAGGCGTCGCCGAGCCAGAAGCCGTACTCGGCCGACACGCCGTTGGCGATGTCGGAGAACGTGGCGGTGCCCTTGTCGGCGGCCACCACCAGGTAGGGGTCGTCGCCGTCGTGCCGCACCACCTGGACGGGGGGCACGGTGGCGCCCTTGGCGATGTTGTCGGTCAGGTCCAGCAGGCCGCGCAGGAAGGTCTGGTAGCAGGCCACGCCTTCGGCCAGGTAGGCTTCGCGGTCGGTGGCGGGCGGCGGGTTCTTGAGCACGAAGCCGCCCTTGGAGCCGACGGGCACGATGACCGTGTTCTTCACCTGCTGGGCCTTGACCAGCCCCAGGACCTCGGTGCGGAAGTCCTCGCGCCGGTCGGACCAGCGCAGGCCGCCACGGGCCACGCGCCCGCCGCGCAGGTGCACGCCCTCCATGCGCGGGGAATACACCCAGATCTCGAACAGCGGCTTGGGCTCGGGCACGCCGGGCACTTCGCGCGGGTTGAGCTTGAAGCTGAGGTAGGGCTTGGCCTGGCCGTCGGCCGTGCGCTGCCAGAAATTGGTGCGCAGGGTGGCGGCCAGGGTGGAGACGAACTGGCGCAGGATGCGGTCTTCGTCCAGGCTGGCCACCTTGGACAGTTCGGCGTCGATGCCGCGCCGCAGGGCCTGCTGCCGTTCTTCGCGGCCTTCTTCCCGCGCCGGGTCGAAGCGCGCCATGAACAGGTCCACGATGGTCTGCGTGAGCTGCGGGTTGCGCGCCAGCGTGGCCTCGATGTAGCTCTGGCTGTAGGCGAAGCCCAGTTGCTTGAAGTAGCGCGTGTAGGCGCGCAGCACGCCGATGGCGCGCGCGTCCAGGTCGGTGGCCAGCACCAGGCGGTTGAGGTCGTCGTTCTCCACCTCGCCGCGCCAGGCGGCCACGTACAGCTCTTCGAACCGCTGCTTCACGCGCGCCAGGTCGGTGCCGGGCGGCAGCTGCAGGCCCAGGTCGTGGATCCAGGGCGCATCGCCGTCGTGGCCGATGCGGTAGGGGTGCTCGTCGAGCACGCGTGCGCCCAGGTGTTCGAGCACGGGCAGCGAGTCCGACAAGGCCACCTTGGCGGTGCTGTACACCTTCAGGCGCAGCGCGCCGGGGCTGGCGTCGAGCGGGCGGTAGAGCTTGACGGCCAGCGGGGCCGTGGCCGAGAGCGTGGCCAGGATGTCCGCGTCTTCCACGGCCACCTGGGGTGAGAACTGCTCGCGGTAGGCCGTGGGGAAGGCGTTGGCATGGCGGTGCGCCAGCGCCAGGCCGGGGCCCTCGCCGTGGATGCGCAGGAATTCGGCCGTGCAGTGGTCTTCCCAGCGCTGGGTGTGGCGGGCGATGCGCGCCTCCAGCGCATGCAGGGCCACGTTCTGCGGCGCGCGCTCCCGGGCCCGCACCAGGTAGTGGATGCGCGCGAGCGGGCTGTCGGTGAGCATGGGGGTGAACTCCACCGACTGGCCGTCGAGCACGGCCATGAGCTCCTCGCCGATCTTGAGCCGCAGCTCGGTGTTGAAGCGCTCGCGCGGCACGAACACCAGGGCCGAGGTGAAGCGCCCGAACACGTCGCGGCGCAGGAACACGCGCGTGCGCTGGCGCTCCTGCAGCCGCAGGATGCCGATGGCGTGCTCGGTGAGGGTGGGGGTGTCGATCTGGAACAGCTCGTCGCGCGGGTACACGTCCAGGATGGACTGCAGCGACTTGGCGGCGTGGCTGTCGGGCACTACGCCTGCGGCCGCCATCACGGCGGCCACGCGGCTGCGCACCTGGGGGATCTCGCTCACAGCGGCGGTGTAGGCGGTGGAGGTGTACAGCCCCAGGAAGCGGGTTTCGCCCACGATCTGGCCGTCCGCGTCGAAGCGCTTGACGGCGATGTAGTCGAGCCAGGCCGGGCGGTGCACCGTGGCGCGCGACATGGCCTTGGTGATCAGCACCAGCTCGTTCGATTCGAGCAGGGCCATGGCCTCGGGCGGCAGCACGGTCTGTTCGGTCTGCGCCGCGCCGCGCAGGATGCCCAGGCCCGTGCCGGGCTTGGCGCGCATGCTCACCGTGCCGCCTTCGCGCACCAGGTCGTAGTCGCGCGCGCCCAGGAAGGTGAAGTGGCGGTCTTCCAGCCAGTTTAGGAAGTCGATGCCTTCCTGCCGGCCGCTGGGCGAGAGGCTGGAGTGGGCGGCCGCCTGCGCCACGGTGCGCGCGCGGTCCAGCATGGCCTCCCAGTCCTGCACGGCCGCGCGCACGTCGCCCAGCACGCGCTGCAGATCAGCCTGCAGGGCCTCGCGGTCCTGGGCGTGCACGATGCGGTCGCATTCCACCAGGATGACCGATTCCACCGGCGTCCCGCCGCCGGCCGCGCTGGCGCTGGCGGCGCTGGAGGCGGCGGTCACCTTGCCGCTGGCGTCGCGCCCGACGGCCATCAGCGGGTGCACGATCCAGTGGGCCGTGCGGTTGCCCCGGTTGATGGCCATGGTGACCGAGTCCACCAGGAACGGCATGTTCGAGTGCACGATGTGCACCACGGTGTGCTCGCTGACGAAGCCGTCCTCGGCCAGGGTGGGGTTGAACACCCGCACCTGCGCGCTGTCGGTGGCGGTGTGGGCCTGCAGCAGGCGCCAGTGGGCCGTGGCGTTGGCGTACAGCGCGGCGGGGCCCCGGGTCTGCAGCTCGTCGGGGTCGGTGTTCTCGTAATAGGCGGCGATGAAGCCCCCCATGCTGCCTTGGGCGGGGCCTGCGTGTTCCTGGGTAAAGGCCAGCAGGTCCGAGAGCGCGGAATGGGTCATCTTGTGCTCCTTGGTTTTCGAGCGTGTGCACGCTCATTTATTCTTGTGCGGTTTGTCACCTGGCGAACGCGGCGTCTGCGGCGCTGTCCATCCGTTCTGTGTGCGGATGCCTGGGATTCTAGGATCGCCCCGCCGGGCAGGCCATAGCCGCAGACCGCAACTCATTGCCTTATGCAATAGCGGCATGACCGGTGCATGCAAGCAGGAATCCTGCGCACCAATTGGCGACAATGCGGGATTCTTCGCCAACCCGTTTCCATCACGCCATGCAATTCGCCGACCGCCTGAACAACGTCGAAACCTCCGCCATCCGCGAGCTTTTCAAGCTGCTGGGCAAGCCCGGCATCATCAGCTTTGCCGGGGGCTTTCCCGACAGCGCCATGTTCGACGTGGACGGCATCCAGGCCGCCGTGAACCAGGCTCTGGCCGAGGAGCCCGGCGCCGCGCTGCAGTACGGCGCCACCGAGGGCTACCAGCCGCTGCGCGAGCAGCTCAGCCAGTTCATGGCCAGCAAGGGCGCGCAGGGCGTGGCGCCCGAGAACCTCATCGTCACCACCGGCAGCCAGCAGGCGCTGGACCTGCTGGGCAAGACGCTCATCAGTCCCGGCGACAAGGTGATCGTCGAGGGGCCCACGTTCCTGGCCACCATCCAGTGCTTCCGCCTCTATGGCGCGCAACTCATCAGCGCGCCCATCGACGGCAACGGCGTGAAAACCGATGAGCTGGAAAAGCTCATCGCCGAGCACCAGCCCAAGTTCGTGTACCTGATCCCTACCTTCGGCAACCCCAGTGGCGCCATGCTGAGCCTGGAGCGCCGCAAGAAGGTGCTGGAGCTGGCGGTGAAGTACCAGACCCTGGTGGTCGAGGACGACCCCTATGGCGACCTGTACTTTGGCGAGGCGCCGCCGCCCAGCCTGCTGAACCTGTCGGCCACCGTGCCGGGCAGCCGCGAGCTGCTGGTGCACTGCGGGTCCTTGAGCAAGGTGCTCTCGCCCGGCCTGCGCGTGGGCTGGATGATCGCCCCGGCCGACCTGCTGGCCAAGGCCACCATGTGCAAGCAATTCAGCGACGCGCACACCAGCACCTTCGCCCAGGCTACGGCCGCGCAGTACCTCAAGGCCGGCCGCATGCCCGCCACGCTGGCCCATGTGCGCAAGGTGTACGCCGAGCGCGCCCAGGCCATGGGCGACGCGCTGCGCAGCGACCTGGGCGACGCCATCGAGTTCGTCCAGCCCCAGGGCGGCCTGTTCGTGTGGGCGCGCCTGACGGGCGCGGGCGGCAAGGTGGCGGACGGCAACGTGCTGGCCAAGCGCGCGATTGAAAAGGGCGTGGCCTTTGTGCCCGGCACGCCGTTCTTCTGCGCCAACCCCGACCACGCCACCTTCCGCCTGTCGTTTGCGACGGCCGATGTGGCCAAAATCCGCGAAGGCGTGGCGCGCCTGGGCCAGGCGATCTGACCTACCGCTTCTGAACAGGGCACCATGCGGATCGGGCTGTACACGCTGGCGCTGCTGGTCTTCGGACTGTGCAGCGGCGCAGGCGCCCAGGTGTCTGAGGCGCTGGCGCCCGCCCCCGGCTTTGACTGCGCCGCGGCCGAGAAGACCGTGGAGCACTGGATCTGCGCCAGCCCGGACCTGGCGCAGGCCGATGGGCGCCTGAGCGAGGCCTACCGCATCGCCCAGGCCAAGCCCGATGGGCATGCCGCGCAGGCCGCCCTGCGCGGCGCACAGCTGCGGTGGCTGCGCCAGCGCAACCGCTGCGACGACGCGGCGTGTGTGGCGGCGGCCTATGCGCAGCGCACGCAAGAACTGCAGGCCGCCAACCGCCGCGTGCAGGTGCTGGACGGGCCGGGCTTTGCGCCCGTGTTTTCGCGCACGCTGCCGCACATCAACGACACCCGCGGGGTGTGGGGCATACCGCTAAGGCGCTCGCAGCCTGCGGCCTTCCAGGTGGAGCTGTACATCGACCCGGCTGACGCCCGGCCCTGGCGTGATGGCGGCCCCGGCGTGCGCATGATGTGCTGGCCGCCCGACCGGCGCGAAGGCTACGCAGCCCGTTTTGAATACGCCACGCGCTCCTGGGGCGATGCCTTCCGCCCGGCGGAGCGCGCAGGCCAGCGGGGCTACATCCTGCTGCGCTTTGTGCTGGGCAAGGACCTGCCGCTGAACGAAGACATCGTGTGCAACCTGGCCCTGACCGAGTGGCTGCTGGACCTGCCCAGCCAGTTGCATATCGTCGAGACGCGACCCTGACCGGCGCCCAATGCATCCCCCACCCATGACATCCACCCCCACCGACGACATCGTTCAACGCCTCGAAGCCCTGGAGATCAAGGCCAGCTTCACCGAAGACCTGTTGGATCAGTTGAACATGACCATCTACCAGCAGCAGCGGCTCATCGACCGGCTCACGCACGAGGTCATCGAGCTGCGCCAGCAGGCGCCCGAAGGCGGATCGAACGGCCCGCGCAACCTGCGCGACGAACTGCCACCCCATTACTGACCGCTCACGGAGCGCCCGGTCGATCCTTCATTGCCGTCCGGGCTGAGTCTGTCAAAGCCTCGCGCGGCGCTGGAACAGGCGCGGTGTGAACGGTTTTTTTTGTTGATGAGTGCTGCGGTATCACGCGCGTACAGCCCGCCACGCAGCATCCGCCAGCTCCGCGCGGTACGTGGTGGGCGAGGGCAGGCTGCCGTCGCCTGATCGATCCGACAGCCACGCCCTGCAATAGCTCTGCACCGGTCCCATCGTCAGTGACGGCATCAGGTCGCAGGGCAGGTCGCGCACGGCGCCGGCCTGCCGGTGCGGCTCGAACCAGGCCACCAGTGCCTGGTTGCGGCGCCGTGCGGCCTCGGCCAGGTCGGGCGTGCGCGGGCCAGCGGCCACGGCGCCGCGCGCCTGGAAGAGAAACCGCGCCCGCTCGGGCTGCGCCACCACCCAGTCCAGATAGCCCGTGACGAGGGCACGCACGCCGGCCTCCGCGCCCCGGGCGGCGTCCAGCTGCGCCTGCACGCTGCGCGACTGGTCGTGAAAGATGTCGAAGAACAGCGCGGCCACGATACCGTCGCGGTTGCCGAAGTGGTGGTAGATGCTGCCCACGCTGGCGCCGCAGCGGGCGCGCACGCCGTCGATGGTGACGGCGTCCACACCGCCTTCGGCCGCGCAGGCGAGGGCGGCGTTCAGGATGTCCTGTCGGCGGTCGGTGGGCTCGGGCCCGGGGGGCTCGGCGGCTGGAGGCGATGGGGGGAGACGCGAGCGGCTTGCCATGGGAGCAGATTGTAGAATAAAGTTCTAGAAAATATTTCTACTTCCACGTCCCCTCATGTCCGCCACCTTGACCGCCACCGCTCCACCTACTGCGGCACTTCCCGGCCACGCGCTGTACCCCCACCTGCTGGCGCCGCTCGACCTGGGCTTCACCACGCTCAAGAACCGCGTGCTCATGGGCTCCATGCACACCGGCCTGGAGGACGGGCGCGACCTGTCCCGCCTGGCGGCCTACTTCCGGGAGCGCGCCGAGGGCGGCGTGGGCCTGATCGTCACCGGGGGCTTCGCGCCCAACATCGCGGGCTGGGCCAAGCCATTTGCGGGCCAGCTTTCCACCTCGGGCGCGGCGCGGCGCCACCGGCAGGTGACCGACGCGGTGCACGGCGCGGGCGGCAAGATCGCGCTGCAGATCCTGCACACGGGGCGCTACGCCTACCACCCTCTGGCGGTGGCGCCGTCGCGGCTCAAGTCGCCGATCTCGCCGTTCACGCCGTTCGAGCTGTCGGGCCGGGGCGTGGAGCGGCAGATTCGCGCCTTCGTCAACTGCGCCGCCAGGGCACGCGAGGCGGGCTACGACGGTGTGGAGATCATGGGCTCCGAGGGCTACTTCATCAACCAGTTCCTGTCGCAGGCCACGAACCAGCGCGACGACGCCTGGGGCGGTGACTACAGCCAGCGCATGCGCCTGCCGCAGGAGATCCTGGCGCGCACGCGCGAGGCCGTGGGGCGCGACTTCATCCTCATCTACCGCCTCTCGATGATCGACCTGGTGCCGGGCGGGAGCAGCTGGGACGAGATCGTCACGCTCGGCAAGGCCATGGCCACGGGTGGCGCGAGCCTCATCAACACCGGCATCGGCTGGCACGAGGCGCGCATTCCAACCATCGCCACCAGCGTGCCGCGCGCTGCCTTCGCCTGGGTGACGCAGAAGATGAAGGCCGAATTCGCGGCGGCGGGCATCGCCACGCCGCTGGTCACCTCCAACCGCATCAACACGCCCGAGGTGGCCGAGCAGGTGCTGGCCGAGGGCTGTGCCGACATGGTGAGCATGGCGCGCCCGCTGCTGGCCGACCCGGCCTTCGTGAACAAGGCCGCCCAGGGCCGGGCCGACCGCATCAACACCTGCATCGCCTGCAACCAGGCCTGCCTGGACCACGTGTTTCGCAACAAGACCAGCAGCTGCCTGGTGAACCCGCGCGCCTGCCACGAGACGCTGCTGGTGTACCGTCCCACGCCCGCGCGCAAGCGCATCGCCGTGGTGGGCGCCGGCCCGGCGGGCCTGACGGCGGCCACCGTGGCGGCCGAGCGCGGGCACGAGGTGCACCTGTTCGATGCCGCCAGCGCCATCGGCGGCCAGCTCAACATGGCCAAGCAGGTGCCGGGCAAGGAAGAGTTCCACGAGATGCTGCGCTACCTCGCCACGCGCGTGCAGGACACGGGCGTGGCCCTGCACCTGGAGCAGCGCGTGGAGGCGGCCGACCTGGCCGGCTTCGACGAGGTGGTGGTGGCCACGGGCGTGAGCCCACGCGACCCGAAGATTCCCGGCCAGGACCACCCCAAGGTGCTGAGCTACATCGACGTGCTGCGCCACGGCAAGCCGGTGGGCCCGCGCGTGGCCATCATCGGCGCGGGCGGCATCGGCTTCGACGTGGCCGAGTTCCTGGTGCACGACGGCCACTCGCCCACGCTCGACCTGCCGGCCTGGCAGGCCGAGTGGGGCGTGGCCGACCCGCAGGCCGCGCGCGGTGGCCTGGCGCCGCAGGGGCCGCAGGTGCCGCCCCCGGCGCGCCAGGTGACGCTGCTGCAGCGCAAGCCGGGCAAGCTCGGCGAGGGCCTGGGCAAGACCACGGGCTGGATCCACCGCACCACGCTGAAGATGAAGCAGGTGCGCATGGTGGGCGGCGTGAACTACGAACGCATCGGCGACGAGGGCCTGCTGGTGTCCTATGGCGAGCGGCGCGAGAACCCGGCCTGGATCGCCTGCGACACCGTGGTGCTGTGCGCCGGCCAGGTGCCGCTGCGCGAACTGGCTGACGCGCTGCAGGCGCAGGGCCGCAAGGTGCATGTGATCGGCGGCGCGCTGGAGGCGGGCGAACTCGATGCCAAGCGCGCCATCGACCAGGCGGCGCGCTTGGCAGCGCAGTTGTAGCTATAAAAGTAAGAGCTGCAAGCGCTTTATCAAAAAGGTTTTCAGATACATTTGTATTTGAAAATCAATAAAATCAATCGCTGATAGCTATTAATAACATAGCGAAATGCCCTGCCGCTCAGCCCGAAAGCCCCAGTGCGTGGAAGACGTGCGCGGCAGCGAAGGCGTCGTTGGCTGCGTACACCAGCTGCGCCTCGGTCAGGCGCGGGTTGGACCAGTTGGAGGTGGCCGCCTTTTTGGACTTGATGAAACGCCGGTTGAACAGCACGGCCACGGCGGCTTTCACGCCCATGTCCTTGCGGTAGCCGCGCTGGCGCAGCACGGTGTTGAGTTCCAGCACCTCGGTGGCCTCCACGCCCAGCTTGTGCTGGATGCGCTTGCGGTCGTCGCCCAGGCCGAAACCGGCCTTGGCCACGCCGGGCCGGGTCAGCAGTTCGGCCACCAGGTCGCTGCACTCGGGGTCGTGCAGCTGGAAGACCCAGGCGGCGTCCAGCGTGGCGAGCTGCACGATGTGCGGCCCTTCGGATTCCTGCCCCTTGGCGAAGGTGGGCCGGGATTCGGTGTCGAACCCCCAGAAGGACGTGGCGGCGAGCGCGGCGCATGCGCGCTCGGCCTGGGCGCCCGTCGAGACCAGATGGATCCGGTCCAGGTCCAGGCGCTCGAAGGGTTCGAGCAGCGCGATCTGGTCCTTGCCAGGAACGGGGTGGTGGGTGTGCATGGGTGCATTCTGCGGCATGGGGCGCCGGCCCCCGGCCGCACGGGTCAGTGCGGCGTTTCGGTCAGTGGCGTGCCGCAGGGGCCGTCACTGTCGATCATGGCGAGCTGGTCGCGGCCCCGGTGCTTGGCCAGGTAAAGCGCCTGGTCGGCGCGGTCGAGCAGGTCGCGCAGGCTGCGGTCCGAAAGGTGCAGGGCGCCCAGGCCCATGCTGGTGGTGATGCGGTAGCTGTGGCCGGTGCCGTCGGTCAGCTCCAGCGCGCGGATGGCGTCGAGGATGCGCGCGGCCACGTCGGCGCCCTCGGCCGGGGTGGTCAGCGGCAGCAGCAGGCCGAATTCCTCGCCGCCCAGGCGCCCCACGGTATCGCTGGCGCGCAGATGGGTTTTGATGGTGCGGGCAAATTCGACCAGCACGCGGTCGCCCTCCAGGTGGCCGAAGCGGTCGTTGATGCTTTTGAAGTGGTCCAGGTCGAGCATCAGCAGGGTCAGCGGCTCGCCTGCGGTGCAGGCGCGCTGGTAGGTGGCCTCGGCCAGCTCCAGGAAGGCGCGGCGGTTGGCCATGCCGGTGAGCATGTCGGTGGTGGCCAGGCGCTGCAGCTCGCGCTCCAGGTTCTTGCGCTGGGTGACGTCGCGGTAGATGCCCTCGACGCCCGCGAAGTTGCCGTTGTGGTCGAACAGCGCGTGGCTGCTGATGGAAATATCGATGATGGTGCCGTCCTTGCGCACCATCTGGCCCGGAAAGTCGGACACCTCGCCATGTTCCATGATGGCGGCCTTGAACGCGTCGCGGTCGGAGCTTTGCGGGTAGTACGACTCGGCCGTGCGGCCTTCGATCTCGTGCGGCTCGTAACCCAGCACGCGGCGCACGCCGGGCCCCACATGCTGCACCACGCCCTGGGCGTTGGTGCGGTAGTAGACGTCCTGCATGGACTCGAACAGGCGGCGGAAGGTCTGTTCGCTCTCGCGCAGCTGTTCCTGGATTTCGTTCTGGTGCGTCATGTCCATGCCGCACATCAGCAGGGCGGGCGCGCCGTCCAGGGCTATGGCCACGGTGGAGATCAGCACCATCTTCAGGTTGCCCTTGCAGGTGCGGATGCGGAACTCTGACGGCTTGTTGGCCTGGCCTGCCTGCTCCGGCTCGCTGGCCTGGTGGATGCGGTTGCTCGAGCGCAGCTTGTCAATCGTGTGGACAAAGTCCGCCGGGGGCCTGCCCATCAGTTGTTCGGGGCCGTCGGCTTCAAGCAGCGTCACGCTGGCCTCGTTGGCGATACGGATCACCCCCTGCTGGGTGACCAGCACGGCCACGGGCAGGGCGCTCAGCAATTCAGGGTCGGTAAGCATGGGCAGGGCTACCTCGGTTGCAACCCATTGTGGCACCACGGCAGGGTTTAGGGAATGCCGTGTGTGCACAGAAACCACCGCAGCCCGTTCAGCTCGATGGGGGCTGCTGGGCGGCGGCCGCAGCGCGCAGCTTGTCTTTCTTGCTCGGGCGCTTGCCCTTGATGCCCCCGGTGCCGGGTGCCGGGGTGCCGGGCGGGCTCTGTGTGGGCTCGAATCCGGGAATCTGCTCGCGCGGCACGGCCTGGTGCTGGCGTTTTTCAATCAGCCGGAAATGCGCCTCGGCCTCGGGGGTGATGAAGCTGATGGCCACGCCACTCTCGCCCGCGCGCCCGGTGCGGCCAATGCGGTGCACATGGTCCACGGCGGAGCGCGGCAGGTCGTAGTTGACCACGGCAGGCAGTTGCGCAATGTCGATGCCACGGGCCGCCAGGTCGGTGGTCACCACCACCTGCCAACGCTCGTCCTTGAACTCCTGCAGCACCTGCTTGCGCGCGCCCTGGCTCAGCCCGCCATGGAACGGCGAGGCGTAGATGCCCGCCTTGTAGAGTTTTTCGGCCACATGCTCGGCCGCATACTGCGTGGCCACAAAGACCAGCACGCGGGACCATTGCTGCTCCTGCACCAGATGGCGCAGCAGCTGGGTGCGGCGCGCGGCATCGACCTGGATGGCGCGCTGCGCGATGTCGGGGGTGTTGGCAGCGCTCTCGGCCACCTGCACGCGCACGGGGTCGTGCAGCAGGCCCTGCACCAGTTGCTCCACCCCGGGCGGGAAGGTGGCCGAGAACAGCAGGTTCTGGCGCTGGCGCGGCAGCAGCGCCAGCACGCGCTGCAGTTCTTCGGCAAAACCCAGGTCGAGCAGGCGGTCGGCTTCGTCGAGCACCAGCAGGCCCACGCTAGAGAGGCTCAGCGCGTTGTGCTCCACCAGGTCGAGCAGGCGGCCCGGCGTGGCCACCACCACATCGGCACCGCCGCGCAGCGCCATCATCTGCGGGTTGATGGAAACACCGCCAAACACCACGGCCACGCGCGGCGCGTGGGGCAGGTGCCGCGCCAGGCCTTGCAGCACCTCGCCCACCTGGGCCGCCAGTTCCCGCGTGGGCGCAAGCACCAGCGCGCGCGGGCGCCGCGAGGGCTGCGTGCCCTGCAGTTGCTGCAGCAGCGGCAGGGCAAACGCGGCCGTCTTGCCCGAGCCGGTTTGCGCCTGCGCCACCAGGTCGGTGCCGCGCAGGATGGCCGGAATCGCCTCGGCCTGGACGGGGGTGGGGCTGCGAAAGCCCAGCGCACCGGCGGCGGCAACAAGGGCAGGAGAAAGACCGAGGGAGGCAAAGGGCATGAAAGGCGCGGGCGGGCCGCAAAGCAGGAGGAACAAACCGGCATTGTGCGGCACGGGCACCAGGGGCCTGGCGCAGGCCCATAATCCGGGGCCTGCATTTCTGGAAGAACCCGACCATGGCCGTTGCCCTTGACTCCGCCGCCATCACCCACGGCATCCAGCTGGCGGTGGCTCCCGTGTTTCTGCTCACCGCCGTGTCGGGCATGATCGGCGCGGTGGCCGGGCGCCTGGCCCGCATCATCGACCGGGCGCGTGTGGTGGAAGAGCGCGCCCGCACACGGCCCGATTTTGTGGAGCAGGCCACCGCGGAGCTGGGGCAGTTGCGCATGCGCGGCCGCCTGGCCAACGGCTGCATTGCCTTGCTGACGTTCTGCGCCTTTCTGATCGGGTTGACCATCATCCTGCTGTTTCTGGGCGAAACCACCGACTTCCAGGCCAACCGCATGGCGGTGGGCGGGTTCCTCGCCGGGGTGGCTTCGTTTCTGCTGGCGCTGGTGTGTTTTCTGGCCGAAACGGTGATTGCCACGCGCTTGCTCAACTTTCCGCTGCTGCGTGAGGGCGGTGCGCCATGAAGTCGCTGGCGGGTCTGGGCGGGCTGGTGTATTCCACCGATGCAGGCCGCATGTGCCCGGGCTGCCGTCAGCCCGTGGCGCAGTGTGCCTGCAAGAGCGCCCCGGTGCGTCCGGCCGGTGACGGCATTGCACGCGTGGCCCGCGAGAGCAAGGGGCGCGGCGGCAAGACCGTCACGCTGGTGCGTGGCCTGGCACTAGACGATGCGGCGCTGGTGCAACTGGGCAAGCAGCTCAAGGCGGCTTGTGGCAGCGGCGGCACGGTGAAGGACGGTGTGATCGAGGTGCAGGGCGACCATGCCGACAAGGTGCTGGAATGGCTGCGCAAGCAGGGCCATGCGGCCAAGCGCAGCGGAGGCTGAGCGTGGACCCCGAACACCTGCGCAAACTGGTCGAGACCCGCATGCCCTTTGGCAAATACGAAGGCCGTCTGCTGGCCGACCTGCCCGGCAACTACCTGAACTGGTTTGCGCGCGAGGGCTTTCCGCGCGGTGAACTGGGGCGCCTGCTGGCCCTGATGCACGAGATCGACCACAACGGTCTGACCGCTCTGCTCGACCCGCTGCGGCCCCGGGGTTGAAGGCCGCGGGTACTCACCCCGGCTTGCGCATCAGCACGACATTGGCGCGGGGGATCTCGCACTGCCATGCGTGGCGCCGCGCGATGATCTCGAAGGTGCGGGCCCGGTAGAACACCACATGCGTCGGGTCGCGCCGGTAATGCCAGTGGGCAAAGGCCTCGTCCCGGGTCTGGAAGGCCGTCATGATGCCGAGCCAGCCGCCCGGGCGCAGCAACTGGTCCAGCCGGGCAAACTCCTCGGCGGGGCGATGAAAATGCTCCGCCACCTCGGTGCAGGTGATGAAGTCATACGACCCACTCAGCACCTCGGGGGCATTGAAGAACAGCGGGTCATACAGCGCCACCGCGTGACCGGCCTCGCGCAGCATGCCCGCGAGTGCGGGGCCGGGGCCGCAGCCATAGTCCAGGCCGTGCGCGCCGGCGGGCAGGCGCTCCAGCAGGGGTATCGCCAGACGGGCCAGGAAGGTCCGGTAGCCGCTGTCGTGCGGGTCGTTCTGGTGCAGGTCGTATTCGGCCCGCTCGGCGGCAGGGTCGGGGCGCTGCGCCGGGTCGAGAAACGTGGCGTCGCATGCTTCGCAGCGCCAGTAGTCGCGTGCGTCGATGCGCTGGAACGGGCGCGCTGCGCAGGCTTCGCAAACAGGGCAGTGCAATGGGGTGTCCATGTGTCGGTCGGGGTGGTCTTGCGCGTGCGCAGGCCGAAAAAAAGCCCGACGGCTTGCGCTGTCGGGCTGGTGGGGCGCGCGGCAAGGGCGCCGCCGATTCCCGGGCTCAACTGCACTGGCAGCCGCCAGAGCCGCCGCAGCCGCCCGCATTCTGGCGTACCTTGGCCTCGTAATAGGGGAAGAGTACGTTGTTTTCCAGGTGAATGTGGTTCATCAGGTCTTCGATGAGCTGGCCAATGCCGTTGTAGAGCGCGCGCCAGGTGTTGCAGGCCCCCAGGGGCGGCGTGGCGTTGTTGGTCAGGGCATTGAGCTTTTCGATGACGTTGGTGTGGCTCACATGCTCCGCGCGCATGACATTGATGGGCTGGGTCACGAAGGGGTTGCCGCCGGCCTTGAGCATGGGGAACAGGATGCCTTCTTCCTTCTGCATGTGCGCGATCAGGTCGGCCTGCATGAATTCCAGCAGTTCGCCCAGCCCGGCGGGCACGTCGGGGTTGGCGCGGTGCACGTTTTCCACGCGGTGGGCCATGCGAATGAGCTCGGGCAGCTGTGCGCGGTGCACTTCGTGGTAGCGCGAAAGAATATGGTCGATCAGCGCCACGGGATCGGAGGCCTCGGGTGCGGCGTCGGTGCGCTGCAGCTGGGCCAGCTCGGCCATGACGGCTTCCAGATCCAGCCCTTTCTCGGCCACGGCGCTGGCCAGGCTGAGATGCCCGCCACAGCAGAAGTCGAGCTTCAACCGCCGGAACACTGCGGTGGCACCAGGAATTTCAACGGCGATCTGGCCGATGGTTTGGTTGGCGCTGAGGCTTGATGCAGCGACTTCAGGGGGCAATACGGGTGCGTTCATGGGGAAATCCCTAGGAAAGGTGCATAATGACTGATCATTTTATATAATAAAATGCACGTCGAATGCCTATTTTCCTTGATCTACGACAAGCTCTATGAGGCTCACCCAGTGGACTGACTTCACCCTGCGGGTCCTGATGTACTGCGCAGCCTGTGAAGGGCGCGAGCAACCGGTCACGATCAGTGAGGTGGCCGACAGCTATGGCATTTCACGCAGCCATCTGACCAAGATCGTCCAGGAACTCTCTGCCATGGGGTTGCTGGAAACCACGCGTGGGCGGGGCGGCGGCATGCGCCTGATGAAGCCGGCGCGCCTGATCAACGTCGGCGCGGTTGTGCGGGCGACGGAAACCGACTTCACCGTGGTCGAGTGCTTCGACCCGGACAACAACCAGTGCCGGCTGAGCAGCCACTGCCGCCTGCAAAGCGTGCTGGGTCAGGCCATCAAGAGCTTCTTTTCGGTGCTGGACAACCTCACGCTCGAAGACCTCATGGTGCCTCCCCCATCGGCCAGCCAGGCGTCAAGCGACGGTTACGTGCCGCTGGTGCCGGGCTTGCCCCGCGCCCTGGGATAGCCGTCCGCTCTCAGGCGGGGTCTCTTCCCAGGGCCCGCGCCCACCACAACCGAAGGCGCATGCCGATCTCGCTGGTGTAACCCACAGAGGCCGCCCGCAGGTGGCCCTGCGCGTCCAGCACCAGCAGGGCCGGTACGGACTGTACGCCCAGGCGGCGTGCGAGCGCGCCGGAGTCGTCCACCACGGTGGCCCAGGGCAGGCCGCGCTGGTCCAGCACGCGCTGCACCTGGGCCGTGCCACCGGATTGCATGGCCACCGTGAGCACGGGCCAGTCGGCCTGCAGCCGCGTGATGTTGTGCTCCTCGGCGCGGCAGATGGGGCACCACTCGGCCCAGACATGCAGGGCCACGGGCTGGCCCGGATGGCGCGCCCGCCAGGCGCCGAGCGTGGTCGATTCGCCGGTGCTCAGCAGCAGGGGCAGGTCAGGAACCGGCCCGGACGGCACATGGCGGGTCTGCCAGAGGTGGGCGCCTGCCAGCACGGCCAGCACCAGCAGAACGGTGCCAAAATGGGACCGCAAGTGCCATCGCAGCCGGGCGGCAAGGCGCCGCCACAGCGGCTGGATGGAGGACATGGATACCCAGCCTGTCAGGGCTGCACCACTTCCAGCAGGCGGTCGAGCCCGCCGGTGTTGATGGCCACCTGGGCCTGGGCGCGCACCGAGGGCTTGGCGCGGTAGGCCACCGATAGGCCTGCGGCTTCCATCATGGGCAGATCGTTGGCGCCATCGCCGACAGCGATGGTCTGCGACGGGGAAATACCCATGAGGGCGGCCAGCTCCAGCAGGGTGCGGCGCTTTTCCGCGCCGTCGCAGATGTCGCCCCAGTCCTGGTCCACCATGCGGCCTGTGAGGTGGCCGTTTTCAACCTCCAGCAGGTTGGAGCGCGAGAACTGAATGCCCAGCGCGGCCTGCACGGGGCGGGCAAAGTAGGTGAACCCGCCGGACACCAGCAGCGTGACGAGCCCTGCGCTGCGGCAAGCCGCCACCAGGGCTTGCGCGCCGGGGGTGTACTGCATGCGCTTGCGCAGCACCTGGTCCATGTGGGAGACGGGCACGCCGCGCAGCAGCGCCACGCGCTGGCGCAGGCTCTCCTTGTAGTCGGTGATGACGCCCTGCATGGCCGCCTCGGTGATGGCGGCCACCTCGGCCTTGCGGCCGGCGGCATCGGCGATCTCGTCCACGCACTCGATGTTGATCAGCGTGGAGTCCATGTCGAAGGCGATGAGCTTGAAGTCGGAGAGCTTCAGGGGCGGTGCAATGCCCTGGACGATGAGGCCGGGCGCGAATTCGGTGGCGTGGGTCATGGGTGTGGCGAGCAGCGAGGATGTGGAATCTTATCTTTCAGGGGCGCAGGTAGAGGCGGTCGGACCAGGTGGCCAGCCACTGCGGCCGGAAGGCCACGAAGATGGCGCACAGCATACCCGTGACGATGGCGTCCCCCCAGGCCATGAGCCAGTGCGCCACCAGCGAAAGCTGAGGGTCCACGCCGGGCAGCGGGCTGCCGGTCCACTGAGCCAGCACGGCGGTGGCGAAGACGCAGAGCACGGTGCCCAGGAAGGCCCGGCCGAGGATGTAGACAAACATCTGCTCGCCGGTCAGGCGCCGCAGCAGGGTGCCCACCAGCAGGGCCAGCGTACCCGGCACCAGACCCAGCCAGACCGTGGCATGAAGGCTCTGCTGCCAGTCCATGGGCGAAATCAGTCCGGTGATGGCGCCCACGCCCAGCATCACCGGAACGGCCAGCGGCCAGCCGAGCATCAGTACCACCAGGCAGGCGCCGGACCACTGCAGTTGCAGCGGCATGGCGTGCAGCGCGGGCAGGGCCCATAGCCAGGGCTGGAGCACCAGTGTGGCCAGCAGCGGCGTGAGCAGCGGGCTGGCCTGGGGCTGGCTGTCTGCCCCCGGTCTGCTGGCCAGCAGGCGCCAGGGGCGTGTGGCCAGCGATGCCGCGAGCGCCAGCAGGGCGATGAGCAGTTCGGTCAGCATGTCATGCCAGGGGCTGGCCCAGGCTGCGCAGCACGTCGCGCACCATCTGGGCGCGGGCCTTGGGGTCGGGCAGTTCGCGCTCGATGCGCAGCTTCTCGTTGCCCGCCAGCTTGATGTGCTTGTTCTTCTGGATCAACTGGATGATCGCCATGGGCTCCACCGGCGGCTGGGGCTTGAAGGTGATGTGGATGACGCCAGGTGCCGCGTCCACCTTGACCACGCCGTAGGGCTGGCTCAGGGTGCGCAGGCGGTGCACGTCGATGAGTGTCTGCGCCTGGGCGGGGAGCTTGCCGAAACGGTCCACGATCTCTTCGAGCAGGCCGTCGATCTGTTCGCTGGTGCGCGCCGTGGCCAGCTTCTTGTAGAACGACAGGCGCAGGTGCACGTCGCCGCAGTAGTCGTCGGGCAGCAGGGCGGGGGCATGCAGGTTGATGTCGGTGGTGACGGACAGGGGGGCCAGCAGGTCGGGCTCCTTGCCCGCCTTGAGGCAGCGCACGGCCTCGGCCAGCATCTCGTTGTAGAGCTGGAAGCCCACCTCCAGCATGTTGCCGCTCTGGTTTTCGCCCAGCACCTCGCCCGCGCCCCGGATCTCCAGGTCGTGCATGGCGAGGTAGAAGCCGCTGCCCAGTTCCTCCATCTGCTGGATGGCTTCGAGCCGCTGCTGCGCCTGCTTGGTCAGGCCCTCGGTGTCGGGCACCATGAGGTAGGCGTAGGCCTGGTGGTGGCTGCGGCCCACGCGGCCGCGCAGCTGGTGCAGCTGCGCCAGGCCGAACTTGTCGGCGCGGCTCATGATGATGGTGTTGGCCGTCGGCACGTCGATGCCGGTCTCGATGATGGTCGAGCACAGCAGGATGTTGTAGCGCTGCGCGACGAAGTCGCGCATCACGCGCTCGAGCTCGCGCTCGGGCATCTGGCCGTGGGCCACGGCGATGCGCGCCTCGGGCAGGATCTCTTCGAGCTTCTGGCGGCGGTTCTCGATGGTCTCGACCTCGTTGTGCAGGAAGTAGACCTGCCCGCCGCGCTTGAGTTCGCGCAGCACGGCTTCGCGGATCACGCCCTGGCCCTCGTTGCGCACAAAGGTCTTGATCGCCAGGCGGCGCTGCGGCGCGGTGGCGATGACGCTGAGGTCGCGCAGGCCTTCGAGTGCCATGCCCAGCGTGCGCGGGATGGGCGTGGCAGTGAGCGTGAGCACGTCCACCTCGGCGCGCAGCTGTTTCATCTGCTCCTTGTGGCGCACGCCGAAGCGGTGCTCCTCGTCGATGATGAGCAGGCCCAGGTTGGCGAACTTGGTGGATTCGCTCAAGAGCTTGTGCGTGCCGACCACGATGTCCACCGTGCCGTCGGCAATGCCCTTGATGGCGGCGGTAATCTCCTTGCCCGAGCGGAAGCGCGAGACCTCGGCGATCTTCACCGGCCATTTGCTGAAGCGGTCCACCAGCGTCTGGTAGTGCTGCTCGGCCAGCAGCGTGGTGGGCGCGAGGAAGGCCACCTGCTTGCCGCCCGTCACGGCCACGAAGGCCGCGCGCAGGGCCACCTCGGTCTTGCCGAAGCCCACGTCGCCGCAGACCAGGCGGTCCATGGGGCGGGGCGAGATCATGTCCTGGATGACGGCGTGGATGGCGGCGTTCTGGTCGGCCGTCTCCTCGAAGCCGAAGTCCGCCACGAACTGCTCGTAGTCCTGCGGTGAATAGCGGAAGGCGTGGCCCTCGCGCGCGGCACGGCGGGCGTAGATGTTGAGCAGCTCGGCGGCCGAGTCGCGCACCTGCTCGGCCGCCTTGCGCTTGGCCTTTTCCCACTGGCCGCTGCCCAGCTTGTGCAGCGGCGCCTCGTCGGCACTCACGCCGGTGTAGCGGCTGATGAGTTGCAGCTGGCTCACGGGCACGTAGAGCACCGCTTCGGCCGCGTATTCCAGGTGCAGGAATTCCTGCAGCGCGGGTGTGCCGTCGGGGTTTTGGTTGCCCACGTCCATGTTGACCAGGCCCCGGTAGCGGCCAATGCCGTGCTGGCTGTGCACCACGGGGTCGCCCACGTTGAGCTCCGAGAGGTCCTTGATGAGCGCCTCGACGTCGCTCACCTGTTCCTGCTTTTTGCGCCGGCGCGTGGTGGGGCCGGCGGCAAACAGCTCGGTTTCCGTGACGAAGTCGAGCCCTTCCTCCATCCAGCGGAAACCCGTGGTGAGCGCGGCCGTGGCGATGCCCACCTTCTCGCTGCCCCCTTGCTGGAACTCGGCCAGCGAATCGAAGGCCGGTGGGTTGAGCTGCGAGGCACGCAGGAAGTCGAGCAGGCTCTCGCGCCGGCCGTCGCTTTCGGCCAGCAGCAGCACACGGTGCTGGGTGTTGCGAATGTGCGCATGCAGGCGGGCCAGCGGATCTTCGGCGCCGCGCACCACCGACAGGTCGGTGTGAGGCTGGAAATGCGCGTTGTCGGCCACATCCTCCACGCCGGGCCGCAGTGCCAGTTGCGCATGTTCCTTGCATCGCGTGTAGAACTGGTCGGCGCTCAGGAACAGCGCATCGGGCGGCAGCACCGGACGTTCGGGGTCGCCCTGCAGCAGGCGGAAGCGCTCGCGCGTGTCCTGCCAGAAGCGCTGGAAGGCGGGCTCCAGGTCGCCGTGCAGCACCACCGTGGCGGCGTCGCCCAGGTAGTCGAACACGGTGGCGGTCTCGTCGAAGAACAGCGGCAGGTAGTACTCGATGCCGGCGGTGGCCACGCCCGCACCCATGTCCTTGTAGATGCGGCTCTTGGTGGGGTCGCCCTCCAGCAGTTCGCGCCAGCGGGCCCGGAAACGCGCGCGCGCCGCCTCGTCCATGGGGAATTCACGCCCGGGCAGCAGGCGCACCTCGGGCACGGGGTAGAGGCTGCGTTGGCTGTCGGGGTCGAAGGTGCGGATGGAGTCGATCTCGTCGTCGAACAGGTCCACGCGGTAGGGCTGCGGCGAGCCCATGGGAAACAGGTCGATCAGGCCGCCGCGCACCGCGTATTCGCCCGGGCTCACCACCTGCGTCACATGGCTGTAGCCCGCGAGCGTGAGCTGGGCTTTCAGCTTGGCTTCATCGAGTTTCTGTTTGACCTTGAAGTGGAAGGTGTAGCCCGCCAGGAAGGACGGCGGCGCGAGCCGGTACAGTGCCGTGGTGGCAGGCACCAGCACCACGTCGGCGCCGGTGTCGCGGTCCTTCTGGCTGATGCGCCAGAGGGTGGCCAGGCGCTCGCTGATGAGGTCCTGGTGCGGCGAGAACTGGTCGTAGGGCAGGGTTTCCCAGTCTGGGAACAGCGCGCAGCGCAGCCCGGGCGCGAAGAACGCCATCTCGTCGATGAGGCGCTGGGCGTCGGTCGCGTCGGCCGTGACGATGGCCGTGGTGCGTTGCGCGGCTTTCTCCCGTTCGCCCAGGCGCGCGAGCAGCAGGGCGTCGGCGCTGCCTGCGGGGCGGGGCAGGGTGAAACGTTTGCCGGGGGAGAGTTTTGGAAGGTCCATGCGCAGGAATGAGGGGGGCGCGCCGTTCATGCGGCCATGCGAAAAATGCGCCAGCCGGACGCAGCGGAGAGGCGCGATTTTAGAATGTCCCCATGACCGAACCCCTGATCCCTCCACTGGCCACGTCCATCAGCGTGTCTCCGTCGGCGCCGGGCGACTTCTGGGCGCTGCTGCCCTGTGCGGGCACGGGTTCGCGCGCCATGGCGGCGGACGCCCACGCCCCGGCCCCCGGCCTGCCCAAGCAGTACCAACTGGTGGCGGGCCAGCCCATGGTGTTGCACACGCTGGCCGCCTTTGCCGGTGTGGCTCGCCTGCGCGGCACGCTGGTGGCCGTGGCACCGGGCGATCATTTTCTCGATGCCTATGCCAACCCCGCCTTTTTCACGGTGGATTGCGGCGGACCGACGCGCGCCGACACCGTGCTGGGCGGCCTGCGCGCCCTGCAGGAGCGCGGCGCGCGCGAGCTCGACTGGGTGCTGGTGCACGACGCCGCGCGCTGCCTTGTCACGGCCGAGCAGATTGACGCACTCATCGACGCCTGCGCGCACGACGGTGTGGGCGGGTTGCTGGCGCACAAGCTGGCCGACACCCTCAAGACGGCCACGGCCGGGCCGGGTGGCATCCGCGTGGCCTCCACGGTGGACCGCGCCGACAAGTGGCTCGCCCAGACGCCGCAGATGTTCCGCATCGGCCCGCTGCGCAAGGCGCTGGAGCACGTGGGCAGCATCGTGACGGACGAGGCCAGCGCCATGGAGGCCATGGGCCTGCACCCGCGCCTGGTGCCGGGCAGCGCCCTGAACTTCAAGGTGACCTACCCGGAAGACTTCGCGCTGGCCCAGGCCGTGCTGGCGCAGCGCGGGCATGGCGCCACGCTGGAGCGCTTTGGCGGAACGCGCGGGCAGGCGGGCACCGCCACGGGCAAGATTTTCTGACGCAGCAGGGACCACGAACATGAAATTCAGGATTGGCGAAGGCTGGGACGTGCATGCGCTGGTGCCCGGGCGCCGGCTCGTCATCGGCGGGGTGGACATTCCGCACACGGCGGGCCTGCTGGGGCATTCCGACGCCGACGTGCTGTTGCACGCCATCACCGACGCGCTGCTGGGCGCGGCCGCGCTGGGCGACATCGGCTCGCATTTTCCCGACACCGATGCGCAGTTCCGGGGTGCCGACTCGGTGGTGCTGCTGCAGGAGGCAGCGCGCCGCGTGCGCGCGCACGGCCACGAGATCGGCAACATCGACAGCACCGTGGTGGCCCAGGCGCCGCGCCTGGCGGCGCACATCCCGGCCATGCGCGAGCGCATCGCCACCGCCCTGGGGCTGGCGCTGGACCAGGTGAACGTGAAGGCCAAGACGGCCGAGCGCCTGGGCCCCGTGGGCCAGTGCCTGGCCATCGAGGCGCGGGCCGTGGCGCTGCTGCTGAAGGTCTGATTCCGGCCGAATCGCTCGCTGTTTATCGCCACAGCGTTTGCAACGGGCGCGGCCCAGTCCAGCGGCCACCGCGCAAGGGCCGCACCGCCGCGCCGGTGGCGCCCCCCTTCCCGGCGATAGCCGAGAGCAGGGGGAAGGCGCGCAGCGCCACAGGGGGATGTCAGCCCTTCTTTTGCGGCAGGTTGCGCTTGACCTGCGGGCGCTGCAGGCGCTGGTGGGGGCCGGTGCCTGCGGGCTGGTCGCTGGCGCGCTGCAGTTGCACATGGGCCACCAGGCCGCCCGAGGTGGAGTTGGCCAGCGCAAAGATGCCGCCCATGCGCTGGATGGTCTTGTCCACGATGGACAGGCCCAGACCGGCACCGGCGGCGGCCGTGCGCGCCGCGTCGCCCCGGAAAAAAGGCTTGGTCAGGTTGGCCAGCTGTTCGGGCGGTACGCCCGGGCCGTGGTCGCGCAGCTTGATCAGCACCCAGTCCTCGCGGCCCTTGGCGGCGATGTCCACGCGCGTTACACCGGTCTCGGGTGACTTGCCATAGCGGCGCGCGTTCTCCAGCAGGTTGGACAGGATGCGCGCCAGCTCGACCTCGTCGGCCAGCACGTTGAGGTCTTCGGGAATGGAGGCGTGAATCTGCAGTTCGCGGTGGTCCTGCACCGCGTACACGCACGATGACACCACGGCGTGCAGGTTGACTGGTGTGAGCGTGACATGGTCGGGCCGCGCGTAGTCGAGGAACTTGTCGATGGTGGCGTCAAGCTGCACGATGTCGGCCACCATGTGGGCGCGTGCCACTTCGTCGTCCACGCTCATCTCGGTTTCCAGCCGCAGGCGGGCCAGCGGCGTGCGCAGATCGTGCGAGATGCCGGCCAGCATGACGGCGCGGTCCTGCTCCAGCTTGGCGAGTTTTTGCGCCATGCGGTTGAAGCCGATGTTGACCTCGCGGATTTCGCTGGTCACGGCCTCTTCGTCGAGGTGGCTGGCCGCGAAGTCGCCATCACGCACGCGGTTGGCGGCATACGAGAGCTGCTTAAGGGGCTGGTTGATCAGCCGGGCAATGGCGGCGGCCCCCGCCAGCGACAGCGCGCCTGCGGTGATCAGCCAGATCAGCCAGGTCTTGCCGCCGGCCGGGCTGAAGCGAGAGCGGTCCATCAGCAGCCAGTTGGGGTCGCCGTTGATGGAGAAGCCTACCCACAGGCCTTTTTCGCCGTTGACGCTCTGGGCCACGATGGTGTCCGACCCCAGGCGGTGCGTGAGCTGCTCGGACAGCCGCTGCCCCAGCGCCGAGTTGTCGAGCGGCTCGAACCGGTCGCCGGGCTCGCGCGGCAGAATGCGCACGCCCTCCTGGTCGGCCATGGTCTTGATCAGCGAGACGCGCGCGATGCCGTCGGCATGCACCAGCGCTGCCCGGCTGAGGTTGACGAGCGAGGCAATCTGCTGCGCCGTGTGCAGCGTGCGGGGCTCGAATTCGAGCGCGCGCAGCGTCTGCAGCCAGGCCAGAATGCTGCCCACCAGCAGCACGCCCAGCAGAAAGAAAGTGCGCCAGAAGAGGTTCAGGCCCACGCGCGTGCGCGCCTCGGCCCGGCGTTCCGGCGATTCAAGCGGTGCGGGGCTGGTGGCTTCGCTGTCGAGGGGGCGGGGGGACTTCATGGAGTGGCAGCGGGCGGCAAGAAGGTCAGCTGGTTCCGTCCGGCACGAACACGTAGCCCACACCCCACACCGTCTGGATGTAGCGCGGCGCGGCGGCGTCTTCTTCGATGAGCTTGCGCAGGCGGGAGATCTGCACGTCCAGGCTGCGGTCGAAGGGCTCGAACTCGCGGCCCCGGGCCAGCAGCGCCAGCTTTTCGCGCGACAGGGGCTGGCGCGGGTGGCGCACCAGGGCCTTGAGCATGGCGAACTCGCCGGTGGTGAGGGGCAGCTCCTCGCCATTTTTTTGCAGTGCGCGCGTGCCCATATCGAAGGTGAAGGGGCCGAAGCTCACCACCTCGTTGTCGCCCGAGGGGGCGCCGGGGGCCTCCTGGGCGGGGCGGCGGCGCAGCACGGCGTGGATGCGGGCGAGCAGCTCGCGCGGGTTGAAGGGCTTGCCCAGGTAGTCGTCGGCGCCCACTTCCAGGCCGACGATGCGGTCCACGTCCTCGCCCTTGGCCGTCAGCATGACGATGGGCGTGCGGTCGTTGGCGGCGCGCAGGCGGCGGCAGATCGACAGGCCGTCCTCGCCCGGCATCATCAGGTCGAGCACGATGAGGTCCACGGTGTCGCGCAGCAGGATGCGGTTGAGCGCCTTGCCGTCTTCCGCCAGGATGACCTCCAGGCCTTCCTGCGTCAGATAGCGGCGCAGCAGGTCGCGGATGCGGGCGTCGTCGTCCACCACCAGGATCTTGTCGGTTCGGGTCGTTGTCGTGGCCATGGTTTACCTCGGTCCAATTTGTAACAGCGGCCATTGTTACAAGTTTGGGCGCAAAAATCCGGGGGCAGAACGGCGATCTGACCAAAGGTTACAAGTTTTGCGGGGCATGCACAGACATCTTGGATGTCGCGCTGTTGGCTGACATGGGTCAGCCGTACAACCCGGTATCGTGTTTTTCACTCCTCTCATATCCCATGTCGAATACGATGAATTTTGCTTTAAAAATGATAGCGACTGGCGCTTTGCTGGTAGGCACAACAGCCGTTTTTTCTCAGAATGCGGTGGTTGCCGCCCCGCACAACGTGGTTCAGCTGTCCGCCTCGGGCACGGTCGAGGTGCAGCAGGATCTGCTGGTGCTTACGCTGCAGGCCACGCGGGATGGAAAGGACGCGGCGGCCGTGCAGGCCCAGTTGCGCCAGGCCCTCGATGGCGCCCTGCAGGAGGCCCGCAAGGGCGCTGAACCCGGGACGATGGAAGTGCGCACGGGCCAGTTCAGTCTTTCGCCCCGCTATGGCACCGGTGGCCAGATCACAGGCTGGCAGGGCCGGGCCGAAGTGGTGCTGGAGGGGCGGGATTTTGGCCGCATCACGGCCACTGCGGCGCGCGTCTCGACCATGGTCATCGGTCAGGTGGGCTTTGGGCTGAGCCGCACCGAGCGCACCCGCGCCGAGCGCGAGGCACAGAGCGAGGCCATCCGGAACTTCAAGGCGCAGGCGGCCGAGTTGTCGCACGCTTTCGGGTTCGGTGGCTACACCTTGCGCGAGGTGACCGTGAGCAGCCACAGCAGTGCTCCGGGGCCCCGCCCCCGCATGATGGCGATGGAAGCCAAGATGGTGTCCGCAGATGCACCGATCGACGTCGAGGCAGGCAAAAGCACGGTGGAGGTCACCGTGTCGGGCGCCGTGCAGATGCGTTGATTTTTCAATCAAAACAGCTTGAAGCGCTTGATAGGCAAGCGCTTCAAGCTATCAATAGCAGAGCGAATTCTGTTATTGCGCCGCCCAGCCCCCATCCATGTTCCAGGCGACGCCGCGCACGTTGCTGGCGGCACTGGAGCAGAAGAACAAGGCCAGTTCGCCCAGTTCTTCCGGTGTGGTGAACTGCATCGACGGCTCCTTTTCGCCCAGCAGCTGGCGCGTGGCCGCTTCGATCGAGATTCCCTGGGCCGCGGCCTTGGCGTCCACCTGTTTTTGCACCAGGGGCGTGAGCACCCAGCCCGGACAGATGGCGTTGCACGTCACGCCGGTGGTGGCCGTCTCCAGGGCCGTCACCTTGGTCAGGCCGACGATGCCATGCTTGGCCGCCACATAGGCGGCCTTTTGCGCAGAGGCCACCAGCCCGTGCACCGAGGCCACGTTGATGATGCGGCCCCAGTTGGCCGCTTTCATGGCGGGCAGGGCCAGGCGCGATGTGTGGAAGGCGCTGGTGAGGTTGATGGCAAGGATGGCGTCCCAGCGATCGACCGGGAAGTCCTCGACGTTGGCCACATGCTGGATGCCGGCATTGTTGACCAGGATGTCCACGCGGCCGAACTCCCTGGCGGCAAACGCCATCATGTCCTCGATGTCCGCGGCGCGGCTCATGTCGGCAGCGTGGTACGCCACGCGCCCGCCCGCCTGCTGCCCGGCCGCCTGCACCTCCGCACGCGGGCCTTCCGAGTCGCCGAATCCGTTGAGCACGACATGCGCCCCCTGGCGTGCCAGGCACTTGGCGATTCCCAAGCCAATGCCGCTGGTGGAGCCGGTGACGAGGGCAGTCTTGCCTTTGAGCATGGATCTATCTCCGAATGAATTACGATGCAAAGAAAAGAATTATCGAGCAGCGCTTTTGGGATTCCCATCCATGATTGAACCTAGGCTGAACTACGTATCCTGCCCTGGCCCGGCAGCCCAACCCCTATCGGGGGCCCCGGCATCCGGGCATCGCATGGCATGGTGGGAATGGAATGCGACGGGAAATCTCCAGCATCCCCATGTGGTGGTGTGCGTGCATGGCCTTTCGCGCCAGGGGCGCGATTTCGACACGCTGGCCCGCGCCCTGTGCCATCAGGTGCGCGTGGTCTGCCCCGATGTGGTGGGCCGGGGCCAGAGCGACCGGCTGGCCGATCCCATGGCCTACCAACTGGGCCAGTACGCTTCCGACATGCTGGCCCTGCTGGCACACCTGCACCAGCAGGGGCCACTGCAGACCCTTGACTGGGTTGGCACCAGCATGGGCGGACTGATCGGCATGGCTGTGTGTGGCCAGCCGGGGTTGCCACTGCCCGTTCCGGTGCGCCGCCTGGTGCTCAATGACGTGGGGCCGGTCATTGAATGGCAGGCGCTGCAGCGCATCGGCCAGTACCTGGGGCAGCCGGTGCGTTTTGATTCGCTGCAGCAGGCAGCCGATGTGCTCTGGAGCCTGTCCACCACCTTCGGGCCGCACACGCCCGAGCAATGGCTGGCGCTGTCACGCCCCATGCTGCGCGAACTGCCTGAAGGGGGCTTTACGCTGCACTATGACCCGGCTATCGCGTTGCCTTTCCGTGCCCTGACGCAGGAGGCCGCCGCCGCTGGCGAGGCCGCCCTGTGGCAGCTGTACGACCAGATCCAGGCGCGCACGCTGCTGCTGCGTGGCGCCCAATCCGACCTGCTTTCGCCGCAGACGGCGCAGGCCATGGGCCAGCGCGGCCCGAAGGCCCGGCTGGTGGAGTTCGAAGGTGTGGGCCATGCCCCCACCCTGGTGGCTGCGGACCAGGTGGCTGCCGTGCAATCGTTTCTTCTGGATGCGGACACCAAGGAACTTGCATGAAAAGCCAACCGGTGCGTCCGGGCGCTGCCGCCACGGGTTCGCACAGTGCAGAAGCCGTACCGCAGCTTATCGCGGCAACATCCCATACCCTGCCCGAACAGGTGGATGCCCTGGTGCGCGCGCGCAATTTTGCCGAGCCCCTGATTGCGGGCGAGCAGCTCGACTCGGGCGAAAACACCCTGGCCCATGCCGATGCGGTAGCCGCCATCCTGAAGGTGATCGGTGGCTCGGAGGCCATGCAGGCGGCCAGCTATCTGGTGCACGCCTGCGGACACCTGAACAAGCCGCAAGAGGTGATTGCCAAGGCCTTCGGCGAGAACTTCGCCACGCTGGCGGTGGAGACCACGCAGCTGATGCGGGTGCAGCACCAGGCGCGCGTGGCGCAGGCCTCTGGCCAGATGGTGGACGACCCGGCGGTGCAGACCGAGAACGTGCGCAAGATGCTGCTGGCCTTTTCGCGCGATTTGCGCGTGGTCATGCTGCGCCTGGCCTCGCGCCTGCAGACGCTGCGCTACTACGCGGCCAGCAAGCGCCCTGTGTCGCCGGGCATCGCGCGCGAGGCGCTGCAGGTGTTCGCGCCGCTGGCCAACCGGCTGGGCATCTGGCAGATCAAGTGGGAGATGGAGGATCTGGCCTTCCGCTTCCTGGAGCCCGACACCTACAAGGAAGTGGCGCGCCTGCTGGACGAGAAGCGCGGCGAGCGCGAGGTCAACATGGCGCAGTTGCGCGAGCGCGTGGAGACGCAGCTGCGCGCGCACAGCATCAGCGCCACGGTGACGGGACGGCCCAAGCACATCTACAGCATCGTCAAGAAGATGCGCGGCAAGTCGCTCAACTTCGATCAGGTGTTCGACATCCGCGCGCTGCGCGTGCTGGTGCCCAGCGTCAAGGACTGCTACTCCGCGCTGAGCTGGGTGCATTCGCAGTTCACGCCCCTGGTGGAAGAGTTTGACGACTACATCGCCAAGCCCAAGCCCAATGGTTATCAATCGCTGCACACCATCGTGCGCGACGAGTCGGGCCGGCCCGTCGAGATCCAGATTCGCACGCAGGCCATGCATGAGCATGCCGAGCACGGCGTGGCCGCGCACTGGGCCTACAAGGAGGCGGGCAGCAAGGGGTATGCGGGTGTATCGGCCAGCGGTGACTACGACGCCAAGATCGCCGTGCTGCGCCAGCTGCTGGCCTGGGAGCGTGACCTGGTGGGTGCGCCGCAGCAAGCGGGGTTGTTCGAAGACCGCATCTACGTGCTCACGCCCAACGCCGCCATCGTTGAGCTGCCCCAGGGCGCCACCCCGGTGGACTTTGCCTATGCCGTGCACACCAACGTGGGCCACCGCTGCCGGGGCGCGCGTGTCGACGGCGTGATGGTGCCGCTCAACACCCAGCTGCAGAATGGCCAGACGGTGGAGATCACTACCGTCAAGGAAGGCGGTCCGTCGCGTGACTGGCTCAACGCCGAACTGGGCTACCTCAACAGCCACCGCGCCCGTGCCAAGGCGAGGGCCTGGTTCAACGCCCTGGCGCAGCACGAAACCGTGGCACGTGGGCGCGAGGCCGTCGAGAAACTGCTGCAGCGCGAGGGCAAGACCGCCATGCGGCTCGAAGACCTGGCCAGCCAGCTCGGTTTCAAGTCGGCCGACGCGCTGTTCGAGGTGGTGGGCAAGGACGAGTTCTCGCTGCGCAACATCGAAACCCTGCTGCGCCCGCCCGAGCCGGTGCTGCAGCCCGACGACTATCTGCTGCTGAAAAAGCCCAGGGCGCCCGACAAGTCGCCCAAGGGCGGCGTGCTGGTGGTGGGCGTCGATTCGCTCATGACGCAGCTGGCCAAGTGCTGCAAGCCGGCTCCACCCGATGACATTCGTGGTTTCGTCACGCGCGGCAAGGGCGTCAGCATCCACCGTTCGGACTGCAGCAACTTCCGCGAAATGTCGGCGCGCAACGGCGAGCGGGTGATCGACGTGGAGTGGGGCACCTCCAAGGCAGCGGCCACGGCGTCGGTGTATCCGGTGGACGTGGCTATCGAAGCCGCCGACCGCCAGGGGTTGTTGCGCGATATTTCCGAGGTGTTCGCCAAGGAGAAGATGAACGTCATCGGCGTGCAGACACAATCGGTCAAGGGCACGGCCTGGATGACCTTCACCGTGGAGGTTGCTGATTCGGGTCGCTTGAACAAGGTGCTTGGCACGGTGGCCTCGGTGACGGGCGTGCGTTCAGCGCGCCGTCGCTGAAGGCGGAATGCGCGGATTTTTTCTCGCGGAGCCAAAGGCCGCTTTTTTTACTGCTACAATCTCATCTCTCGAATACACAGGCGCGTAGCTCAGCTGGTTAGAGCACCACCTTGACATGGTGGGGGTCGTTGGTTCGAGTCCAATCGCGCCTACCAATATTGCAAGCAATTACCAGGGTTTGCAGCAAAAATGCCCACCAACAGGTGGGCATTTTTGTTTCCGGAAACAGCAGAGCGCTGTTTGAGCGTACATGGCACCGGCTGGTGGTGCCGCCAGCCTAGTGTCCTGAATCGGAAGTTCGCTTCATAAAGATGCCGAGCATCGCCGTCAGGCAAGGCGCAAACCGCAGCGAAAGCCGTAGCTATCGCGAGGATTTGCAACGCAGCCTGACGGCGATGCTCGGCAACTTTGTTTTTCTCAACGAACTTCCAACTCAGGACACTAGCGTTCGGGGTTGGCGGTCCTGGCCGCGCAGATCAGTGGTCAGGTGTTGCGAATGGCGCGGGTCGGCGCCGTGCGTCGATGGTGTGCGATCAATTGCGCCAGCAGTGCCGACGCCACGCGTGCCAGCGGTCCGTCGGCGCGGCTGGTCAGTGCAATCGGCACGCGCGCGCCCAGCACCACGCCGGAGCCGGTGGCGCCTGCCAGGTACTCCAGTTGTTTTGCCAGCATGTTGCCGCTCTCCAGATCGGGCACGGCCAGGATGTCGGCCTGCCCGGCCACGTGCGACTGGATCTGTTTGATACGGGCGGCCTCGGCCGAGATGGCGTTGTCGAAGGCCAGCGGGCCGTCGAGCGTTCCGCCCGTGATCTGCTGCCGGTCGGCCATCTTGCACAGTGCGGCCGCGTCCAGGGTGGAGGGAATGTTCGGGCTCACCGTCTCGACCGCCGAGAGAATGGCCACTCTGGGCCGTTCGACACCCAGGATGCGCGCGAAGTCGATGGCGTTCTGCACGATGTCGGCCTTTTCCGCCAGGGTGGGGCGGATGTTCAGCGCGGCGTCGGTGATGAGCAGCGGTCTGGGGTAGAGCGGTACATCGAAGCGGAACACATGGGACATGCGCCGCCCGGTGCGCAGGGCCGGGCTGGAGAGCACCGCATGCATCAGCTCGTCGGTGTGCAGGCTGCCCTTCATCAGCATGCCGGCATTTCCCTGCGTGGCCAGTTCCACCGCCTTCTGGGCGGCTGCGTGGCTGTGGGGTGTGTCGATAATTTCCATACCCGTGAGGTCGATGGCCGCTTCCTCTGCGACGCTGCGCAGCCGCGCTTCGGGTCCGATGAGCACCGGAACGATCAGGCCGTGCGCGGCCGCATCCACGGCGCCCCGCAAGGACTCGGCGTCACAGGGGTGGACGACCGCACAGCGTTCGGCGGGGATGCCGCTTCCGAGCGCCAGCAGCGCCCGGAAGCGGGCATCGGGATCGAATAGCTGGATCTGCGGTGCCTGGGGCCTGGGCAGGCGCAGCTTCTGCGTGGGTGCAATCACCTGCGCCAGGCCGTGCAGCACGCTTTCGCCTCGCTGGTTGGTGGCCTGGCATGCCAGAGCCACCTGCTTGCGCGCTTCGTCCTTGCGGACGACCGTGGCGGTGACGGTCAGGGTGTCGCCGATGCGTACCGGCTGGATGAAGTGCAGATCCTGCGACACGTAGACCGTGCCAGGCCCGGGGAAGCGGGTTCCCAGCAGCGCGGAAATCAGGGCGCCTCCCCACATGCCGTGGGCGATCACCCCCTGGCTGAGCATGTCGTTGGCGTACTCTGCATTCAGATGGGTCGGGTTGGTGTCTCCCGAGACGGCGGCAAAGGCCTGGATGTCGGATGGGCTCAGCGTGCGCAGCAGGCGGGCACTCTGGCCGATCGCGAGTTCATCGAAGGTCATGTTTTCCAGCCATCCGCTGGCGGGGGTCTTGTGCATGGTTTCCAATGCCAGGAAGCCGTGGAGGCACCACGGTACCACGGGTCCCCCGGCCATGGTGGTGTTTCGGGGGGGCTTGCGCATGGGCCCGTGCAGCGGGGGGGCTACCCGTCAGGGTTATCCTGCGCAGGAGAAATGGGGGCTCCCCCCTAGAATCTGTTGCAGCGCAATACATGGGCGAGACGGCCCGAGGAGTCTGCAGTGCAAGAAAAAAATGCCGCGCCAGCCGCCAAACCGGCCCCGCGGATCATCAAGAAGTATCCCAACCGGCGCCTCTACGACACCACCACTTCGACCTACATCACGCTGGCCGAGGTCAAGCAGCTGATCATGGCGAGCGAAAGCCTGGTGGTGCGTGACGCCAAGACCGGCGAGGACATCACGCGGAGCATCCTGCTGCAGATCATCCTGGAGGAAGAAGCCGGTGGCGCGCCCATGTTCACCGAAGCCGTGCTGGCCAACATCATTCGCTTCTACGGCCATGCAATGCAGGGCTTCATGGGCAATTACCTGGAGAAGAACGTGCAGATGTTCACCGACATGCAGGCCCGCCTGGCCGAGCAGTCCAAGGGCATGACGCCGGAAGCCTGGGCCAAGTTCTTGGGCGCGCAGTCGCCGATGGTGCAGGGCCTGATGGGCAACTACACCGACCAGTCGCGCACCATGTTCACGCAGATGCAGGAGCAGCTGCAGAAGCAGACCGAGCAGATGCTCGGGGTGATGGGGCTCAAGCGCTGAAACCCCGGGTTGTCCCAATGCTGGGACAATACGGGGATGACTGAAGCATCCTCCGCCGCCAAGATTCCCAAGGTCGGTTTCGTCAGCCTCGGCTGCCCGAAAAATCTGACCGACTCCGAACTCATCCTCACGCAACTCAGCGCCGAGGGTTACCAGACCGCCAAGACGTTTGAAGGCGCGGATCTGGTCATCGTCAACACCTGCGGCTTCATCGACGACGCCGTCAAGGAAAGCCTGGACACCATTGGCGAGGCCCTGGCCGAAAATGGCAAGGTCATCGTCACCGGCTGTCTGGGCGCGCGCACTGGCGAGGGCGGTGGCAACATGGTCCAGCAGATGCACCCCAGCGTGCTGGCTGTCACCGGCCCGCAGGCCACGCAGGACGTGATGGATGCCGTGCACCGCAACCTGCCCAAGCCGCACGATCCCTTCATCGACCTGGTGCCCGGTGCCATGGGTGTGGCAGGCATCAAGCTCACGCCGCGCCACTACGCCTATCTGAAAATCAGCGAGGGCTGCAACCACCGCTGCACCTTCTGCATCATCCCGTCGATGCGCGGTGATCTGGTGTCCCGCCCCATCGGCGACGTGCTGAAAGAGGCCAAGGCCCTGTTCGAGGGCGGCGTGAAGGAGTTGCTGGTCATCAGCCAGGACACCTCGGCCTATGGCGTGGACGTGAAGTACCGCACGGGCTTCTGGGACGGCAAGCCCGTCAAGACGCGTTTGCTGGAGCTGGTGCAGTCTCTGGGAGAAATGGCCGCGCCCTATGGTGCATGGGTGCGTCTGCACTATGTGTACCCCTACCCGAGCGTGGACGAGATCATTCCGCTCATGGCGCAGGGCCTGGTGCTGCCCTACCTGGACGTGCCCTTCCAGCACAGCCACCCCGATGTGCTCAAGCGCATGAAGCGCCCGGCCAGCGGCGAGAAGAATCTGGAGCGCATCCAGCGCTGGCGCGAGGCCTGCCCCGACATTGTGATCCGCAGCACCTTCATCGCGGGCTTCCCAGGCGAGACCGAGGAGGAGTTCCAGCACCTGCTCGACTTCATGCGCGAGGCGCAGATCGACCGCGCCGGCTGCTTCGCCTACAGCGACGTGAATGGCGCCGAGGCCAACAAGCTGCCTGGCATGCTGCCGCAGGAGGAGCGCGAGGCGCGGCGCGCGCGCTTCATGGCTGTGGCCGAGGAAGTGTCGGTGGCCAAGCTGCAGCGCCGCGTGGGTGCCACCATGCAGGTGCTGGTGGACCACGCCCCCGCCATGGGCCGCAAGGGTGGCGTGGGCCGCAGCTACGCCGATGCGCCCGAGATCGACGGCAACGTGCACCTGCTGCCGCCCGAAAAGATCAGCAAACAGCTCAAGGTGGGCGAGTTCACCAAGGCCCGCATTGTCGGCGTGCGCGGGCACGATCTGGTGGCGCAGCCCATCTAAAAAGTGAGCTGGTAGCGCTTGTCTGTATTAGGTTTCAAGCTGTTTTCATATTGAAATCTATGAATAGCAAGCGCTGAAAGCTCATTTTTTTAATAGCAAAGCCCGTTGGGGGTGTGCAAAAAAGGCTTCCTCATGGAAGCCTTTTTTTTTGCTTCGCGCACCACAATGAAGCGTGCAGGCGATTCTGGCCGGTGCACTCGTCGGCCGCGCCTGAACTGCGCCGCTGTCGCGGCAGGCTTCTTTCGTTTTCGGATATGCTTTTGCTGCTCAGCCAACCGCAGGCGGGCCGCATCCGGCTGCGCATACAAGGGGGAAAATCCATGGGTCTCATTCAGGCAGTTGCTGGTTCGATTGGCGGAATGCTCGCGGACCAGTGGAAGGATTTCTACACGGTGCCCGAGGGCCTGCCAGCGACGGCGGCCTTGTTTGCTGCGGTGCCGCGTGGCACGAATGCCGGACGCGGCTCCAATACCAGGGGGTCCTCGAACATCATCACCAATGGTTCCCGGATCGTGGTGCCCGAGGGCTACGGCCTGCTGCTGTTCCAGGACGGCGCCATCACCGGCTTTGCCGCCGAGCCCGGCGGTTATGAATGGAATTCCAACGATCTCCAGTCCCAGTCGATCTTCACTGGCGGCGGGATCATGGATGCCATGGTCAAGCAGAGCTGGGAGCGTTTCAAGTTTGGCGGCCAGCCGGGCGCGCAGCAGTCCGCGTTCTTCGTTTCGCTCAAGGAACTGCCCGACAACCGTTTCGGCACGCAGTCCGATATTTACTGGGACGACCGTTACCTCAACGCGCAGGTGGGGGCCATCACGCGCGGCAGCTACACGCTCCAAATCGTCGACCCGATCCTGTTCGTGAAGCGCTTTGTACCGGCGGCCTACCTGCAGCCCGGCAAGGTGTTTGATTTCACCGACCTGGATAACGCAGCAGCCAGCCAGCTCTTCAACGAGGTGGTGGGTTCGCTGGCGCCGGCGTTCAGCCTGTACACCAACGACCCTGAAAAGGGCAACCGCATTACCAAGATCCAGCAGGATTCGGTCGGGTTTGCCAAGAGCCTGTCCGAGGCGGTGGAAAGCGCCTACCAGTGGAAGTCTGATCGCGGCCTGGCCATCGTCAAGACCGCCATCATCTCGATCGAGTACGACGCCAACACCAAGGAATTGCTCAAAACTGTGCAGCGTGCGGATGCGCTGCTGGGCGCGCGCGGCAATTCCAACCTGCAGGCCTCGGTGGCCGCGGGCATGCAGTCGGCCGGCGAGAACGCGGGCGCCAGCGGCATCTTTGGCATGGGCATGGCTGCAGGTGTGGCGGGCATCGGCGGGCTGCAGCAGCCCGTGGCGCCGGCGGCAGCGCCAGCGGCACCGGCGGCAGCACCAGTCGATGACCCGATTGCACGGCTCACGAAAGCCAAGCAGATGCTGGATGCCGGGCTCATCACCCAGGCCGATTACGACGCCGTCAAGGCCAAGGCCTTGGGCCTTTAACTACCCATGGCGCAGCCTACGCCTGCACAGCCCACCGGGCCGGGGTCGCCGCAGGATGTGCCGCCCCTGCCGGGTCAGTTCCCGGTAGACCCGAAGGCGCTGCCTGCGGCGATCCGCGACGAATTGCAGGCGCCCGATCCGGTGGCCATCGACACCTCGGCCACGGAGCTTCGCGACGGACTGAACCACTGCCCGAAATGCGGTTCCACCGACATCCGGCACCGCGCTGGTTCCGACAAGCTGATCTGCCTGTTCTGCCGCCATGAATGGCATGGCGCGCGTGTCGAGGAAGCGTTTGGCCTGGGGGAGGGCCTGGACGATCTGCGCGGCACGGTCATCGCATCGGGTGCCAAGGACATCCGGGCCGACGCCGCCAGCGTGCGCACCTTCAAGTGCACGGGCTGCGGCGCCGAGGTGGTGGTCAACACCCAGAATGCGATGACTGCGCGGTGCCATTGGTGCCGCCATGTGCTGGGCGTCAATGAGCAGATCGACAACGGCGCGGTGCCCGATGCCGTGTTGCCCTTTCATATTAAAAAGGACGATGCGGTGGCACGCATCCGCCAGTTTGTGGGCAAGCGCCAGATGTTTGCGCTCAAGGCTTTCAAGGAAGAGTTTTCCCCCGAGAACGTGCTGGGCGTGTACCTGCCCTATATGGTGGTGGATGCCAAAGCCAGCGCGGACGTCGCCGGGTTTGGCGAGGTGGAGACGCGCCGCTACACGCGCGGCCAGGGCAAGGACCAGAAGACCTATTACGACGCCGACGTGTACCAGCTGCAGCGGCATGTGGACTTCACGGTGGACGACCTGACCCTGGAGTCGAGTGCCAGGCGCGGCAATCTGGACACGAAGGCCAATACCAACAACGTGATCAACACCATCCTCCCGTTCGATACCAAAAATGCGGTGAAGTGGAATGCTTCGTACCTGGTCGGCTACACCTCGGAGAAGCGTGACCGCGATGTCGCGCACCTGCACCCGAAGCTGGAAGACCAGTTGCTCTCCATTGCGCGCGCGCAGGTGCGATCGTCGGTGCGTCGATACGGCCGGGGCGTGCGCTGGGAACAGGAGCGCATTGATGTGCACGGCACGCGCTGGGTGGCCATGTACCTGCCGGTCTGGCTGTATTCCTATCACCAGCCCGGTAGCAACGGCGGCATGTTGCACTACATCGCGGTGAACGGTCGCACGGGCGAGACGATGGGCAGCGTGCCCGTGCAGCAGTGGAAGCTCATCCTGGCCGCACTCAGCGTGGGCACGGTCCTTGAAGCCATTGCGCTGTGGCTGGTGGCGCGTTGACCATGGACAACGACAGCATTCTCTTCCTGCTGGCTCTGGGGCCGGCGGGTGCCGTCGGGTTGTACTGGATGCTGTACCGCTACTACCGCAACACCGACAAGTCGCACGGTTTTGAGCACGAGACCGAGATCAAGGCCCAGCCTGTCACGGGCGCTGACGAAGACCGCAAGGTCGGTGAGGTCAATGGCACGCAGGAGACGTCGATTCGCGGCAACAACGTGGGTGAGTACCGCAAGCGCGTACAACGCAAATGACCCGCGCGCACATAAAAAAAGGCTTCCTGACGGAAGCCTTTTTTACGCATTGCAACACCGTTACACGCGCTTGCGGTATTCGCCGGTGCGGGTGTCGATTTCGATCTTGTCGCCCTGGCTGACGAACAGCGGCACTGCCACCTCGAAGCCGGTGGCGATCTTGGCGGGCTTGAGCACCTTGCCGGACGTGTCGCCCTTGACGGCGGGTTCGGTCCAGGTGATTTCGCGCTCGACGCTGGTGGGCAGTTCGACCGAGATGGCCTTGCCGTCATAGAACACCACTTCCACGGCCATGCCGTCTTCAAGGTAGTTCAGCGAGTCGCCCATGTTTTCGGCTTCCACTTCGTACTGGTTGTACTCGGTGTCCATGCACACGTACATGGGGTCGGCGAAGTAGGAGTAGGTGCACTCCTTCTTGTCCAGGATGACGTTGTCGATCTTGTCGTCGGCCTTGAACACCACTTCGGTGCCGAAGTTGCCGATCAGGCTCTTGAGCTTCATGCGCACGGTGGCGGCGCCGCGGCCGCCACGGGCGTATTCGGTCTTCAGGACGACCATGGGGTCCTTGCCGTGCATGATGACGTTGCCGGCGCGGATTTCTTGAGCGATTTTCATAGCAAGTTGCCTGGGTTGGGGCCGCTCAACGCGCGGGCTGGCAAACCTGCTGGTTTGCGCGCCGGTGCATGTTCCGCGGCGAAAGTGCGCAAGGGCTGGGCACCGGTGTGCCGCGCCTCTTTTGCGCAAAGTTTTGGATTTTACCGTTTTTCGTTCACAAACCCCAAAAGCTGCGTTGCGAGGTCGTCCTGCGCGTGCAGGCGCGCGCGCGCGGCCTGCACGCACGATGCCCATTGCGCCAATGTGGCCTTGTCGGGCAGCGCGATCGGGGCATCGTCCAAACCGTTCCAGGTGGCATGGAACTGGCGCAGCGAGGGCGGGGCCTGCAGCCAGTCGAGAAACGCATGGAGCTTGCCATGGTGGGCGTTGTCGTGCTGGGGGTAGATGTGCCAGACCAGGGGGCGCCCCGCCCACAGCGCCCGGACCAGGGAGTCTTCACCGCGCACCAGGTTCAGGTCGCAGGCCCAGAGCATCTCGTCGAAAGCGCTCTGTGGGTGGTGCGGGAGATACGAAATTGATAGCTGTCCACGCTTGTCCAGCGGTACTTTCGCCGCATTTTCTTCTGAAATTTTCTGCAGGGCGGCGCGTGTGGCCGCAGTGGCCCGGCCGGGGGTGACGAGCAGCCGGGTGGGCTGTTGCGTACATTGCTGCAGGAGTGCGGGCAGGGCGGCTGGTTCGTAGCAGAACAACGAGATCCAGCATGCGCCTTCCGCTTCGGGATGTCTGCCGCGGCGCCAGGCCATGGCGTCGAAACGCGCCTGCCGCTCCAGCAGCCCTGCTTCGCGCAGCAGACCGCCGGTGGCGGGGGTAAAGCCGGGGTAGAAAAACCATTTGACATCGCCCGTGGCCGCGCCGCCCTGCACTGGCGAAGGCAGGCGGTGGCAGCGCTCCACATAGCCCTCGGCCGACAGGTATTCGAGGTTGATCCACAGGTATTTTTCGCCTGTGGCGCTTGAAATATGTGCGCTATGAGCTATGAATTCAGGAGCAATCTCGCAGCCGAAGGCTTCCACCAGCACCTGTGTGGGGGCTTCGTGCGCGGCGGGCAGGCTGCCCCAGGCGCGCACCTGCACGCCGGGATGGCCCTGCGGCGCGAGCCAGGCCAGGGCCGAGGCGTCGTCCACCCACAGGCGCACCTGCTGGCCGCGTTCCGCCAGGTCGGCGGACAGGCGCCAGCACACGCCGATGTCGCCAAAGTTGTCGATCACGCGGCAGAAGATGTCCCATTGCAGCGGTGTGGGTGGGGTTTGCGAACGCATGCCCCGGATTGTCTGCGCACAATAGCGCCATGCAAGAAGTGCATTCCGAAGAACTGCTGGCGCAGGTGGCCGCGCTGCCACCCCTGCCGGGCGTGTACCGCTATTTCGACGCCGAGGGCGCGCTGCTCTACGTGGGCAAGGCGCGCAACCTCAAGAAGCGCGTCTCCAGCTACTTCTCCAGGCAGCATGGCGGCACGCGCATCGGCCACATGGTCGGCAAGATTGCGCGGCTGGAAACCACGGTGGTGCGCTCCGAGGCCGAGGCGCTGCTGCTGGAGAACAATCTCATCAAGTCGCAGAACCCCCGGTACAACATCCTGTTCCGCGACGACAAGAGCTACCCCTTCCTCAAGATCACCGGTGTGGCCGCAAAGGACGGCCAGGGCGAGGCGCCGTTGCAGCGCTTTCCGCGCATGGCCTACTACCGCGGCAGCATCGACAAGCGGCACCGCTACTTCGGCCCCTACCCGAGTGCCTGGGCCGTGAAGGAGACCATCCAGCTGCTGCAGAAGGTGTTCCGGCTGCGCACCTGCGAGGACACGGTGTTCGCCAACCGTACGCGGCCGTGCCTGCTCTACCAGATCAAGCGCTGCACCGGGCCCTGCGTGGGCCTGATCTCGCCCGAGGCCTATGCGCAGGACGTGGCGCACGCCGAGGCGCTCCTGCGCGGCGAGACGCAGGTGCTGCTGCAGGAGCTGGAGGCGCGCATGATGGCGCATGCCGAGCGGCTGGAGTACGAGCAGGCCGCCGAGTTGCGCAACCAGATCACGGCGCTGGCGCGCGTGCTGCACCAGCAGGCAGTGGAGACCACCTCGGACAAGGATGTGGACATCCTCGCCGTGCGCGTGCAGGGCGGGCGCGCTTGTGTGAACCTGGCAATGGTGCGCGGTGGCCGCCACCTGGGTGACCGGGCGTACTTTCCGGTGCACGTGGAGGATGCCGCGGGTGTGTACGCTGCCGAGGAAGCCGCCGTCGCGCCGCCGTCGGTCGAGCAGCAGGTGCTGGAGGCCTTCGTCGCGCAGCACTACATCGGCGTGCCCGTGCCAGCGATGCTCGTTGCCAGCGAGCCGGTGGCGCCCGCGCTGGTGCAGGCGCTGTCGGAACAGGTGGGCCAGCGCGTGGCCGTGGTGCACCAGCCGCGTGGCCAGCGCCGGGTCTGGCTCGACATGGCGCGCCAGAACGCGGATTTGCAACTGGCCCGCCTGCTGGCCGAGGAAGGCTCGCAGCAGGCGCGCACACGCGCGCTGGCCGAGGCGCTGGACCTGCCGCAAGAGGACCTCGACCGTCTCGTGATCGAGTGCTTCGATATCTCGCATACGGCAGGCGAGGCCACGCAGGCCTCGTGCGTGGTGTTCCACCACCACAAGATGCAGGGCGGCGAGTACCGGCGCTACAAGATCGAAGGCATCACCGGCGGCGACGACTACGCCGCCATGCGCCAGGTGCTGCAGCGCCGCTACAGCAAGGTGGCCGAGGCGCAGCGCGAGGCCGGCGGCGCCGAGCCCGCGGCAGGCCAGGCACGCCTGCCCGACCTGGTGCTGGTCGACGGCGGCAAGGGCCAGGTGGCCATGGCGCGCGAGGTGTTCACAGAGCTGGGCCTGGACCTTGCGCGCATCGTCGGCGTGGAGAAGGGTGAGGGGCGCAAGGTCGGACTGGAGGAGCTGGTGTTCGCCGACGGGCGCGAGAAGGTCTACCTCGGCAAGGATTCGGCCGCGCTCATGCTGGTGGCGCAGATCCGCGACGAGGCGCACCGCTTCGCCATCACTGGCATGCGCGCGGCGCGTGCCAAGGTGCGCGTGGGCGGTAGTCGGCTGGAGGACATCCCCGGCATCGGGCCGAAGAAGCGCGCGCGTCTGCTACAGCGCTTTGGCGGCGTGCGCGGCGTGCAGGACGCCAGTGTGGAAGATCTGGTGGGCGTGGAGGGCATCTCGCGCGAACTGGCCGGGGAGATCTATCGCGCGCTGCGCTGACCAGCATGCCATCCTTTGCGTCCAGGGCGGTTTGGGCGTGACACAATCGCAGCCATGTTCTGGACCATTCCCACCATCATGACCTGGACGCGCATCGTCGCGATACCCTTGATCGTGGGGGTGTTCTATGCGCCCATCGATCCGGCCACGCGCAATCTCGTGGCGGCGTTGATGTTCATCGTCTTTGCGGCCACCGACTGGCTTGATGGTTTCCTGGCGCGCAAGCTCAACCAGACTTCGTCGTTCGGCGCCTTTCTTGACCCGGTGGCCGACAAGTTCCTTGTCTGCGCCTCGCTGCTGGTGCTGGTGCATCTGCAGCGCGCCGACGTGTTTGTGGCGCTCATCATCATTGGCCGCGAAATCGCCATCTCGGCCCTGCGCGAGTGGATGGCGCAGATCGGCGCGAGCAAGAGCGTGGCCGTGCACATGCTGGGCAAGCTCAAGACCACGGTGCAGATGGTGGCCATTCCCTTCCTGCTCTACGACGGGCGCGTGCTCGGAGTGGTCGACACCGGCGTGTGGGGCACCTGGCTGATCTGGATTGCTGCCGTGCTCACCGTATGGTCCATGGTGTTTTATCTGCAAAAAGCGTTGCCTGAAATCCGCGCACGCGTCAAATGATCCGCAAGGGTTCTCGTGTCTGCGGCAAGGCATGAAATGCTGTGTGGGCGTTGCGTTTTGGCGAATGTCAATCAGGGAAGATGCCCGGCTCCGCAAGGGTGCCAAAAACCCCGGAAGCCCCCTGCGGCCGACGCAAATGCGACTAGAATTACCAGTTGCGCCGTAGCAATCCGGCGTGCTGTATTGACACCCGGAGAGTCGATGGCTTTAATCTGACACGGCAGCACTTGCTGTGCAATCCAGTCAAGCACCCGTCACAATTCCTGCCGTTGCGGGGTCTCTGACGTGTGGTGACCAGATACCCAAGAGACAAACCAAAACCCATTTTCCCGAGAGGCTTCTTGTGAACAAAACCGAACTGATTGAGCACATCGCAAACAACGCCGATATCTCCAAGGCTGCGGCTGCGCGGGCACTGGAATCCACGATCGAGGCGGTCAAGAAGACGCTGAAAAAGGGCGGTACGGTGTCGCTCGTCGGTTTTGGCACCTTCGCGGTGGGCAAGCGCGCCGCACGCACCGGCCGCAATCCCCGCACGGGGGCTGCGATTAAAATCAAGGCAGCTAAAGTTCCCAAGTTCCGTCCGGGCAAGGCATTGAAGGATGCCCTGAACTGACATTGGATCCCGGTGGGGTGCTTAGCTCAGTCGGTAGAGCGGCGCCCTTACAAGGCGTAGGTCGGCGGTTCGACCCCGTCAGCACCCACCACTGATGCAAAGGCGAACGTAAGTTCGCCTTTTGTTTTATGTCACAGAAAGATTGACCATGTTTGAATCCATCCGCAAGCACACCAAGATCGCGATGTTCTTGTTGTTCTTGTTGATCATTCCGTCGTTTGTGCTGGTCGGGATCGATGCCAGCTACTTCTCCGGCAGCAGCCCGGTGGTGGCGCGCGTGGACGGCGCCGACATCACGCAGGCGGATTGGGATAACGCCCACCGGATGGAGTCGGACCGTCGGCGGGCAGAGCAGCCCCAGCTTGATGCCAAGCTTCTTGACACGCCTGAAGCGCGCTACGCGACACTGGAGCGCATGGTGCGCGACCGTGTGCTGCAGGTCGCGTCCAAGAAGATGAATATGCTCACCAGCGACGCCAAGCTGGCCCGCAGTCTGCAGGAAATTCCGCAGATTGCTGCGCTCAGAAAGCCCGACGGTACTCTGGATGGCGAGGGTTACCGCGCGCTGGTCGCCACCCAGGGCATGACGCCCGAGGGGTTTGAGGCCACCATGCGCCGCGACCTCGCGGTCAGCCAGGTGCTGGGCGGGGTGCTTGGCACCAGCTTTGCCACCCCGGCGCTGGCCAATGCGGCCCTGGACCCCTTGTTTCAGCGCCGCGAGATCCAGGTCGCGATGTTCAAGGTGGCCGATTTTGCTGGCAAGGTGCAACCTGCGGACGAAGACCTGCAGGCCTACTACAAGGCGCATCCCGAGCAGTTCCAGCAGGCTGAACAGGCCACCGTGGAATACGTGGTGCTGGACATTGCCAGCCTGCGCGACAGCATCGTCCTCAACGAAGATGATCTGCGCACCTACTACAAGGAAAACGTCGATCGCATGGCCGGCAAGGAAGAACGCCGTGCAAGCCATATCCTGATCACCGCCTCCAAGGATGCTCCGGTCTCCGACCGCGAGAAGGCACAGGCCCGCGCCGCCGAGATGTTGGCGCAGCTGCGCAAAACCCCCGGTAACTTTGCGGAGCTGGCCAAGAAGAACTCGCAAGACCCTGGGTCGGCCGTTCAGGGCGGCGATCTGGGTTTCTTTGCCCGAGGCGCCATGGTCAAGCCGTTCGAGGACGCAGCCTTTGCACTGAACAAGGGGGAGATCAGCGAAGTGGTGGAAACCGATTTTGGTTACCACATCCTTCAGCTCACCGACATCAAGGCACCCCGCAAGCCCAGCTTTGAAGAGCTGCGCGCCTCGATGGAGGCGGACCTCAAGCAGCAGCAGGCACAGCGCAAGTTTGCCGAGGTGGCGGAAACCTTTGCCAACACCGTGTATGAGCAGGCCGACAGCCTGCAGCCGGTGGTGGACAAGCTCAAACTGAAAATCCAGACCGCCAAGGGCGTGGTGCGCACACCGGCTCCCGGAGCCACCGGTGCGCTGGCGAACCCGAAGTTTCTGGAGGCATTGTTTTCGTCGGATGCTCTTGAAAACAAGCGCAACACCGAAGCGGTTGAATTCGGCACCAGCCAGATGGTGGCAGGCCGGGTGGCCGAGTACACACCTGCCCGCACATTGGCCTATGAAGAGGTGCAGGCCAAGGTGCGTCAACGTTACGTTGCAGAAAAGGCTGCCGAGCTGGCGCGCAAGGACGGTGAGGCCAAGCGCGCGGCCTGGGCAGAGAATGCCGCCAACGCTGCAGGTCTTTCCGCTCCCATGGTCGTGGCGCGGGATCTGTCCCAGAACCAGCCGCGCGCGCTGCTTGACGCTGTTTTGAGCGTCAATACCGATGTGCTGCCGGCATGGGCCGGGGTGGACCTGGGTGACCAGGGGTATGCCGTTGCCAAAGTGAATCGTGTGGTGCCGCATGAGGCTCCGGAGCCTCTGCTGGCGCAGCAACGTCAACAGCAATATGTTCAGTGGTGGTCTACCGCCGAAGGGCTGGCCTACTATGAAACGCTCAAGCAGCGTTTCAAGGTGCAGATGAAGGTGCCTCGTCCCGTGCCGACAGCCAAGTAAAAAAAGGCGACTTTTACCAGGACATGTGATTTACGGGTTATAATCTAAAGCTACGGTGGCTGTAGCTCAGTTGGTAGAGTCCAGGATTGTGATTCCTGTTGTCGTGGGTTCGAGCCCCATCAGCCACCCCATATAAAAAATGCGCCAGTGCTTTCATAAGCCTGGCGCGTTTTTCATTTTCTGCCCTTGCGCCGTGCCGTGGTGGCACTTCAATGTTCTGGCAAGAAGATCCGTCAGCACCTGCCAGCGTCCGGCCATCGGGCGCTGGCAGGTGTGTTCAGCGTGCCAGAAAGTCCCGGATTGCGAACAGTGTTTCTTCCGGTGTCTCGGTCATCTGGTGGTGGCCAACAGGCAGGCTGGCCACTTGCACGCTCTTGCCAGCCGCCCGTGCCGCCGCGATGAGGCCCTGCGCGGCCTTGGGTGTAGTCATCTGGTCCTGCGTGCCCAGGGCGAACAGCACGGGGCAGGTAATGCGCGTGATGGCCGTTTCGCCGCCCGCATAGCTGTCGCAGGCCGCGAAGCCCCGGTGGAACAGGTTCACCTCGCGGTTGCTGCGCAGCACGCGGCGGCCCAGCGCCATGCTGGCGCCAAACACCCAGGTGCCGGGGCCCAACGCGGTGGGCGGCGCGCACAGGGTGCTGCGCGAGAACACGTTGACCATGCGCAGCGCCTTCTCGGGCTCGTTCAGTGAGGCCTCGATGAGCGCGGGCGAGACCTTCATGGGGAAGGCCGTGCCCACCAGTACGAGGTGGCTGGCGCGCTCCTGCAGGCGCGCGGCGGCCTCCAGCGCGATCAGCGAGCCCCAGCTGTGGCCCACCAGCGCGGCGCGCGGGGCACCCACGGCGTCGAGCAGGGCGATGATGAAGTCTGCCGCTTCCTCGACCGAGGCGGGTGCCGGGCCGGCGCTCTTGCAATGGCCGGGCAGGTCCACCGCCAGCACGTTCCAGCCGTGGTTGGCGAGGTAGCGGCTCTGCATGGCCCAGACGCTGTGGTCGTTGAGCACGCCATGGATCAGCACCACGGTGGGCTGGGCCGGGTTGAAGGGCTTGCCGCCGGTGTAGCAGAAGGTCTTGTGGCCGTTGACTTGCAGTTCCATGGCTCAGGCTCCTGCCTTTTCTGCGGCCTTCAGGGCGCGCTTGAGGTCGTCGATAAGGTCGTCGGGGTCTTCCAGCCCGATCGACAGGCGGATCGTGCCCTGTGTGATGCCCGCGCCCGCGAGCGCGTCGTCGGACAGGCGGAAGTGCGTGGTGCTGGCCGGGTGGATCACCAGGCTGCGGCAGTCGCCCACGTTGGCCAGGTGGCTGAAGATCTTGAGCGTCTCGATGAACTTCTTGCCTTGTTCGCGCGTGCCCTTGAGGTCGAAGCTGAACACCGAGGCCACGCCGCGCGGCAGCAGCTTTTGCGCGAGCTGGTGGCTGGGGTGTGATTCGAGCAGCGGGTGGCCCACGCGCTCGACGAAGGGCTGGCTGGCCAGGAACTGCACCACCTTCTCGGTGTTGCGCATGTGCTGCTGCATGCGCAGCGGCAGCGTCTCGATGCCCTGCAGGATGAGCCAGGCGGTGTGCGGGCTCATGCAGGCGCCGAAGTCGCGCAGTCCCTCGCGCCGTGCGCGCAGCAGGAAGGCGCCCACGGTCGATTCTTCGCTGAACACCATGCCGTGAAAGCCGTCGTAGGGTTGTGTCATCTCGGCAAAGCGGCCCGAGCCTTCCCAGTCGAACGCGCCGCTGTCCACCACCACGCCACCGATGACGGTGCCATGGCCGCTGAGGAACTTGGTGGCCGAGTGGTAGACCAGATCGGCGCCATGCTCGAAGGGCTTCATCAGCCAGGGCGTGGTGAAGGTGGAGTCCACCAGCAGCGGAATGCCGTGCTCGTGCGCGATGGCGCTCACGGTGGGGATGTCGAGCACGTCCAGGCCGGGGTTGCCCACGGTTTCGCCGAAGAACAGCTTGGTATTGGGCCGGATGGCGGCGCGCCAGGCGTCGATGTCGCCGGGCTTGACGAAGGTGGTCTCGATGCCGAAGCGGCGCAGCGTGTAGTGCAGCAGGTTCTGCGAGCCGCCGTAGAGCGCGGTGCTGGCCACGATGTGCGAGCCCGCGCCCATCAGCGTGCAGATGGCCAGGTGCAGCGCTGCCTGGCCGCTGGCGACCGCAATGGCGCCAGCGCCGCCTTCGAGCGCCGCCATGCGCTGCTCGAACACGGCGTTGGTCGGGTTGCTGATGCGCGAATACACATGCCCGCCACGCTCCATGTTGAACAGCGCGGCCGCGTGGTCGCTCGAATCGAACACGAACGAGGTCGTCAGGTGGATGGGCACGGCGCGCGCGCCCGTGGCGGGGTCGGGGGTGGCGCCTGCGTGCAGGGCCAGCGTGTCGAAGCCGGGATCGGCGTAACCGGGCATGAAGTTGTCTCCAAGGTGTATCGAACAGAGGGTATCCCGGGGATTGTGGGCTATATTTGACTCCCAAATGCATAGCGTCCCAGTGGCGCCCACGGAGAAGCACCATGAAAGTCAGCGACATCCTGCGTGTCAAGGGCAACACCCTTTTTACCGTCCACCCCGATGAGCCTCTGGCGCGCGCGGCCGAGGCCATGGCCGAGAAGGACATTGGCTCGCTCGTGGTGATGGAGCACGGCGACCTGGTGGGCATGCTCACCTTCCGCGAGGTGATCCTGGCCATGGTCAAAAATGGCGGCGGCGTGGGCAAAATGCTGGTGCGTAGCGCCATGGACGACCATCCGCTGACCTGCACCACCGAAACCGACATGGACGAGGTGCGCCGCATGATGCTCGACCGCCATGCGCGCTACATGCCGGTGATGGACAAGCGCATGCTTATGGGCGTGATCAGCTTCTACGACGTGGCCAAGGCCGTGGTGGACAGCCAGAACTTCGAGAACAAGATGCTCAAGGCCTATATCCGCGACTGGCCGGAAGAGGGCGCTACTCCCGCCTGAGCCGCACCTTGACGGGGTAGGTGCTACCGCAGGATGCGGTGGCAGACCTGAATTTATAGTCAAATGAGCTTCTAGCGCTTGCTGGTCAAGCGCTTACAGCTATTGAATCAATAGTGCCCTGTATCGGGGTCTGTCGGGCCTTTGTGCTCGGGGATAATCGAGCGCCATGAGCGGCAACACCTTCGGCACCCTTTTCTGCGTCACCAACTTTGGTGAATCCCACGGCCCGGCCATTGGCTGCGTGATTGATGGCTGCCCGCCCGGCATGCTGCTGTCCGAGGCCGACATCCAGCAGGACCTGGACCGCCGCCGCCCTGGCACCAGCCGCCACGTCACGCAGCGCAACGAACCCGATGCGGTGGAGATCCTCTCGGGCGTGTACGAGGGCCGCACGACCGGTACACCGATTGCGCTGCTGATCCGCAACCAGGACCAGCGCAGCAAGGACTATGGCGACATTCTGCGCACCTTCCGCCCCGGCCATGCCGACTACACCTACTGGCACAAGTACGGCCTGCGCGATCCGCGCGGCGGTGGCCGTTCGTCCGCGCGCCTGACGGCGCCCACGGTGGCTGCGGGTGCCGTGGCCAAGAAATGGCTGGCCGAGAAGTTTGGCACGCAGTTTCGCGCCTGCATGACGCAGCTGGGCGAACTCGACATCCCGTTCGAGAGCTGGGACCATGTGCCGCACAACCCCTTCTTTGCCCCTGTGGCCGATGTGCAGCGCTACGAGGACTACATGGACCAGCTGCGCAAGGCGCACGACTCCTGCGGCGCGCGCATCCGCGTGCAGGCCACGGGCGTACCCGTGGGCCTGGGCGAGCCGCTGTTCGACAAGCTCGACGCCGACATTGCTTACGCAATGATGGGCCTCAACGCCGTCAAAGGCGTGGAGATCGGTGCGGGCTTTGCCAGCGTGGCGCAGCGCGGCACCACGCACGGCGACTCGCTCACGCCCGAAGGCTTTGCCAACAACAACGCGGGTGGCGTGCTCGGTGGCATCAGCACCGGGCAGGACATTGAGGTCAGCATCGCCATCAAGCCCACCAGCTCCATCCTGAGCCCGCGCGAGTCCATCGACATCCATGGCCAGAGCACCGAGGTGGTCACCAAGGGCCGCCACGACCCCTGCGTGGGCATCCGCGCCGCGCCCATCGCCGAGGCGCTGCTGGCGCTGGTGCTCATGGACCATGTGCTGCGCCACCGCGCGCAATGTGGTGACGTGGTGCAGGCCGTGCCGCCGATTCCGGGCGCACGGGCATAAGGTCCTGGCGGCGGGTGTTCAGCGCCCGCGCAGCACGCCCAGCAGGCGCAGGGGGTTGAAGCCGGTGACCAGCGCGGTGGCCAGCAGCACCAGCGCACCGCCCCACAGCATGCCCACCCCCAGCGGTTCGCCCAGGAACAGGCTGCCCCAGGCCACTCCGAACAGCGGGATCATGAACGCCGAACTCATCGCCGCCACGGGCGAGATCTGGCTGAGCACGCGCAAATTGAGCCAATAGGCCAGGCCGGAGGTCACCACCCCCATCACCGCCACGGCCAGCAGCGCGGGCAGGGTGAACTGGGCCTGGTGCCAGTCCCACACCGCGCCCGGCACCAGCAGCACCAGCGCTGCCGCATGGATGCCTGCGGCAATGGCCAGTGGGCTGATGCGCTGGGTGGCACGCTTCATCCAGGGCGTGCACACGCCGTAGCAGGCGGCTGCGGACATGCAGGCCAGTGCCGCCAGCAGCAGTGTGGGCGATGGCTCCACCGGCCCCAGCCGCACGATCAAGGCCACACCGGCAAAACCGCACGCGCAGCCCAGCCACTTGCGCAGCGAGAGCGTGTCCTCCTTCATCCAGGCCGAGGCCAGCACGCCAAACGGCACCACCATGGTGTTGAGCAGCGCGCTGTAGCCCGCGGGAAGGTGCAGAGCAGCATAGGCGTAGAGCAGGAAGGGCAGGGCGACGGTCAGCGTGCCCAGGCCCGTCAGTTCACGCCAGTGGCGCCAGGGCCAGGGCTCGCGTGTGGCGCGCATGATGGCCACCAGGGTGAGCGTGGCCAGCCCGATGCGCAGCGCCGCAGCTACATGGGGGCCCAGCGCCGGGCTGGCGATGCGAATGAACAGAAAGGAGGCGCCCCACAGGGCGGACAGCAGCACAAGCTGCAACAGATGGCGGGTTCTCACGGCAGTGCCATTGTGCCGGGGCGGGGTCAGGGGCGCCGTGCTGTACGTGACAGTATTGACTACAAAAAATGGCCTATGCGCCCGTACATCAAGCGCCAATAGCTATCAAAAATATAGCGAATAATCAAGGCGGATGCGGGTGTGTGTGCCGGTCCAGATTCACTGGCGCACTTCGTCCACCAGGGTCTTGAATTCGTCGATGTCCTCGAAGCTCCGGTACACGCTGGCGTAGCGAATGTAGGCCACCTTGTCGAGCTTCTTGAGCTCGCGCATCACCAGCTCACCAATGCGGCTTGACGGGATCTCACGCTGGCCCAGGTTGAGAAGCTGTTCTTCAATGCGTTCGATGGCCGAATCCACCTGCGTCGTGCTGACAGGACGCTTGCGCAGCGCGATGCTGAACGAGCCCATGAGCTTGGCCCGCGCGTATTCGGTGCGGCGGCCATCTTTTTTGACCACGCTGGGAAAGCTGACCTCGGGCCGCTCGTAGGTGGTGAAGCGCTTTTCGCACGAGGCGCAGCGCCGCCTGCGGCGGATGAAGTCCCCGTCCTCGGACACCCGGGTCTCGACGACCTGCGTCTCCTGGTGGCTGCAGAACGGGCACTTCATGGGGCGTGCAGGTGCGCGGGCTGGATCAGCGGTAGACCGGGAAGCGCGCGGTCAGGGCGTTGACCTTGGCGCGCACAGCGGCGATGTTGGCCTCGTCGCGCGGGTTGTCCAGCACGTCGGCGATCAGATTGGCCGTGGCGCGGGCTTCTTCTTCCTTGAAGCCGCGCGTGGTCATGGCGGGGGTGCCGATGCGCACGCCGCTGGTCACCATCGGCTTTTCCGGGTCGTTGGGGATGGCGTTCTTGTTGATGGTCATGTGAGCCTGGCCCAGCACGGCCTCGGCTTCCTTGCCGGTGATGCCCTTGGCGCGCAGGTCCACCAGCATCACGTGGCTTTGCGTGCCGCCGGACACAATGCGCAGGCCGCGTGCGGTCAGCGTTTCGGCCACCACCTTGGCGTTCTTGGCCACCTGCTCCTGGTAGGCCTTGAATTCGGGCTGCAGTGCTTCCTTGAAGGCCACGGCCTTGGCGGCGATCACGTGCATCAGCGGGCCGCCTTGCAGGCCGGGGAAGATGGCGCTGTTGATGGCCTTCTCGTGCTCGGCCTTCATCAGGATGATGCCGCCACGCGGGCCGCGCAGGCTTTTGTGGGTGGTGGAGGTCACCACGTCGGCGTGCGGCACCGGGTTGGGGTACACACCGGCGGCGATCAGGCCGGCGTAGTGGGCCATGTCCACCATGAAGATCGCGCCGATTTCCTTGGCCACCTTGGCGAAGCGGGCAAAGTCGATGTGCAGGCTGTAGGCCGATGCGCCCGCCACGATCAGCTTGGGCTTGTGCTCGCGGGCCTTGGCTTCCATCGCGTCGTAATCAATGGCTTCGTTGGCATCCAGGCCGTAGGAGACCACGTTGAACCACTTGCCCGACATGTTCAGCGGCATGCCATGCGTCAGGTGGCCGCCCTCGGCCAGGCTCATGCCCATGATGGTGTCGCCGGGCTTGAGGAAAGCCAGGAAAACGGCCTCGTTGGCGGAGGCACCGCAGTGGGGCTGCACGTTGGCGGCATCGGCGCCGAAGAGTTGCTTCACGCGGTCGATGGCCAGCTGCTCGGCCACGTCCACATGCTCGCAGCCACCGTAGTAGCGCTTTCCGGGGTAGCCCTCGGCGTATTTGTTGGTCAGCTGAGTGCCCTGCGCCCACATCACGGCGGGGGAGGCGTAGTTCTCGCTGGCAATGAGTTCGATGTGCTCTTCCTGGCGCTTGTTCTCGGCCTGAATGGCAGCAAAGAGTTCGGGGTCGGTTTGCTCAACGAGGATGTTGCGGTCGTACATGGTTTGGCAGTCCTGAGTATTGGTATCCCTTGAAGCAAGGGCTGCCCAGGCGAACGGCGGAACGCAAAGGCACGGGCTTCTGCGGCACGCTCCCCAGTGGTTCACAAGAGGCAAGCCCTTGCTGGTTTCCACGTCAGCGGCAGGCTCCGTAGGAGCCCGCGCCTATCGCCAGTCGCGTGCCCTGCTAGTGTAACTGAGCCGGTGCGGGCGTGCCGTCCAGTCCCCTGGCAAGACGTGGTGGCGGGGAGGGGTCAGAGATTGGAGGTGGACAGCAGGGCCACCTTTTCGCTGGTGGCGCTGGTGCTGGCAGCTGCGGCAGGTGCTGTGACGGGCATGGACTGGGGTGCCTGGCTGGTGAGCGTCGGGGCCGCTGCGGGAGGGGCCGGCATGGTGGGCACGGGGCGGCCGGTTGCCACCTGGCTCAGCCGGAAATGCTCGGCCAGCACCTTGGCCGCGTAGCCACCATCGTCGGGCAGGTTGGCTGCGCCTACGTAATAGCGCAGGCCGCCCTCGAGCGATCCGGCGCGGGCAATGCATTCCTGCAATACCTTGACGCCCACGCGCACGTTCGTCACCGGATCGAAGGCGGCCAGCCGGCCGCCGACGCTTTCATATTTGTCGGTGTGTACGCGGGTCATCACCTGCATCAACCCCTGTGCTCCGACCGGGCTTTGGGCAAAGGGGTTGAAGCCTGACTCGATCGCGATGATGGCCAGGATCAACGTGGGGTCGAGCTTGGTGCGTGCACCCAGCTCATAGGCTTCCGCCACCAGCAAACCAAGGGGCTCTGGAGCCACGCGGTACTTCTTGCTGAGCCAGAAGGCCACGCGGGCCTGCTCCTGGGGCAGTTCCTGGGGGTTGACGGCCAGGGTCCGGTCGCTGGGCTCCAGAGGCTCGGCCAGGGGGCCCAGCAGCGCAATCTGTCGCGCTTGCAGCCAGTCCATCAGCTGGGCCTCGCCAGCCTGGCGCAGGTCGGGGCGCGCCGTCAGTGCAATGGCCACGAAGGCCACAGCCAGGCCCAGAAGGGCGAAGCTGTTGTGGGTGATTTCCAGAAAACCTTCGGTCACGTCGGCGGCAAAGGTGCGCACTCCGGAAACCATTTTTCCTGTCGCTGTCATAGCTTTCCTTTCTGCGGCGGATCCGATCCCTTGCGGCACCACGAAGGGCGCAAGAGATCTGGGAGTTCACACCTGGATTGGTACGCCATCAAATTCGTGCCTGGCGTGTAGCACCTGCGAACACTGAATTGACTTAGCCGGTATCGGCAGCGGGTTGGGGTTTGTACTAGCTTTTGAGAAGCTGGCGGATTCTAGGAGGGTATTAAATGCCAAGTCAACACTAACAAAGTTTTTTGTTAGATAAATAAGCAATTAAAAATCTGTAAAAAATCACAGATTTTGAGTGGTTTTCCCAATGAGAGGCTCAGCCAGAAGGGTGAAGGTCTGGAGAGCCGGGTCCAATTTCAATCGCTGCACGGTGGCTGATTGATGGGTTGATTTGTGCTTGCGGGCATTCTTTGCTAAGGTTCCATTGCCTCTTGATTGAAGGCATCGCCGGACGAAGCAAGGCCAACTGTCCAAGCATGCAGTGCAAAGACAGGTCAGGCGCCAAGCTTCCAAGGCAACCCCCTGGGGGCAATACCTTGCTCCCTCGCAGGCCGGACCTTTCTCTCCGTGCTGCGAACCCGATGGCAAAGACCGTTGTGTCAGCCGTCAAGCCCGGAAGAGTGGCTCGGTGCCGCTCCTCCGGGCTTTCTGTTTTCTGGCCGACCTTATGGTGCGGGCATGTGAAGGGCCTGGTCTGCCCCTCCTGGCATGGCGGATCAGGGGTCTTGTTTGCCTTGTGATGGGCGCCGGCGCGGGCAGCGTGGACGCGGGATGCAGGAACGACCCTTGACGTGGATGGGGGCGGCCCGTCAAATCCCGGTGAAAATAGAGCCTTCGCCCGCTGCGGCTGTGCCCGCAGGCTGTGTGTCATTTCCTGTTTCCCGGTCTTGGTCCGGGGGCTGCTTCCGTAGAGTCCATGTTTCCAATCTTTTCCCGCAACAAAATGTCCGACGCTCCCGAAACCACACCGGCTCCGGCCAAAGCCCCTGAAGCCCATCCGCTGGATGGACTGACGGGAGGTGCCTTCTCGGCTGCCACATCGGGCGAGCGCGCAGCGCGCATCCGTGAATGGCTGGCCACCCAGCCTGCACATGAGCAGTTGCAGGAAGTGTTCAAGGAACTCAGCGGCCGGGACAAGGGCGCAGCACGTGCCGTGCGCGAGCGTCTGGATGAAATCCGCCGCGCCAAGAATCAGGAGTCCATCGCCGCCGAGTGGGCCGAAAAGGCACAGGCCTTGCTGGCGGCCTCCAAGCTCAACATTGCCGATGCCCTGGCATGGCAGCGGGATGCGGCCAAGGCTGGGGCGCCGCTGTCGCGCGAGCCGCTGTCGCTGCTCAAGGTGCAGCTGGCCGACCGCGTCAAGGTGATTGAAGATCTGCAGCACCGGGTGCAGGTTCAGCGCGAGGCCGCCGTGCTGTTGGCCCAGCGTATCGAGGTCCTGTCCACCAAGTCCTGGCGCGACGCCCAGGCCGCGCAGGAGGTGCTGCGGACCGATGTGCAGCATTGGCAGGAGCAGGCGCAGGCGCTCTCGGGAGATACCAGCTGGCCCAGCGTGGAAGCGCGTTTTCCCCCGTTGCTCGACGCATCGCGCGCTCAGCTGCTCGTGGTCTGGGAAGCGTTCCAGTCCGCCGTGGCGCTGGCGGTGACGGCTGCGCAAGACCCGCAAGCCGCACTGCCCCCGGTGCCTGTATGGGCGGACGAGTTGCGCCTGGCGCGCGGCGTGCCTGCCGAGGCTGCCGTGGCGGCGGAGCGCCCGGCGCGCCCGGCCAAGCCCAAGGCAGACCCCGAAGTGGTGGCCAAGGCGGCCCAGGTGGTGAGCGAGGCGCTGGTCAAGCTGGAGCAGGAAACCGCCGAAGGGCATGGCAAGGCCAGTGCCGGTGCGGCGGCTGCCCTGCGTGCCGTGCTCAAGAACCATGGGCGGCACATTGACGCCGCACTGGAGCACCGCGTGCACACCGCCCTGGTGGCAGCGGGCGAGCTTGAAGGCTGGCAGCGCTGGAGCGCCGACCAGGTGCGCGAGGACCTGCTCGCCAAGGCCGAAGGTCTGCTCAAGCGCCCCGAAGGGCAGGCGCTGGGCGGCCGCAAGATGCAGGAAACGCTGCGCCAGTTGCGCGAACAGTGGAAGCAGGCCGACCAGGGGGGGGCGCCCAACCACGGGCTGTGGAAAAAGTTCGACGAAGCCTGCAATGCGGCGCACAAGGTGGTGGAAGCCTGGCTGGACAAGATCCGCACCGAGACCGCTGAACACAAGGCACAGCGCCTGGCGCTGATCGAGGAGGTCAAGGCATGGGCCCAGGAGCATGCGGCCTCGGGGGACTGGAAGGCCGTCAACCGGGCCTTGCACCAGTTCGGTGACCGCTGGCGCGAGAGCGGCCATGTCGGGGAGAAGGTGTTTGCTGAATTGCAGCCCCTGTGGAAGCAGGCCCTGGCCCTGGCTGCACAGCCGCTGGAAAAGGCTCAGGCCGAGAGTCTGTTGCGCCGTCAGGCAATGATCGAGGAAGCAGGTGTCCTGGGCGCTGCACCGGTGCTGCGCATCGACGCCGTCAAGGCCTTGCAGCAGCGCTGGCAGGCTGAGGCCCATGGGGTGCCGCTTGATCGCCGTCAGGAGCAGAAGCTCTGGGATGCCTTCCGCAAACCGATTGATGAAGCCTTCAACCGCAAGACCGCCGAGCGCGAGCGCGGCGCCTCGCAGGCCAGCGCGCACGACCGAGCTGTCCTGGACGCCGCCAAGGCCCTGGAAGCTGCCAACGCCGGTGGCGATGCGCAGCAGATCCGCGCGGCCATGCTGGCGCTGGAGGCCGCGCTGCGGGGCCAGGCCCAGGCAGCCGCCGCAGCGCAGGCAGAACCCGATGGGGCGGTAACGCCGGAGGCTTCCGAGTCCGCTCCTGCCGCCGAGGCCGAAACGGCCGAAACCGCCGATGCACCACCGGCACCCCCTGCGGCACCCCGCCCGGCAGCGCGACCCGTGGTGGCGGTGCGTGGAGATGACCGTCCCGGCATGAAGAAGGAAGCCCCTGTGGCTCCGGGCCGTCCGGGCCGTCCTGGCGAGCGGCGCGATGCCCGCCCCGGCAGGGACGCCGGGCGCCCGGATGCGCGCGGCCCGCGGGACGACATGCGTGGTGGCGGCCGTTTTGAGGATCGCCGGCCGGTGGCGCAGGACCGTGGCCCCCGTTTGGGGGATGCGGCCTTCCGTGCGCAGCGCGAGGCGCTGGAGCATGCACAGCAGGCGCTGAAGAAGCTGGCGGCGCAAGCCCATGGCGAGGCACTGACCCAGCTTCTTTCGGCCTGGGAAAAGCGGGATGCCTCCCTGGTGCCCTCTGCGCAGGAACTGGGCAACCGCGTCTCGCCCGCCGTGCGCAGTGCCTGGACGCAGTCCTTGGCGGGCGCCCCTGCAGGGGATGCACGGCAAGCCTTGCTGCGGCTTGAGATCGCGGCGGAGGTGCCCACGCCTGCAGAGCACCTGTCCGAGCGGCGCATGCTGCAACTGCAGCTGCTGACGCGCCGCAATGACCCCGCGCCTGCGGAGACCTGGGGCCAGGACGCCGCGCGCGTGCTGGCCAGTGCCAGCGATGCCGCCAGCGGCCGCCGGCTGCAGAATGTCCTCAAGGCCCTGTTGCGCAAGTAAAAAAGGCAATCAGTACGCGGTGCCCGGCTTGGCAGGGCCGCCTTCTGCGGGCCGCCCGCCGAACTGCGCGCGCAGTCTGCGTGCTGCCTGGGCGAACACCAGCACGTCGACCCCGACAGCCACGAAGGTGCAGCCCAGATCAAGGTAGCGCTGGGCGAGCGCCGGGTCGGATGTGAGCGTACCCGCTGCCTTGCCACTGGCAAGAATCGTTTTCATCGCCATCTCGATCGCCGACAGCACGTCCGGATGGCCGGGGTCGGTGGGGTGGCCCATGGAGGCTGCGAGGTCGGCCGGCCCGATGAAGACGCCGTGCACGCCATCGACGGCGCAGAGGGCCTCCAGATTGCGCAAGGCGGTCACCGTCTCTGCCTGCACTAGCAGGCAGACCTCGTCGTTTGCTACGGCCATGTAGTCCGAACGGTCACTCCATCGCGACGAGCGTGCAATGGCGCTGCCCACGCCGCGCATGCCTTGCGGCGCATAGCGCATGGCGGCGACGATGCTGCGCGCCTGTTCGGCGGTGTCCACCATGGGCACGAGCAGTGTCTTGGCGCCGATGTCCAGCACCTGCTTGATGAGGGTGGCATCGCCATGCGCCACACGTACCACCGGCTGGGAGGGATAGGGTGCAAGCGCCTGCAGTGCGGCCAGCGTTGAGCGCAGATCGTTGGGCGCGTGCTCGCCGTCGATCAGCAGCCAGTCGTAATGTGCCGTGGCGGCCACCTCGGCCAGATAGGGGGCTGCCATGGAGAGCCACAGCCCGATCTGGGGCTGGCGGGTGGCAAGTGCTGTCTTGAACGGGTTGTGGGCGGGCATGGTGCGGTGCCTTCCTGGTGAGCGGGGCCGCATGCCAGCCGACCCCGGTGGTTGTTGAATTTTGGTCAAATATGCCTCAAATGACCACCCATCAAGCGCTGTAAGCTATTTTATTAGGAGCAATCGGCGTACTGGTGGAGTGGCGTCAGCCTTGCATGATGCGCCGCGCGATGGCCTCGCCCACGTCGGTGGTGCTGGCCGTGCCGCCCAGGTCCGGCGTGTGCGGGCCGCTCTTGAGAACCTCCTCGATGGCCGCCACGATGGCGTCGTGCGCCGCGCGGCCCGCACCCTGGCCGTGGGTCAGGAAGTCCAGCATCAGCGCGCCGGACCACACCATGGCAATGGGGTTGGCGATGTTGCGGCCGTAAATGTCGGGCGCCGAGCCGTGCACCGGCTCGAACAGGCTGGGAAAGCTGCGCTCGGGGTTGAGGTTGGCCGAAGGCGCCAGGCCGATGGTGCCGGTGGTAGCGGGGCCCAGGTCGGAGAGGATGTCGCCAAACAGGTTGGTGGCGGCCACCACGTCAAAACGCCCCGGCTGCAGCACGAAGCGGGCGGTGAGGATGTCGATGTGCTGCTTGTCCAGCGTGACCTCGGGATACCGCCGCGCCACGTCTTCGGCACGCCGGTCCCACCAGGGCATGCTGATGGCGATGCCGTTGCTCTTGGTGGCCAGTGTCACATGCTTGCGCGGGCGGCTTTGCGCCAGGTCGAAGGCGAATTTCAGCAGGCGCTCGGCGCCGTGGCGCGAGTAGACCGATTCCTGGATCACGATCTCACGGTCGGTGCCCTCGTACATGATGCCGCCGAGGGACGTGTATTCGCCCTCGGTGTTCTCGCGCACCACGTAGTAGTCGATATCACCCGGCTTGCGGCCGGCGAGCGGGCAGGGCACGCCCTCGAACAGGCGCACGGGGCGCAGGTTGATGTACTGGTCGAACTCGCGGCGGAACTTGAGCAGCGAGCCCCACAGCGAGATGTGGTCGGGCACGGTGGCGGGCCAGCCCACGGCGCCGAAGAAGATGGCGTCCATGCCCAGCAATTGCGCCTTCCAGTCGTCCGGCATCATCTTGCCGTGTTGCAGGTAGTAGTCGCAGTGCGCCCAGTCGAAGGTGTGGAATTCAAGCGGCAGGCCGAAGCGCTGGGCGGCGGCCTGCACGGCGCGCAGGCCCTCGGGCATGACTTCCTTGCCGATGCCGTCGCCGGCGATCACGGCAATCTGGTAAGTGCGGGACATGGGTTTCCTTGGATGGGTCGGTAATGCCGCTCATTCTTGCAGGTTGAATGGGGGTGCCCGTGCCCTGCGGAGGTGTGAACGAACCCACCATGCCTGCTCATTCCGCCAAAACATACGCGCTCGTCGTTGCAAATGCGTGCCATAGCCTGAGCTATGGCTGTGCTTTGCGCCTGGATCGGTCGCAGTTTCGCTGCCTGTTCGGGCACGCCGGATTCAGTCACACCTTCTGAGCACTCCTGTGCGCGCGCCGCGGTGTCCGGGCAGAGGGTCAGGTCGAGAAGACCCGGACGGCTTCCATCAGCCGGCGCGCCTGGTCACTCATGCTGTTGGCGGCGGCGCTGCTCTGTTCGACCATGGCGGCGTTCTGCTGCGTCATCTCGTCGAGCTGGGCCACGGCCATGCCCACCTGGGAAATGCCCGTGCTCTGCTCTTTCGAGGCGGCCGTGATCTCGGAAATGAGGTCGTTCACGCGGTGCACCTGGGCGACCACCTCGCTGATGGTCTGCCCCGCGTTGGCCACAAGGCGCGAGCCGCTTTCGACCTTCTCCGCCGAGTCATCGATGAGCTGTTTGATCTCCCGGGCGGCGGCGGCCGAGCGGCCAGCCAGGCTGCGCACCTCGCTGGCCACCACGGCGAAGCCCCGGCCCTGCTCGCCCGCGCGGGCGGCCTCCACGGCGGCATTGAGCGCCAGGATGTTGGTCTGGAAGGCGATGGAGTCGATCACGCCGATGATGTCGGCGATCTTGCGGCTCGAATCCGAGATCAGCGCCATGGTGGACACCACGTCGGCCACCACCTCGCCGCCCCGGGTGGCGGCCTGCGTCGTGGCATGCGCCAGCTGGCTGGCCTGCTGCGCCGAATCGGAATTCTGGCGGACCGTGGCAGTCTGCTGTTCCATGGCCGCAGCGGTCTGCTGCAGGTTGGAGGCTGTCTGTTCGGTCCGGCTCGACAGATCGTTGTTGGCCTGCGCAATCTCCTGGCTGGCCAGCTGCACACCGGATACCTGCTCGTGCACGTCCGCCACCAGGGACTGCAGGTTCAGGCCGGATTGGTGGATGGCGCGGGCCAGCAGCCCGATTTCATCGCAGCGGTTCAGCTCCAGGCTGCTGGCGGCCTCGCCGCTGGCCACCATCTGCGCGGTTCCCAGGATGTTTTTCAGCGGAGCCGTGATCTGCGCCTCGATGAACCAGCCACACAGCAGCAGGCTGACCGCCAGCAGCGCGCCCAGTGCAGCCAGTGCCGTGCCACCCAGGCCCGAGAGCACCAATGCGGTACCAAGCACAGCCGCTACAGCCAGCAGCGGCAGGCGCACGCGCCAGGCGGTGGGCAGCAATTGCAGGGCGCTGGCCCAGCGCATCAGGCCCGTGCGCACGATCAATCCGCGGTGGAAGGCCAGGCCTGCGGCGCGCCCCGCGCGGAACCGCTGGTAGAGCGTTTCGGTGGCCTGGACTTCCGCGCGCGAGGGCTTGGTGCGCACCGACAGGTAGCCCACCAGCTGGCCGTTGCGGCGCATGGGCGTGGCGTTGGCGCGCACCCAGTAGTGGTCGCCATTCTTGCGGCGGTTCTTCACCAGGGCCGTCCATGACTGCCCCTCCTTGAGGCTGCGCCACATGTCGGCGAAGGCTTCTGGGGGCATGTCGGGGTGGCGCACCTGGTTGTGCGGCTGGCCTATCAGCTCATCCAGTTCGAACCCGCTGGTGCGGATGAAGGCCGCGTTCGCGTAGGTGATGTGACTGCGGGTGTCGGTGGTCGAGAGCAGTGTTTCCGTGTCCGGGAACTGGTACTCATGCGGAGTGACGGGCTGGTTGTTGCGCATCGGAAGCCTTGCGGAGCAGGAGGAATGAAAGAGCGAAGTAATATCTTACATCAATTAATAAGATATTACATTTCAAGCCGAAATGGGGATAGAATCCGGTTTCATGGGCGGGACTGGACCGCAACGCCGCCGCGTCCATGTCCTCTTTTTTTTCTGTCCGCCATCGCATTGCGCTCTACCGGTGAATCCCTTTCTGGAACCCTCCCATCGCAAACACCATGCCGCGCCGGCATGGATTGGTGGCGCGCCGGCGCTGCCCGGGCTGCTGGCCGCGAAGATGGCATGGTTTGATGACAGTGACGATTTCCTGCTGTCGCCCCAGGCGTTCGATTTCCCGTGCTATGTGGTTTGCCTGGAGCAGCGGGGCGTGCCGGGGCTGGACCTGATCCGTCTGATCCGCCGACGCAGCAGCGTGGGCATCCTGGCGATCAGCAACCCAGAGAATGAGGGGTTTGTTGCGGCGCTGGAGGCCGGTGCCGACATGGTGTTGCGCCAGGATGCACCCGAAGACCATGTACGGGCTGCCATCCGGTCGGTGGTGCGGCGCTCAGCGGGGGCTGCGCAGGCGGCATCGCAGGCGCCCTGGCAACTGCTGGAGGAGCAGTCCGTCCTGCAGGCGCCCGATGGAACGCGGATTGCCCTGGGTGAGAGCGATCTGGCGATCATGCGCTGCTTCGCGCGCGCCGAAGGCGGCCGGGTGGCGCGCCGCGCGCTGATCGAAAGCCTGTGGGGCGATGGCAGGGAGTCCATGGACAACGCGTTGCACGTCACCCTTTACCGGCTGCGCAAGCGCATCGAGCAGGCGGGGCAGGCGCTGGTGCCGGTGCACAGCGTCTCCAAGGTTGGCTACGAGTTCCGGGCCCCGCTGGTGCGTGTTTGAGCGCCTTGCGGGCGCCATGGCGAGCGCGTGGGTGGGCTTTTACTGGGCGCCTTGGCTGTTGGCGGGCAGGCAGGGTGCCAGCATCTTGTCCATGACGCGCCGCGCACGCTCGGGGGGGATGTGCTGCCCGGCCAGGAGCTGCTGGATCAGGTCATCCGCGCCAGGGGCCTCGAAGAAGGCCATGCTCCAGTCTCCGAAGCGGCGTCGTGTGGCCGGTTCCTCGATCAGCCGTGTCACCGCCTCGTGGCGCGGGTCCGCGTCGATCGCGGACATGGTGTCATGCAGTGCCCGGGAGGAACCTTCGAGCAACTGGGCGAAGTGCCCCCCCGAGAACAGCAGGATGCCGGTGACGCCGCGCTGCAGGTTCTGGCGGCGCGCGCTGGCCAGTATCTGTTCCACGTCCAGGGGGGTGGAGCGCGAGCGGCTGATGTAGAACAGCTGGCAAAGGTCGGGGGACGGTACGGGGGTGGTCATGTCGTGGGCGCGGGTGCGCCTTGCATGATACGCAAATCAGAGGGGCTGCTGGCGCGCCAGCGGCCCATGGCGGGAGGTCAGCCCGCCAGCGCAGCCTTCACGGCGCCGGACACCTGGCCCATGTCGGCCTTGCCCGCCAGGCGCGTCTTGACAACGCCCATCACCTTGCCCATGTCGCCGGGGCCAGCGGCGCCCAGCTCCGCCACGATGGCCTGCACGGCGGCGGTCACTTCCTCGGACGACATGCGCGCGGGCAGGTAGGCCTGCAGCACGGCCATTTCGGCCTTTTCCTTGTCGGCCAGGTCCTGGCGGCCCGCGCCCTCGAAGGCGGTGATGCTGTCCTTGCGCTGCTTGATGAGCTTGTCCACGATGGCCACCACGGCCACATCGTCGAGCGTGATGCGCTCGTCCACTTCCTTCTGCTTCATCGCGGCCTGCAGCAGGCGGATGGTGCCCAGGCGCTCGCTGTCCTTGGCGCGCATGGCGGTCTTCATGTCTTCGGTGATCTGGTCCTTGAGGCTCATGGCGGCTTCCTTTTTTTGGGTTAGACAGAGACGTATGGAGGGTCTGCCAAAAGGCTTTCTGGCTAGGCGTCAACGCCGCAGGCAGTAGTGTGGCTACGACAAGGCGGTGCAACGACGCCAGAAAGCCTTTTGGCAGACCCGAAAAGACAAAACCCGCGCTTGGCGTCCCTAGCGCGGGTTTGTGGGCGTCAATGAGAACGCCGGGCTGTGCTTAGTACAGCTTCTTGGGCAGCTGCATGCTGCGCACGCGCTTGTAGTGGCGCTTGACGGCGGCGGCCTTCTTGCGCTTGCGCTCGGCGGTGGGCTTTTCGTAGAACTCGCGGGCGCGCAGGTCGGTCAGCAGGCCCAGCTTTTCGATGGTGCGCTTGAAGCGGCGCAGGGCAACGTCAAAGGGTTCGTTCTCTTTTACACGGATGGTGGTCATTAGCTAATGTTTTCCAAAATGTGCCGACAGAGGGACTCCGGGAAGATCGGGCCTGGAGGCCATGCGCGGCGGGTTCCCCGTCTGTAACTAGTATTGGCCGACGGGGCGATGCCAGCAAAGCCGAAGATTATAGCCCTTGTCTGCCAAACATCAAGCGGGCAGCGCCTGTGCGCATACGTGCGCGCTGGCCCAGGCCCACTGGAAGTTGTAGCCGCCCAGCCAGCCGGTCACATCCACCACCTCACCGATGAAGTACAGCCCCGGCTGGGTTTTGCATTCCATGGTCTGTTGCGAGAGGGCGCGCGTGTCGATGCCGCCGAGCGTGACCTCGGCCTTCTTGTAGCCCTCGGTGCCGGTGGGCACCAGTTCCCAGCGCGCCATCTGCCCGGCCAGCCGTGTCAGCGCCTTGTCGGAGGCTTCGTTGATGGGGCGCTGCCAGTCGGCGTCGCGCCCGGCCCAGGCGTCGGCCAGGCGGCTGGGCACGAGCTGGGCCAGTTCGTTGGCGATGAGCTTGCGCGAGCGGGCCTTGGCCTGCGCCAGCGCGGCTTCCAGATTCGTGCTGGGGGCGAGGTCGATGGACAGCGGCGTGCCCTCTTGCCAGTAGCTGGAGATCTGCAACACCGCCGGGCCCGACAGGCCCCGGTGCGTGAACAGCAGGTCTTCGTCGAAGGCCATGTGCGATTTTTTGACACCCGTACTGATCTGCACCGGCAGCGCCAGCCCGGCGAGCTGCGCCCACGGCGCCCAGGTTTCGCCGTCGAAGGTCAGCGGCACCAGGCCCGGGCGGCGCTCGACCAGCGGAATGCCGAACTGCTGCGCCATCCGGTAGCCGAAATCCGTGGCGCCGATCTTGGGGATGGACAGCCCGCCCGTGGCCACCACCAGGCTGCGCGTCTGCACCGGCCCGCGATCGGTATTGATTTGATAGCTGCCAGCGCTTGCTCCATCAGCCTCGGAAGCCAAAAACACTATTTTCTTGACGCCGCAGGGCTGCCAGCGTTCCACACCTCCAGCGGCGCATTCGGCCAGCAGCATGGCGATGAGGTCCTCGGCCGAGCGATCGCAGAACAGCTGGCCCTTGTGCTTTTCGTGAAAGGGGATGCCGTGCCTGTGCACCAGCGCGATGAAATCCGAAGGCGAGTAGCGCGAGAGCGCCGAGCGGCAGAACTGCGGGTTCTGCCCTACGAAATGCTTGTGCGGTGCCTGGGGGTCGAGGTCGCGGTTGGTGAAGTTGCAGCGCCCGCCGCCCGAGATGCGGATCTTCTCGGCCACCGCCTCGGCATGGTCGATGAGCAGCACTTTCAGGCCGCGCTGGCCCGCCTGGCCGGCGCAAAAATGGCCTGCGGCGCCGGCCCCGATGATCACAACGTCAAACTCTTGCATGGCCTGCAGTGTAGGTGCAGGCCATGCCCCTTCAGCGGTGGCGTCCCGCCAACGCCACGGCCTGCAGCGAGAGGCCGTCGATCTCGTTCGTGATGCCCGAGAGCACGTTGGCCACCACGGCGAACTCGCGCCCGTGCGCACCGGCGCGGGCCGCCATCACCTGGGCGTTGAAGCTCACCACCTTGGCCTCGCGGGCCACGGTCTGGATCGAGGCGACGATGCCCGCCAACTCCTTCATCATGGCGTCGGACTGCGTTTGCGCCAGCTGGTCGAAGGCCGTCGTGGCACGGTTCAGGGCGTCGAGCACCGCATCGGTGCCCTCCACGAGGTGGGCCAGCGCCTCCTCGGTGCGTGGGCTCTGGCGTTCGGCCAGGTCCAGCGCCACGCCTACCTGCCGGGCGAACGCGTCGATGGTGGCACCCACCCCGGCCGGGGCTTCGTAGGCACGGCGGATGAGGAGGGCGCCCGCTTCGTCCAGGTGGCGCGGCGTGTCCAGCAGCCGGGCCTGGCTGGCGTTGAACAGGGCCAGAGACGCGCGCGCTGCCTGCAGGTGCAGGGCGCTGCCGCGCGCGGCCAGCACGGTCTGCAGCACCATGCGCTGCGACAGCATGCGCTGGCGGGCCGCGATGTTGACGATGGACATCTCATCGCCCTGGCTTGCACCGGTCTTGGTTGCGAAGGCCCCGGCTGCCTTCGTGGGGCGGGAGGCCAGGCTTGAAGTGCCGGGGAGGGAGGGACGGGGGTGGGCTGCCATGGTGTTCCTTGCTCGGGTTGCATGCATCACCAAGCAATACCCAGGCCAGTTCTGGGCGGCTTTGCGCCGGTCAGCCGGTGTGGTGCAGCGCGGCGGGCTCCAGGGCCTGCGCCAGGGCCGAGGCGCTTCGCACCACATCCCCCACCACGATGACGGACGGGCTGCCCAGCCCCTCGCACCGGATGGTGTCGGCAAGCTGGTCCAGCGTGGTGATGGCGTGGCGCTGCCGGGGCTGGCTGGCGTGTTCGACGACGGCCACCGGGGTGCTGCCGGGCAGGCCCGTGCACAGCCCGCGCTGGATGTGCGCCGCGCCGCCCATGCCCATGTAGATCACCAGCGTGAGCCGTGCGCCGTGGGCGGTGGCCGCCAGTTGCTGCCAGTCGGGGCCGCTGGTGCCGGGCTGGGTGTGGCCGGTGATGAAGAGCACGCCGTGTGCGTGGTCGCGGTGCGTGAGCGGGATGCCCAGCGCCGTGGGCCCGGCCAGGCCGGCCGTGATGCCGTTGACCACCTCCACCGTGACACCGGCGGCGCGCAGGTGTTCGGCCTCTTCGCCGCCGCGCCCGAAGATGAACGGGTCGCCCCCCTTGAGGCGCACCACCGTCTCGCCCTCCTGCACCGCCATGAGCATGAGCTTTTCGATGAAAGCCTGCGGCGTGCTCTGGCAGCCGCCGCGCTTGCCCACGCGCACCACGCGCGCACGGCGCGGGGCCAGTGCCACGATGGCGTCGCTCACCAGGTCGTCCACCAGCAGCACCGTGGCCGATTCGATGGCGCGCACGGCATGCAGCGTGAGCAATCCGGGGTCGCCAGGGCCCGCCCCCACCAGGATGCAGGTGCCTTGCAGGCCGTTGCGGTGGGTGGGGGGGCGGGTTGTGGTCATGGTGTGGCTAGGGAGCGATTTTCCTGAGCAAATGCAAGATGTGTTCCACCTGCCGCGCGATGGGTTCGGGCACCGGCAGTTCGCCGCCGAGCACGGCGCGGGTGTAGGCGGCCGTGTCTGCCGCGTCGGTGGTCTGGGGGAGGGTGGGCAGCACGGCCAGCGAGCCGCCCTGGGCCTCCTGCAGGCGCAGCGGGCGGCCGGAGAGAAACCCGTCCATCTGCGGCGTGCGGCGCGGGTCGGCCACGGGTTCGCCCTCGGTGCCGCGTAGCAGCAGTGCGTCGGCGCCGGTGAGGGCGATGGTGGCGGCCATGGATTCGGCGTATTCCGGGTGCGTGTAGCTGCCCACGATGAGGCTGTCGCCCGCCACCGGCGAGAGCGGGTCCATAAGCTTGACGAGGCTGTGCGCGCTGTTGCGCAGGCCCAGTGTGCGGCGCACGTCCAGCAGGCGCTCCAGGCCCGGCAGCAGCAGCGCCGTGGGGGCAAAGGCCACGCTGCCCGCGTCGATTTCACAGGATTCCTGCAGGGGCGCGATGCCCAGCTGGGCCAGCACGTCCTGGCTGGAGACGCGGCGGTCCTCCGTGGCCGTGCCATGCACCAGCACGGGCACGCCTTCGCGCGCCAGCAGCAGGGCCAGCAGCGGGGTGAGAACGGGGAGCTTGCGTGCGCCGTTGTAGCTGGGCAGCACCACCAGCGGGCGGGTGCTGGCGGGCAGCATCTCCAGGCGCTCGTGCACGGCATCGAGAAAGCCCGCCATCTCTTCCGGGGTTTCGCCCTTGACACGCATCGCGATGCAGAAGGCGCCCACTTCGAGGTCGCTGGCCGTGCCGTCCAGCACCTGGCCCATCAGGTCGGCGGCATGGTCGCGCGGCAGGGCGCGTGCACCCACCTTGCCGCGTCCGATCACTTTGAGGTATTGGCTGATGCCCATGGGTCTGAACGCCTGTAATGCTTTGGGGAGCGCATTGTCGTGCAAGTGCGGCCATGCCGCAGCAAACCCTGCGCATGGCCGGCGTTCCGGTCGGGTTCAGCGCCGGGTCATGGTTTTTTCATAGACCGGTGGCGGTGGCTGCGCGGGCCGGGGTGGTGCGCACCAGGCGCTTGAGCTCGGGCAGGCAGGAACCGCAGTTGGTACCGCAGCGGAGCATGCCCTGCAAGGTGCTCAGGCGCTCGCTGTCGCCGCCCTCGCAGCCCTCCAGGGCGCTGGTGATGGCGGACTCGCTCACGCCAAAGCAGCCGCACACCTGGCGGCCCGGGGCCTGGCGGGCGCCGCGCAAGGCCTCCGGAGCCTGTGCGCCGGGGGCCAGCAACTGGCGGCCATGGTCCTCGGCGGGCAGTTCCTGCAGCAGCAGGGCGCTGATCCAGGCGTCGGCCCGCGTGTCGCCCGCCAGCAGCACGCCAGCGAGCGTGGCGGGGCCGTCGCCGCGCTGGAGCCTTGCGCTGCGGCGCTGGCCGTGGCGGCGGTCGTGGTAGCGCAGCGTGTCGGGGCTGTCCAGGCCCAGCAGGGCCTCGATGCGTTCGAGCAGCGCATCGGGCGGCGCGCCGTGCGCGGCCGCGCGCAGCAGCACACCGGTGCGCGGTGCATCCGCCGAGCCGGGCTGCACGGGGGCCGAGAAAGGCACGCACAGCGCGAACGGGAAGGCATCCATCAGCGCCGCCAGGGCGCTGCGCGTCGCCAGGGCCTCGCCCCCGGGCAGCCAGGCCCGGGCCACCAGACGCCAGGCAAGCTCGGCCTTGAGCACCTTCACGGCCGCATGCTTGAGCTCGGGCTGCTTCGAGGTGGGGCAAAACGCCGGTGTGGTGAGCGCGTTCACGCCCGCCAGCCGCGTGCCGGTGCAGGCGTGCCCGCCCAGGTATTCACCGCCCCAGTGCATGGCCAGGAAGACCTGTTCGGGCGCCATCTCGGCGCTGGCCTGCACGGGCACCACGATGCTGCCGTGCGCGCTGGTCACGCAGGCCAGGTCGCCGTCCTGGAGGCCCTGGGCGGCCATGTCCTGCGCGTGCATCTGCAATGCGGGTTCGGGCGCGTGGCCGAACAACTGGCCCAGCGTGCCGGTGCGGCTCATGCCGTGCCACTGGTCGCGCAGGCGGCCGGTGGTCAGGCTGAAGGGGTGGCGCGCGCTGCGCGGCTCGGCCACGCCTTTGCACTCCAGCGGCACGAAGCGCGCGCGGCCATCGGGCGTGGGGAATCGGCCGTCTTCGTAAAGCCGCGCCTTGCCGGTGGCCGCCGTGTCCGGGCAGGGCCATTGCTGCGGGCCCTGCGCGTCGATGCGCGCATAGCTCAGGCCGGTGATGTCGAGGTCGCGCCCGCGCGTGCTCTCGCGGTGCTCGTTCCAGATGGCCTCGGCGCCCGCGTCGGCCTGCGCGGTGGGGTAGGGGAACAGCGTGGGCCGGCCCGGGCGCAGCCGGGCTTCGAGCCGGTGCGCGAACTGCACGGCGATCTGCCAGTCATGCCGCGCCTCGCCCGGCGCGGGCACGGCGCTGCGCACGCGCGAGATGCGGCGTTCGCTGTTGGTCACGGTGCCGGTCTTCTCGCCCCAGGTGCTGGCGGGCAGCAGCAGGTCGGCGTACTCGCAGGTGGCGGTGGTGGCAAAAGCCTCCTGCACCACCACGAACTCGGCGCGCTGCAGGGCGCGGCGCACGGTGGCCTGGTCGGGCAGGCTCTGCGCCGGGTTGGTGCAGGCGATCCACAGCGCCTTGATCTCGCCATCGGCAGCGGCCTGGAACATCTCCACCGCCGTGCGGCCGGGCCGCGCGGGCACGTCGGGCAAGCCCCACAGCGCGGCCACCTCGGCGCGGTGCGCGGGGTTGGCCAGGTCGCGGTGGGCGGACAGCAGGTTGGCCATGCCGCCCACCTCGCGCCCGCCCATGGCGTTGGACTGGCCGGTGAGCGACAGCGGCCCCGCGCCGGGCTTGCCGATCTGGCCTGTGGCCAGGTGCAGGTGCACCAGCGCGGCGTTCTTGGCCGTGCCGCTCGTGCTCTGGTTCAGGCCCTGGCAGTACAGGCTGAGCGTGGGCGCGCGCAGGCCGGTGCCGCCCTCGCACCCGGCAAACCAGCGCGCAGCGGTGAGCAGGTCCTGCGCGTCGATGCCGCATTCCAGCGCCACGCGCTCGGGCGTGCATTCGGCGATGTAGGGCTTCAGGGCGTCGAAGCCCGTGGTGTGCGCGGCGATGTAGGCACCGTCGAGCCAACCCTCGCGCTGCATCAGGTGCAGCATGCCGCCGAGCAGGCGCACATCGCTGCCGGGTTGCAGGGGCAGGTACAGATCGGCGGCCTCGGCGGTGTCGGTGCGGCGCGGGTCGGCCACGATGATCTTGAGCTGCGGGTTGGTGCGCCGGGCGTCCTCAATGCGGCGGAACAGCACCGGGTGCGCCCAGGCCGTGTTGCTGCCGATGATGAACAGGCACTGCGCGTGCTGCAGGTCGTCGTAGCAGGCGGGCGGCGCATCGGCGCCCAGCGTCTGCTTGTAGCCCGCCACCGCGCTGCTCATGCACAGGCGCGAGTTGGTGTCGATGTTGTTGGTGCCGATCAGCCCCTTGGCCAGCTTGTTGAAGACGTAGTAGTCCTCGGTGAGCAGCTGGCCCGAGATGTAGAAGCCCACGGCGTCCGGCCCGTGCGTGGCGATGGTGTGGGCAAAGCGCTCGGTGGCCAGGTCCAGCGCCGCGTCCCAGCCCAGGGCCTGCGGCGCGGCATCGCGCGTGGCGCGCCGCAGCGGGTGCAGCAGGCGCGTCTGCAGCGTCACGGTGCGGCTGGCGGTGTGGTGCAGGCTTGCGCCCTTGGTGCACAGGCGGCCGAAGTTGGCGGGGTGCCCGGGGTCGCCACGCACGCCGGTGATGGTGGCACCCTCGGACTCGATGATCACGCCGCAGCCAACGCCGCAGTAGGGGCAGGTCGATCGGGTTTCTTGCATGGCGTGGTTCTTCAGTGTTTTTTGGCCTTGGCGCTTTACTGACAAGCGCTGTTAGCTATCAATTTTGTAGTTTTCCGCAGAGATTCCCGGGGGGCAGAGGCCGGGTGCGCGCCCCGCCTCTTCGCCTTTCAGGCCGTGGCGGCGGTGCGCTGGCAGGGGCCCGCCAGCGGGCGCGTCTCCTGGGTGGCGTGGTGTGCCAGCTCGTCGGCGTCGAGGAAGACCTGGCCGTTCTCCACCTTCACCGCAAACTTCGGCGTGCAGCCCTCGTCGGGCGCCTGGGCCTGGCCGTCGCACAGGCCGATGGTCCAGTTGTGCAGCGGGCAGGCCACGCTGTTGCCGAACACGATGCCTTGCGACAGCGGCCCGCCCTTGTGCGGGCAGCGGTCGAGCAGGGCGAAGACCTCGTTGGCCTCGGTGCGGAACACGGCCACCTCCAGGCCCTGGGCGCGCTGCACGCGGCGTGCGCCCAGCACGGGGATGTCGTCCACGCGGCAGATTGGTTTCCATGTATTCATGTGGGTGCTCCTCGTTGTTTCAGGTTTTCAGTTCGGCATAGAGGCCGGTGATGCGGTCCATGACGGACAAGAGGTTCTCGCTCGTGATGAACATGTCGGACAGCGCCTTGGGGCTGGGGGCGCTGATCTGCTTGAGGGCCAGGTCGAAGAACAGCCACTGGTGCCCGGCCAGGTCGAGCTGCACGTGGATGCTGTTCGTGGCCTCGGGGGCGTTGCGCAGCAGGTCCATGGCAGCCAGGAACTCCTCGCGCGCGCGGGCAATCTCGGCGCTGGCCTGCGCGGTGTCCACCTTCAGCGTGGCGGCGTAGAAGAACTTGGCCATGCGCTGCGAAAGCATGCGCTGGCGGCCCGCCACGTTGACCAGCTTGCCCACGGGCTTACCCGAGGCCGCTTCGTACTGCACCGTGCCCTGGTGGGCCAGGGCCAGCACGCGCGCGTCGGTGTGCAGCAGCCGGGCCGCGCTGTCGCGGCTGGGGCGGGTGCCCACGAGCAGGCCCTTGTATTCGCTCCAGGCGCCTTCGAGGTCGCCGTAGGTCTTGCGGATGTCGGCGCCGGGCGCGTAGGCCTTGAGCTCGACGAGCTGGCGGTCGAACAGGGCCATCGAGCGGTCCAGGATGGGCTGGGCCGCGCTGCTTTCCGTGCGGTGCACCAGGGCCAGCCAGGCCTTGGCCATGCGCTGCGAGAGCATGCGCTGGCGGCCCGCCTTGTTGATGGCGTCGTTGAGATCGCTCACCTGGGCCCGCGCGCCCACGCCCAGGCCGGAGGCGGCGGCCAGCACCATCAGGCCACGGCGTTTCATGCCGGTGCTCCCTCGGCCCGGATCGGGATGAACTGGCGCTGGTCCACGCGCGCCTTGTCGAACTCGAACCAGGGGTCGGGCTCGCCGTCGAGCGCCCACTGCAGGCGTGCCCACAGCGCCTTGCGGCCCTCGGGGTCGTCGAGGATCTTTTTCTTCACATGGTCCAGGCCCACGCGCGCCACGTAGTGCACGGTGCGCTCCAGGTACCAGCCTTCCTCGCGGTAGAGCTGCATGAAGGCGCCCGTGAATTCCAGTACCTCCTCGGCGGTCTTGAGCTTGGTGAAGAAATGCGCCACCTCGGTCTTGATGCCGCCGTTGCCCGCGATGTACATCTCCCAGCCGCTGTCCACGCCGATGATGCCCACGTCCTTGATGCCGCTCTCGGCGCAGTTGCGCGGGCAGCCGCTGACGGCGAACTTCACCTTGTGCGGCGCGTTCATGCGCCACATGGCACGCTCCAGGTCCTTGCCCATCTTGGTGCTGTCCTGCGTGCCCATGCGGCACCACTCGCTGCCCACGCAGGTTTTCACCGTGCGCAGCGCCTTGGCGTAGGCATGGCCGCTGGGCATGCCGATGTCGCGCCACACGGCCTGCAGGTCTTCCTTCTTCACGCCCAGCAGGTCGATGCGCTGGCCGCCCGTCACCTTCACGGTGGGGATCTGGTACTTGTCCACCACGTCGGCGATGCGGCGCAGTTCGTCGGCCGAGGTCTCGCCGCCCCACATGCGCGGCACCACGGAATAGGTGCCGTCCTTCTGGATGTTGGCGTGGCTGCGCTCGTTGATGGCACGGCTTTGCGGGTCGTCCTGCGCTTCCTTGGGCCAGGTGCTGAGCAGGTAGTAGTTCACGGCCGGGCGGCAGCTCGGGCAGCCGTTGGGTGTCTTCCAGTCCATGAAGCGGAACACCGCGCCCGTGGTCAGCAGCTTGTTGGCGCGGATCGCGTCGCGCACGGCCTGGTGGCCGTGGTCGGTGCAGCCGCACATGGGCTTGGTCTTGGGTGTGGCCGAGTAGTCGCCCCCGGCGGTGAACATCAGAATCTGCTCCACCAGGCCGGTGCACGAGCCGCAGCTTGCGCTGGCCTTGGTGTGCTTGCGCACCTCGTCCAGCGTGAACAGGCCCTTTTCCTTGATGGCCTTGCAGATCTGGCCCTTGGTCACGCCATTGCAGCCGCAGACCTCGTCGCTGTCCTGCATGGCGGCGGCCTTGTTGTGGCCCTGGTGGCCGGTGTCGCCGATGTTGGACTCGCCGAACATCAGCTTGTCGCGGATGTCGGACACGGGGCGCGCGTCGCGCAGCAGCTTGAAGTACCAGCTGCCGTCCACCGTGTCGCCGTACAGGCAGGCGCCGACGAGCTTGTCGTCCTTGAGCACCAGCTTCTTGTACACGCCGCCGAAAGGGTCGCTCATCACGATCTCCTCGGTACCTTCGCCGCCCTGGAAGTCGCCCGCCGAGAACAGGTCGATGCCTGTCACCTTGAGCTTGGTGGAGGTCAGCGAGCCCTGGTAGCGGCCAATGCCGAACTCGGCCAGGTGGTTGGCCGCTACCCGCCCCTGCTCGAACAGCGGCGCCACCAGGCCGTAGGCGATGCCCCGGTGCGCAGCGCACTCGCCCACGGCGTAGATGCGCGCGTCGGTGGTGGTCTGCAGCGTGTCGCTGACGACGATGCCGCGGTTGACGTGCAGGCGCATCTTTTCGGCAAGCTGCGTGTTGGGGCGAATGCCCACGGCCATCACCACCAGGTCGGCGGGCACCTCGGTGCCGTCCTTGAACCGCACGGCGCGCACGCGGCCCGCATCGTTGCCCAGCAACTCCTGCGTTTGCGCCTGCATGAGGAACTGCATGCCGCGCTCTGCCAGCGACTTCTGCAGCATCTTGCCGGCCACGCTGTCGAGCTGGCGCTCCATCAGCCATTCGCTGGCATGGACCACGGTGACCTGCATGCCGCGCTTCATGAGGCCGTTGGCGGCCTCCAGACCGAGCAGGCCGCCGCCAATGACCACGGCGTGCTTGTACGTGGCAGCGGCGTCGATCATGGCCTGCGTGTCGGCGATGTCGCGGTAGGCCAGCACGCCGTCGAGGTCTTTGCCCGGCAAGGGCAGGATGAACGGGTTGGAGCCCGTGGCCATGATGAGCCGGTCGTACTCGGCGCTGACTTGCTCGCCTGCGGCGTTGGTGGCGTGGACGATGCGGTGCACGCGGTCCACGTCGGTGACGGTGCAGCCTGTGTGCAGCTGGATGCCGTTGTCCTGGTACCACGACCAGTCGTTGAGGATGATCTCGTCCACCGTCTGCTCGCCCGCGAGCACGGGCGAGAGCAGGATACGGTTGTAGTTCGGGTGCGGCTCGGCGCCGAAAACCGTGATGTCGTACAGATCGGGCGCGATCTTGAGCAATTCTTCGAGCGTGCGCACCCCGGCCATGCCGTTACCCACCATCACCAGCCTGGATTTTTTCATCGTGCCCCCCAAGGCAGTTCGCCAAAACAAAAAGGCGCCCACACGCTGCGCGGGCCGTTGCCGTTGCTGCGTGGGGACGCCATCGTCCTTGCGGGGCGGGTGCGCCGTTGCACTGCCTCCGCATGCAGCCTGCAGTGGCCGCGCAGGGGGTAATGCAAGCGGCGTGCCAGGGCGCGGGGCGCGCAGGAGGGGCACGCCATGGAATGCCTTGGTGCGCGGCCGCCGGGGCATGCACCATGCTGGGTGCGCCGTGCCAGCGGCTGGTGCGTTGCAACATGGACCGGGGCCAGTCCGTGCGGCAAGAAAAAACCCGCACCGTTTGCACGGGGCGGGTTGATGGGGTGGCGCTGGCGCCAGCCTTGCAGGGTTTAGCTCAGTTCGCCGGCGGCAATCTTGTGGGCGCGGGCTGCGGTCAGGGCCTCCGAACGGACGGTGGGGCGCTCGCGGGTGCTCTGGACGAGTGCCGCGTGGTCGGCCACGGGGCCCTTGGCGAAGTTGGGCAGTGCCTTCTGGCCTTCGGCGCGCACTTCGGTGCGGTTGCGGGTGGACTGGAAGCTCGCTTCGATGTCGGAGCCGTACAACTCGCCATTGAGTTCAGCGGCCTGCGCACCGATGGAGGCAAAAGCGGCAACGGCGGCAATGGAGATAAAACGTGCGGTGTTCATGATGGTGTCCTTTCAAAACGTACTCTGTGGACCCGCTGTCCGCAGGAGCCATCGAGTCCTGCGGGGCGGTTTCGGTGAGTCGCCTCAGCGGGTCTGGCTCATCGATGGGTTGAACTGTACGCACCTTTGAGTCATTTAAAAACTACTCAGTCGCAAACTAACTGTTCCAGTATTTGAAACAATCGTTGGCGAACAAATCGGGCCGGCCTGCCGATGGGCGCATGCAACGTGTTGGTAAAACGCCCTGTTGCGCTGCGGGCGCGGATGGGCTGAAATGGCTTACCGCATGTGCGTGATTGCAGGGAGGTGATTCATGACCGTTGTTGCTGAAATTCTCAAATCCAAACCCGATGCGGTGGTGCACCGCATTGCCCCCACGGACACCGTGTACGAGGGCTTGCGCCTGATGGCCGACAAGGGCATTGGCGCCCTGCTGGTGATGGAGGGCGACGCCATCGTGGGCATCGTCACCGAGCGCGATTACGCCCGCAAGATCGCGCTGATGGGCCGCACCTCGGTCGAGACGCTGGTGCGCGACGTGATGACACCCTCGGTGCTGTGCGTGCGCTCCACGCAGACCAGCGAGCAGTGCATGCAGCTGATGACCGGCAAGCGCCTGCGTCACCTGCCCGTGGTGGACGACGGCAAGTTGCTGGGCATGATCTCCATCGGTGACCTGGTCAAGGACATCATCTCCGAGCAGAAATTCATCATCGAGCAGCTGGAGCACTACATCACCGGCGGCGGAAGGTAGGCAGGTAACAACCCCCTGAGCGGTTACGCCGCTTCCCCCTTCTCTCGCGCTGCGCGCGGGAATGGGGACTTTGCTCAGCGCGGCGGGGCGGCCCTTGCGCGGCGGCCCTGGCCTGGGCCGCGCCGGTCTCTTGGTCTGTGGGCTCGGTGTAGCGCCTGAAATGCAAAAGGCCCTGGCTGCGTGCAACCAAGGCCTTTGATGCGAGCGCCGGTCAGGCCGCCTTCTCGACGTGGCCCTGCCGGGTGTACAGAAAGTCGATCACCGCCTTGCGGTAGTGCACATAGCGTGGGTCTTCGGCCAGCTCCACGCGCTTGCGAGGGCGGGGCAGATCCACCGCAAGCACCTCGCCAATGGTGGCGGCCGGGCCGTTGGTCATCATCACGATCTTGTCGGACAGCAGCACGGCCTCGTCCACGTCGTGCGTCACCATCACCACGGTGCTGTGCGTGCGCGCCACGATCTCCAGCAGCTCGTCCTGCAGCTTGGCGCGCGTCAGCGCGTCCAGCGCGCCAAAAGGCTCGTCCATCAGCAGCACCTGGGGCTCCATGGAGAGCGCCCGGGCAATGCCCACGCGCTGCTTCATGCCGCCCGAGATCTCGCCGGGACGCTTCTGGCCCGCGTGCGTCAGGCCCACCAGGGCCAGGGCGGCATCGGTACGCGCCTTCAGTTGCGCCTTGCTCTCCTTGGCGCCAAACACCCGCTCCACGGCCAGGTGGATGTTGTCGAAGCAGGTCAGCCAGGGCAGCAGCGAATGGTTCTGGAACACCACGGCGCGCTCGGGGCCGGGGCCCCGGATCTCCTTGTTGGCGCACAGCAGCGCGCCGTTGGTGGGCGTGGTCAGCCCGGCAATCAGGTTCAGCAGCGTGGACTTGCCGCAGCCCGAGTGGCCGATGAGCGCCACGAACTCGCCCTTGGCGATGGTCAGGTTGATGTCGCGCAATGCGGGGAACAGGCCTTTGGCCGTCTTGAAGGTCTGCTCGACGCCTTGCACTTCGATGAACTTGGTGGACAGCGATGCATTCATGATTTCACCTCTTCGAACGTGAAGGCCGTGGCCAGTTTGACCAGTGCCGCTTCGAGCAGCAGCCCGACGATGCCAATCACGAAGATGGCAATGATGATGTTCTTGACGTTCAGGTTGTTCCACTCGTCCCACACCCAGAAGCCAATGCCCACGCCGCCGGTCAGCATCTCGGCAGCCACGATCACCAGCCACGCCGTGCCCACGGCCAGGCGCACACCCGTCAGCATGTAGGGCAGCACGGCGGGGAAGAGGATCTTCGTGGCGATCTTCCATTCGCTCAGGTTCAGCACGCGGGCCACGTTCATGTAGTCCTGCGGCACGCGCTGCACGCCCACGGCGGTGTTGATGATCATGGGCCAGATGGAGCAGATGAAAATCGTCCAGATGGCAGCCGGGTTGGCGCCCTTGAACACCAGCAGGCCGATGGGCAGCCAAGCCAATGGCGACACGGGGCGCAGCAGGCTGATGAGCGGGTTGAACATGCGCGAGAGGAAGGCAAACCGTCCGATCACGAACCCCGCCGGAATGCCCACCACTGCCGCCAGCCCGAAGCCGATGGCCACGCGCTGCAGGCTCATCAGCACGTTCCAGCCCACGCCCTGGTCGTTGGGGCCGTTGCTGTAGAACGGGTCGCTGAACACCTCCAGGGCCTGCAGCCAGGTCTCGTAGGGCCCCGGAATGCTCTTGCCCGTGCTGGCCGACACCAGCGCCCACAGCCCCACCAGCAGGCCCAGGCCGCACACAGGGGGCAGCACGTTCTGCCAGAAGCCGCGCGACAGCGCCGCCCAGTCGCGCCCGGCGCGGGGTGCCGGGGTACTCTCGGGTTTTGAGTGTTTTTGGGTTGAAACGCTTTCTGTATGAGCGCTGGCAGCTACATTTTTAGTAGCGTCTTGCGGCGCAGAGGGCGTGGACTCCAGCGGGGAGTGGAATACGGCGCTGACCATGGTGATCTCCGGTAGGTGGTGCGTGTCGTTGTGCGGTGGTGGCCGGGGCTCGGGCCCGGCCGCCAGGGGGCTGTGCATTCAACCGGACAGCCGGGCGGGGCGCCTGCGTCGTCCGTTGGAAGGCACAGCCATTTCAGGCCTTGATCTTGAAACCGTCGGCGTACTTGGCGGGGTCCTTGCCGTCCCACACCACGCCGTCGATCAGCTTGCTGGTGCGCATCACGTCCTTGGGCACGCTGATCTTCATGGCGCTGGCGACCGACTTGTACAGGTCCACCTGGTTCACCTGCTTGGCCACGGCAAGGTAGTCCGGGTGGCTCTTGAGCAGGCCCCAGCGCTTGTGCTGCGTGAGGAACCACATGCCGTCCGACAGGTAGGGGAAGTTCACCGCCCCGTCGTTGAAGAACTTCATGTGGTTCGGGTCGTCCCAGGTCTTGCCCAGGCCGTTCTGGTAGCGGCCCAGAATGCGCTGGTTGATCGCGTCCACGCTGGTGTTCACATAGGCCTTGCCGGCCACGGTCTCGGCCATCTTCATCTTGTTCGACAGGCTCGCGTCGATCCACTGGCTGGCTTCGAGCACCGCCATCATCACGGCGCGCGTGGTGTTGGGGTACTTCTTCACAAAGTCGGCCGTGGTGCCCAGCACCTTCTCGGGGTGGTCCTTCCAGATGTCCTGCGTGGTGTTTGCCGTGATGCCGATGCCGTCCATGATGGCGCGGTGGTTCCAGGGCTCGCCCACGCAGAAACCATCCATGTTGCCCACGCGCATGTTGGCCACCATCTGCGGCGGCGGCACGGTGATCAGCTTGGCGCCCGACACGGGGTTGATGCCCGCTGCCGCCAGCCAGTAGTGCATCCACATCGCGTGCGTGCCAGTGGGGAAGGTGCCTGCGAATGTGTACTCGCGCTTCTCCTTGGCCATCAGCGCCGCGAGCGAGGGGCCGTCCACCGCGCCCTTGTCGGCCAGCGCCTTGGACAGTGTGATCGCCTGGCCGTTGTGGTTCAGGCTCATCAGCACCGCCATGTCCTTCTTGGGGCCCGCCGTGCCCAGGTGCACGCCGTACACCAGGCCATACAGCACATGGGCAAAGTCCAGCTCGCCATTCACCAGCTTGTCGCGCACACCGGCCCAGCTCGCCTCCTTGTTGGGGACGATGGTCACGCCGTACTTCTTGTCAAAGCCCAGCACCGAGGCCATCACCACGCTGGCGCAGTCGGTCAGCGGAATGAAGCCGATCTTCACCTCCTTCTTCTCGGGCGCGTCCGAGCCCTGGGCGTGCACAAGCGCGCGCAGCGCGGGGCTCACGCCCACGGCGCCCACGGTGGCGGCCTGCAGCACGGTGCGGCGGTTAAGGCTGGTTTTCAGAAGATCGGTCATGGGGCTCCCCTTGCATCGTGAAAGTAAAAAAGGCGTCCTCACGCTGCACACGCCAGCCAGGGGCCGCATGCGCAGGGTGGGGACGCCTTTGTCCGTTGACCGGCTGCCTCCACCCGCCGTTGGGTGGCGCCGCCGTGGTGACCCCCGAGGGGGTCGCAACTAGTAATGCAAGGCTTGTGCCAGCTTTTTGGAGCTGGGGTTGCTATGAAATGGGGAGCTGGAGGCGCTTTGTTTTAGGGCGCTGGAGTCCGATTTGGCTTAAACCGATGTTTGGAAGTGCGCACCGGGGTTGTGCGGCGCACCATGGGGGCGCGGGAGTGGAGTTGTGCGCTGGGTGGATAAGAACTTGCACTCTGCTTGGGCGTGAGCGTGGCTGCACAGACCAATGGGCCGCTTTGCAGCGATGGCGGTCAGTCGATGGGCCGCGAGCGACAGGCAGCTCTCAAGTCCAAAGCGGTCGATAGTCTTGAAGAGCAGACAGCGTTGTGATGGGACTTCATCGACCGGCACGAAGGTCTAGAGCGTCGACTTCTTCGAGCGTCAGAACCACAGACTCCACAAGGTCAGCATCAAAGTCGTCTCGGTCTGCCTCTTCGTGTGTGCCCTTGTTCAGGTAAGTCCACACCAAGTTTGCGGCTGGGATGCCCAGGATGCGGCCGTATGCTGCCAAGAGCGCGGGTTTGTTGGCGTGGTCGAAGTACGCCGCGTCGTCGAGCCTCTTGCGCAGGGCTTCGCACAGGTTGCGCAAGCCGGGCTCGGCACCGACGCCAGCGAGCTGCAGGTTGAGTACGCCCAGCTCGTGGCTGCCGAGCCAACGCCACACCTTCTCTGAGAGCATCTCAAGGCCTTGTCGGCAGGCAGAAAGAGCATCACGGTGGTCGAGGTTGTCCTTTGACGCGCGGGCCTTGGCCACGTAGTTCCTGATCGAGACGTTGCCCGAAACGCGCGGGTGGTAGTCGCCTGCGTGGTTGCGGAACAAGTAGACCTTGCAGTCTTCGCGGCGCGCCGCTGGCAAGTGCTGCTGGATGTCCTTAATGAACTCGTTGCTGTGGCAGGTGACGATGAGTTGGGTGTCGACGAAGTGGTCGCTCTCGAAGATCGTCTCGCGGATGCCGCCGCGGTGGTCGTGGTCGATGGCGTTGATGACGTCGTCGAACACGACCAGGGGGCTTTGGATGCTCTTGGCTTTAGCCAGCAGGATCGCCAGGCCCAGGCAGCGGATGTGGCCCTCGCTGAGGATGCGCAGGGCGTCCACCCGCACTCCCGGATTGCCCCGGAACGCTATCTCGATCTTCTGCTCGCCGTTGATGGGCAAGTGGAGGGCAGCGAGCTTGTCGGGATCAAGGTCATTGCGGTTGAACTCGTTGTAGAGGTTCATGGCCGTGTCGTTGAGGCCCGCCATCAGCACGCCGGGGAGCTGGTTTCGGTAACCGCGCAGCAACTCCAAGAATCGATCGTATGCCGCCTTGATGGGGGCGTCACGCTCGAGGTCGACGGCTTCTTGAGCCACGTCGGCGATGAGTTGAGCGTTGTCCACATCGAACGCTGCGATCCTGGCCCTGGCAGCGGCGACGCCATCCACGACCTGCTGGCGCTTCAAGTCCTGGGCTTGGATGGCCAGTTGCAGGGCGACGAGAGCTGCGCGCTCGTTGACGTGCTTTTGCCGCTCCTGGCGGGTCACCTCCGCTGCCGCGTCCTGGGCCGCGATGCGGTTGGCCACCACCAACATTGCCTCGAGCGTGACGGCCTCGGCCTGTTGACACTCTTGCGGCTGCTTGGCTGGGTAGACCGCCGACCACCATTCGCCAGTCGGCTCGGCCGCGAGCTCTGCGAGGAACCGCCCTACAGGAGACGCTTGCTCCTCATTCGCTGCAAGGTAAGCGGACAGGCTTCCAAGCTGGCGGCGCAGCTCGCGTGAGGCCGTGCCAACCTTGCGCTGCGCGGTCGCACGCTGCTCTTGCAGCTCGCCGAGCTCCTTCAAGTCGGCCAGCCCCCCCCTGGCCTTTTCAAATGGGTTGGACTTGGCGTCAGCAAGCGGCGTGTCGCAGGCTGGGCAGTAGTCGCCGTGGGTGGCTTGCAGCGCGAGTACTGCGGTGTAGAGGTCTTTGAAGGAGACTTGGCTGCTGCGTACCTCGAGCTTGGCGGCGATGTCGGCGAGCTCATCCTGCGCTACGCGCGGCACCTCAAAGGCGGCCAGTAGGCCATCGCGCGCGACACCGATAGTGGCCGGCGGCAGCGCGCCAAGAATGCCGTCGAGCTCTTGCATGCGGCCTGGCGCCTCGGTCGTGCCGATGAACGCCTTGAGCTCGTCGTAGGCCATGCCATCCTTATACGCTGCGGCCAGCGCGGCCTCTTCGGCCGCCAGGCCCTGGAGGGCTTGGGCCTCGCCGTTGACTGTGGCCTGGTCGTTGACCAGGGCATTGCGCTTGCCGTTGAGTGCCAGCTGCTTGGCGGCCATCGTCACGAGCTGCGCGTCAATCGACTCGTTGAAGTGGCCGACGAACTCGTTGAACTTCTCCATGCCAAATAGCGTGGCGATCAGCTCCGTGCGCTGCGCCGGGGGCCTTGCCGCAATCCGTGAGAACGCGTCGATGCGGTTCTTCTCGATGAAGCAGAACCGGAAGGTGTCGGCATTGGCGACGACGGCGACTTCCCCGTTTCGGTGGTCGGTCGCCCGCAGGGCCGGCGCCTCGAAGCGGCGGGCGTGCAGGTTGGCCAGGTAGGTGCGCCCGTCGATTCGCTTGGTCTCGGCTTCCTCGACCGACCCCAGCAGACCGAACTCCAAGCCTTCGCAGAAGCTGGTCTTGCCGCTGCCATTGGGGCCGTAGAGCAGGACGACCCTCTTTTGCAGGTCGAAGGGCTCCCGGTTGCGAAACCCTCGAAAGGGGCCGATCGCCATGCCCCGCAGCCGCTTCCAGGGCCAAGCGCCGTCAGCAGCCACGGCCTCGATCTCTGGCAAGCCGTCGGGTGTCTGGGCCAACTCTTGGCGAGCCTTGCCCACCAGATAGATTGAGCGCTGGCTGTGCTGGCGCGACGTGTGCGCGAGGGCGTCGAAGTGTGTCAGGGCCATGTTGGCCAGGCGCCTCACGTCAGATGGAGCCTGGGTAGCTGGTGAATGCAACCAGGCCACGAACCGCTCAAAGTCTCGTTTGGAAGATGCCATGTCGCTCCCCGATGAATCTGATGTCGGCTTGCAAGGCAGGCTGCCGACCGCCCCTACCAAGGGACCTGTCAAAGCCGCGCGCAAAACGCCGTTGTCGACCAATCGTATCCAACGTTTGCGAGTTGGACGGCGCAAAAGGTCTTGGGAGTGCCATTTGAGTCTCCTGCGCCAACAGAGTCCTGGGTCGCCAACCAGCGTGGAGCAGCCCTTCTCCAAAGTAGAGCGAACGGCCGCAACCAGCCTGATGCCGCCATTCCCTTCTTAGTGGTTTTCAAGCCGCCCGTAGCACCCCCCGCGCCGCCTCCGCCACCACCCGGCTCAACCCCTCCAACACCCCCGAAGCCGCCCGCGCCTGCTGCCAGTACAGCGGCACATCCAGCGGCGTACCCGGCACCAGTTCGACCAGCGTGCCGTCCTTCAAATGCTGCGCCACCAGCACCTCCAGCTGCATGCCCCAGCCCATGCCCGCCAGCGCGGCGGTGGCGAAGGCCTGGGGCGAGGGCAGGGTGTGGCGGGGCAGCTCCACATGCCGGTGGCACAGGCGGCGGGCCCAGCGGGCCTGCAGTTCGTCCTTGGGGCTGAACACCAGGCTGGGCGCGCGGGCCAGGGTACCTGCGGTCACGCCCTCCCCAAAATGGCGCACCATGAAGGCGGGGCTGGCGGCGGCGCGGTAGCGCATGGCGCCCAGGGGCTGGCTGTTGCAGCCGGTGGCGGGGCGGGCGGTGGCGGTGACGGCGGCGAGCACGGCGCCGCTGCGCAGCCATTCGGCGGTGTGGGTTTCGTCGTCCACGGCCACCTCCATCAGCACGGGCGCCTGGGCGGCGAAGGTGGCCACGGCGGGTGCGAACCAGGTGGCCAGGCTGTCTGCGTTCACCGCCACGGGCAGCGGCACGCGGGCGACGCCCTCCGGGGCCAGCGCGGGCAGGGCGCCTTGCAGTTCCTGCTCCAGCAGGCGCACGCGGTCGGTGTGCTGGCACAGGCGTCGGCCCGTGTCGGTGGCGCGGCAGGGCTGGCCGCGCACCACCAGGGCGCAGCCCACGCGCTCTTCGAGCAGGCGTATGCGTTGGGATATGGCCGAGGGCGTCACATTGAGTGTGCGCGCTGCGCGCTCGAAGCTGCCTTCGCGGATGACGGCAGCCAAGGCGGAGAGCGCGGAATAGTCCAGCATGGATTCAGTTTTGTTAATGTGGATGAAGCAAAGACAGTTTGTCTTTATTAATGCTGGCTGGCAAGCTGCACGGCATGAACTGGCTTGATACCGCTGCCCTCGCTCCCCCTGTGTTCGTCCAGGGCCTGGTTTTGTGTCTGGGGCTCATCGTGGCCATCGGGGCGCAGAACGCCTTTGTGCTGCGCCAGGGCCTGCGCCGCGAGCATGTGGGCAGCGTGGTGCTGTTCTGTGCGCTGGCGGATGCGGTGTTCATCACGGCGGGCGTGCTGGGCATGGCGCAGGCGCTGGGCGAGCGGCCCGGCCTGGCGCGCGCGCTGGCGTTGGCCGGGGCGGTGTTCCTGGCGGTGTATGGCGGGCGCGCGCTGCGCCGGGCGCGGCATGCGGGCGGGCTGCAGGCAGCGGGCGGTGGCGTGGCGCTGGGCCGGGGCGCGGCCCTGGCGCAGGCGGCGGCGTTCACGCTGCTCAACCCGCATGTCTATCTGGACACCGTGCTGCTCATGGGCAGCATCGGCGCCCAGCAGCCGCAGGCGCTGCGCGGCTGGTTCGTGGCGGGGGCGAGCTGCGCCAGCCTGCTGTGGTTTGGCCTGCTGGGCTTCGGGGCGCGCTGGCTGGCGCCGTGGTTCGCGCGGCCCCGGGCCTGGCAGGTTCTCGACGCGCTGATCGGCACCACGATGTTCGTGCTGGCCGCGCTGCTGGTGCGACATGCCTTGTCAGGAATGTGAGGGGGTTTTATGTACATCAGAAAACAGCACCAGTGGACGGACCGCGAAGAGGTGTTCGCGCTGATCGAGGCGCATGCGCTGGGCGCCTGGGTGTGCCATGGCGCGGATGGCCTTATCGCCAACCACATGCCTTTTGTGTTGGACCGCGGCCGGGGCGAGCATGGCACGCTGATGTGCCATGTGGCGCGCGCCAACCCGGTCTGGCGCGCGCTCGGCGCGGGCGTGCCGTCGGTGGTGATGTTTCGCGGGCCGCAGGCCTACATCACGCCGGGCTGGTACCCGGGCAAGGCGGAGCACGGCAAGGTGGTGCCCACCTGGAACTACCTGGCCGTGAACGCGCACGGCACCGCGCGCGTGGTGGACGATCCGGCCTGGCTGCTGGGTCTGCTGAACCGGCTCACCCACGTGCACGAAACCGGGCGCCCGCAGCCCTGGCAGGTGGGCGATGCCCCGGCGGATTACATCGACAAGCTGCTGCGGGCCATCGTGGGCATTGAGATCCCCATCGACCGGCTGGAGGCCAAGTGCAAGGCCAGCCAGGACGAGGCGCCGGAGGACCGGCGCGGCACGGTGGAGGGGCTGCGCGCGGAGCGGCGCGAGGAGCCGGGCAGGATGGCCGAGTGGGTGATGAAGGCCTTGGATGCCGGCATTTCGGGCTGATCGCGCCGCTTGCCTTGCGCCGCTGGCGGGCAATGCAGGCGCGGGGCCGCCCGACGGCAGTTACCCCAGCAAGTCCACCATCTCCAGCATGCGCCGCGCCACCTCGCCCAGCTTCAGGCCCTTGTCCATGGCGGTCTTGCGCAGTTTTTCGTAGGCCGCCTGTTCGCTCAGGCCCTGGCGCTGCATGAGCAGGCCCTTGGCGCGGTCGATGGCTTTGCGGTCCTGCAGCTCGGTCTTGGCGTCGGCCAACTGGGCGCGCAGGGCCTGTTCGTGCGCAAAGCGGGCCATGGCCACGTCGAGGATGGGGCGGATGCGCTGGGGCGCCAGCCCCGCCACGATGTAGGCGCACACGCCGGCGGCCACGGCATCCTTGACGTGGGTGGTGTCCTCGTCGTTGGTGAACATGACGATGGGGCGGCGTTCGTCGCGCGTGGCCAGCACCACATGCTCCAGCGCGTCGCGCGCCTCGCTTTCGGTGTCCACGATGATCAGGTCGGGCTGCAGCTGCGCCAGCCGGTCGGCCAGGAAAACATCGGCCGGCAGCGTGGCCACGAGGTTGAAGTGGGCCTCCAGCAGGCCGATGCGCAGCATGCGCGAGCGCTCGGCCTGCTGCGCGGCGTATTCGTCGTCGGGGTCGGTCACGGCCAGGTCGGGGGCCACCACCACTATGCGCAATGCCTCATTCATGGTGACGTGATTAGCAATATTTGTGCCACTGAATGGGGCGTTGGCCTGGGGTTTTTGCCCCTGTGTGGTGCATCGCTCGGCCTTGCACGGCCTGAAAGTAACTAATGGTCGGGCTTACCCGGTAGGGGATTCGGGGGGGCTCTTATATACCCCTGTCACATTCTTTACATCTGACGGAGTTTTCAGCATGACCCAACCATTGAACCGGCGCCATTTTTCAGCCGGACTAGCGCTCGCCCCGTTTGCCGCGGGCGGGCTGCTGACGGGGTGCAGCAACGTGCCCGACACCCTCAAGATCGGTGTGGCGCAGCCGCTGAGCGGGCCGCTGGCCGCGCTGGGGCAGGATTTGCTCAATGGCGTGAACCTGGCCGTGGGCGAGCTGAACAAGGCCAATTATTCGATTGATGGCAAGCGCGTGACACTGGAAGTGATGGCCGTGGACGACAAGGCCGATGCCGCCACGGGCAAGACCGTGGCCCAGCAGCTGGTGGATGCCGGAGTGGTGGCGGTCATCGGGCATCTCAATTCGGGCGTGAGCATCGAGGCAGCGCCCATCTATGGTGCCAAGGACATTCCACAGATTGCCATTTCCACCAACCCCCGGTTCACGCAGCTGGGGCTGGCCACCACCTTCCGCATGGTGGCCAATGACAGCCTGCAGGCGCGCGCCATTGGCTCGTTCGCGGCATCGCAGTTTGGCGCCTCGCGCTACGCAGCGCTGGACGATGGCACGCCCTACGGCAAGGGGCTGACGGACGGCGCCGCAGCGCAGCTCAAGGCCGAGAAGAAAGAGGTGGTGCTGCGGGAGTCGTTCGACGACAAGACGGTGGCGTTCGATGACCTGGCGGCCAAGCTCAAGGAGGCGGGCATCGAGGTGATGGTGTCCACGCTGAACGACTACCAGGTGATTGCGCTGATCGAGGCGTTGAAAAAGGTCAACTACACCCGGGTGCGCCTGCTGGGGGGCGACACCGTCAAGACCACCGACATGGTGCGCGCGGGCGGCATCATCGAGGGCATCTATGCCACTTCGCCCGTGCTGGAGGCCAAGGAGTTCGTGGCCGGGCGCCAGTTTCTGGAGAAATACCTGGAGGCCTTCAAGAAGCCGCCCGCCTATGGCGGCCACTACAGCTACGACAGCATGTATGTGCTGTCGGCCGCGCTGCAGAAGGCCAAGTCGGCCAAGCCCAAGGACATCACGGCGGCCATGCACTCCATCAACGGCTACGCACCGGTCACCGGCACCATGACCTGGGACGACAAAGGCGAGCAGCGCTACGCCGCCGTGGGCGTGTACGAGCTGCGGCGCGGCAGCTGGGAGCTGCGCATGCGCTCAGACCGCTGGTAGGCATCTGCACGGCATGTGAAATGGGCGTGCCCCGGCCAGTGGCCCCTGCGCAAGGGCCGCCCCGCCGCGCTGGTGGTGTCCCCCTTCCCGCGCGCAGCGCGAGAGAAGGGGGAAGGCGCGAAGCGCCACAGGGGGATGTTTTCTATCCCTCAGCACTCCACGACGTTCACCGCCAGGCCGCCGCGCGAGGTTTCCTTGTATTTGGACATCATGTCCGCGCCGGTCTGCACCATGGTTTTGATCACCTGGTCGAGCGACACCACATGCTGGCCGTCGCCGCGCAGCGCCAGGCGGGCGGCGTTGATGGCCTTGATGGCGCCCATGGCGTTGCGCTCGATGCACGGAATCTGCACCTGGCCGCCCACGGGGTCGCAGGTCATGCCCAGGTTGTGCTCCATGCCGATCTCGGCGGCGTTCTCCACCTGCGCGGGCGTGCCGCCCAGCACGGCGGCCAGCGCGCCCGCCGCCATGGAGCAGGCCACGCCCACCTCGCCCTGGCAGCCCACCTCGGCGCCCGACAGCGATGCGTTCAGCTTGTAGATGCTGCCGATGGCGCCCGCCGTGAGCAGAAAGTCGAGGATGCCCGCCTCGCTGGCGCCGGGCACGAACTTCACGTAGTAGTGCAGCACCGCCGGGATCACCCCCGCAGCGCCGTTGGTGGGCGCCGTCACCACGCGGCCGCCAGCGGCGTTCTCCTCGTTTACCGCCATGGCGTAGAGGTTCACCCAGTCGAGCATGGAGAGCGGGTCGCGCAGCGCGGCCTCGGGGTTGCTGCTCAGGCTGCGCTGCAACTCGGCCGCGCGGCGCCGGATGTGCAGGGGGCCTGGCAGAGTGCCTTCGCCCGCGCAGCCGCGCCGCACCGAGCCCGCCATGGTCTGCCAGATGGCCAGCAGCTGGGCCTGCACTTCTTCGGGGCTGCGCCAGTGCGCCTCGTTGGCGCGCATGAGCTGCGCAACGTTCAGGCCGCTGGTCTGGCACTGCGCCAGCAGCTCGGCGCCGCTGGTGAAGGGGTAGGGCGGTGCAGAGGCTGCCTGGCCGGCAGGCGTGCCGTTGAGCACCCGCTCGCCTGCCGCATCCACCACAAAGCCGCCGCCCACCGAGAAGTATTCGGTGGTGAGGATGTCCTCGCCCTGCGCGCCGAGCGCGGCAAAGCGCATGCCATTGGGGTGGCGCGGCAGGCTTTTGCGGCGGTAGAGCAGGTGCTCTTTTTCCACAAAGCGCACCGGGTGCGTGCCCAGCAGCGCCAGTTGCTGGTGGCTGCGAATGGCGTCGATGGCGGGCGCGATCTGGTCGGGGTCGATGCGGTCGGGCTCGTGCCCGGCCAGGCCCAGCAGCACGGCGCGGTCGGTGCCGTGGCCGATGCCCGTGGCGGCCAGCGAGCCGAACAGCTCGACGCGCACGCTGTGGGTGCGTTCGAGCGCGCCAGTCTGCTGCAGGCCGCAGGCGAACTGCCGCGCGGCAATCATCGGCCCCACGGTGTGGGAGCTGGACGGCCCGATGCCGATCTTGAAGAGGTCGAAAACGCTGACGGTCATGGTGTGTGGGGTGCGCGGGGGCCGGGCGCGAAAAGGGGCCAACAAAAAGGCACCCCGTGGGGTGCCGTGGATCGGTGGTGTTGACGGTAGGTGTGTGCGTGGGGGAGGGCAAGCTCGCTATCCCTGAGCGTGTGGGGTGCCTTGTGCGGGGGGGGGTGGTGTGATTGCTATGAAATAAATAGCTGTTTGCGCTTTATGGGTAAGCGTTAAGGGCTGTTTTGTATGAAATATTGAGGGCTTCCTTCAGCTGGGATTGCAGGGCATGAATCTTTCTTTTAGAGGCGCCGGGTGGGGCAGTTGAGGGCGGAGGCCGGGACTCGCCCCGGCGGGCGACCTCCTTTCTTGTCGCGCGACAAGAAAGGAGGCAAAGAAACGCGCCCCACAGTCTGCGGCCCCTTCGCGCTGCGAAGGGGCAAACCTGCGGCGGTGCGTTTGCGGGGTGCGCCGCATAACTCACTGCGCTGCTGCGCAGCTCCGTTCGAACAAACGCGGCGAGTCAGTCAACGAAGCATGCGCGCTCCGACGCGCATGCCACCCCGCAAGCGCCCCGCCGCAGGCGCAGCCAGAAGGGGGTTGAAGACCGCAATCCACACGGGCCATCACTTTGCTCGGCCTGGCTTACGCAGCGCGAGGCGCTTGCGCCCGCGAATGCGGGGCCGAGCAAAGCGATGGCCCGTGCGGCTGTTTGGACTTTCCCTCCCCCTTCTGTATGTGCCGAGGAGCGCAGGGCGTGGGGTGGCGGGTGTGCCGCAGGACACACCCGCTTCGTGAACTGGCTCGCCGTGGTTGTTCGAGTGCAGCGCGTAGCGCGTAGCGAGTTCCACGGCGCACCCCGCGAACGAGCACCGCAGGTTGCCCGTAGCGAAGCGAAGGGACGCAGACAGCAGGGTCGCTTTCTCTTTGGTGACTTTCTCTTGGCGAGACAAGAGAAAGTTACTGCGCCGCCGGGCGCATACCCCGGCCTCCGCCCCCACCCAAAGCACACCTTCAAAAAATATAGCTGCTCACGCAATCCCAGTATGCGCCAGAGCCAAAAATGATCCCAAAACCCGAAAGACCATCACATCATCAGCGCCCGCCCCAGCATCACCGGCGCATCCCACCCCCGAATGCGCGGCCGCCGGCACAGGCTGTGGCCGTGCAGCGCGTCCACCTTGTCGAGGATGCGCAAGCCCCCTTGCACCACCAGGCGCAACTCCCACCCGGCGCGGCCCGGCAAGCGGTGCACCAGCGGCGCGCCTTCCAGCATCAGGGTGCGCGCCCAGCGGGCGTGTTCGGTGATGAGCGCGGTGGTCCGGGGCGTGGGTTGCAGTGTCTGCAGCATGTCACGGGTCACCCCGTGGGCGGCGCAATCATCGTCCGGCAGATAAAAGCGCCCGCGCGGGATGTCCACGCTCAGGTCCTGCCAGAAGTTGATGAGCTGCAGCGCCGTGCAGATGGCATCGCTCTCGCGCAGGGCCTGGGCGCCGTCCACGCCATACAGGTGCAGCAGCAGGCGGCCCACGGGGTTGGCCGAGCGGCGGCAATAGTCCAGCAGCTCGGTGCGGCTGGCATAGCCTGCCTGGTCGCGGGTTTTTTCCACGTCCTGCACAAACGCGCTGAGCAGGTCGTCGAGTAGCGGCACGGGCAGGGCGTGCTGGCGCAGCATGGCGGCCAGCGGGGCGAAAACGTCGGCCCAGCGGCTTGAAGGCACGCCGCCCGTTGCGATGGCCTGCAGGTCCCGCCGGTAGGCGGCGAGATCGCTCAGGCGCTCGGCGGGGCTGGCGGGGCCTTCGTCGGCCAGGTCGTCGGCGGTGCGGGCAAAGGCATAGATGGCGGCGATGGGTGCGCGTAAATGCGGCGGGCACAGCCAGGAGGCCACAGGGAAGTTTTCGTAGTGGGTGACAGGCGGGGGCAGGGGGGCGGGGGTGTTCACAGGCGGCATTGTCGCTTGACAACAGACCATCGATCACATAGATTACTAACCAGTCAGTCAGTAATATTCATCACTATGTCCATGCGCACATTGTTCGCACCATGGCCCCGGCAGGGGTTCTTTTTTTTCTGCGCCAGCCGCACTGTGCGCCGTACCGGCGGGCTGCTGGCCATGGCGGCCCTGCTGGCGGCCTGTTCGCCCGCGGCGCCGCCTGCCGAGCCGGTGCGCGCCGTCAAGCTGATGACGGTGGGCGCGGGGGAGCTGCAGGCCCGGCAGGAGTATTCCGGCGAGGTGCGCGCGCGGGTGGAGACACGCCTGGGTTTCCGGGTGGCGGGCAAGATCGTGCAGCGCCATGTGGAGCTGGGCCAGCGGGTGCAGGCCGGGCAGATGCTGGCCCAGCTGGACCCGCAGGACTACCAGCTGGCGGCGGCGGCGGCGCGTGCCCAGCTGTCGTCGGCGCAGACGCAATTCGATCTGGCGGCGGCGGAGTTCAAGCGCTTTTCCGCCCTGAAAGAGCAGAACTTCATCAGCGGTGCCGAACTGGAGCGCCGCGAGGCTTCGCTCAAGGCCGCGCAGGCCACGCTGGAGCAGGCGCGCGCGCAGGCCTCCTCGCAGGGCAATCAGGCAGGCTATACCCGGCTGGTGGCCGATGTGGCGGGCGTGGTCACGGGCATTGAAGCCGAAACCGGCCAGGTGGTGGCGGCGGGTTCGCCCGTGCTGCGCATTGCCCAGGACGGCCCGCGCGATGTGGTGTTTGCCGTGCCCGAGGACAAGGTGGCGCGCCTGCAGGCGGGCCAGCCCGTGGCGGTGCGCACCTGGGCCGGCGGTGCGCCCTTGCAGGGGCGTGTGCGCGAGGTGTCGGCCAGCGCCGACCCGGTGACCCGCACCTACCTGGTCAAGGCCGGAGTCGAGGGCGCCGAGGCGCCGCCCCTGGGCTCCACGGTGCATGTCGTGCCCGAGGCGCTGGGCCATGCGGGCGTGCAGGCCATCAAGCTGCCCACCACGGCGCTGCGCCAGGAGGGCCAGGCCACGGCGGTGTGGGTGTATGAGCCCGGCTCCGGCACCGTGCGTTCGCAGGTGGTGCAGATCGCCACGGCCGACGGAAATGAGGCGGTGGTGGCCGACGGGCTGGTGCCCGGCATGCAGGTGGTGAGCACTGGCGTGCATGTGCTGACGCCCGGGCAGAAGGTCGTTGTTTACAAGCAAAAAGCGGTTGAAGGGCAGTCCGGTCAAGCGCTGGAAGCTATAAAAAACGAAGCGCCAGTGGCCACGGCTTCGGTCCCGGCCGCGTCGTCGGCCCAGTGAGCACGCCATGAAACAAGCGCAACCCCAAGCGGGTTTCAACCTCTCCAAGTGGGCGATCGACCATGCCCCGCTCACGCGCTACCTCATGGTGGTGCTGATGGTGCTGGGCTTTACCGCCTATTTCCAGCTCGGGCAGGATGAAGACCCGCCCTTCACCTTCCGCGCCATGGTGGTGCGCACCTACTGGCCCGGCGCCACGGCGCAGCAGGTGGCCGAGCAGGTGACCGACAAGATCGAGCGCACCCTGCAGGAGGTGCCCAACGCCGACAAGATCCGCAGCTACTCCAAGCCCGGCGAGTCGCAGATCATCCTGGAGATCAAGGACAGCACGCGCGCGGCCGAGGTGGCCAACATCTGGTACACCGTGCGCAAGAAGGTGGGCGACATGCGCTACACCCTGCCCCAGGGCATCCAGGGGCCGTTCTTCAACGACGACTTCGGCGATGTGTACGGGGTGATCTATGCGCTCGAATCCGAAGGCTTCAGCTACGCCGAGGTCAAGCAGTTCGCCGACGACGTGCGCCAGCAGCTGCTGCATGTGCCTGACGTGGCCAAGGTGGAGCTGTTTGGCGTGCAGGACGAGAAGCTCTACATCGAGATTTCGCAAAAACGCCTGTCGCAGCTGGGCCTGGACATGAATGCGGTGCTGGCGCAGCTGGGCCAGCAGAACGCGGTGGAGAGCGCGGGCGTGGTGCAGACGCCGCAGGACCAGGTGCAGGTGCGCGTGGCCGGGCAGTTCCAGGCCATCGAAGACCTGCGCGCCATGCCCATCCGGGGCGCATCGGGCGCCATGCTGCGCCTGGGCGACATCGCCGAAATCCGGCGCGGCTATGTGGAGCCCACGGCGGTGAAGGTGCGCCACGAGGGGCGTGAGGTGATTGCGCTGGGCGTTTCCATGACCAAGGGTGGAGACATCATCCGTCTGGGCAAGGCACTGCATGCGGCCACCGAATCCATCGGCAAGACCCTGCCCGCCGGTGTGCAACTGGTGAACGTGCAGGACCAGCCCAAGTCGGTGGCCAGCTCGGTCAATGAATTCGTCAAGGTGCTGATCGAGGCCGTGGCCATCGTGCTGGCCGTCAGCTTCATCAGCCTGGGAATGCACAAGCGCGCGGGCGAGCAGCGCTGGTGGCGCCGCTGGTACATCGACCCGCGCCCGGGCCTGGTGGTGGCCATCACCATCCCGCTGGTGCTGGCCGTCACCTTTCTGGCCATGTGGTACTGGGGGATCGGGCTGCACAAGGTGTCGCTGGGCTCGCTCATCATCGCGCTGGGCCTGCTGGTGGACGACGCCATCATCGCCGTCGAGATGATGGTGCTCAAGCTCGAAGAGGGCTACGACAAGATGCGCGCCGCCACCTTCGCCTACGAGCTGACGGCCATGCCCATGCTGACGGGCACGCTCATCACGGCGGCGGGCTTTTTGCCGATCGGCATCGCCAAGTCGGCCGTGGGCGAATACACCTTCGCCATCTTCGCGGTGACGGTGATCGCGCTGGTGCTGAGCTGGCTGGCCTCGGTGTATTTCGTGCCCTACCTGGGCACGCTGCTGCTCAAGCGCCCGCCCCATGTCGCGGCGGCAGGCATCACCGACGACCCGCACGAGGTGTTCGACAGCCCGTTCTACACCGCCTTCCGCCGCCTGGTGCACTGGTGCGTGGAGCACCGCTGGGCCACCATCGGCGCCACGGTGCTGACCTTTGTGCTGGGCATTGCCGGCATGGGCGTGGTGCAGCAGCAGTTCTTCCCCGACTCGAACCGGCCCGAGATCCTGGTGGACCTGTGGTTCCCCGAGGGCACCTCGTTCGCGGGCAACGAAGAGGTCACGCGCCGGGTCGAGGCGCGCCTGATGGAGCAGCCCGGCGTGGCCACGGTGAGTGGCTGGGTGGGGTCGGGCGTGCCGCGCTTCTATCTGCCGCTGGACCAGGTGTTTCCGCAGAGCAACGTGTCGCAGTTCATCGTGCTGGCGCAGGACCTGAAACAGCGCAAGGCGCTCATGCAGACCTTGCCCGGCTTGCTGGCCCAGGAATTCCCCGAGGTGCGCGGCCGCGTCAAGCTGCTGCCCAACGGGCCGCCGGTGCCGTACCCGGTGCAGTTCCGCGTGGTGGGCCCCGACCCCGCCGTGCTGCGCGGCCATGCCGATGAGGTGAAGGCCGTGATGCGCGCATCGCCCCAGATGCGCGGTGTGAACGACAACTGGAACGAGTCCGTCAAGGTGCTGCGCCTGGAGGTGGACCAGGACAAGGCGCGGGCGCTGGGCGTGACGAGCCAGTCCATCGCGCAGGCGTCCAAGGTCATGCAGTCGGGCACGCAGGTGGGGCAGTTCCGCGAGGGCGACAAGCTCATCGACATCGTGCTGCGCCAGCCGCAAGACGAGCGCAGCGCCATCACCGACATCGCCAACGCCTACCTGCCCACGGCCTCGGGCAAATCGATCCCGCTCACGCAGATCGCCAAGCCCGTGTTCACCTGGGAGCCGGGCGTGATGTGGCGCGAGGGGCGTGAATACGCCATCACGGTGCAGGGTGACGTGGTCGAGGGCCTGCAGGGCGCCACGGTCACGCAGGCACTGTTGCCCGAGCTGCGCAAGATCGAGGCCGTATGGCACGCTGCCGGGCAGGGCGCCTACCGCATCGTGGTGGCGGGCGCTGTGGCGGAAAGCTCCAAGGGCTCGTCGTCCATCGCGGCGGGCGTGCCCATCATGCTGTTCATCACCTTCACGCTGCTCATGCTGCAGTTGCACAGCTTCAGCCGCGCCATGCTGGTGTTCCTGACCGGGCCGCTGGGTATCGCTGGCGTGGCCGGGGCGCTGATCCTGCTGGGGCGGCCGTTCGGCTTCGTGGCGCTGCTGGGGGTGATCGCGCTCATGGGCATGATCCAGCGCAACTCGGTGATCCTGATCGACCAGATCGAGCAGGACCGCGCGCGCGGCGTGCCGGCCTGGGATGCCATCGTCGAATCGGCCGTGCGCCGGGCGCGCCCCATCGTGCTGACGGCGGCCGCCGCCGTGCTGGCCATGATTCCGCTCTCGCGCAGTGTGTTCTGGGGGCCGATGGCCGTGGCCATCATGGGCGGGCTGATCGTGGCCACGGTGCTCACTTTGCTGGCGTTGCCCGCCATGTATGCGGCCTGGTTCCGCGTTCAGCGCCCGCAGCCGCAGGTGGGTTGATCCGGCGGGTCGAAGACATCAGGTTAAAATCAAGAGTTAACCAGTTTCATGCAGGCGGCGGGGTAATCCGGCCGCCTGTCTGTTTGAAGACCGCGCGGGTGGCGAAATTGGTAGACGCACCAGGTTTAGGTCCTGACGCCAGCAATGGTGTGGGGGTTCGAGTCCCCCCCCGCGCACCACCCCTTTGAGACTTGTCCGGACACGGCGCCACTGCCCCGCAGTTGGCGCGTTTATTCAGAAATTTAGGAGTAGCCATGGCTGTTACCGTTGAAACCCTTGAAAAGCTCGAACGCAAGATCACGCTGAGCCTGCCCCTGTCCGCCATCCAGAGCGAGGTGGAAACGCGCCTCAAGCGCCTGGCGCGCACCGTCAAGATGGACGGTTTCCGTCCCGGCAAGGTGCCGATGAACGTGGTGTCGCAGCGCTATGGCTACTCGGTGCAGTACGAAGTGCTGAACGACAAGGTGGGCGAGGCCTTTGCCCAGGCTGCCAACGAAGCCAACCTGCGCGTGGCAGGTCAGCCCCGCATCACCGAAAAAGAGGGCGCGCCCGAAGGCGAAGTGACCTTCGACGCCGTGTTCGAAGTGTTCCCCGAAGTCAAGATCGGTGACCTGACCAGCGCCGAGGTGGAGAAGCTGAGCGCTGAAGTGAACGACGGGGCCATCGACAAGACCCTGGACATCCTGCGCAAGCAGCGCCGCACCTTTGCCCAGCGCGCCATGGATGCTGCCGCACAGGACGGCGATCGAGTGACCGTGGACTTCGAGGGCAAGATCGACGGGGAAGTGTTCCAGGGCGGCAAGGCCGAGGACTTCCAGTTCCTGGTCGGCGAAGGCCAGATGCTCAAGGAATTCGAAGACGCAGTGCGTGGCATGAAGGTGGGCGAGAGCAAGACCTTCCCGCTGGCCTTCCCTGAGGAATACCATGGCAAGGACGTGGCCGGCAAGACGGCGGACTTCCTCGTGACCGTGAAGAAGATCGAAGCCGCGAATCTGCCCGAAGTGAACGACGCCCTGGCCAAGTCGCTGGGCATTGCCGATGGCACCGTGGCCGGCCTGCGCGCCGACATCAAGAAGAACCTGGAGCGCGAAGTCAAGTTCCGCCTGCTGGCCCGCAACAAGGCCGCCGTGATGGAAGCCCTGCTGGCCAAGGCCGAGCTGGACCTGCCCAACGCCAGCGTGCAGGCCGAGATCGACCGCCTGAAGGAAGGCGCACGCGCCGACCTGAAGCAGCGCGGCGTGAAGGATGCCGACAAGGCCGAGATTCCCGACGACATCTTCCGCGCACAGGCCGAGCGCCGCGTGCGCCTGGGCCTGGTGGTGGCCGAACTGGTCAAGGCCAACAGCCTGCATGCCAAGCCCGAGCAGCTCAAGGCCCATATCGACGAGCTGGCCGCCAGCTACGAGAAGCCCGAAGACGTGGTGCGCTGGTACTTTGGCGACCGTCAGCGTCTGGCCGAAGTCGAGGCCGTGGTGATCGAGAGCAACGTCGCCGAGTTCGTTCTGGGCCAGGCCAAGGTGACCGACAAGGCCGTGTCCTTTGACGAACTGATGGGCGGTCAGGGCTGATTGCCCGCAGCGTGAGGCGGCTCCACGGAGCGCCTCGCGCATGCGCATGGCACCCTTGGGGGCTTGTGACGGTGTTCACAGGCCCCAATTCATTTCTGGGTACAGTACCCGCCTGAATGGAGAAACTCACATGAGCGCACTGGAAACACAGGCCCTGGGCATGATCCCCATGGTCATCGAGCAGTCGGGCCGCGGCGAACGGTCCTACGACATCTATTCACGCCTGCTCAAGGAGCGCGTGATCTTCCTGGTGGGCGAGGTCAATGACCAGACGGCCAATCTGGTGGTGGCGCAGCTGCTGTTCCTGGAAAGCGAGAACCCGGACAAGGACATTTCGTTCTACATCAATTCTCCGGGCGGCAGCGTTACGGCGGGCATGGCGATCTACGACACCATGCAGTTCATCAAGCCCGATGTCTCCACGCTGTGTTGCGGTTTTGCCGCGAGCATGGGGGCCTTCCTGCTGGCTGCGGGGGCCAAGGGCAAGCGTTTTTCGCTGCCTAACTCCAAGATCATGATCCACCAGGTGCTGGGCGGTGCGCGGGGCCAGGCCACCGACATCGAAATCCATGCCCGCGATATTCTGCGCACCAAGGACCAGATGAACCGCATCCTGGCCGAGCGTACGGGCCAGCCCATCGAGAAGGTGAAGGCCGATACCGAGCGTGACTATTTCATGACCGCCGACGAGGCCAAGGACTACGGCATCATTGACCAGGTGATCGCCAAGCGCCCCTGAGCGCCAAAGGCAGGAAACACGGCGTTTTTCCGGAGAACGGGCGCCGTTTCCTGCGATTTCCATTTGGGTATCATCCCGACAACTTTCCAAGCAACACAAGGCACAGTCCCCCATGGCCGAGAAAAAAGGCTCTTCCAGCGAAAAAACCCTTTACTGCTCGTTTTGTGGCAAGAGCCAGCACGAGGTGAAGAAGCTGATCGCCGGTCCGTCGGTCTTTATCTGCGACGAGTGCATCGACCTGTGCAATGAGGTCATCCGGGACGAGCTTCCCTCGGGTGAGGCGGGCCGCGAGGCACGCAGCGACCTGCCCACGCCGGCCGAGATCAAGGCCAATCTGGACAACTACGTCATCGGCCAGGAGGTTGCCAAGCGCACCCTGGCGGTGGCGGTCTACAACCACTACAAGCGCCTGCGCCATAAAGACAAGGCGCAGAAGGACGAAGTGGAGCTGTCCAAGAGCAACATCCTGCTGATCGGCCCCACGGGATCGGGCAAGACGCTGCTGGCGCAGACGCTGGCGCGCATGCTCGACGTACCCTTCGTGATGGCCGACGCAACCACGCTGACCGAGGCCGGCTACGTGGGCGAGGACGTGGAGAACATCGTCCAGAAGTTGCTGCAGAGCTGCAACTACGAGGTGGAGCGCGCCCAGCGCGGCATTGTCTACATCGACGAGATCGACAAGATTTCACGCAAGTCCGACAATCCCAGCATCACGCGCGACGTGTCGGGCGAGGGCGTGCAGCAGGCGCTGCTCAAGCTCATCGAGGGCACGATGGCCAGCGTGCCGCCGCAGGGCGGGCGCAAGCACCCGAACCAGGATTTTTTGCAGATCGACACGACCAACATCCTGTTCATCTGCGGTGGTGCTTTCGCCGGACTGGAGAAAGTCATCGAGAACCGCACCGAGGCCTCGGGCATCGGTTTTGGCGCTGCTGTCAAGAGCAAGAAGCAGCGCTCGCTTTCCGAGGTGTTCCAGGAAATCGAGCCCGAAGACCTGATCAAGTTCGGCCTCATCCCCGAGCTGGTTGGCCGCATGCCCGTGGTCACGGCGTTGGCCGAGCTGAACGAGGATGCCTTGGTGCAGATCCTGACCGAGCCCAAGAATGCGCTCGTCAAGCAGTACAGCAAGCTGCTTGCCATGGAAGGCGCTGAGCTGGAGATCCGCCCCGCCGCGCTCAAGGCCATCGCCCGCAAGGCGCTGGCGCGCAAGACGGGCGCCCGTGGCCTGCGCTCCATTCTGGAGCAGGCCCTGATCGGCACCATGTTCGACCTGCCCAATGCCACCAACGTGGAGAAGGTGGTCGTGGATGAGTCGACCATCGACGAAAGCAAGCCGCCTTTGCTGGTGTACCGCGAAGCAGCGAAAAAGGCCTGACCGCCTGTTACTGGCACCACGGTAGCCGCTGCCGTCCGACCCCCGCGCCCATGGATGCATGGGCGCCGGGAGCCCGGGATGAAATTCCGGGTTGAAATTCACCGCCCGCGGACCATATGCCCAGTAGTTTCATGAGGATCCCCATGTCCGGACATACCCCCTTGCCCCCCACGCCCGTCGCCTTGCCGCTGTTGCCGCTGCGCGATGTGGTCGTGTTCCCCCACATGGTGATTCCGCTGTTCGTGGGCCGCCCCAAGAGCATCAAGGCGCTGGAGCTGGCCATGGAGGCCGACCGCCGCATCATGCTGGTCGCCCAGAAGGCGGCCGCCAAGGATGAGCCCTCCGTCAATGACATGTTCGACGTGGGTTGCATCTCCACCATCCTGCAGATGCTCAAGCTGCCCGATGGCACTGTGAAGGTGCTGGTCGAGGGCCAGCAGCGCGCGCTGGTGGGCACCATCGAGGACGCCGAGACGCATTTTTCGGCCACGGTGACGCCGGTCGAGGCGGAGGCCGATGCGCATCGGCCCAGCGAGATCGAAGCGCTGCGCCGCGCCGTGATGCAGCAGTTTGACCAGTACGTCAAGCTGAACAAGAAGATTCCGCCCGAAATCCTGACCTCGATCGCCAGCATCGATGACCCGGGCCGCCTGGCCGACACCATCGCCGCGCACCTGCCGCTCAAACTGGAGAACAAGCAGGCCGTGCTGGATCTTTCGGACGTCAAGGAGCGCCTGGAGAACCTGTTCGAGCAGCTCGACCGCGAGGTGGACATCCTCAACGTGGACAAGAAGATCCGTGGCCGCGTGAAGCGCCAGATGGAGAAGAATCAGCGCGACTTCTACCTCAACGAGCAGGTCAAGGCCATCCAGAAGGAGTTGGGCGAGGGGGAAGAGGGCGCGGACCTCGAAGAGATCGACAAGAAGATCAAGGCCGCCAAGATGCCCGCCGAGGCGCGCAAGAAGGCCGAGGCAGAGCTCAAGAAGCTCAAGCTCATGTCGCCCATGTCGGCCGAAGCCACGGTGGTGCGCAACTATATCGACGTGCTGGTCTCGCTGCCCTGGAGCAAGAAGACCAAGATCAAGCACGACCTGGGCAACGCCGAGATGGTGCTCAACGAAGACCATTACGGCCTGGACAAGGTCAAGGACCGCATCCTCGAATACCTTGCGGTGCAGCAGCGCGTGGACAAGGTCAAGGCCCCTATCCTGTGCCTGGTCGGCCCACCGGGTGTGGGCAAGACTTCGCTGGGCCAGTCCATTGCCAAGGCGACGGGGCGCAAGTACGTGCGCATGGCGCTGGGCGGCATGCGCGACGAGGCAGAAATCCGGGGCCACCGCCGCACCTACATCGGCGCCATGCCGGGCAAGGTGCTGCAGAGCCTGGGCAAGATCGGCACGCGCAACCCGCTGTTCCTGCTCGACGAAATCGACAAGCTGGGCCAGGACTTCCGGGGCGACCCTTCCAGCGCGCTGCTGGAAGTGCTGGACCCCGAGCAGAACCACACTTTTGGCGATCACTACGTCGAGGTGGATTTCGACCTGTCGGATGTGATGTTCGTGGCGACCTCGAACTCGATGAACATCCCGTCGGCGCTGCTCGACCGCATGGAAGTCATCCGCCTGTCGGGCTACACCGAGGACGAGAAGACCAACATCGCCATGAAGTACCTGCTGCCCAAGCAGCTCAAGAACAATGGCGTGAAGGAAGAAGAGCTGCAGATCACCGAGGCCGCCGTGCGCGACATGGTGCGCTACTACACGCGCGAAGCCGGTGTGCGCTCGCTGGAACGCGAACTGTCCAAAATTTGCCGCAAGGTGGTCAAGGGGCTGCTGCTCAAGAAGCTCGAGCCGCAGGTGGTCGTTACGGCGGACAACCTGCCCGATTATCTGGGGGTGCGCAAGTACACCTATGGCCGTGCCGAAGAGCAGAACCAGGTGGGCCAGGTCGTGGGCCTGGCCTGGACCGAGGTGGGGGGTGACCTGCTGACCATCGAGGCCGTCACCATGCCGGGCAAGGGCGTCATCACGCGCACCGGTTCGCTGGGTGATGTGATGAAGGAATCCGTCGAGGCGGCGCGCACCGTGGTGCGAAGCCGGGCGCGTTTGCTGGGCATCAAGGACGATTCTTTTGAGAAGAAGGATGTGCACATCCATGTGCCCGATGGCGCGACCCCCAAGGATGGTCCAAGCGCGGGCGCGGCCATGGTCACGGCTTTTGTGTCGGCGCTCACGGGCATTCCGGTGCGGGGTGATGTCGCGATGACCGGTGAGATCACGCTGCGCGGCGAGGTCACCGCCATTGGCGGCCTCAAGGAAAAGCTCCTGGCAGCGCTGCGTGGCGGCATCAAAACGGTGTTGATACCCGAAGAAAACGTCAAGGATCTGCAGGAGATCCCGGACAACGTGAAAAGCGGCCTGGAGATCGTGCCGGTCAAGTGGATCGACAAGGTGCTCGAGATTGCGCTGACCCACAAGCCCGTGCCATTGACCGACGAAGAGGTAGCCGCAGCCGCCGTCGCTGCCGTTGACAAGTCGGCTACGGTCGCCGCGCCGGAATCTGTCAAACATTGAACGGTTTTTCTGGCGCAGGTGAAAATTTGCGCTACAATTCTTCCATCGCAGGCAAACGTTGTAGAATGTGCGGCTGTGGTAAATGCGGGAATAGCTCAGTTGGTAGAGCGCAACCTTGCCAAGGTTGAGGTCGAGAGTTCGAGACTCTTTTCCCGCTCCAATTTCCATGAAAAGGGAAGCAGTCGCTTCCCTTTTTTGTCGAAGTGGCTGAATGCTGGCGCGGTAGCAAAGCGGTTATGCCCCGGATTGCAAATCCGGTTAGTCCGGTTCGACTCCGGACCGCGCCTCCAGAAACACCATCGATCGGCCAGCGCTTTATGGTGCGGCAGTTTGAAAAAGGCAGGTGGTTCTGGAAAAGTGCTGAAAATTGCACTATAATTTGAGGCTTGCCAGCCAGCGCTGCTGAAATTCAGCAGCGTGAACAGGTCAAATGCGGGAATAGCTCAGTTGGTAGAGCGCAACCTTGCCAAGGTTGAGGTCGAGAGTTCGAGACTCTTTTCCCGCTCCAGTTTTGAAAGGGAAGCTTCGGCTTCCCTTTTCCATTTCTGCGGTTCAAGGGGAGATCGCAGCATGTGCAACGGCTTGCGCATGCGCGTGGCCGGGGGTACGCTGCCAGTCATGGCAGCCACCGTGCGGCCGCCGCCCCGATGGTGAAATTGGTAGACACTGCGGACTTAAAATCCGCCGCTTCCTGAAAAGGGGCGTGCCGGTTCGACCCCGGCTCGGGGCACCACCATTACGATTCAATCATGTCAAATTACAACGCTCCCTTTGAAATCCATGTCCATGGCCAGGTGCCGTTGCGGGCCGATGCCGGATATGACCAGTTGCAGGAAGCACTCAAGCCCCTCTGGAAGTACGCGGGTGCCCGTTCGCTGGCCGACGGCGCGGCCAGCGCCTACGAGGAGGAGCCGGGCATCCAGTTCGATGCCAAGGGACGCATGCTGCAGATGTGCTGGACGGTGCGGGGCGATGAGGATTTCCGCCAGTCGCTCGACGAGATGTGCATGAGTCTGAACGACCTGGCCGAGCAGGGTGCCGCCATCGAGGTGACGTTCTACGACGTGGAATTTGACGAGGACGAGGCCGACGAAAGTGCGGAGTCGCGCGACGATTTCGTCATGCTGTTTGTCGGCCCCACGCCCGCCGCCATCATGCAGGTGCAGCGTGATCTGCTGGTTCAGGATGTGGTGAACATGATGGAGCGCCACTTCGACGGCTCCGAGCTGGGCGGCGTGGTGGCCGAGATCGACAAGCTGTTCAGCCAGCGTTTCGACGCACTGGTGAATTCACTCGAAATCGGGAAGCCTCCGCGCGGCCCGGGGGGCTCCGGCAGCGGCCATGGCGGCGGTGGCCGCCGTCCGCGCCATCTGCACTGACGCCGCGCTGCGCGGCATCCGGCGCCGCGCGAGGGATCGCCATGCACGCTGAACTGACCTACCTGGCTGCATACCCTGCCTCCTTGCAGGAGCAGGTGCTCGGTCTGCTGCGCGAAGACCGGCGCGCGCTTGCGCCGCTGCTGCAGCGCAGGTACCCGCAGGCCCACGGCGTGCGCACCGACAAGGCGCTCTATCACTATGCCCAGGACATCAAGAACCGCCACCTGCGCAATGCGGATGCGGTGAACAAGGTCGTGTTCGACAGCAAGATCCATGTGGTGCGCCATGCGCTGGGCCTGCACACAGCCATCTCGCGGGTGCAGGGCAACCGGCTGACGGCCAAGCACGAGATCCGCGTCGCCGCCATGTTCAAGCAGGTGCCTGATGAGTTCCTGCGCATGATCGTGGTGCACGAGCTGGCCCACCTGCGGGAGAAGCAGCACAACAAGGCCTTCTACCAGCTGTGCGAGCACATGGAGCCGCGCTACCACCAGCTTGAACTGGATGTGCGGCTCTACCTCACCCATGTGGAGCTTGGCGGGGAGCGGCTGTGGGGCGTCGATCCGGAGTAGTTTGCTCTACTATTGATAGCTATTGGCGCTTGCCAGTAAAGCGCTTGAGCCTGTTTTTGCTAAAAAATCCAGCAATCTACCTGAGCGGCACATCCACCGTGGCGCAGCACTGGGCGGGCAGCTGCAGCCAGCGCGTTGCGGCATTTTGCAGGGGCTCCAGAGCGCCCGTGGTGAGCAGGGTGATGACCGGCGGGGCCTGCGTGCCATTGTCGGGCGCCAGCGCGCCCGCCGCCTGCAGCAGGCGCCGTGTTTGCCGTGCCACGGGTTCGCCGGTATCCATCAGGCGGATGTGGGGGCCGAGCAGGCTGCGCAATTCCTCTTGCACAAACACGTAGTGCGTGCAGCCCAGCACCAGTGTGTCCATCTCGCCTGCCTGGGTGCCAAATCGGCCCATGGCAGCCGTGTATCGAGCGCAGAGTGCTCTTGTTTCCGTAGCGTCCGGCGCTTCAGGGATGGCCTGTTCCGTGCTGCGCTCGATGGCGTGGGCCAGGCCATCGCAGGGCTGTACGACGAACTCAGCCTGTCCGTCCAGCGAGGCCAGCAGCCGGGCGAACTTGGCGCTGGTCAGCGTGCCACGCGTGCCGATGACGCCGATGCGCCCGGTCTTGCTCGCGGCCACAGCGGGCTTGAGGGCGGGCTCCACGCCCACCAGGGGGAGCTGCGGGTAGCGCTCGCGCGCCTCGTGGATGGCGGCGGCTGTGGCCGTGTTGCAGGCCACCACCAGCGCCTTGATATGGTGCTCACGCACCAGGTAATCGGCAATGGCGTGGGTGCGTGCGCCGACGAAGGCATCACCCCGTTCGCCATAGGGCGCATTGCCGCTGTCGGCCAGGTAGACGAAGCGCTCGTGCGGCAGCTCGGTGCGCAGCGCCTGCAGCACGCTCAGGCCCCCGACACCGCTGTCGAAGACGCCGATGGGCTGCTGCGCTGCTGTCATGGCTGACGTGCGATGTGGCGCCCGCCCGCGCGTAGGGCGGGCAGGTTCCGGGTGGTGCTCAGGCGGCGGCGACGCCGATGCCCTTGAACTCGCCCGTGGCGATGCGCTTTTGCCACTCGGCCGGGCCGGTGATGTGGGCACTGGTGCCGCCCGCGTCCACGGCCACGGTGACGGGCATGTCGACCACGTCGAACTCGTAGATGGCTTCCATGCCCAGGTCCTCGAAGCCCACCACCTTGGCGGTCTTGATGGCCTTGGAGACGAGGTAGGCGGCGCCGCCCACGGCCATCAGGTAGGCCGACTGGTGCTTCTTGATGGCCTCGATGGCGACCGGGCCGCGCTCGGCCTTGCCGATCATGGCGATCAGGCCGGTCTTGGCGAGCATCATCTCGGTGAAACCATCCATGCGCGTGGCGGTGGTCGGGCCGGCGGGGCCCACGGCCTCGTCCTTGACCGGATCGACCGGGCCGACGTAGTAGATCACGCGGTTGGTGAAGTCCACCGGCAGCTTCTCGCCCTTGGCCAGCATGTCCTGGATGCGCTTGTGCGCGGCGTCGCGGCCGGTGAGCATCTTGCCGTTGAGCAGCAAGGTGTCGCCGGGCTTCCAGCTCGCCACTTCGGCGGGCGTGAGGGTGTCGAGGTTGACGCGCTTGCTCTTCTGCGTGTCGGGCATCCAGTCCACCTGGGGCCACAGGTCGAGGCTGGGCGGGTCGATGTAGACCGGGCCGCTGCCGTCCATCACGAAGTGGGCGTGGCGCGTGGCGGCACAGTTGGGGATCATGGCCACGGGCTTGCTGGCCGCGTGCGTGGGGTACATCTTGATCTTGATGTCGAGCACCGTGGTCAGGCCCCCCAGGCCCTGCGCGCCGATGCCCAGGGCGTTGACCTTGTCGAACAGCTCCAGGCGCAGCTCTTCGGTCTGGGTGAGCTTCTCGCCCTTGGCAGCCTTGGCCTGCAGCTCGTACATGTCAATGTCGTCCATCAGGCTTTCCTTGGCCATGAGGACGGCCTTTTCGGCCGTGCCGCCGATGCCGATGCCCAGCATGCCGGGCGGGCACCAGCCGGCGCCCATGGTGGGCACGGTCTTGAGCACCCAGTCAACCACGCTGTCGCTGGGATTGAGCATGACCATCTTGCTCTTGTTTTCCGAGCCGCCGCCCTTGGCCGCCACGGTCACGTCCACCTTGTCGCCGGGGACGATCTCGGTGAAGATCACCGCGGGCGTGTTGTCCTTGGTGTTCTTGCGGGCGAACAGCGGGTCGGCCACCACGCTGGCGCGCAGGGTGTTGTCCGGGTGGTTGTAGCCGCGGCGCACGCCTTCGTTGATGGCGTCGTCGAGGCTGCCTGTGAAGCCTTCCCAGCGCACGTCCATGCCGATTTTCAGGAAGACATTGACGATGCCGGTGTCCTGGCAGATGGGACGGTGGCCCGTGGCGCTCATCTTGCTGTTGGTCAGGATCTGCGCGATCGCGTCCTTGGCGGCGGGGCTCTGCTCGCGCTCGTAGGCGCGGGCCAGGTGGGCAATGTAGTCGGCCGGGTGGTAGTAGCTGATGTACTGCAGCGCGGCGGCAACGGACTCGATCAGGTCTTCTTGGCGGATGGTCGTCATGGCGTGGGGTGAAGAACGGGTTTCGCGAAGCCTGCAATTATCCCTCCTGGGCTTGCGCGGATCTGTCGGCAGGGTTTCAGGGGGTATCCTGCGGTCTGTTGACTGCAGGAGTTGCCATGACCACCCTGAATGCACCCGCCACCGCCGTGCGCACCGAGCACGACAGCTTCGGCCCCATCGATGTGCCCGCCGGGCGCCTATGGGGGGCGCAAACCCAGCGTTCGCTGGAGCATTTCGCCATCTCGGGCGAGCGCATGGCGCCCGAGTTGCTGCGCGCGCTGGCGCAGGTCAAGCGCGCCAGTGCCTACGTGAACCATCGCCTGGGGCTGCTGGAGGCGCCCAAGGCCACGGCCATCGTGGCGGCAGCGGACGAGGTGATTCAGGGTGCGCTGGGTGACGAGTTTCCGCTCGTGGTCTGGCAGACCGGCTCGGGCACGCAGACCCACATGAACATGAACGAGGTGCTGGCCAACCGCGCCAGCGAGTTGCTCGGTGGCGAGCGCGGGCCCGCGCGCCTGGTGCACCCGAACGATGACGTGAACCTGAGCCAGTCGAGCAACGACGTGTTTCCCACCGCCATGCATGTGGCGGCCGTGGATGTGCTTCTGCACCGGCTGCTGCCCGCGCTGCATGGCCTGCGCGCCACGCTGGCGGGCAAGGCCGAGGAGTTCGCAGACGTGGTGAAGATTGGCCGCACGCACCTGCAGGACGCTACGCCGCTCACGCTGGGGCAGGAGGTCTCGGGCTGGGTGGCGCAGTTGCAGCACGCCGAACAGCATGTGCGCGCCGCGCTGCCGCACCTGTGTGAACTGGCCCTGGGCGGCACGGCCGTGGGCACGGGGCTGAACGCCCCGCCGGGCTATGCCCAGGCCGTGGCGCAGGAACTGGCCGACCTGACGGGCCTGCCCTTCGTCACCGCGCCGAACAAGTTCGAGGCCCTGGCCAGCTGCGACGCGCTGGTCCATGGCCATGGCGCGCTCAAGACGCTGGCCGCCAGCCTGATGAAGATCGCCAACGATGTGCGCTGGCTGGCCAGCGGGCCGCGCAGCGGCCTGGGCGAAATCAGCATTCCCGAGAACGAGCCGGGCTCGTCCATCATGCCCGGCAAGGTCAACCCCACGCAGTGCGAGGCGCTGACCATGCTGTGCTGCCAGGTGCTGGGCAACGACGTGGCCATCAACATCGGTGGCGCCAGCGGCAACTTCGAGCTGAATGTGTTCCGGCCCCTGGTGGTGCACAACTTCCTGCAGAGCGTGCGCCTGCTGGCCGACGGCATGCGCAGCTTCAACGAACACTGCGCCGTGGGTATCGTGCCCAATCGCGCGCGCATCGCCGAGTTGCTGGAGCGTTCGCTCATGCTGGTGACCGCGCTCAACCCGCACATCGGCTACGACAAGGCCGCGCAGATCGCCAAGAGCGCGCACCAGCAGGGCCTGAGTCTGCGAGCGGCGGCCATCGCCAGTGGCCATGTGACCGCCGAGCAGTTCGACGCCTGGGTGGTGCCGGCTCACATGGTGTAGCCCCTGCCGCCCTGGCGCCAGCAGGGGCAATGCGTTGGCTGGGGGTGGGGTGGCGTACACTGAAGATTCATTTCATGTGAATCTTTTGTTTCGACACAACCTCCCACCATGAACGCCCACGTCCACACCTCGCCCGACGCCATTTACCCCTTCGACGCCCGCGGCGTCGCCAAGCGCTTCCGCCATGCGGCCATCTTCGGCGCGCTCGATTCGCTGCACCCGGGCGAGACCATGCGCTTCGTCAACGACCACGACCCGCTGCCGTTGCTGCAGCAGATGCAGATGCGCTACGGCGAGGCCGTGCGCATCGAATACCAGCAGCGCGAACCCGGCGCCATCGTCATCGACTTCGTGCGCCAGTGAGCGGGCGGCAGCACCTGCCGGGGTGCTGCCATATGCTATTTAAACGATAGCTGTTGGCGCTTGATGAGTAAGCGCCAGAGGCCTTTTTGGCTCAAATTTCGGCGGCCAGGGCCAGCACCTGGTCGGCCAGCGCCTCGATGCCGGCGTCTGTCAGCGCGCTGGCCTGCACCCCCTGGCGCTGCGCCCACTGGTGCAGGTGCGTGCTTTGCGAGCGGGCGTACAGCGGGTCGTAGTGCAGGGCCATGAGTTCGGCGAACAACGGCTCCAGCGCCCCCTCGGCGGCCCAGTTCTGCCAGCGCGCAATGGTCTGTCCGCCGTGCAGTTCGCGCAGCGTGCCGAGCTGCCGGGCGAGGGCGGCACGGTCGTCGCCCAGGTTGGCATAGTCGCGCAGCAGGAACGCCAGCCGTTCCGACGGACTGGCCTGGATCTCGATGCAGGGGCTGGCGCGCAGGCGCTGCACCAGCGGCTGCGGCACCGCGATGCGGCCGATGCGGCTGCTCTCAGCCTCCACATAAATCGGGCGTTGCAGGTCCAGCGGCTCCAGCGCCTGCGCCAGCAGGGTCTCGAACGCCGTCTGCGAGGGCTGATCCACGCCGGGCCAGGCGCCCAGCACCGAACCCCGGTGGCGCGCACAGGCTTCCAGGTCCAGCACCTGCGCCCCGCGCGCGGCCAGGGCCTGCAGCACGCGCGTCTTGGCACTGCCCGTGGGGCCGCACAGCACGCGCAACGGCAGCTGCGGCCCCAGGGCTTCGATGCGCTCGATCACATGCCGGCGCCAGCTTTTGTAGCCCCCCGCCAGTTGCTGCGCGTCCCAGCCTACCAGGCGCAGCCAGCTCACCATGGAGCCGCTGCGCATGCCGCCACGCCAGCAGTACACCAGCGGTTTCCAGGTGGCGGGCTTGTCGGCGAACTGTTCCCGCAGGTGCCGCGCCAGGTTGGCCGCCACCATGGCGCCGCCCACGCGCCGCGCCTCGAACGCGCCCTGCTGTTTGTAGAGCGTGCCGACGATGCGGCGCTCGTCGTCGTCGAGCACGGGGCAGTTGATGGCGCCGGGCAGGTGGTCGAGCGCGAACTCGGCGGGAGAGCGTGCGTCGATCAGGGTGTCGAAGGCATGCCGTTCGTGCACGCGCACAGGGCCGCGGTGGCTCATGGGAGAACTCCAGTGGAGAGGGGCGGGGAGCCAGCCCGGCTGGCACAATGGCCGCCACCATGACCGACTCCGCACCCGTAATCGAAGAAACCGTCAAGCTCACCCAGTTCGCCCATGGCGGCGGGTGCGGCTGCAAAATTGCGCCGGGCTTGCTGCGCGAGATTCTGGCACGCGCGCCGCAGGGCCTGGTGCCGCCCGAACTGCTGGTGGGCACCGAGACCGCCGACGACGCCGCCGTCTACCGCCTGAACGACCAGCAGGCGCTGGTGGCGACCACCGATTTCTTCACCCCCATCGTGGACGACCCGTACGACTTCGGCCGCATTGCCGCCACCAACGCGCTGTCCGACATCTACGCCATGGGCGGCACGCCCATCCTGGCGCTGGCCATTGTCGGCATGCCCATCGCCAAGCTGCCACCCGAGGTAATTGGCCGCGTGCTCGAAGGCGGCGCTGCTGTCTGCCGCGAGGCGGGCATCCCCATCGCGGGCGGGCACAGCATTGATGTGCTCGAACCCATTTACGGCCTGGTGGGCCTGGGCCTGGTGCACCCGGAGAAGGTGCGGCGCAATGCCGACGCACGGGCGGGCGATGTGCTGGTGCTGGGCAAGCCGCTGGGCGTGGGGGTGCTGTCTGCCGCGCTCAAGAAGGGCCAGCTTGACGCCGCAGGCTATGCCGAGATGCTGCGCCACACCACGCAGCTCAACCGCGTGGGCATGGCGCTGGCGCAGATCGACGGCGTGCACGCCATGACCGATGTGACGGGCTTTGGCCTGGCGGGGCATTTGCTGGAAATCTGCCGGGGTTCGCAACTGTCGGCGCAGGTGGACCTGGGGCACCTGCCGCTGATCGAAAGCGCCGTGCGGTGGGCTCGGGAGGGGGTGGCCACGGGTGCATCGGGCCGCAATTGGGCGGCCTATGGCGCCGAGGTGGACTGGCCCGCCCAGTCCCCTGGCTGGAAACGCACCCTGCTGACCGACCCGCAAACCAGCGGCGGCCTGCTGGTGAGCTGCGCGCCCGAGGCAGCGGACGCCGTCTTGCAGGCCTTCCGCGGCGATGGCTTTGCCCAGGCGGCCGTCGTGGGCCGCATGCAGGCCAGCGCGGCGGGGCAGGGCTCCCGTCTGCGCTGCGCCTGAGGCTTACTGCGCCGGTGCCGGCACGTCCATCATGCGCGCGACGTAACGCGCGATCAGGTCCACCTCAAGGTTCACCTTGGAACCCGCGCGCAGGTGGCCCAGCGCCGTATTCTGCACGGTGTGCGGGATCAGGTTGATGCTGGCCTCGCAGCCGCCGGGCAGGTCGGCGATGCGGTTCACCGTCAGGCTCACGCCATTGATGGTGATGGAGCCCTTGTAGGCCAGGTAGCGCGCCAGTTCGCGCGGCGCCAGCACGCGCAGTTCCCAGCTCTCGCCCACCTGGGCGAAATGCGTGACCTCGCCAATGCCGTCCACATGGCCCGACACGAGGTGGCCGCCCAGGCGGTCGTTGGCACGCAGGGCCTTTTCCAGGTTGATGGGGCCGGGCTCGCCCAGCCCGGTGGTCTTGAGCAGCGACTCGGCCGAGATGTCGATAGTGAACTGTGGCGCGGCCGGGTCCATGCTGGTGACCGTCATGCAGGCGCCATTGAGCGCGATGCTGTCGCCCAGCCCCACATCGTCAAGGTAGCCCGCAGGGGGCGTGATGACCAGCCGCTTGCCGTGCGCGGCCGTGTCGCCAAGGGGTTGCACGGTGGCAATCTGCCCCATGCCGGTGATGATTCCAGTAAACATGGCGTGGATTGTGGCAGGGTTTGCCGCTCTCAGAACTGGTCACGGCCTTGTACCCGGGCGAGGATGCGCAGGTCCGGACCGACGCGTTCCACGCCCTGAAACTGCAGCGGCAGACCCTGCGCCAGGGCATCGAGCGGCCCCATATCAGCCATGCCGCGCCCGGGGCCAAGCAGCTGAGGGGCCAGGTACAGCAGCAGCTCGTCCACCAGTCCCGCGCGCACCAGCGCGCCATTGAGCCGGTGGCCGGCCTCCACATGCAGTTCGTTCACGCCGCGCCCGGCCAGGTCGCGCAGCATGGCCTGGAGATCCACTTTGCCGTGCGGTCCGGGCAGATGCACCACCGTTGCGCCCCGTTCTTCCAGGGCCTTGCGCCGTGTTGCGAATTCTGCATCCTCTGGGGCTGCAGCATAGATGTAGCAAGCGCGACCAGCTATGAAAAGTGCAGCGTCGGATGGTGTCCGCAGCTGGCTGTCCACGATCACCAGATGCGGCTGGCGAGGGGTGGTCAGCTCGCGCACGTTGAGCACGGGGTTGTCTGCCAGCACCGTGCCAATGCCGGTCAGCACTGCACAGGCGCGCGCGCGCCAGGCATGGCCATCGGCGCGCGCGGCCGGGGAGGTGATCCACTGGCTGGCGCCGTTGTGCAGCGCCGTGGTACCGTCCAGCGAAGCCGCCACTTTCAGCCGTACCCACGGCTTACCGCGCACCATGCGGCTGAAAAAGCCAATGTTCAATTCGCGCGCCGCCGCAGCGCCTGGCCCCACCTCCACCTCCACGCCCGCCGCGTGCAGCCGCGCAAAGCCCTGGCCCGCCACCAGCGGGTTCGGGTCTTCGAGGGACGCCACCACCTTGCCGATGCCCGCCGCAATCAACGCGTCGCAGCACGGCCCCGTGCGTCCCTGGTGCGCGCAAGGCTCCAGCGTGACGTAGGCGGTTGCGCCGCGCACATCGTGCCCAGCCGCCTGTGCCGCACGCAGCGCCATGACCTCGGCATGCGGGCCGCCTGCCTGCTGGGTGAAGCCTTCGCCGAGCAGCCGACCATCGGGCGCGGTGATCACGCAGCCCACGCGCGGGTTGGGGCTGGAAAGAAAAAGCGTCTGGGCGGCGAGCCCAAGCGCTTGGTCGATAGGATGGGGCGCGGAAATGGTCATTGCGCCCTGGATGGTAGCTCAGTCGTTAGTTGTTCCAGCATGTGGCATCAAACCCCGTATCGGATTGAATCTTGCCGTTTGCTCCTCGAACTCCGGTATGGGTCAGGGTTAAATTTCCACACCTATCCCCTGCTTGAGCTGTTCCTGTTTTCGGTGTTGCGGTGAGTGTGAAGGAGGATGTGGTTGCCGGGCCACCAATGGCAATTGCGTAGCGCTTTTTGGTGTCTGTCGCCCAAGTCAAGTTGGCTGGAAGCGTCGTCGGGTAAGTTCCCGTGGCCGTAGATGCCCGCTCCAGCCATTGGGTCGCCTGCAGTAGACCGGCGCGCGCATCGGCCCGATGTCCACGCCGGATGTACTCGTTGTAGCTGGGCATGGCTATTGCAGTGAGGATGCCAATGACTGCGACGACGATCATGACCTCGATCAGTGTGAAACCCTTGTGTTTGATATGCATGGGCTGGGTTCTCCTATGGGATGAGGCCAATTATTGCAGCTGACGCCAGCTTGGGCGCATGGGTTGTTCTGGCATACGGGCAAGAATATCCTCTTGGCCTGTTGATCCAGTAATTTTAATAGTATCTTTTCCCGTCACGCTGCTTTGCGCTCCCTTTGCAACGGTCATGCGAGAGACATTATTGTCGGTGACGTTGTTATAGAGTCCATCACCGTTTTGATCCATCACTTGAACACCGGGTTTTTTCCCATCCATGATGTTCAGCAAGGAGAGGTACTGTTTTTCTTCTTGAGGCGAAGGAGTGCAGGTTTCCTCCACAGAATTTCCTCCAGATGCGGGAATCTGGGTCCACACCGCAAGATTGTTGCTGCCGTCATAGAAGCTCATGGGTTTCAGCAACCGCTCTCCCGCCTCGGGCAAGTGCAAATACCAACCTTTCTTGGTGTCAAACGGAACGGGGTTCTGGCTAATACTCCAGAAAGCACGGCCGGAACTAACACCTGCCCCCGCGATTGATCCGCTGGTCAAGGTTTGCTGAACCAGTTGCGAAACTCCCGTCCCCACGGGAGTCGGCGTAACTGCAGCTGTGTCGACCTCAATTTTTCCATTTGAAATGATTTTGTATTTTGTGTTGTCAATCACGGAATAAATAGTGTGCTTGGATGCGGTGTCCGTCCGATCCCCTTCCGTGATATTGCGGCCTGTACCAAAAGCCACCATCATTCCCCCCACCTGCGTTCCGTCAAGCAGGTAGCGGTCATTCGCCTTGACACTAGGGGGTGCAGTAATCGGTTGAGGTGTGGAGCTCGCACCGCTGGCATATACCGCCTTATAGAGAGGTTGTCCACCGAATGCAACGCTCCAATCATTGGGATTCGCAGATGAAATGTCAAACTTCCAGAGATTGCCTTTGAGGTCGCCGGCATAAACGACATCCGGTGTCCCGTCACCGTTGATATCCACTAGACGAGGGGCAGACAAGCCGTTTTGCACGACGTTGTCGCCTGTGCTGGCAGCGACAATGCGCTTGAGAGATGTGTTGCTGTTGGCTTTATCAACAAATTGAATTAACAAGACAGGTCGCTCATTGGCACTGTTGTACCCGTTGCCCATCACTACCGCCCAGTGTCCGTTGTTCATGAGGGTCAGTTGGGTCGATTTGAAGGTGTTAGTGGCATCCAAAACGGGGTTGGCAAAAATGTGGCCAATGTCTGCTTCTGGTTTCGTGGTGTCATTGGCCAAGGTATCATTTTTGTGCCAGGTCTTGTCCATCACCACAAGATCTGCGGCAGAGGCTGTATTGAAGTTGGACGAAATCGTGCTATCCGTTGTACCAGGCTTGGTAACGTCAAGAATGAAGTAACCCTTGCCGCCTGCACCAAGTGTGCCTACCAACAGCGTGCGCCAATCTGGAGAGCCAGCTGCTCCCCAGTTTACATCTCCAGTAAAAGGTGAACCATCAACATAATACTGATGAATGTAGGCCGGATCGGTAAGTGCAGGCAGATTGGCGATCACCCCCTTGGGTACAAAACCAATTTTTTCTTCACCATTGATGGCAGAAAATCCATGCAGCATGCCATCGTTTCCGCCTACATATATCATTGGTACACGGTTCTTATTGGCTTTTGTGAAGGCCAGATAGCCTGGGTAACTATAGTTACTGGCGGGCTCTGCCACATACCAAATTCCTGAGTTAACAATATCCCCTTGACGGGATTGACGAACCCGAAATGGTTTGCCCGTCACATTTCCTTCCAGACTGCGGTCGCCGCGAATAAAATTAACGCGGCCTTCACCCAGAGAGCCTGCATTCAAAAGGGTTTTTTGTGCAGCACTGAGTTTCGTGGTTCCCGTTTCCCATTCAAACGGAACGCCCGTGCCTGTACTATCGTTGCTGGTCAGGATCACACGACTGGAATAGGCAGCCAGAGCATCGAGCTTGTCTGCCGTTGTGACGCGATCATTCGGTGGTGATCCGGCCTTGACGCCCCATGCCGGATTGGCAGACCTTGCACCTGTATTTTTTGCAATGGCATCTGACCGTACATAGCCTTTCCATCCATTGGAATCGTAACCCGAAATGAATTCGCCAATATCGGTCCGGGTGTTGTTGGTGGATGTAGTTGCAAAACTGGTGATCGGCTTGGTGGTGTCCTCAATAATCTGATTCAAAATTTTCTTGAAAGCATCTGCCAGCGCAGTTGAACTGGTTGCAGGCATGAACTTGCCGCGGCCGTTGATGGCCATGTGCCATAGTTCGTACATACGCGCCCGACTGATCAATGGATCAGTGTATTGATCGCGGGCAGTAGGATTACCAAGATTATTATCTTGCAGCAGGGTGGATGAGAATTGGCTTTCACAGGGCTTGTCGCCTGCTGCGCCACAAAATGGCGTGGGCCAAGCCTTTGCGCCGGTCACTAGACTCCAAAAATCTCCGGAATGGGTTGCCTCATCAATAGGAGCGTCAGCATCAAATGCGGGCCAGTTGCCTGCAGTGCCGGAAGGAATGCTGAGGTCGGCGGCACTATTAAAGCCAATGGTGTACGTGACAAGGTTTTGCCAGGTGGCGGGGTTGTTCTTGGGGTTCCAGTATTCCTGTAACGTGGTGGCCGATGCACCTGTGCCAAAAGTCTCGGGACCAGATTTCTTGATCACGGGCACCATTGCGTTGGCGATGGTGGGTTGCAGGTCACTGGCCCAATCACGAAAGGCAAGATCTGCCAGGGTGTTCATGCCGTTGTTGTCGGTGTAGTTCTGCCATGCAGTCCAAGAGCAGGTGCTGCATGTACGGGTGCGCTTCTGGGCAGTGAAACTGGCGTAGCCCCAGGAATCCCGGTAGACGCGTGTCTGGTCCGAGGTGGGGTCGTAGATTGTTCCGTCAGGCAAGGTGGTGAGCGTACCGTCCAGATTGGCACTCGTGCCATTCAAAAGGCGTGTCTGCGTCATGCGGTCTGCATCGGCATAGGCCGCTGTGCCGTCGGCGCCATTCCACTCGCCATCGGTCATGAAGATGTGATAGGCCTTGCGGCAGGTCATCGGGCTGGGGTCCGCCGTGCCGGGGGTCTTGTTCCAGGGGCTGTTGGCTCCGGTGGTGCGCAAGTAGTCGCCGGCCGCTCGCACCATTGGGAAAGAGGGGGTCCACCCGCTGGCGGTCAGCGTATCGACCCAGGTCATGAAATTGGTCCGGTGCGTGCCTGACAGCGACTTCATGGTGTTTTTGCTGGCGCAAGCCGTCATGGTGCTGGGAATGCCGCTGCAGCGATTCATGGACTGCCATGCCAGACGAATGCGATCGTCCGGAATGTTGCTAGTGGCGAAGGTGGCTTTCAGTGCATTCTTCAGGCTTGTGATCCCTGTCGAGCCCATGCTGCCGGAATCATCCACAGAAACAATGACGTTGGGCGCTGGCTCGACGCTTGCCGTGCCTGCTGGGTATTGCACCAGATCCAGCGGGGCCGCCATCAGAGCATGGTGTGAGCCCATACCGCCAATGAGAAGACTCAATAAAGTGCGCTTGAAAACAAGTTGCTTATTCATCATGGGCTCCGCTCAGTTTTTCATTTTCTGACGAACAAAAGTCGATTGGAGTACGACCTGTGTGTTGGGCTTGATTCCACGGGCAATCGCAGTAATGCGATAGGCGACGTTCGGCATGAGATTGAGTGCCAAGTTGGTAGATCCGTTGGTGATCAAGCCAGAATTGCCAGCATTGCCGTCGTAGGGCATGACTTCAATCCAGTACCAACCGCCTTGCCCTGCTGTTTGATTCTTGAGGATGGGGTTGCTGGCCTTGGTGGCGCTGCCCCCTGTCTCTGCGCCAGTGAACTGGCCGTAACGTGCGCCCACGTCAGCGGCGATCATGGCGGTCAACGTGGCCTTGTCATTCCAGAAATCTTGGTAGCCGGTGCGCTTGAGGCAGATACCTTTAATGCAGTACTGCGAGGTTGCTGCTTGATTTAGCGTAGTAAACAGGTTGGCCAGATCTTTGTCCTCGTTGGGAAACCAGACGGTTGTTGCTGCTGAGGGAGGCCTGCAGGTGTCAGCTGTCGCACCTGGAACGCAGGAGCTACCATCAGGACGGGTTCCTTTGATATCGAACTCGGCATCTTGAATCAATGCTTGGGCGGCTTCAATTGCGCGTTGGTAGTCCGCATCATTTCCAACGATCATTTCATTAAAAATCGATGTTCGTGATCCCCAAAGAGCCAGCAGCATCGAGAGCATGACCAAGACGATCACGATATACAGCGAGATGCCTCGCTGCCGATGTAGATTTGATGATGAAGACATGCGTTGCATGGTATTCCCTTAGGGCAGTATTTAGCCGGCCAAACCTTGGCTCCGCAGTTGGTAGACGTTGCGAAACAGCATGTGCAAACGATTTTTTCGGGGACCTGCAAGCGTGGTTATGTCGATGTCTGCGTTATCGCAACCTTTGTAACTGCTTCCAGAAGGCATATCAATGGATTCATCTCCGTAAAGAACAAGACAAACATCAACCCCAAAAACACCAGACCAGTCGGCCCCGACACCAGCTGCATCTAAAGCACGAATTTTAGGGGTGCCAACGCGAGCCTCTGTTTGGACAAGATATCTGACTTGGAAGTCAGCGACATTTTTTATAATCGCCTGAGGGATGTTGTTAGCCCCTGCGCAAACCAGTTCGGAGGTTGTATTGTTCAATACAAACTGGCTTGGAATCATCAAGGTTGCAGGAACTGCAATGTCTGGGTCTTTCTTTTCTCCTAAGCAATCTCTGAACAAAGATATTTCTGAGGCCGATGTGAAGCTGGCCTCTGAATAGTTTTGGTAGGCGACAGAGATTGTGTATTCGCCTGAAGCAGGAGCCGATTTTCCGGAAACTGGTGTAATGTTCGGATTAGGAGAAAAGGCTACAACATCCGCGGGATCGATGGTGTCGCCGGGATTCTTGTTGGCCGCAAGATTAAGTCGAATTGATCCGGCTTGGCGAAATTGCTGTCCAAATACACGAAATGCGTACGCGGCTTGCTGTTGTAATTGGCTGGCATCGGAAATGGTGCCAGAAACACCACGGGAAACCATCAATGCACCCATGGCAACTGCAATGGTTAATAGTCCAACAGTAATGCCAACCATTAACTCAATAAGCGTCGCACCATGCTGTGAGCAGGCAATGCCGGAGCTGCGTGCCATCCAGTTTTTTTTGCGATATGAAGGTATTTTGGGTGTCATGGTATTCTTGGCATGGTTGTTGCCGAAAAAATTTTCATGGCTTATCAAATATCCGTTCGTCCTGCCGGACAATAAACCACTGGATTGGATGCGCCGCCTAGGGTATAGGGTTCGCAGCGAGAATTAAGTTGTATATATTGCAAATGGCAAATTCGATCTGCTGGGCAGGTAACGCCTGCGCTACCGGTGCTGTCGGGGGTGAAGACATCTTTATATGCGGCATTGCTATCGCCCCGCTCATTTTCTCGCCAACTAATCATTACGCCAAGCTGGCGTCTATTTAAAGGATCGGTCTCATCAGCGACAGTGAATATATTGACGTCGGCCAGCGGAAGTGTGTTGACGACGGATTGTCTCCATTGCGTAATGTCATACTTTGCAAGATTGTCTGCGTCACATGCAACTGCTTTGCAATCGGCAGAGGCAGGGCCTGTTGCTCCCCAGCCCAACACATAACTGCTTAAATTGCCTAGCGCATTTGGATTTACCTTCATTCGCTCACTAAGATCATCGATGAGCCGAATGGCCTGCGCTCGTCGGACGCCAGTTTGGGTGTCCGACAAGGTGCGCATCTGCACTCCTAATATACCCAAAATACCGAGTGCCATGACAACGATGGCGACCATTGACTCAATCAGGCTTACGCCGCGTTGTGAACTGCGAGGAAGGGATTTTGTTAGGAGCATGGAATTTCCTCAATGACTCGAATTCGACCTCCGGAGGTCATGCAGAGCCCCCTCGTGGCGGGGGATGAAATGCCTGCGGGTTCTGGTGTGAAGATGAAACCCTTGGCGTTGAGGCCATTCATCATTCCGTAACGATCCACCCTTATACTAATGCCGCCGGATTTATGAATGACGTTGATGTTTGTGGGTGTTATTACCGTTTGAAGACGAGGTTCCGTAGATTGCCATTTTCCATCATTGTTCGTGTCCTCGAAAATAAACCAGCCACAACCCCATTCTTGATTGGTATTGGCAAGAGTGCATCCAGGGGTGTTTTTTGGTAATTTTTGAATTCCTATGCCTCCACCGCGTTTTATTGCCTCTGATCGCGCGATGAAAAGTGTGCTGCGCATTGATTCCACCGCATCTCGCACTCGCCAGCGTTCAATCAACATCGTGAATGCGGGGGCAGCCAAGGCGGCAAGTACCGCGAGAATTGTTATGGTTACCATTAGTTCCATGGTTGTGAAGCCCTTCTCTGTGCGTCGCAAAGCATGAAAACTGGTGGTGTTAATGGCGAATGCAGGCATGATTGGTACTATTTCCCACCATGCATTATGAGCAGGTGTCGGTACCTTTCTTGCGAACAATGCGCCCGCCAGTTCCTGCGCATAGCCGCGCCGCGCTAGCATCGGAGATGGTTTTTCCTTCGGGCATTAATTCAAAAAACATATTGGTAGGTACTGCAGCACCACCAGTATGGGAGAGCATTCCCCAGCGGTCTACGGAAATGCTGCCAGTACTGTTTGCTAGATTCAGGGTTAGGCGGTTTGGGGCGGCCGTTATCTGCAAATCGCATTCATTGGGTGTATTGGCCGGGACGCAGGCGTCTTGCGTGCCATTGCCATTGGCATCGAAAAAAATACGCCAGCCGCAGCCCCAGTTGGTGACTCCAGAGGCTGTTGTGCAGGTACCGACGTTGGGGTTTTTGATAACGATGATATTTCCGCCTCGCTTGATGGCTTCAGAGCGTGCGAAATAGAGAGAGGAGGTTAGTGTTTCTGCCGCGTCTCGTACACGCCAGCGTTCAATCAGGGGGGTGAAGCTGGGGCCCGCCAACGCTGCCAGTATGGCCACGATGGCCACGACGACCATCAGTTCGATGGCGGTGAATCCGCGACTGGTCTGTGCCAAGTCAGGAACAGCGCGCTTATTGGGGACGCCCCGAAAGGTGGATGCTTGCATGGGCTTATCCTAGCCAAGCCATGGCGCTTTGCCATCATCGCCCAGACGAGTGGCGCGCCGATGAAGATGAGCGGCGACCTACCTGGTGTAGCCCAGACAGGCGCCCGCGTTGTGCATGCCTTTGCATTCTCGGTGCATGCGGCGATCGCGTTCTGCACGGGTTTCTTCGGAGGGACTGCGCTGGTAGGTGACCTTTTTGACGCCTTTCTTTGGGGTGGTTTCGTTGTGGGTGGCTGGGGGGTGTCTTTTGGGTTTGGCCGCGGCACTGCCGGGTGTTGCCAGCAGGGTCAGAGTCAGGCCAATGGTGATCAGGGCAGTAAGCCGGTATTTCTGGGGCAGGGTTGGTGTGGGCATGATTGGGCCAGTGAATGGCTGTGCTGGTGTGATGTACGCATGCTGCCACGGGAACCTTTGCCGTCAAGCGCGAAGAATCCCGTATCCATCCGGGGTTGCCGAGCGACTAGCCGGGGTGCATAAGGCCAAGATGCGGGCTCGCGCTATAATCGCGAGGTTTTGCATGGTGCAAGACGCACGCCAGTGGCCCTTCCAGCTTCTGGCGCAAGTAAAACCAGTGCCTGCCGTCCTTCAAAAGAGTGACTGCTCGCCGTATTCAAGGAAAAAACCAAATGATCGCATCCTCTATCAAGGCCGAAGTTGTCAAGGCCAATGCTCGTGCTGCCAACGATACCGGTAGCCCGGAAGTGCAAGTGGCGCTGCTCACGGCACGCATCAATGAACTGATGCCCCACTTCAAGACGCACGCCAAGGACCACCATGGCCGCCGTGGCCTGTTGCGCATGGTGAGCCGCCGCCGCAAGCTGCTGGACTACCTCAAGGCCAAGGACGCCGACCGTTACACCGCGCTGATCGCCAAGCTGGGTCTGCGCAAGTAATTGTCGCCTCACGAAAAAACGCCTGGGTTAGCGCGCTAGCTCAGGCGTTTTTTACTTTGCTGGTGTGTCATGCAGATCGAAGCTGTGTCATTCCACTGAACTCCGCGTGCGGTTTCACTGGAATGGCATCGTTTTCTGAATTGGCCGCTAGCGCTTACTGACAGTGCGCTGTCAGCTATTAAATCAGGAGCAAATATGAGCATTTTCAACAAAGTCACCAAGACCTTCCAGTGGGGCGACAAGACGGTCGTCATGGAAACGGGCGAAGTTGCCCGCCAGGCTTCCGGCGCCGTGCTGGTGAACATTGACGACACCGTGGTGCTGGCCACCGTGGTGGCCTCCAAGTCGGCCAAGCCCGGTCAGGACTTCTTTCCGCTGACGGTGGACTACATCGAGAAGACCTATGCCGCTGGCAAGATTCCCGGCAGCTTCTTCAAGCGCGAAGCCAAGCCCAGCGAGCATGAGACCCTGACCAGCCGCCTGATCGACCGCCCGATCCGTCCGCTGTTCCCCGAGGGTTTCTTCAACGAAGTGCATGTGGTCATTCACACCGTTTCGCTGAACCCTGAAGTGGACGCCGACATCGCTGCGCTGATCGCTTCGAGCGCTGCGCTGGCCATCTCCGGCATTCCCTTCAGCGGCCCCATTGGTGCGGCCCGCGTGGGTTACATCAACGGCGAATACGTGCTGAATCCCGGCCAGACGGCGCGCAAGAGCAGCCAGATGGACCTGGTCGTCGCCGGTACCGAAGCGGCCGTGCTGATGGTCGAATCCGAGGCGCAGCAACTGCCCGAAGACGTGATGTTGGGCGCCGTGGTGTTTGGTCACGAGCAGGGCAAGATTGCCATCAACGCCATCCATGAACTGGTGCGCGACGCGGGCAAGCCCGCTTGGGAATGGCAGGCGCCTGCCAAGGACGAGCCCCTGATCGCCAAGGTCACGCAACTGGCCGAGGACAAGCTGCGCGCTGCCTACCAGATCCGCAACAAACAGGCCCGCACGCACGCTTGCCGCGAGGCCTATGCCGTGGTCATGGCCGACCTGAAGGAAGCCGGTGTCGTGTTCGACGCCGTCAAGGTCGAGGGCATGCTGTTCGACATCGAGGCACGCATCGTGCGCAGCCAGATTCTGGCGGGCGAGCCCCGTATTGACGGCCGCGATACGCGCACCGTGCGCCCCATCGAGATCCGCGGCAGCGTGCTGCCGCGCGCGCACGGCTCTTCGCTGTTCACACGGGGTGAGACCCAGGCGCTGGTGGTGACCACGCTGGGCACCGAGCGCGATGCACAGCGCATCGACGCACTGGCCGGCGAGTACGAAGACCGCTTCATGATGCACTACAACATGCCTCCCTTTGCCACCGGCGAAGTGGGCCGCATGGGCAGCACCAAGCGCCGCGAAATTGGCCACGGCCGTCTGGCCAAGCGCGCGCTGGTCGCTGTGCTGCCGACCAAGGAAGAATTTCCCTACACCATGCGTGTGGTGTCGGAGATCACCGAATCCAACGGCTCGTCTTCGATGGCTTCGGTCTGCGGAGGCTGTCTGTCGCTGATGGATGCCGGCGTGCCCATGAAGGCGCATGTGGCCGGTATCGCCATGGGCCTGATCAAGGACGGCAACCGTTTTGCCGTGCTGACCGACATCCTGGGCGATGAAGATCACCTGGGTGACATGGACTTCAAGGTGGCCGGCACGACCAACGGCATCACCGCGCTGCAGATGGACATCAAGATCCAGGGCATCACCAAGGAGATCATGCAGGTGGCCCTGGCCCAGGCCAAGGAAGCCCGCATGCACATCCTGGGCAAGATGCAGGAAGCCATGGGCGAAGCCAAGGCCGAAGTGAGCAACTTCGCGCCCAAGCTCTACACCATGAAGATCAACCCCGAGAAGATCCGTGACGTGATCGGCAAGGGCGGCGCCGTGATCCGTGCGCTGACCGAAGAGACCGGCTGCCAGATCAACATCGAAGAAGACGGCACCATCACCATTGCCGCCACCGAAGCCGCCAAGGCCGATGAAGCCAAGCGCCGCATCGAGCAGATCACGGCCGAAGTGGAAATCGGCAAGGTGTACGAAGGCCCGGTCACGAAGATTCTGGATTTCGGCGCCCTCATCAACCTGCTGCCCGGCAAGGACGGCCTGCTGCACATCAGCCAGATCGCCCATGAGCGCGTGGAGAAGGTCACCGACTACCTGACCGAAGGCCAGATTGTCAAGGTCAAGGTTCTGGAAACCGATGAGAAGGGCCGTATCAAGCTGTCCATGAAGGCCCTGGCCGAGCGCGCGCCCCAAGGCGGCAGCGATCGCCCGGCACCTGCCGAGCGCCGCGAGCCGCGCGAGTTCCGTGAACCCCGTGAAGCGGGGGAGCAGCAACAGCAGCAGGCCTTGCCGCTGGGCCAGCAAGGCCAGATCAACGGCTGATTTGCTATTGATTTCATAGCTTCTGGCGCTTGTTAGTAGGGCGCTAGAAGCTGAAATCACTCAAATTCACAAATGCCATTTCCAACCATGCGTGCAGTAGAAATCACTTCGTTCGGTCCGCCGGATGTGTTGCGCCTGGGTGAGCGCGCACGGCCTGAAGCCGGTGCGGGCGAGGTGCTGATCCGTGTGAGTGCCAGCGGCATCAACCGGCCGGACGTGGTGCAACGCAAGGGCCACTATGCACCGCCGCCCGGTGCTTCCGATCTACCGGGTCTGGAAGTGGCCGGGGTGGTGCAGGGCGGAGATGCCCAGGCCATGGCGCGTGCCGGTCTGCGCGTGGGCGACCGTGTCTGCGCGCTGGTGGCCGGAGGGGGTTATGCCGAATGGTGTGTGGCCCCCGTGGATCAGTGCCTGCCGGTGCCACAGGGGTTGAGTGACGTCGAGGCGGCGTCGCTGCCCGAGACGTTTTTCACCGTCTGGAGCAACGTGTTTGATCGTGGCCGCCTGCAGCGCGGTGAAACTCTGCTGGTGCAGGGCGGCGGCAGCGGTATTGGCGTCACCGCCATCCAGTTGGCGCGTGCCTTTGGTGCCACGGTCATCGTCACGGCCGGCAGCGACGAGAAATGCGCGGCCTGCCTGGCGCTGGGCGCACACCATGCCATCAACTACAACACGCAGGACTTCGTCGCCGAGGTGCAGCGTATCACGGGCGGCAAGGGTGCGGATGTGGTGCTGGACATGGTGGCGGGCAGCTACGTGGCGCGCGAGGTCGAGTGCCTGGCCGAGGACGGGCGCCTGGTCATCATCGCCGTGCAGGGAGGGCTCAAGAGTGAGTTCAACGCGGGGCTGGTGCTGCGCAGGCGCCTGACGATCACGGGCTCCACGCTTCGTCCGCGGTCCGTGGAGTTCAAAGGGAGCATCGCACGCGCTTTGCGTGAGCATGTCTGGCCGCTGTTGGAGTCGGGCGCGGTGCGTCCGGTGATCCACAGCACCTTTAACGCCGCCGACGCAGCGCAGGCCCATGCGCTGATGGAGTCGAACCAGCATACGGGCAAGATTGTTTTGACGTGGTGACCATGAACAAGAAACTCATTGCAGGCAACTGGAAGATGAACGGCAGCCTGGCTGCCAACGATGCGCTGGTACGCGCGCTGGTGGCAGGTCTGGGTGTGCAGTCGGCCTGCGACGTGGCCGTGGCAGTACCCGCGCCGTACCTGGCGCAGGTGCAGGCTCTGGTGGCAGGATCACCGCTGGCGCTCGGGGCGCAGGATGTATCGCAACACGAATCGGGGGCCTATACGGGGGAAGTTTCGGCGGCCATGTTGCGTGAATTTGGCGTGCGCTACGTGCTGGTGGGGCATTCCGAACGCCGGCAGTACCACGGTGAAACCGATGTGCATGTAGCTGTGAAGACCCAGCGCGCACTGGCGACGGGCATCACGCCCATCGTCTGTGTCGGTGAAACGCTGGCCGAGCGTGAGGCGGGCCAGACCGAGGCCGTGGTGCGACGCCAGCTGGCAGCCGTCATCCATCTCAACGGGCATTGCATCAGCGAAGTGGTGGTGGCTTACGAGCCTGTCTGGGCCATTGGTACCGGCAAGACGGCTTCGCCAGAGCAGGCGCAGCAGGTGCACGCCGTACTGCGCGCGCAATTGGCAGCGGCCAGCCCGAGGGCTTCGACCATTCGCCTGTTGTACGGCGGCAGCATGAACGCCGCCAATGCGGCGCAGCTGCTGGCACAGCCCGATATTGACGGCGGCCTGGTGGGCGGCGCGTCGCTGAAGACGGCAGATTTTCAACAAATTATCGCAGCAGCCCAATAAGTACGGGCGCTGCTAGCTATTAAATCAGGAGTATTTGAAGAATGAGCATGCTTGTGAACGTCATACTAACGGTCCAGATCCTGACCGCCCTGGGCATGATTGGCCTGATCCTGATCCAGCATGGCAAGGGTGCGGACATGGGGGCTGCATTTGGCAGTGGCAGCTCGGGCAGCCTGTTTGGTGCCAGCGGCAGTGCCAACTTTTTGTCGCGCACAACGGCTGTTCTGGCCGCGGTCTTTTTTGTCTGCACACTGGCGCTGGCTTACTTTGGCAACGCACGGCCTGCCAGCACCGGCAGTGTGCTTGAAACCCCGGCGGCTGTCGTGCCTGTGGCGCCTGATGCAGGCTCTGCTGCGGCCATTCCGGGCAATGCTGCAACGGGGGCTGCCGCTGTTCCAGTGCCTGCAGAGGCTGCTTCGGGTTCGTCGCCAATACCTGCAAAATAAAACCCCATTAAATCTGCCTGGAGCCTGGTAACAGGGTTTTTCCGGAGTAGAATCATGGACTGTCTGGGAAGCCAAAACCATCAGGTTCCTCATGCCACCCAGACAAGACAAAGCCGTCGTGGTGAAATTGGTAGACACGCTATCTTGAGGGGGTAGTGGCGAAAGCTGTGCGAGTTCGAGTCTCGCCGACGGCACCAAACACAAACAAGCCTGTCCGCATGTTCCGTCCTGCGGTCATGACGGGCGAGGCTCCAGCGATGAGCGCATCCACCAGATGAACCTCGAACAATATCTCCCCGTCCTCTTGTTCATCTTGGTCGGCATCGGGGTCGGTATCGTCCCTCTGGCATTGGGCTACATTCTTGGCCCCAATCGCCCGGATGCGGCAAAAAATTCCCCTTACGAGTGCGGTTTCGAGGCTTTCGAAGACGCGCGCATGAAATTTGACGTGCGCTACTACCTCGTTGCCATCTTGTTCATCCTTTTTGATCTTGAAATTGCCTTTTTGTTCCCCTGGGCTGTGGCGCTTCATGATGTCGGGGTGACCGGCTTTGTGGCCGTGGTGATTTTTCTGGCCGTTCTGGTCGTGGGTTTTGCCTACGAGTGGAAAAAAGGCGCCCTGGATTGGGAATGACCGGCTTGAACAAGGATTGACGCAATGATTGAAGGCGTGATGAAGGAAGGCTTTATCACCACGAGCTATGACTCGGTGGTGAACTGGGCCAAGACGGGTTCGCTGTGGCCCATGACCTTTGGCTTGGCCTGCTGCGCTGTCGAGATGATGCATGCGGCTGCTGCGCGCTACGACATCGGGCGTTTTGGTGCCGAGGTCTTCCGTGCCAGCCCGCGCCAGTCCGATCTGATGATCGTGGCCGGCACCCTGTGCAACAAGATGGCGCCTGCGCTGCGCAAGGTCTACGACCAGATGAGTGAACCGCGCTGGGTGCTGTCCATGGGATCGTGCGCGAATGGTGGCGGTTACTACCACTACAGCTATTCCGTCGTGCGTGGCTGCGACCGTATCGTTCCGGTCGATGTGTACGTGCCGGGCTGTCCACCCACGGCCGAGGCGTTGATCTACGGCATCATCCAGTTGCAGCAGAAGATCCGCCGCACCAACACCATCGCGCGTGCCTGAAGGGGTTCTCATGACATCAGTTGCCATCCACCCCGAGAAGCTCAAGGACGTCATCGCGCAGGCGCTGGGCGACAAGGCGCGCGAAGTGCGCGTGGCCCTGGGCGAGGTGACCTTGGTCGTGCCCGCTGCACGTTATCTCGAAGCCATGCGGACTCTGCGGGATGCTCCTGGCTGCCGCTTCGAGCAGCTCATCGATCTTTGCGGTATGGACTATTCCGCCTACGGCGATCGCGTTCCCGAGGGGCCTCGGTATGGCGTGGTGTCGCACCTGTTGTCCGTCAGCCTGAACCAGCGCGTGCGCGTCAAGGTGCTCTGCCCGGAAGATGATTTCCCGATGGTGGCCTCGGTCGCTGATCTCTGGAATTCGGCGGCCTGGTTCGAGCGCGAGGCCTTTGACTTGTATGGCATCGTTTTTGATGGCCACAACGACCTGCGCCGCATCCTGACCGACTACGGCTTCATCGGTCATCCGTTTCGCAAAGACTTTCCGCTGTCGGGACATGTCGAGATGCGCTACGACGCGCAGCAGCGCCGCGTGGTCTATGAGCCTGTCAGCATCGAGCCGCGCGAGAACACACCGCGCATCATTCGCGAAGACAAATACGGAGGCCTGCACTGAGGCGCAGTGCCTTTTGCGATGAACCATGGCTGAAATCAAGAACTATTCCCTGAACTTCGGGCCGCAGCACCCCGCAGCCCACGGCGTGCTGCGTCTCGTGCTGGAGCTTGATGGCGAGGTCGTGCAGCGCGCCGATCCGCACATCGGCCTGCTGCACCGTGCCACCGAGAAGCTGGCCGAGCACAAGACCTTCATCCAGTCGCTGCCCTACATGGACCGTCTCGACTACGTGTCCATGATGTGCAATGAACACGCGTATTGCCTGGCCATCGAGAAGCTTCTGGGTATCGAGGTGCCCATCCGTGCGCAGTACATCCGCGTGATGTTCTCCGAAATCACGCGTCTGCTGAACCACCTGATGTGGCTGGGTTCGCACGGCAACGACTGCGGCAGCTCGACCATCCTGATCTACACCTTCCGCGAGCGCGAAGACCTCTTCGACATGTACGAGGCTGTGTCTGGCGCGCGCATGCACGCGGCCTATTTCCGTCCCGGTGGTGTATACCGCGATCTGCCCGACTCCATGCCGCAGTACAAGGCGAGCAAGGTGCGCAACGCCAAGTCGCTGGAGCAACGCAACGAGAACCGCAAGGGCTCGCTGCTCGATTTTATTGACGACTTCACCAAGCGCTTCCCGGGCCTGGTGGACGAATACGAAACCCTGCTGACCGACAACCGCATCTGGAAGCAGCGCACCGTGGGCATCGGCGTGGTAACGCCCGAGCGCGCCCTGAATCTCGGCATGACCGGCCCGATGCTGCGTGGCTCGGGCATCGCCTGGGACCTGCGCAAGACCCAGCCCTACGATGTCTACGACCGCATGGACTTCGACATCCCCGTGGGCAAGACGGGCGACTGCTACGACCGTTACCTGGTACGCGTGCAGGAGATGCGTGAATCCAACCGCATCATCAAACAGTGCGTCGATTGGCTGCGCGCCAATCCGGGTCCCGTCATCACCGATAACCACAAGGTGGCACCGCCGGATCGCCAGTCCATGAAGACCAACATGGAAGAGCTGATCCACCACTTCAAGCTGTTCACCGAAGGCTTCCATGTGCCTGAAGGCGAAGCGTATGCCGCAGTGGAACACCCCAAGGGCGAGTTCGGCATCTACCTCGTGAGCGACGGCGCCAACAAGCCCTACCGCCTGAAGATCCGTGCCCCGGGGTTCGCACACCTGGCCACGCTGGACGAAATGGCCCGCGGTCACATGCTGGCCGACGTGGTTGCCATCATCGGCACCATGGATATCGTGTTCGGAGAGATTGACCGATGATTTCTGAAGCGACCAAGGCGCGCTTTGCGCGCGAAGTGGCCAAATACCCGGCCGACCAGAAACAATCCGCCGTCATGGCCTGCCTCGCCATCGTGCAGCAAGAGCAGGGCCATGTGAGCGAGGCCAGCGAAGCGGGCATCGCCGAATACCTCGGCATGCCGCAGATCGCCGTCCATGAAGTGACGACCTTCTACAACATGTACAACCAGCACCCGGTGGGCAAGTACAAGCTGGCTGTTTGCACCAACCTGCCGTGTCAATTGCGCGGTGGCAACGAGGCGCTGCACCATCTGGAAAAGAAGCTGGGCATCCACATGGGCGAAACCACGGCGGACGGCATGTTCACCCTGCAGCAGTGCGAGTGCCTGGGCGCTTGCGCCGACGCACCGGCCATGCTGGTGAGTGACCGCCACATGTGCAGTTTCATGGACAACGACAAGCTCGACCAGTTGGTTGACGGCTTGCGCGCTGCGGAGGGCCAGCAATGACCACCGCCGCACAAGTTTTGGCGCAATTCCAGGCCACGGGTGTTCAAACCTGTTTCCATGACCGCCATATCAACCCGCAAATCTACGCAGATCTGAACGGCACCAACTGGAGTCTCAAGGACTACGAAGCACGTGGCGGCTACCAAGCGCTCCGTCAAATCCTGGGCAAGGATGGCGGCGAAGGGTTGACGCAAGACCAGGTCATCGCCACGGTGAAGGAGTCCGGGCTGCGCGGCCGGGGCGGTGCGGGCTTTCCCACGGGGCTGAAGTGGAGCTTCATGCCGCGCCAGTTTCCGGGCCAGAAGCACCTGGTGTGCAACTCGGATGAAGGCGAGCCGGGCACCTGCAAGGACCGCGACATCCTGATGTACAACCCGCACATCGTCATCGAAGGCATGATCATTGCCGCGTATGCGATGGGCATCTCGCTGGGCTACAACTACATCCACGGCGAAATTTTTCAGGTGTACGAGCGCTTCGAGGCCGCGCTGGACGAGGCGCGCGCCGCAGGCTACCTGGGCGACAGCATCATGGGCAGCACGTTCAGCTTCCAGCTGCACGCCCACCACGGCTTCGGTGCCTACATCTGCGGTGAGGAAACCGCGCTGCTCGAATCGCTGGAAGGCAAGAAGGGCCAACCGCGCTTCAAGCCGCCGTTCCCGGCCAGCTTCGGCCTGTACGGCAAGCCCACCACCATCAATAACACCGAGACCTTTGCCGCGGTGCCGTGGATCATCCGCAATGGCGGTGCGGCCTACCTGGCCTGCGGCAAGCCGAACAATGGCGGCACCAAGATCTTCTCGGTCAGCGGTGACGTCGAGCGCCCCGGCAACTACGAAATCCCGCTGGGCACGCCGTTCTCGAAACTGCTTGAACTGGCGGGTGGCGTGCGCACGGGCCGGCAACTCAAGGCCGTGATTCCCGGTGGTTCGTCCTCGCCGGTGCTGCCAGCATCGGTGATCATGGAATGCACCATGGACTACGACTCGATCGCCAAGGCCGGCTCCATGTTGGGTTCTGGCGCAGTGATCGTCATGGACGACAGCCGCTGCATGGTCGAATCGCTCAAGCGCCTTTCGTATTTCTACATGCACGAATCCTGCGGGCAGTGCACGCCTTGCCGCGAAGGCACGGGCTGGCTCTGGCGCCTGGTCGACCGCATCCAGCGCGGCGACGGTCGTCCGGCCGACATGGACCTGCTCGACAACGTGGCCAGCAACATCATGGGTCGCACGATCTGCGCCCTGGGCGACGCGGCTGCCATGCCGGTGCGCGCCATGCTCAAGCACTACCGGCACGAATTCGACGCGATGATCCGCAAACCGAACCCCCAGGCCGCAACTTCCGCCTGATCGCGAGAAAAGCATATGGTTGAAATTGAACTTGACGGCCAGAAAGTGGAAGTTGCCGCCGGCAGCATGGTGATGCATGCCGCCGAGAAGGCCGGCACCTACATTCCGCATTTCTGCTACCACAAGAAGCTTTCCATTGCCGCCAGCTGCCGCATGTGCCTGGTGGAAGTCGAAAAGGCTCCCAAGCCCATGCCTGCCTGCGCCACGCCCGTGACGCAGGGCATGGTGGTTCGCACCAAGAGCGACAAGGCTATCCAGGCCCAGAAGTCGGTCATGGAGTTCCTGCTCATCAACCACCCACTCGATTGCCCGATCTGCGATCAGGGCGGCGAATGCCAGCTGCAGGATTTGGCGGTCGGCTATGGCGCGTCGTCGTCGCGCTATGAGGAAGAGAAGCGCGTCGTGCCGCACAAGGATGTTGGCCCGCTGATCTCCATGCAGGAAATGTCCCGCTGCATCCACTGCACCCGCTGTGTGCGCTTCGGCCAGGAAGTGGCCGGCGTCATGGAGCTGGGCATGATCCACCGTGGCGAGCATGCCGAGATCACCACGGTGACGGGCGAGACCATCGATTCCGAGCTGTCGGGAAACATGATCGACATTTGCCCGGTTGGCGCGCTCACCAGCAAGCCGTTCCGCTACAGTGCCCGCACCTGGGAACTGTCGCGCCGCAAGTCCGTCAGCCCGCACGACTCCACTGGCTCCAACCTCATCGTCCAGGTCAAGAACCACAAGGTCATGCGCGTCCTGCCGTTCGAGAACGAGGACATCAACGAATGCTGGATCGCGGACCGCGACCGCTTCTCCTATGAAGCCCTGGGCAGTGAAGAACGCCTGCAGCGCCCCATGCTCAAGCAGGGCGGCCAGTGGATCGAAGTGGATTGGCAGACGGCCCTCGAATACGTGGTCAACGGCCTTCAATGCCTCAAGAAGGAAAAGGGTGCCGACAGCATCGGCGCCCTGGTGAGCCCGCACAGCACGCTCGAAGAGTTGTACCTGGCCGGCGCGCTGGTGCGCGGCCTGGGCAGCAACAGCATCGACTACCGCCTGCGCAATGCCGAGTTCGAAGCTTCGGCCGGCGTGCGCTGGCTGGGCCGTTCCATCGCTTCGCTGTCCACGCTGCAGTCCGTGCTCGTCGTGGGCTCCAATCTGCGCAAGGACCATCCGCTGTTCGCCCAGCGCATCCGCCAGGCGGCACGCAAGGGGTGCACGGTCACATCCATCAATGCTGTGGTGCGTGATTGGGCCATGCCCGTGGCGCACACGTTGGTGGCAGCCCCCGGCGCATGGACGCAGGCCCTGGCCGACGTGGCCGCCGCCATCGCTCAGGAGAAGGGGGTTGCCGCTCCCGTGGCGTCCGGCCAGGCGAATAATGAGACGGCACGCGCCATCGCGGCCGCGCTGCTTTCAGGCGAGCACAAGGCCGTGCTGCTGGGCAATGCTGCCGCACACCATGCGCAGGCTTCCAGCCTGCTGGCCCTGGCGAACTGGATTGCCGCGCAGACCGGCGCCAGCGTCGGTTACCTCACCGAGGCCGCCAACACGGTGGGTGCGCAGTGGGTGAAAGCTGTTCCCGGCCAAGGTGGGCTCAATGCCGGTCAGATGCTGGCGGGCGGCCTCAAGGGCGTGATCCTGCTGAACAACGAGCCGGTGCTCGACAGCGCCGCTGGGGCCAAGGCCGCCGAGGCACTGGCACAGGCCGAGATGGTCGTGACCCTGAGCCCGTTCAAGACCAATATGGAATTCAGCGATGTGTTGTTGCCCATCGCTCCGTTTACCGAAACCTCGGGCAGCTTCGTCAACGCCGAAGGGCGGCTGCAGAGCTTTCACGCCGTCGTGCGCCCGTTGGGCGAAACCCGGCCCGCATGGAAGGTGCTGCGCGTGCTCGCCAACCTGCTCGACCTGCCGGGCTTCGACTTCGAGACGTCGCAGGATGTGTTGGCCAAGGCCACCGGAGTTCCGGCGGACCAGGCGCAGTCCGTGCCGGCCTCGCTGCTCGACAACACCACGCAGGCCGCCCTGCAGGCCGCGCCTTCCGGCGCAGCCGATCCGGTAGTGGCCTCGATCTACCAGCTCGATGGCCTGGTACGCCGCGCCACGTCCCTGCAACTGACCGCCGATGCCCGTCTGGCACGTGAAGGAGCCGCGGCATGATCGACGCGATCTACAACTTCGGTCTGAATCTGCTCGCCCAAGGCTGGTGGACAGAGGCCGCCTGGCCCGTGATCTGGAACCTCATCAAGATCGTCGTCGTGCTGCTGCCTTTGATGGGCGCGGTGGCCTACATCACGCTGTGGGAGCGCAAACTCCTGGGCTTCATGCAGGTGCGCCATGGCCCCAATCGCGTGGGGCCCCTGGGCCTGCTGCAGCCGATTGCCGACGCGCTCAAGCTGCTGACCAAGGAAATCATTCAGCCCTCGGCAGCGGCCAAGGGTCTGTTCGTCCTCGGTCCGGTGATGGCGATCATGCCGGCGCTGGCCGCCTGGGTGGCGATTCCGTTCGGCCCTGAACTGGCCCTGGCAAACATCAACGCCGGACTGCTGCTGGTCATGGCCATCACCTCCATCGAGGTCTATGGCGTCATCATTGCGGGCTGGGCCTCGAATTCCAAGTACGCCTTTCTCGGTGCCCTGCGTGCTTCGGCCCAGATGGTGAGCTATGAAATCGCCATGGGTTTCTGCTTCCTGGTGGTCATCATGGTCACGGGCAGCATGAACTTGACGGAGATCGTGCTGAGCCAGACGCGCGGTACCGGCGCCAGCATGGGCCTCCCGTTCCTGTCGTGGAACTGGTTGCCGCTGCTGCCCATCTGCGTGGTCTACATGATTTCGGCCGTGGCCGAAACCAACCGCCATCCCTTCGACGTGGTCGAGGGCGAAGCCGAAATCGTGGCCGGCCACATGGTCGAGTATTCGGGCATGGGTTTTGCCATTTTCTTCCTGGCTGAATACGCCAGCATGTGGCTGGTGTCCATCCTGGCCGTGCTGATGTTCTTCGGCGGCTGGCAGGCCCCTGTCGCGGCGCTGGATTTCATTCCAGGCTGGATCTGGCTGGGTATCAAGACCTTCGTGATGATCTCCATGTTCATCTGGATCCGGGCCACCTTCCCCCGGTTCCGCTATGACCAGATCATGCGCCTGGGCTGGAAGATCTTCATTCCCGTCACCCTGGTGTGGCTGCTCATCGTCGGGGGCTGGTTGCTCTCGCCGTGGAATATCTGGAAATAAGCGGGGACCTACGAATGGCTGCCGTTGCTGCTGCATCTTTCTCACTCCGGGACTTTTTCAAGAGTTTCCTGCTGGTCGAGCTCGTCAAGGGCATGGCCCTGACGGGACGCTATGCCCTGCGCCGCAAGGTCACAGTGCAATTCCCCGAGGAAAAAACTCCCTTGTCGCCGCGTTTTCGTGGTCTGCATGCCCTGCGCCGTTATGACAACGGCGAGGAGCGCTGTATCGCCTGCAAGCTGTGCGAGGCCGTGTGCCCGGCCATGGCGATCACCATCGAGTCCGATGTGCGGGACGATGGTTCGCGCCGTACAACGCGTTACGACATCGACCTGACCAAGTGCATCTTCTGCGGATTCTGCGAAGAGAGCTGTCCGGTGGACTCCATCGTTGAAACGCAGATCTTCGAATACCACGGAGAGAAGCGCGGCGACCTGTATTTCACCAAGGACATGCTGCTGGCCGTCGGTGACCGCTACGAAGGCGAAATCGCCGCCGCCAAGGCTGCGGACGCCAAGTACCGCTAAAGCGCCGCGCATCCCCCAGCCAGACCTCTACAAAGAACCGATTCATGGACGCCAAGACTGGTTTTTTCTATCTGTTCTCGGTTGTGCTGCTGTACGCAGCCTTCCGGGTGATTTCAGCGCGCAACCCGGTGCATGCCGTGCTGCACCTGATCCTTGCGTTCTCGCAGGCCTCGGGTTTGTGGTTCCTGCTCAAGGCAGAGTTTCTGGCGATCGCGCTGGTGCTCGTGTACCTCGGAGCGGTGATGGTGCTGTTCCTGTTCGTGGTGATGATGCTCGACATTGATGTCGAGGGCATGCGCCAGGGCTTCTGGCGCCACTTTCCGCTGGCCGCCACCATCGGCGCCTTGATCGCGTTCGAGATGGCCGTAGTGCTCATGGGTGGTTTCCGGGGTGTCGAGGAGCCCAAGGCCGTGGCCGCTGCGGTGAATGCCGCCGGGCAGGCGGTCGCCCTCTCCAACACCAAGGAACTGGGCCTGCTGATGTATACGCGCTATCTCTATCCGGTGGAGATCGCGGCCGTGATCCTGCTGGTGGCGATGATCGCCGCCATTGCCCTGACCCTGCGCAGCCGCAAGGACACCAAGGCCATCAACCCGGCCATCCAGGTCCGCGTGCGCGCCGCCGACCGGATGCACATCGTGAAAATGGCTGCGACACAACAAGCGCCAGAGGCCAGCGCAGACGAGTCGGCAGTTGAGGAGAAAAAAGCATGACGCCTACGCTGGGCCACTTCCTGACACTCGGGGCCATGCTGTTCGCCCTGGCCGTTGTCGGGATCTTTCTGAACCGCAAGAACCTCATCGTGTTGCTAATGGCCATCGAGCTGATGCTGCTGGCCGTCAACATGAATTTCGTTGCCTTCTCGCATTACCTGGGGGATATGCACGGACAGGTGTTCGTGTTCTTCATCCTGACGGTGGCCGCGGCCGAATCGGCCATCGGTCTTGCCATCCTGGTGCTGCTGTTCCGCAACAAGTCCAACATCGATGCGGAATCCCTCGACACCCTTCAGGGTTGAGTCTCCGGACATGCAAGGTTCGCAACAATGAGTCAAACCCTCTCTGCTTCAACGCTTCTGGCCGTACCGCTGGCACCGCTCGCGGGTGCCGTGCTGGCCGGTATCTTTGGCACGACCTTCGGCGGCAACTGGATCGGCCGCCGTCTGAGCCATACCCTCACCATCCTGGGCGTGCTCGTGGCCTTCGTCCTGTCGGCGATGACGCTCAAGAGCGTCGCGCTTGACGGCGCGCGCTTCAACGAAACCATCTACACCTGGATGGTCGTGGGTGGCCTGAAAATGGAAGTGGGCTTCCTGATCGATAGCCTCACCGCCATGATGATGTGCGTGGTGACCTTCGTGTCGCTGATGGTCCACATCTACACCATCGGCTACATGGAAGAGGATGACGGCTACAACCGCTTCTTCGCCTACATCTCGCTGTTCACCTTCTCCATGCTCATGCTGGTCATGAGCAACAACCTGCTGCAGCTCTTCTTCGGATGGGAAGCCGTGGGCCTGGTGTCCTACCTGCTGATCGGCTTCTGGTTCAACAAGCCCACTGCCATCTTCGCCAACATGAAAGCCTTCCTGGTCAACCGCGTGGGTGACTTCGGCTTCATTCTTGGCATCGGCCTCATCGCGGCTTATACCGGCACGTTGAACTATGGCGAGGTGTTTGCCAAGGCAGGCGAACTCGGAGCGATCGAATTCCCGTGGTATGTCATGGGGCAGGACATGATGCTCATCACCGTGATCTGCATCTGTCTGTTCATTGGCGCCATGGGCAAGTCTGCGCAGTTCCCGCTGCACGTCTGGCTGCCCGACTCGATGGAAGGTCCGACACCCATCTCCGCACTGATCCACGCGGCGACCATGGTCACGGCAGGCATCTTCATGGTGGCGCGCATGTCGCCGCTGTTCGAACTGTCGGACGCCGCGTTGAACTTCATCCTGATCATTGGCGCGATCACGGCCTTGTTCATGGGCTTTCTGGGGATCATCCAGAACGACATCAAACGCGTGGTGGCCTATTCCACGCTGTCGCAGCTGGGCTACATGACCGTGGCACTGGGTGCATCGGCCTATTCGGTGGCCGTGTTCCACCTGATGACACATGCCTTCTTCAAGGCGCTGCTGTTTCTTGCGGCGGGCTCCGTGATCATCGGCATGCACCATAACCAGGACATTCGCTGGATGGGTGGCGTGCGCAAGTACATGCCGATCACCTGGATCACATCGCTGCTGGGTTCGTTGGCCTTGATCGGGACACCGCTGTTTGCCGGTTTCTATTCCAAGGACAGCATCATCGAAGCCGTGCATTTCAGTCAGTTGCCGGCTGCCGGTTTTGCCTATTTCGCCGTGCTGGCAGGTGTTTTCATCACCGCGTTCTATTCCTTCCGCATGTACTTCCTGGTCTTCCATGGCAAGGAGCGTTTCGACCAGAACCCCGACGCACACCACCACCATGACGACCATGGTCACCACGATGAGCACCATGAACCCCATGAGTCTCCGTGGGTGGTGACAGTGCCCCTGGTGTTGCTCGCAATACCTTCGGTGGTGATCGGTTTCATGACCATCCAGCCCATGCTGTTCGGCGACTTCTTCAAGGATGTGATCTTTGTGGATGCGGCGCGCCACCCGGCGATGGCCAAGCTGGCGGAGATCTTCCATGGCCCGGTGGGCATGGCACTGCATGGTCTGCAAACCGCGCCGTTCTGGCTGGCCCTGGCGGGTGTAGCGGCGGCCTATTACATGTACATGGTCAACCCGGCATTGCCTGCAGCGATCAAGCGTACTTTCCAGCCGATCCATACCCTGCTGGAGAACAAGTACTACCTCGACTGGATCAATGAAAACATTCTGGCGCGCGGAGCCCGTGCCTTGGGTGTGGGTCTGTGGAAGGGCGGTGACCAGGCGGTGATCGACGGCGCATTGGTCAATGGTTCCTGGAAGATCGTGGGCTGGATCGCCGGACTGGTGCGGCGGGTGCAGACGGGTTTCGTCTTCCACTACGCGCTGGTCATGATTCTGGGCATCTTCGTGCTCATGACGTATTTCGTCGTGCTCAACAAGTAGGAGAAGAACAAAAATGGGTTTGTTGAGTCTTGCTATCTGGACGCCCATCGCGTTCGGTGTTCTGCTGCTGGCTTTCGGCAGCGACAAGCATGCCGGTGCCGTGCGCTGGCTGGCCCTGGTGGGCGCCCTGGTGGGATTTGCCGTCACACTGCCTCTCTACAGCGGCTTCCAGCTCGGCACGGCTGCCATGCAGTTCGTCGAGAAGGCCTCCTGGATCGAGAGTTTCAACATCTTCTATCACCTCGGTGTTGATGGCATCTCGTTCTGGTTCGTCCCGCTCACCGCATTCATCACGGTCATCGTCGTGATTGCCTCGTGGGAATCGATCACCGAGCGCGTGAATCAGTACATGGGTGCGTTTCTCATCCTGTCGGGCCTGATGATCGGTGTGTTCGCCGCGATCGACGGCATGCTGTTCTACGTGTTCTTCGAGGCCACGCTGATCCCGATGTACCTCATCATCGGCATCTGGGGTGGTCCCAACAAGATTTACGCGGCCTTCAAGTTCTTCCTCTATACGCTGCTCGGCTCGCTGCTGATGCTGATCGCGTTGATCTACCTGTACAACAAGTCGGGTGGCAGTTTCGACATCGCCACCTGGCACCAGTTGCCGCTGGGCGCTGGCGTGCAGACGCTGCTGTTCTTCGCCTTCTTCGCGGCCTTCGCTGTGAAGGTGCCCATGTGGCCGGTACATACCTGGCTCCCCGACGTGCACGTCGAGGCCCCCACGGGCGGTTCCGCCGTGCTGGCCGCCATCATGCTGAAGCTGGGTGCCTACGGCTTCCTGCGCTTCTCGCTGCCCATCGCTCCCGATGCCTCGCGCGAATGGGCGTGGCTCATGATCGCGCTGTCGCTCATCGCCGTGATCTACGTGGGCCTGGTGGCCATGGTGCAGAAGGACATGAAGAAGCTCGTGGCTTATTCGTCTGTGGCGCACATGGGCTTCGTGACCCTCGGTTTCTTCATCTTCAACGACCTTGGCGTTTCGGGCGGCATCGTGCAGATGATCGCGCACGGCTTCGTCTCCGCCGCGATGTTCCTTTCCATCGGCGTGCTCTACGACCGTGTGCATTCGCGCGAGATCGCGGACTATGGCGGCGTGGTCAACACCATGCCCAATTTCACGGCCTTCGCGCTGCTGTTCACCATGGCGAACTGCGGCCTGCCCGGCACCGCCGGCTTCGTGGGCGAGTGGATGGTGATCCTGGGCGCCGTCAAGGCCAATTTCTGGATCGGCATGATGGCCGCCACCGCGCTGATCTTCGGTGCCGCCTACAGCCTCTGGATGTTCAAGCGCGTCTACCTCGGCGCGCCCGGCAACGCGCACGTGAAGGCACTGCTGGACATCAGCAGCCGCGAATTCTTCGTCATGGCCTTGCTGGCGATCGCCGTGCTGTACATGGGCCTGTACCCGCGCCCCTTCACGGATGTGATGGACACCTCCGTGACCGAGCTGCTCAAGCATGTGGCACTGTCCAAGCTGAACTGACCAGACTGAACTGAGAGACCGAGATGATTGACAACATCAGTTGGCTTGCAATTTACCCGGAGATCGTTCTTCTGGTCATGGCCTGCGTGATCGCGCTGGTGGACCTGGGCGTCTCCAGCCCGCGCCGCACCGCAACCTATGTGCTGACCATGCTCACGCTTGCCGTCGTGGCAGTCCTGCAGGGCGTGTATGCCAGCAGTGGCAACACCTTCTATGGTTTCGGCAACATGGTCGTCAGCGACGCCATGGGCAACTGGCTCAAGTGCTTTGCCACCGTGGCCATGATGGTGACGCTGGTCTATGGCCGTCCTTATGCCGCAGACCGCGGCATGTTGCGCGGCGGCGAGCTGTTCACGCTCGGCATGTTCTCCCTGCTGGGCATGTTCATCATGATCGGCGGCAACAATTTCCTGGTGATCTATCTCGGCCTTGAGTTGCTCACTCTGTCGAGCTACGCGCTTGTGGCATTGCGTCGCGACCATGCCACTGCGACAGAGGCCGCCATGAAGTACTTCGTGCTGGGAGCCATGGCCAGTGGTTTCCTGCTGTACGGCATGTCCATGATGTACGGCGCCACGGGGTCGCTGGACATTGGCGAAGTCTTCAAGGCCATCAATTCCGGCCAGGTCCGCCATCAGGTGCTGGTTTTCGGGCTGGTGTTCATCGTTGCCGGTTTGGCCTTCAAGCTGGGTGCCGTGCCATTCCACATGTGGGTGCCTGATGTGTACCACGGCGCACCAACGGCCGTTACCCTGATGATCGGCGGTGCGCCCAAGCTGGCGGCATTTGCCATCGTCATGCGCCTGCTGGTCGATGGCATGCTGCCCTTGGCGATTGACTGGCAGCAGATGCTGGCGGTTCTTGCCATCGGTTCGCTGCTTGTCGGAAATCTGGCCGCCATTGCGCAAACCAATTTCAAGCGGATGCTGGCGTACTCCACGATCTCGCAAATGGGTTTTGTGTTGCTTGGCCTGATGTCCGGCGTTGTTCGTGGGCATGTGGATGCTTCGACCGTCGAAGCGGCCTACAGCGCTTCGATGTTCTATGTGGTGACCTACGTGCTGACCACCCTGGCAGCCTTCGGCGTCATCTTGCTGCTGGCCCGCGAAGGCTTTGAAAGCGAGGAAATCGCCGATATGGCTGGCCTGAACCAGCGCAGCCCGTTGTATGCCGGGGTTCTGGCCGTGTGCCTGTTCTCCATGGCCGGTATTCCCCCGCTGGTCGGTTTCTATGCGAAGCTGTCCGTGCTCCAGGCATTGCTGGCATCCGGCCAGACGGCCTATACGGTGATGGCGGTCTTTGCCGTGATGATGTCGTTGATCGGCGCTTTCTACTATCTGCGCGTGGTCAAGGTCATGTACTTTGATGCACCCCTGACAGCCACCTCGGTATCGGCACCACTCGATGTGCGCGTCGTGCTGACACTCAATGGGGCGTTGTTGCTGGTTCTTGGCTTGCTGCCCGGCGGCCTGATGGCCTTGTGCGCTGACGCGATCATGCGCTCTCTGGCATCGTGAGCGGCCGCACCCCACAGGTTCTGCCGTGACGCAATCCGGTTTTATCTGGCTCGTGATCCTGGCGGCTTGCGTTGCCGCCAATCTGCCTTTCGTGAACCAGCGCATTCTGGCCGTGGGCCCCGCGCTGGCTCCCCACAAGAAGCTGCTGGTGCGGCTGTCTGAACTCGTGGTTCTCTACTTTCTGGTGGGCGGCCTGGCTTGGGTGCTGGAGCAGCGCGTCGGTCAGCGGGCACCCCAGGGGTGGGAGTTCTACGCCATCACGGCGTCACTGTTCATCACCCTGGCATTTCCTGGGTTCGTGTACCGCTATCTGGTACGCCGCCGCCGTTGACACTCTGCTGTACGGCCGCACTGTATGAAGGTGCTCGATCTTCGTTGCCAGCAAGACCACGCCTTTGAAGGCTGGTTTGCCAGCGAGCAGGACTACCTGGATCAGCGCCAGCGCGGACTGCTGCAGTGCCCGCTGTGTGGCACCAGCGACGTGCACAAGATACTCAGCGCGCCTCGCATCAACCTGGGAAGCCGGGGCAAAGAGGGGGGCGCATCGGCGCCCCGGGTGCCTGCCGATGCGGGTGCCGCCCAGAACTCCGAATCTGCCGTCTCGGTACCGGCTCAGGCCGCATGGTTGCAGGCCGCGCGCAGGATGCTGGCGCAGGCGGAAGATGTGGGCCCCCGTTTCGCCGATGAAGCGCGGCGCATGCACCGGGGCGAAACACCGGAACGCACCATCAAGGGCGAGGCCAGTGTTGCGGATGCGGTGCAGCTTCTCGACGAAGGCATTGCCGTACTGCCCTTGTCAGCCGCCGCCACAGAAACCCTGCACTGAAACCCTGCCGGGTTTTGCCCGTGCCCGGACAGAACGGGCAGACCATCCCACGCACTGCCACCGCAAGCCCCGCCGGGAGGTATGGGCGCCAGCAGTGCCCTGTCAGGGGGCGGGGCGCCGTCAGACAGCAAACTGCAGTGCGGCCAGGCGTGCGTATACACCATTGCGTGCCAGCAGATCCGCATGGCGCCCTTGCTCCACGATACGGCCATGCTCCATCACCACGATGCGGTCGGCGTTCTGCACGGTGGCAAGGCGGTGAGCGATCACCAGCGTGGTTCGCTGCCCGGCGTGGCTGCGCATGGCGGAATCCAGAGCGGCCTGCACCACGCGCTCGCTCTCGGCGTCGAGGGCGCTCGTTGCTTCATCCAGCAGCAGCAGGGGAGGGTTTTTGAGCATGGCGCGCGCGATGGCGATGCGCTGACGCTGTCCGCCGGAAAGGCGCACTCCGCGCTCGCCCAGGAAGGTGTCATACCCTTGTGGAAGCGCTTGCAGAAAGTCATGCGCAAAGGCGTCGCGGGCCGCTGCCACCACCTCGTCGTCCGTCGCATCGGGCCGTCCATAGCGGATGTTGTCCCGCGCGCTCGACGAAAAGATCACGGCATCCTGGGGCACGGTTCCAATCTTGCCGCGCAAATCTTCAAGTGCCAGGTGGCGGATGTCGGTCCCCTCCACCCGGATGCAGCCCGGCACCAGGGCGTCCGTGGCATCGATGTCATAGAAACGCTGCAGCAGCTGGAACACCGTGGTTTTACCCGCACCACTGGCCCCCACCAGTGCCACCGTCTCGCCGGGCCGCAGTTCAAGGCTGAAATCCTGCAGCGCCGCCTGGGTGGGGCGTGAAGGGTAGTGAAAATTCACGTTCTCGAACTGGATACTCAGTCCGCGCTCCGTGGCGGGCAAGCGGACCGGGGCGCTCGGCGATGCCACGGGGGATTGGCTCGCCAGCAGTTCCATCAGCCGCTCGGTCGCACCGGCCGCCCGCAGCAAATCACCATACACCTCCCCCAGCACCGCCACCGCACCGGCGAAGATGGCCACATACAAGGCCGCCTGCCCCAGCTGGCCCGCGCTGAGCTTGCCCGCCAGAACGGCCTGTGTGCCCTGGAACAAGCCCCACAGCACCAATGCCGCATTGGCGATGATGATGAATGCCACCAGCATCGAGCGCGCGCGTGAGCGCCGCACGGCAGTCTGGAATGCGTCGTCGGTCGATCGGTCAAACCGTGCGGACTCGCGCTGCTCCGCCGTGTAGCTTTGCACCACCGGAATGGCGTTCAACACCTCGGCTGCGATGGCGCTGGAGTCGGCCACGCGGTCCTGGCTGGCCCGCGAAAGCCGCCGCACGCGGCGCCCAAACCAGGTGGCCGGCAGCACCACCAGCAGTACCACCATCAGCACCAGCGTCATCACATAGGGGTGCGTCCACGCCAGCACGCCTAGGGCCCCCAGTCCCATCACCGCGTTGCGCAGCCCCATGCTCAAAGACGAGCCCACCACCGTCTGCACCAGCGTGGTGTCCGTCGTCAGGCGGCTGAGCACCTCCCCGGTCTGCGTGCTCTCGAAAAACGCCGGGCTCTGGCGCAGGATGTGCGCATAGACCGCGTTACGCAGGTCGGCCGTGATGCGCTCGCCCAGCCAGCTCACCAGGTAAAAGCGCGCCGCGCTGAACACCCCCAGCGCCACGGCCACGCCAAACAGCGCAAGGAAATGCTCACGCAGCGCCAGCACCTGGGCACCACGGCCGGATGGTGCCAGCCCGCCGTCGATCAGGCTGCGCAGTGCCACCGGAAACAGCAGTGTGGCAACGGCCGCAAGCACCAGAAAAACCAGTGCCAGTGCGATACGTGCACGGTACGGGCGCATGAAGGGGAGCAATCCCGAGAGCGAACGGGGCGCGCCCTGGGGCGGCTGGGAAGTGGAAGAACGCATCTCCGAAGTGTAGGGCGGCGGCCCGAAGACGGATGGCGAGGGGGAATTTAGCTATCAAAAAAGAAGCATCAAAACCAATCACCATAAAGCTTAGCGATACCTTCCAAGTGCGGAGCAGGGCGCAGTACCTACGCATGACTACCTAGTAGCAATAGTACATAAGGCCCATTACTGAAGGGATTTATACATAGGAGTTAGCACCGGTGCCTGTACGGGGATGCGCACCTACGATCCGCCCCAGCCAATAGTTCCGGCGCGACGTCCATCACGGGGTCGCCCATCCATCCCTACGGAGCGATCCACGCGCAATGAGCGACGTCATACTTGAAACCCACAGCCTGACCAAAGAGTTCAAGGGCTTTACCGCTGTCAGCGATGTGAACCTGTCCGTGCACCGGGGCGCCATCCATGCGCTGATCGGACCCAACGGCGCAGGCAAGACCACCTGCTTCAACCTGCTGACCAAGTTCCTGGTTCCGACCTCGGGCCAGATCCTGTTCAACGGCTACGACATCACCTCCGAGCAGCCCGCACAGATTGCGCGGCGCGGCGTGATCCGGTCCTTTCAGATCTCGGCGGTGTTTCCGCATCTGACCCTGCTGGAGAACGTGCGCCTGGGCCTGCAGCGCAAGCTGGGCACCTCGTTCCACTTCTGGCGCAGCGAGCGCAGCCTGCGCCAGCTCGACGACCGGGCCATGCAGCTGCTGGCCGAAGTGGGCCTGGAGGAACTGGCCGACGAACTCACGGTGAACCTGCCCTATGGCCGCAAGCGTGCGCTGGAGATCGCCACCACCTTGTCGATGGAGCCCGAACTGATGCTGCTCGACGAGCCCACGCAGGGCATGGGCCACGAGGACGTGGACCGCGTCACGCAACTCATCAAGAAGGTATCGGCGGGGCGAACCATTCTGATGGTGGAACACAACATGAAGGTCGTCTCCACCATCGCCGACCGCATCACCGTCCTGCAACGCGGAGCTGTGCTGGCCGAAGGGCCCTACGAAGAAGTCTCGAACAACCCCCAAGTCATGGAAGCCTACATGGGCACAACCGATGGCCAACTGCAGGGAGCGCACTGAGATGGGCACCCCCGCACTCGAAATCAAGAACCTCGAAGCCTGGTACGGTGAATCCCATGTGCTGCACGGCGTGGACATCGTCGTGCAGCCCGGCGAGGTGGTCACGCTGCTGGGCCGCAACGGCGCGGGCCGCACCACCACCCTGCGCTCCATCATGGGGCTGACCGGCGCGCGCAAAGGCTCGGTCAAGATCAACGGTGTGGAAACCATCCACATGCCCACGCACCGCATCGCACACCTGGGCGTGGGCTATTGCCCGGAAGAGCGGGGCATCTTCTCCAGCCTGTCGTGCGAAGAGAACCTGCTGCTGCCGCCCGCGCTCAAGACCGGCTCGCAGGGCATGTCGCTCGACGAAATCTACGCCATGTTTCCCAACCTGGCCGAGCGCAAGAACAGCCAGGGCACGCGCCTGTCGGGCGGCGAGCAGCAGATGCTGGCTGTCGCCCGCATCCTGCGCACCGGCGCCAACCTGCTGCTGCTCGATGAAATCTCCGAAGGCCTGGCGCCCGTCATCGTGCAGGCACTGGCCCGCATGATCACCATGCTGCGCGAGAAGGGCTACACCGTGGTCATGGTGGAGCAGAACTTCCGCTTCGCTGCCCCCCTTGCCGACCGCTTCTACGTCATGGAGCACGGAGGTATCGCCCTGCAGTTCGGTGCGTCCGAACTGGAGGAAAAGATGCCCGTACTCACCGAACTGCTGGGCGTCTGAGCCCTTCAGAACCTTTCCATTTTCCCAACCACACCGACAGGAGACACATCCATGAAAAACAAACTCACCATGCTCGCCTTGATGCTGGGCGCCGCCGGCCTGGCAACCCCGGCGCTCGCCCAAGACAAGGTCAAGATCGGCTTCACCACCGACATGTCCAGCCTCTACTCCGACGTGGAAGGCAAGAACGGCGCAATGGCCATCCAGATGGCGATCGACGACTTTGGCGGCAAGGTGCTGGGCATGCCCATTGAATTGCTGACCGCAGACCACCAGAACAAGGCCGACATCGCCGCCTCCAAGGCCCGCGAATGGGTCGATACCCAGAACGTGACCATGCTGTTCGGCGGCACCAACTCGGGCACGGCACTGGCCATGGCCAAGGTGGCCGAGGAGAAAAAGCGCGTGTACTTCAACAGCGGCGCGGGCAGCTCCGCGCTGACCAATGCGCAGTGCTCCCCCTACACCGTGCACTACGCCTACGACACCGTGGCACTGGCCAAGGGCGCGGGCGGTGCCATCGTGGAAGCCGGTGGCAAGAACTGGTTTTTCCTGACGGCGGACTACGCATTCGGCCAGGCTCTGGAGGCCGACGCCTCCAACGTGGTCAAGGGCAAGGGCGGCACCGTGGTGGGCTCGGTGCGCCACCCCCTGAATGCCTCCGATTTCTCTTCGTTCCTGCTGCAGGCCAAGAGCTCCAAGGCCCAGGTGCTGGCCATGGCCAATGCCGGGGGCGACCTGATCAACTCGATCAAGGCCGCCAAGGAATTCGGCATCTCCAAGGACATGAAGATGACCGCCTTGCTGATGTTCATCAGCGACGTGCACAGCATGGGCCTGCGCAACACCGAAGGCCTGCAGTTCGTGGACAGCTGGTATTGGGATCAGGACGAAGACTCGCGCAAGTTCGCCAACCGCTTCTTCGAAAAGGCCAAGCGCATGCCCACGTCGATCCAGGCCGCCGACTACTCGGCCACCACGACCTACCTCAAGGCCGTCGAGGCCGCCAAGTCGACCGATGCCGACAAGGTGATGGCCGAGCTGCGCAAGATGAAGATCAACGACTTCTACGCCAAGGGTGGCGTGATCCGTCCGGACGGCCGCATGGTGCACGACCTCTTCCTGGTCGAAGTCAAGAAGCCTGCCGAGTCCACCAAGCCCTGGGACTATTTCAAGATCGTGAAGAAGCTGCCCGGCGACCAGGTGTTCACCACCAAGGCCGAGAGCAAGTGCGCGCTCTGGAAGTAACCCCCCCGATCTGAACCCCTCCCCACCCCCAAGCCTCCCATGGAAATCTTCGGTGTTTCATTGCCTGGCCTGTTGAGCCAGCTCCTTCTGGGGCTGGTCAACGGATCGTTTTACGCAATCCTCAGCCTCGGGCTCGCCGTGATCTTCGGCCTGCTCAACGTCATCAACTTCGCGCACGGTGCGCTGTTCATGATGGGAGCGGTGCTGACCTGGATGGCCATGAACTACTTCGGCATCAACTACTGGGTGATGCTGCTGCTGGCGCCGCTGGTGGTGGGGGGTTTCGGGGTTCTGATCGAGCGGCTGCTGCTGCGCTGGATCTACAAGCTCGACCATCTGTATGGCCTGCTGCTCACGCTCGGGCTGACGCTGCTGATCGAAGGCGTCTTCCGCTCCGTATACGGGGTGTCGGGCCTGGGGTACGACACGCCCGAGCTGCTCGAAGGCGCCACCAACCTGGGCTTCATGTACATGCCCAACTACCGCGCCTGGGTGGTGGTGGCCTCCATTGGCGTGTGCATCGGCACCTGGTACGTGATTGAAAAGACCAAGCTGGGCGCCTACCTGCGCGCAGGCACCGAAAACCCGCGCTTGGTGGAGGCCTTCGGCATCAATGTGCCGGTGATGATCACGCTCACCTACGCCTTTGGCGCCGCGCTGGCGGCATTCGCCGGGGTGCTGTCCGCGCCGGTGTACCAGGTGTCGCCGCTCATGGGGCAGAACCTCATCATCGTGGTGTTCGCCGTGGTGGTGATCGGGGGCATGGGCTCCATCATGGGCTCCATCCTCACCGGGCTGGGCCTGGGCGTCATCGAAGGGTTCACCAAGGTGTTCTATCCCGAGGCTTCGTCCACCGTGGTGTTCGTCATCATGGTCATCGTCCTTCTCATCCGCCCCGCCGGCCTGTTCGGCAAGGAAAAGTAAGGGGCCATCCGCATGAAAACCAACAACATTGCTTTCGTGGGTTACGGCCTGCTGCTGCTCGGCCTGCTCGTCGCACCCTTCCTCGGGGCCTATCCCATCTTCGTGATGAAGCTGATGTGCTTCGCGCTGTTCGCGTCGGCCTTCAACCTGCTTCTGGGCTACACCGGCATGCTGTCCTTCGGCCATGCCGCCTTCCTGGGCGGCTCGGCCTACATGACGGGCCACGCACTCAAGGTCTGGGCCGTCACGCCTGAAATCGGCCTGCTGCTGGGCACGGTGGGCGGCGGCCTGCTGGGCCTGATCGTGGGATTCTTCGCCATCCGCCGCCAGGGCATCTATTCAACGATGATCACCCTCGCGCTGGCGCAGATGCTGTTCTTTGTGTGCCTGCAGGCCCCGTTCACCGGGGGCGAGGATGGCCTGCAGGGCGTCCCCCGTGGCAAGCTCTTCGGCCTGGTCGATCTGCAGGACGACCTGGTCATGTACTACCTGGTGCTGGCCATCGTGGTTGCCGCCTTCCTGCTGATCGTGCGCACCATCCATTCGCCCTTCGGCCAGGTGCTCAAGGGCATCAAGGAAAACGAACCCCGGGCCATCTCGCTGGGCTACGACACCCAGCGCTTCAAGCTGCTGGCCTTTGTGCTGTCGGCCGCACTGGCCGGCCTGGCCGGTTCGCTCAAGACACTGGTGCTGGGCTTTGCCACCCTCAGCGATGTGCATTGGACATCCTCAGGCCATGTGGTGCTGATGACCCTGGTGGGCGGCCTGGGCACGCTGTCGGGGCCCCTGGTCGGCTCTGCCGTGGTGGTGCTGATGGAAAACAAACTCGGCGAGGTCGGCGCCTTCCTGGCCTCTGCCTCGGGTGTGGAATGGTTCAACACCCTGGGCGAATCGGTCACCATGGTCACCGGGCTGATTTTCGTGGTCTGCGTCCTGGCATTCCGCCGGGGCATCATGGGTGAAATCATTGCGCTGCTGGCGCGCCTGCGGGCGGGCCGCCAGGTCTGAACCACCCCAGCCTACAGACGCAGCGGCCGGGCGTACCCGGTCATCTCCAGGTAACCCTGGCCCGCCAGGGTTCCCTCTGCCGCATGCAGGGTGGACAGGCCCTCCCAGTAGATCGCCCCGGTCGATCCGCTGCTGTCAAGCTCCTGCGCGTCCACCCGTGCACGCACCTCGAACCGGCCCACGGGCGTGCTCACCTGCCACTGCACCGGGTAGCGTGCGCCACTGTGCGGGCTGTGCCACCAGCGCAGCGGCACAAAGGCCACGGCGTCCGCATCAAACGCCTGCACAGGCTGCCCCGCGGCCCTGAACGAGCCCCCCGCCCACAGCGCCGAGCCATCGGCGCGCCGCAGGCGGAACGCCGTGAGCGCGCTGCCATCGTGCAGGTTCATACCGATCCAGTCCCAGCCCACGGCTTCGGGGTGCATCAGGGCTTCGCTCCATTCGTGGTCCAGCCAGGCGCGGGCGCCGGCGGCATCCATCGCCATGCGCCGCCCCTGCAGCACGATGCTGCCGCGCACCTGCAATTGCGGCTGGCTGTAGTAGTAGCTGGCCTGCTCCGGCTGCGGCCCCTTGCGCGACAGCCCTTGCCGGCCCTGCAGCAGCAGCGGCTGGGTGGTGTCAAAAAGCAGGTCCAGCCCGAAGCCCGTGCCCTCGATGCGGGCGGCATACCGGCTGCCTGCCGGGGCCGCGCCAGGCAGGTCGGTGCGCGTCAGCGTCCAGCCGTGCAGCCGCACAAGCGTGTCGGCCTCGCTCGCCTGTGCCACGCCAAACCCGGCGCGGGCAATGCGCTCGTCGTGGTGCAGGCGCTGGCCCTGCACGTCGGTCAGGGCCGCGTGGGCAAACAGCAGTTGCTTGGCCGCAAAGGCCGAGCGCAGGCCCTGCGTGGCCTCCACGCGCGAGCGGAAGAACGTCACCTGAAACCCCCAGGGCCGCCCCTCCGCCTCCGCGTGGCCGGTGATGTACCACCACTCGGTGCGCAGCTCCGGGTGGCTGCCATGGTCGCGCGGAAACTGCAGCGGCCGCGCGCTCAAGCCCGGTGCAGCGCCCGGCCACAGCCCCAGCGCGCCCAGCCCCAAGGCCACAGTCCTGCGGCGCAGGCCGGGCGGCGTGGAGGGCAGGGCAGCGGCCATGGCGGGCGCGGGGGTCAGGCCAGCAGCGCGTCGATCTTCTGCTGCGCCGCCGCGCAGTCGCCAATGCTGCGCTCCACCCAGTCGGCATCGCAGTAGGTGGGCAGGTAGCGCTCACCCGCATCACACAGCAGCGACAGGATGGAGCCCCGCTCGCCACGCGCGCGCATCTCGTGCGCCAGCGCCAGCATGGCGACGAAGTTGGTGCCCGTGGACGGCCCCACGCGCCGCCCCAGCAGCTGCGACAGCGCGCGCATGGCCGCCACCGATTCCACATCGGGCACCTCGACCATGCGGTCCACCAGCGTGCGGATGAAGCTGGGCTCCACGCGCGGGCGGCCAATGCCCTCGATGCGCGAGCCCGGCGCCGTGAGCGTGGCATCGCCCGTGCGGTGGTACGCGCTGAACACCGAGCCCGCCGGGTCGGCCACGCACACCTGCGTGGCGTGGCGCTGGTAGCGCACATAGCGGCCAATGGTGGCGCTGGTGCCACCCGTGCCCGCGCCCACCACAATCCAGCGCGGCACCGGGTGCCGCTCGCGCTGCATCTGCGTGAACATGCTCTCGGCAATGTTGTTGTTGCCGCGCCAGTCGGTGGCGCGCTCGGCGTAGGTGAACTGGTCCATGTAGTGGCCGCCGGTCTCCGCCGCGATGGCACGCGCCGCGTCGTACACCGCGCCCGCGCTGTCCACGAAATGGCAGCGCCCGCCATGGAACTCGATCTGCGCCACCTTCTCCGGCGAGGTGCTTCGCGGCATCACCGCCACGAACGGCAGGCCCAGCAGGCGCGCAAAGTAGGCTTCGCTCACCGCCGTGGAGCCGCTTGACGCCTCCACGATGGTCGAGCCCTCGCGCACCCAGCCGTTGCACAGCGCGTAGAGAAACAGCGAGCGCGCCAGCCGGTGCTTGAGGCTGCCCGTGGGGTGGGTGGATTCGTCCTTGAGGTACAGGTCGATGCCGCTGTGCTCAAAGGCAGGCAGGCGCAGCGGGATCAGGTGGGTGTCGGCGCTGCGCTGGTAATCGGCCTCGATGCGGGCGATGGCTTCGTGGAGCCAGGGGGTGGGGGATGTCATGGGGGGATTGTCGAATTTTGGGGGCGCTATGAGACAGTGAAATTTCCTAGTGGCTAAATTTATGGTCTTCTGAAAATCTTTACGGAAAAATCTTTACTTTAATTGGGTTGTTGTCGACAATTCCTGCATCAACACCAACGAAGCGGCAACTATGGCAACAGAGCAGGATCGAGGGCTTACAAAGCTAACGGGGAAGATGTATGAGCCCATATTTAGAGATTTCGACCGCCAACTCATGAGCGTATTGCTACGTAGGGATGCTTTCCTCGACAAGGTGATCGCACAAGAGATTCCTCACTTGAGAGAGGACCTAAAAGGAAAGCGACTCTCCGATGCCGCCAATAGGTACATCTCGCATAGTCTTAAGCGTCTTGGCGGCAATAAAGCAGGCGGCCTGTTGCAGGTCAGCATTGCGGTTAAACACGAGACGGCCAATGCATTGAGATCTGTTGTCGAGGAGCACAACCTAGTTCGCGATGCTTTCCTCAATCGTCTGATTGTCTTGCTGCGATCTTCGGACATGTTTTTGAAGGCGTTAGATCTCCCCACACGTATTCAATGGAATCGACGGGATGGGACTGAGGACATGCCGATGAGCCCATTGCGCACGATTGAGGAGACGCTCTGGGACCCCTTCTACTACCTTCGTGCCGCGTGTCAAACGAGTCATGGTTGTGGCTTGCACCTGCTCCAGTTTCCTCAGCAACTGGTAGCACTGTCTTGTTACCTCGATGACGAACAGGTCCCAGGAACGCAGGCATACAGAGAACGAGACGAAGAAGATCGTCTGCTACTGGAGGGGCTTGCGGACTTCGAAGCCAATTTCACACCAATCAAAAAGCAAGGAGCATGACATGAGTGGAGCGATTCATACCTCTGACAGCCGTCATTTCAAAAGGCTTTGGCAAGAGCACGGCGGCTTGATTTTCGCCGTTAGTGGAACTGGGGAAGTGCGGTATGTTCACCCCGCCTTTGTTGCCGGAGTGCGGGCGAATGATCGACGCAAGGATGTGCCTGCGAAGCTGCTTTCACGGCTCAACGCATTGATTCGAATTGAGGCTGCCAACGATCCTCACATGCAAGATTGAGAACAGCAGGGCTGCTATTGCGGCGGATTGCATCACCAATCCTCCTTCACCGCCAACACCGCATCCTTCCCCGCAGCCGCCCGCCCAGCCACCCAGGCCGTCACCGTGCCCGCCAGCACCACGGCGGCGCACAGCGCCAGCAGCCGCTCAACCGGCACCCGCAAGTCCATGGTCCAGTGGAAGCTCTGCGGGTTCACCACATGCACCAGCACCACCGACACCGCGAGGCCCAGCAGCAGGCCGGCGGCGGCGCCCACGCCCGTCCAGGCGGCGCCTTCGCCCGCCACCACGGCCAGGATCTGGCGGCGCGTGAGGCCCAGGTGGGCGAGCAGGCCGAATTCCTTGCGCCGCGCCAGCACCTGTGCGCTGAAGCTGGCCGCCACGCCAAACAGCCCGATGCCGATGGCCACGGCCTGCAGCCAGTAGGTGACGGCGAAGCTGCGGTCGAAAATGTGCAGTGAGCGCGCGCGGATGGCGGTGGCGGAGACAAACTCCAGCCTGGGTGCGTCGCCCGCCGCCGCCTCGCGCGGCAGCAGCGCCTCGATGGCCTGGCGTAGCGCGGCCAGATCGGCGCCCTCCTGCGGCCACAGTGCCAGGTCGCTGGGCCGGGCATCGCCCGTCAGGCGCTCGTAGTCGGCCTGGTCCAGCGCCACGGCACCGGCCTGGCGCGCATAGTCACGCCAGACTCCTGCTATGAAAAAAGGAGCTGATAGCGCTTGCTCCGATTGCCCTGGAGCATTAAAAGACTGTGAAAGTGCGGGCCAGCCCATGCCGGGCCGCAGGCCGTACAGGTCCACCACCGCCTCGCTGATGTAGATGCCGATGTGCCCTGGCGGCACGGGCAGGGCGGCATCCACCAGCGGCAGGCGCCGGGCCGGGTCGTTGCCCAGCGGGCGGGCCAGCAGCGTGAGGGCGGGGCGTGCCGCGTCCAGCTGCAGCGGGCTGGCGCGCAGGGGCTCCACCTGCGCCACGCCGGGCAGGCGGGCCACGTCGCGGGCCAGCGTGCTGGGCAGCAAAGCCGCATCGCCCCCGGCGGCGTACAGCGCCGAGCGCAGGTACAGCGGCGCGGGCAGCACGGCGTCCAGCCACTGCAGCACCGAGCCGCGAAAACTCGCCACCATTACGGTCAGCGCCACGGCCAGGCTCAGGCTGGCGACCACGCCGCCGATGGCGATGGCCGCGCTGCCGCGCATGCGGCGGGCGCGCTCCAGCGCCAGCAGCGGCAGCACCCGCCGCAGTGCCAGCGGGCGCAGCAGCTGCAGCAGCAGGGCCACAGCCCAGGGCAGCAGCGCCATGCCGCCCACCAGCAGCAGGCCCACCGCTGCGTAGGCCGCCAATGGCATGCCAAAAATGGGTGGAGCGCCCGCCAATAAAGCGCCAACAGCTATCAAAACCATACCGGCCCAGCCGCGCCTGGCCGAACCGCCCAGCGTGCCCAGGCCCTTGAGCGTCTGCGCCGGGGGCAGGGCCTGGGCGCTGCGCGCGGGCCACCAGCCGCCGGCCAGCGCCGCCACCACGCCCAGCGTGCCGTAGAGCAGCGCGGCCGCGCCGCTCCAGCGCAGGGGGGGCTGCACGCCCGCGAAGTAGCCGCCGCCCAGGTCGCCGCCGAGCAGGCGCAGCGCGGCAGCGGCCAGCAGCGTGCCCAGCGCAATGCCGGCCAGGCTGCCCGCCAGCCCCAGCAGGCCCGCCTCGGCCAGCACCAGGCCCAGGCGCTGGCGCGGCGTGGCGCCCAGCACGGCGAGCAGCGCGAACTGCGGCGCGCGCCGGGCCACGCCCAGCGCCAGCACCGAGAACACCAGGAAGGCCCCCGTGAACAGCGCCACCAGCGCCAGCACGGTGAGGTTGACGCGGTAGGCGCGCGAGAGGTTGCTGATGCGCTCGGCAGCGTCGCCCGGCTCGGCCAGCAGGGCGTGGGCGGGCCAGCCGGGCAGGGCGCGCAGGGCCTGGGCAAAGGCCTGGCGGCCGGTGCCGGGGCGCAACTGCAGGTCGATGCGGCTGAGCTGGCCGCCGCGCCCGAACAGGTCTTGCGCCGCGCCCAGGTCCATCACCGCCAAAGGCGCGCCCCCGGCGGCCACGGTGCCTGCTGCCTGCACGCGCAGCGCCTGTGCACCCGCCTGCAGCACCAGCGTGGGGGCGCCGCCCGCGCCGTCGGCCGGCAGGCCCAGCGCTTGCAGCGCGGCGGCGTTGAGGAACACGGTGGCCGGGGCGAACAGCACGAAGCGGTCGGCGCCGTCCCATGGGCGCGGCATCAGGGCGGGGGCCACGGCGGGCAGCAGCAGCGCGTCGGCGCCCAGCACGCGCAGCGGCACGCGGGTGGCGCCAGGTGCGCTGGCCAGGGCCGTGAGTTCCAGCACCGGGCTGGCGCGCGCCACCTGCGGGTGGCTGGCCAGGGGGCCGTAGAGCGCCTCGGGCAGAGCACCCTGCATGGCGCGCACTTCCAGGTCGGGCTGGCCGTTGACGGCGCGCACGGCTTGCGCGAATTCATCGAGCGCCGAGCTGTTGATGAGCTGCACGGCGAAGGCCAGCGCAACGCCCAGCATCACGGCCACCGCCGCCGCCATGCTGCGCCAGGGGTGGTGGCGCAGGTCCTGCCAGGAGAAGGTGCGCAGCAGTGCGAGCATGGGCCGTATTGTGCGGCGGCGCATGGAGTGAACCCTTGAATTTTTCCGCCCCGGGCGCATACTTTGAAACGAGGTCGCCGCATGCGTGGAGGCCTGTTTGATGAACCCATTTCGAGGAGCTTGACCATGAACTCTCTGGTATCGCGTGGCAGTCTGTTCGACGATTTCTTCAAGGACATCGCACCCGGTTTCTATGTGCGGCCGCTGCACGGCGACAACCTGCCCGCGCCGTCGCAGATCAAGGTGGATGTGAAGGAAACCGATGGCGGCTACACCGTGCAGGCTGAGGTGCCGGGCGTGCCCAAGGAGGACATCCACGTCTCCATCGACGGCAACGTGGTGAGCCTGCGCGCCGAGGTGCGCCAGATGGACCAGCAGACCGAGGGCGAGAAGGTGCTGCGCTCAGAGCGCTACTTTGGCTCGGTGGCACGCAGCTTCCAGTTGCCCGCCGACATCGACGCCGGTCAGGCCAAGGCCAAGTACGACAACGGCATCCTGACCCTCACGCTGCCCAAGAAGCTGAACAACGCGGCGCAGCGGCTCAACATCGAGTAAGCCACCCGGCTGCTGCTGTGGCAGCATGCAATCCACGGCGCCCCGGTGCGGCGCCGATGGGAGCACGACATGGAATGGCGGCGCATTCTGGGCCGGCTGGCGCTGGTGGCTTGCTGGGGTGGGTGGCTGGTCATGGCTGCGCCGGCCATGGCGCAGACGGAAAAGAACGACGCCGCCACCACCGGCACGGAACTCGATTGGTCCAGCCCCGCCGATGCGCTGGCCGCCGCCGCGCTGGGGCGCCAGCGCGGCGTGGCCGAGGTGGGGGTATGGCGGCTCGGCCAGGCCCGCCATGGCATGGCGCGCAACCGCGTCGATGCGGCGCCGCCGCAGGCCTTGTTCGAGGTGGGCTCGATCAGCAAGGTGTTCACCGGGTTGCTGCTGGCGCAGGCCGTGGAGCGCGGTGAGCTTTCGCTGGACGACACCGTGGGCCGTCTGTTGCAGGGGCCGGAGGCGCCAGATCTTCCGCCACCCGTGGCCGCGATCACGCTGCGCCAGCTGGTCACGCACACCTCCTGCCTGGCGCGCCTGCCCGGCGACTTCTTCCGCACTGCCTACGAGGCGTCCAATCCCTACCGCGTTTATGGCCGCAGCCGCCTGTGGGCCTCGCTCGCCCAGGCGCGGTTGGCCCAGTCGCCGCCATGCGCTGGCGTGTACAGCAACTGGGGCTTTGGCGTGCTGGGCGAACTGCTGTCCCTGCGATACGGCAAGCCCTGGGCCGAGCTGGTGCGCGAGCGCATCACCGGGCCGCTCGCCATGCACGACACGGTGCAGGCGCTGGGCGACAAGGCCGCGCGACTGGCCGTGCCGCACGAGGGTGAACAGGCGGTGCCGGTCTGGGACTTCGACGCCTTCGCGGGGGCGGGAGCGCTGCGGTCCACCACGGCCGACATGCTGGTGCTCAGCCGTGCCCTGCTGGCGGGCCGTGGTGGTCCGCTCGGGCCGGCCGCGCAGCGTCTGTTCACTCCGCTGGCCGAACACGAAGGCGCGCCCATCGGCTATGCGCTCATGCTGCGCGAGCAGGGGGGCCAGCGCACCTGGCTGCACGCTGGCAGCACCGGGGGCTACCGCAGCGCCTGGCTGCTGGCACCCGACAGCGGCGAGGCGGCCATCGCCCTGGTGAGCAATGCGCGCGCCATGCAGGCGGACGTGTTCGTGCCGCTGCTGCGTGCGCGCCACCCAGCGCCCGAGGGGCGGCCCGCCACGCCGGAGGACGGCGTGCAGCAGCATGCGGGCGTGTACCGTGTTTCGCCCCTGCTGATCTTTGGCTTTGTGGTGCGCGGCGGCCAGTTGCACAGCCGCGTCAGCGGCGGCCGGTTCGAGCCGTTGCAGATGCTGGGCGAGGGTGCCGAGGGGCGCTTCACCCAGCCAGCGTCCGGGCGACAGTTCCGCTTCGCCAGCGACGGTGCCGGGAACGCCACGGTGCAGTACGAGCGGTTTGGCGTGCGCCTGCAGGCCACGCGGGTGGACGAGCCCCTGCTCGGGCTGGAGCCTCCCCAATCGGCCGAGTCGCTGGCGCCCTTCGTCGGCCGCTACCGCATGGCCGGAGGGCGTGAGTTCGACGTGCAGGCCCAGGAGGGCCGCCTGCAGGTGCGCCTGGGTTCGCAGCCGCGCGCCACGGTCTACCCCGTGCCGGGGCAGCCGGACCGCTTTGGCTACGACAGCGTGCGCGCCGAGCTGCAGTTCGAGCGCTACCCCAGTGGCGAGGTGCGCGCCGTGGTGCTGCACCAGAACGGGGTGCAGCGCGCGCCGCGCGTGGAGCCCTGATTCAGGCGATGCCGTTGCCGCGCAGGTGCAAAACGCGGTCGGCCCGCGCGGCAGCCGTGTCCGAATGCGTCACCAGCACCAGCGACGCGCCGTGCTGGCGCGTCTGCGCCACCAGCACATCCAGCACGCGCGCCGCCGTGCCGGGGTCGAGGTTGCCGGTGGGCTCGTCGGCCAGCAGCAGTGCGGGGCGGTGCACCAGGGCGCGGGCGAGGGCCACGCGCTGCAGCTGCCCGCCGCTGAGCTGCTGCGGCAGCCGGTCTGCCAGCCCGTCCAGCCCCACGGCGGCGAGCATTTCGCGCACCCGCGCGGGGTCGTTGCGGCCCAGCAGCATCAGCGGCAGGGCCACGTTCTGCGCCACGTCCAGGTGCGGCAGCACGTGAAAGGCCTGGAACACAAAGCCCACCTGCGCACGGCGCCAGAGCGCGCGGGCCGTGTCGTCCAATGCGCCGAGGTCGGTGCTGCCGTGCAGGATGCGCCCGGCGTCCCAGCGGTCGAGCCCGGCCAGGCAGTTGAGCAGGGTGGATTTGCCCACGCCCGAGTCGCCCACGATGGCGACGAACTCGCCCGGTGCCACGGTGAGGTGCACGTTCTCGAAGACGGTCGCGTCGCCGTAGCGCCTGGCCAGGCCCTCGACCACCAGCGTGGTCATGGCGTGGCGCCGTCCAGCCGCCGCAGCACGGCCTGCACCAGGTCGGCCACGGCGGTGGGCTGGTCGCAGGCTATTGATTGGCGCTGGGGCATGCTGCGCAGCCAGGTGATCTGGCGCTTGGCGAGCTGCCGCGTGGCAGCGATGCCGCGCTCGCGCAGCATGGCCAGGTTCAGCGGCGTGCCTTCCGGGCGGCGGGCCTGCCAGTCGAGTTCTTCCCACGCCTGGCGGTAGCCCACGCAGCGCATGGAGGGCAGGTCGGGGTGCAGGTCGTCGCGCGCGCGCAGGGCGCGCACCTCGTCCACAAAGCCTGCGGCCAGCATGGCGTCGAAGCGCTGGGCAATGCGCTCGTGCAGCCAGGCGCGGTTGTCGGGTTCTAAAGAAAATAGGGCTGCAGCGCTTGCTGGTCGTGCGCTATTAGCTCCTGTTTTGATAGTGTGAAAGCTCGACAGTGGGCGGCCCGATACCTGCCACACTTCCAGCGCGCGCTGGATGCGCTGGCTGTCGCCGGGCGCCAGGCGCGCGGCGGTGACCGGGTCCACACGCGCCAGCTCGGCGTGCAGGGCGGGCCAGCCCTGTTCGGCCGCCTGGGCCTCCAGCTGTTCCCGCACGGCGGGGTCGGCGGCGGGCATGTCGTCGATGCCGTCGAACAGCGCCTTGAAGTACAGCATGGTGCCGCCCACCAGCAGCGGCAGCGCGCCGCGCGCGCGGATCTCGGCGATGAGCCGCGTGGCGTCCTGTACGAACTCGGCGGCGCTGTAGGCTTGCAGGGGGTCGCGGATGTCGATCAGGTGGTGCGGCACAAAGGCACGTTCCTCCGGCGTGGGCTTGGCCGTGCCGATGTCCATGCCCCGGTACACCAGGGCCGAATCGACGCTGATGATCTCCACTGGCATGCGTTTGCCGATCACGGCGGCCAGCGCCAGCGCGCCAGCGGTCTTGCCCGAGGCCGTGGGGCCGGCCAGGGCGATGGTTTGCGGGGCTTCAACGCGGTTCACGCGGTTCTCCAAATTTTTGTACCAGGGTCCAGGCGATGGCGGCGAGCAGCACCGACCAGAACCACACGCCGTGCACCAGTGGCCACACGGTGCCGTCCAGGTGCGCGCCGACCCAGCCGCCAATGGCAAAGGCGGCCAGCATCATCATGAACCCATTGAGCGCCGAGGCCACGCCCGCCGCCTGCGGAAACGGCCCCACGGCGCCCGTCTGCCCGCAGGGCTGGTGGATGCCGTGCCCCAGCATGAACAGGTAGAACGGCGCCAGCAGCGCCCAGGGCTGGTGCCAGCCCATCCAGGCCACCAGGGCGGTCAGGGTGCCGCCGCTCACGCTGAGCAGCCCCGCCATCGCCACGGTGCGGCGCAGGCCGTGGCGCGCCAGCAGGGAGCGGCAGACGAAGGTGCCCACGAAGTAGGCCAGTGCGGTGGACAGCAGCACCCAGCCGTACTGCGTGCGCGACAGGCCCAGCACCTCGATGAAGACGAACGAGGAGGAGGCCAGAAAGGTGAACAGCCCGCCATAGGCCGCCGTGGTGAGCAGCGAAAACGCCCAGAACGTGGGGTGGCGCAGCACCATGGCCCAGGTGCGCAGCAGCACGCCCGGCTGCAGTGCCTGCAGGTTGGGCCGGGCCAGGGTTTCGGGCATGCGCAGCGCCACCAGGGCCAGCGTGGCCACGGCATAGGCCGTGAGCGCCAGCAGCGCGGCGCGCCAGCCCAGCCACACCGTCAGCAGCCCGCCCAGCGGCGCGCACAGGCAGGCCACCAGGCCCAGGCCGGTGAGCGCCTTGGACATGGCGCGCGCGCCGGCCAGCGGGGTGTAGAGGTCGCGCACGATGGCGCGCGCGCACATCACCACCGCGCCCATGGCCGCGCCCTGCGCGGTGCGCCAGGCAATGAGCAGCGCCATGGACGGCGCAAACGCGCTGCCCAGCGAGGCCACGGTGTAAATGGCAAGGCCCGCCAGCAGCACCGGGCGGCGGCCGAAGCGGTCCGACAGCGGCCCCCACACCAGTTGCGAGCAGCCAAACGCCAGCAGCAGCGCGCTGAGCGTGAGCTGCCCGGCCGCCACGCTGGCGCCGAGGTCGCGCGTGAGCGCGGGCAGCGCCGGGAGGTACAGGTCGGTGGTGACGGGCTGGATGGACAGCAGCAGCGCCAGCACGACGATGGCGAGTCCGGCGTGCGTGCCCGTGGCGGCTGGGCCCGCCGGGGCAACGGGAGATTCAGACATGCGGGCGAGGGTAGCAGATGGCGGGGCCCTGCGGGCGGCAGGCCCGCATGGCTTCATGCCAGCCGCGAGGCGGCCAGGGCCTGGGTGGAGGTGTCGATCGACAGCCCCTCCGTGTCCGTGGCGTTGACGCCTGCCGCCAGGCGGATGCGCAGTGCCAGGTCGGTGCGCGAGTCGGCGTTGTGCAGGGCTTCGTCCAGCGAAATCTGCCCGTCCTTGTAGAGCGTGTAGAGGGCCTGGTCGAAGGTGCACATGCCGATCTCGGTGCTGTGCCCCATGGCCTCCTTGATGCCCGAGAACTCGCCCTTGGCGATCAGGTCGGCGATGAAGGGGGAGTTGAGCATCACCTCCACGGCGGGCACCAGCTTCTGGAACTGGCCGGGAATCAGGCGTTGCGACACCACGCCCGCGATGTTCATGCTCAGGTCCAGCAGCAACTGGTGGTGTGCGTCCTCGGGAAAGAAGTTGATGATGCGTTCCATCGCCTGGTTGGCGTTGTTGGCGTGCAGGGTGGAGATGCACAGGTGGCCCGTCTCGGCATAGGCAATGGCCTGCTTCATGGTGTTGCGGTCGCGGATCTCGCCGATCACGATCACGTCGGGCGCCTCGCGCAGCGCATTTTTCAGCGCGTCCTCGTAGGACATCGTGTCGATACCGACCTCGCGCTGGTCCACCACCGAAAGCTTGTGGGCATGCAGAAACTCCAGCGGGTCTTCGATGGTGAGAATGTGGCCCGTGGCGTTTTCGTTGCGGTAGTTGACCATCGACGCCAGCGTGGTGGACTTGCCCGAGCCGGTGGCGCCAGTCACCAGCACCAGCCCGCGCTTGCGCATGACCAGGCGCTCGAGCACGGCGGGAAGGCCCAGCTCGGCCAGCGGCGGGATCTTGTTCTTGATGTAGCGGATCACCATGCCGGTTTCGCCACGCTGCATGAAGACGTTCACCCGGAACCGCCCCAGGCCTTCGGCCGACATGGACAGGTTCATTTCCATGCGGGCCTCGAACTCGGCGATCTGCTTCTCGGTCATGACCGAATAGGCCAGCTGCTTGACTTCACCGGGCTGCAGCACCGGCATTTTCAGGGGGTGGGTGACGCCCTCGATCTTGATGTTGACGGGAGCCCCGACGCTGAAGAACAGGTCGGAGGCCGCCTTTTCCACCATCACGTTCAAAAAGCTGAATACTTCCACGAAATCACCTCGCACGGAGTGGGTCACACTGGGCACGGGCCTGGTTGCGAGGGGCGTGCAGCCCGGCATCGCCCGCCCATGCTGCCGATGGTAGCGCCAACGCCGGTTCCGGTGGCGCCATCGCCGCATGGGCGTGACCAAAGAAAAAGGGGCCGAAGCCCCTTTTTGCGGTTGCGCGCGGGACGCTCAGATGACGCCCTGGGCCATCATGGCATCGGCCACCTTCACGAAACCGGCCACGTTGGCGCCGTCGATGTAGCTCACGCTGCCATCGGCGCGCTTGCCGTACTTCAGGCAGGCGGCATGGATGCCCTGCATGATCTCCAGCAGGCGGCCATCGACTTCGTCGCGCGACCACGACAGGCGCATGGCGTTCTGGCTCATCTCCAGACCGGAGGTGGCCACGCCACCGGCGTTGCTGGCCTTGCCCGGTGCGTACAGCACACCGGCGGCCTCGAAAGCCTTGGCGGCTTCGATGGTCGAGGGCATGTTGGCGCCTTCGGCCACGCACAGCACGCCGTTCTTGATGAGGGTGGCGGCGTCGTTCTCGTCCAGCTCGTTCTGCGTGGCGCAGGGCAGGGCCACGTCCACCGGCACATGCCAGGGGCGCACGCCAGCCTCGAACTTCACGCCGGTGCGCTGGGCGTAGTCGCTCACGCGGCCGTACAGGTGGTTCTTCACTTCCATCAGTTCGGCCAGCTTCTCGGTGGTGAAGCCTTCCTCGTCGATGATGGTGCCGCTCGAATCGGACACCGTGACCACCTTGGCGCCCAGGGCCATGGCTTTTTCCACGGCGTACTGGGCCACGTTGCCCGAACCGGACACGGACACGCGCAGGCCGTCAAAGCTGCGGCCACGGGTCTTGAGCATTTCGTCGGCGAAGTACACCGTGCCGTAGCCGGTGGCCTCGGGGCGGATCAGCGAGCCGCCGAACGACAGGCCCTTGCCGGTGAACACGCAGTCGGCGCGGTTGCTCAGTTTCTTGTACATGCCGGCGATGAAGCCCACCTCACGGCCGCCCACGCCGATGTCGCCCGCGGGCACGTCGGTGTCGGCGCCGATGTGGCGGAACAGTTCGCTGGCGAAGGCCTGGCAGAAGCGCATGACTTCAGCGGGGCTCTTGCCCTTGGGGTCGAAGTCCGAGCCGCCCTTGCCGCCGCCCATGGGCAGGGTGGTCAGCGCGTTCTTGAAGGTCTGCTCGAACGCCAGGAACTTGAGCACCGACAGGTTCACCGAGGGGTGGAAGCGCAGGCCGCCCTTGTAGGGGCCAATGGCCATGCTGTGCTGGATGCGGTAGCCCCGGTTGACCTGCACCGTGCCATGGTCGTCCACCCAGGACACGCGGAACATGACGATGCGCTCGGGCTCCACCAGGCGCTCCAGCAGGCCTTGCTCGGCATAGCGCGGGTGCTTTTCGATGAACGGCCACAGGCTTTCCATCACTTCGGTCACTGCCTGGAGGAATTCAGGTTGACCGGGGTTGCGTTGTGCTACCTGCGCCAGGAAGCTGCCTACGGACTCGTACTTCATATTTCAGGGCCTCTGTGGGTGGAAAAAAAGCGGGCTTTGCGGCACCGCAACACAGGATTATGCCAAACACTCATGGCGCCATGCACCAAATAGGTATGGTCCTATGCACCAAAGTCATGCACTGGATCAATGAAACGGCCATGAATGCGCCGTGGTGGTGCGTTTTAGGGGGGTGTTGCGTGCGCCGGAGCGCGGCATGGCAGGGCTGCCCTGTTTTGGGGCGGGCGAAAAAAAGCCCGCAGGATGCGGGCTTGGGCCATGGCGGGACCGCGGTTTCAGCGCCCGCGCAGGAACAGCGCGTCCAGCTCTTTCATGCCGAGCTGGCGCCAGGTGGGCCGGCCGTGGTTGCACTGGTCGCTGCGCTCGGTCACCTCCATCTGGCGCAGCAGGGCGTTCATCTCGTCCAGCGTGAGCTTGCGGTTGGCGCGCACGGCGCCGTGGCAGGCCATGGTGGCCAGGATTTCATTGCGCGCGCGCTGCACCACGGTGCTGGCGTCGTGCGCGGCCAGGTCGGCCAGCACGCTGCGCGCCAGCTCCACGGCGTCGCCCTGGGCGAGCTGGGTGGGTACGGCCCGCACGGCCAGGGTGCGGGGCGAGAAGGGGGAGATTTCCAGCCCCAGCAGTGGCAGGGTGTCGGCGTGGGCCTCGGCGGTGGCCACCTCTTCGGGCGTGGCGGCGAAGGTGGCCGGAATCAGCAGCGGCTGGCTGGCGATGCGCGTGCCGGTGTCGGCCTGCGCCTTGAGCCGTTCGTAAACGATGCGCTCGTGCGCGGCGTGCATGTCCACCAGCACCAGACCCTGGGCGTTTTCGGCCAGGATGTAGACGCCGTGCAGTTGCGCCAGCGCGCGGCCCAGGGGCCAGGGCTGTGCAGCGTCGGCGGTGTCGCGCGCGGGCGGAGCGGCCTCCACGGCGGCCAGCCCGGCGGGGGTGGCGAGGGCGGAGGCGGTTTCGGCCACGGCGAGGGACTCTTGCGCAGCCGAGGGCATACCCGCAGGGCGGGGCGTGCCCCACAGCGCGCCCAGGTCGGACACGCGGTGGCCCGGGCGTTCATCAAATTTCATAGCTGCCTGCGCTTGCCAGATGGGCGCTGCAGGCATTTTTTGCTCAAAAAATGGCGTGGCGGAAGGCGCGGGCGCCTCCTCGGCGGCCGCCGCCAGTGCGGTGGCGCGCGGCACGGCCAGGGCGTTTTCCACGGCGTGGCGCACGGCCTGATGCACCTCGCGGCTGTCGCGAAAGCGCACCTCGATCTTGGTGGGGTGCACGTTCACGTCCACGCGCGCCGGGTCGATCTCGATGTAGAGCGCGTACACCGGCTGGCGCTGGCCGTGCAGGACGTCCTCGTAGGCGCTGCGCGCGGCGTGCGTGACCACCTTGTCGCGCACGAAGCGGCCGTTGACGTAGCAGTACTGCTGGTCGGGCCGCGAGCGCGCGGCGTCGGGCAGGCCTGCGCGGCCGGTGACGGTGATGCGCCCCTCGGTGTGATGCACCGGCACGGACTGCGTGACGAAGTCCTCGCCCAGCACATCGGCCAGGCGGCGCGCCAGGGCGTCCTGCACATCGCCCTGGCTGGGCTGGAAGGTGGCGCGCCACTGCTCCACCAGCTTGCCCTCGTGCCAGATGGCAAAGCCTACATCGGGCCGCGCCAGCGCGTGGCGGCGCACGGCCTCCACGCAGTGGGCCAGCTCGGTGGCGTCGGTTTTAAGGAATTTGCGCCGCGCCGGGGTGCTGAAGAACAGCTCTTTGACCTCCACCGTGGTGCCGCTGCTGCGTGCCACGGGGCGCAGCTCGCCGCTGCGCGCGTCGAGCAGGAAGGCACTGGCCTGCGTGGCCGGGCGCGAGAGCAGTGCGGTTTCCGACACCGAGGCGATGGCCGCCAGCGCCTCGCCCCGGAAACCCATGGTGGCCACGGTCTCTAGGTCGTGCAGGTTGGTGATCTTGCTCGTGGCGTGGCGGCGCAGGGCAACGGGCAGTTCGTCCTGCGGGATGCCGCAGCCGTCGTCCTCCACGGCGATCAGGCGCACGCCGCCGGCCAGCAGGCGCACGGTGATCTGGCTGGCACCGGAGTCGAGCGCGTTGTCCACCAGCTCGCGCACCACCGAGGCGGGGCGCTCGACCACTTCGCCAGCGGCGATCTGGCTGATGAGTTCGTCGGGCAGGTCGCGGATGGGGCGGCGGGCGGGCAGGGTGGAATGGGCTTCGTTCACCCGCAGGATTCTAGGGGCCGGCCATGGCGCGATGGTCAGGTAAGGATAATGCGCCCCAATCCTCCGAAAGCCCCATGGAAATCATCGCCTTTTTGATCGACTTCATCCTGCATGTCGACAAGCACCTCGAAGCCTTCGTGGCCACCTATGGCGTGTGGGTGTACGCACTGCTGTTCATCATCGTTTTCGTGGAGACGGGCGTGGTCGTCATGCCCTTTCTGCCGGGCGACTCGCTGCTGTTCATCGTGGGCGCGCTGTGCGGCGCCGGGCTGATGGAGTTCGCGCCCGCCGTCACGGTGCTGCTGGTCGCAGCGATTCTGGGCGACCAGTGCAATTACTCCATCGGCCGCTATTTCGGTCCCAAGGTGTTCCAGTGGGAGAACTCGCGCTGGTTCAACCGCCGCGCCTTCGACCAGGCCCATGATTTTTACGAGCGCTACGGCGGCATCACCATCGTGCTGGCGCGCTTCATGCCGTTCATCCGCACCTTCGCGCCCTTCGTGGCGGGCGTGGCCGCCATGGACCGGGGCAAGTTCACCGCCTACAACGTGGGCGGCGCGCTGCTGTGGGTGCTGGGCATCTGCACGGCGGGCTACTTCTTCGGCAACCTGGCCTGGGTGCGCGAGCACCTGGACAAGATCATCTGGGCGCTGATCATCGTGCCGGGGCTGATCGCCATTTTTGGCGCCTGGCGCGGGGCGCGCAAGGCCAAGGCGGCTTGATTGCTATTGAAAACGTAGCTTGAGGCGCTTGCCAGGCAAGCGCTGCAGCCGTTTTTTTAATGGACTGCTCTATCCCGGCTGCAGGCACAGGGTGACCAGCAGCGAGGCATCCTTGACCGCCGTGAGCGCGCGCAGCGCGCGTGCCTCCAGGTGCACGAAGTCACCGCTGTGCATGCGCTGGGCGCCGTTGCTGCCCTGGAACTCGACCTCGCCCTCGATGCATTGCACGGTGGCTTCGCCGCGCGTCATGTGCTCGGGCATGGATTTGCCCGCGAGCAGCACGATGCGCATCACTTCGAGCTGGCCCGCCTTCAGGATGGCGGTGCTGGCGGCCTGCGCGAGCTGCGCGCCCAGCGGGCGCACGCTGACGATCTGGCCGGAGTGGGCGTGGGGTTGTGCCATGGCGGTCTCCTTTCTGGAAAGAAGCGTTCTGCAAGGCAATGTACCCCTGTCACCGGGGGCTGAACAGGGGGACTACACCGAGCGGCTGCGTGCGAGCGGCGGGTTCTTGGCGAAGTAGCGCGTGATGCCGCGCATCAGCGCGTCGGCCAGTTGCTCCTGGTAGGCGCTGGTGCGCAGCCGGGCTTCTTCCTGGGGGTTGCTGATGAAGGCAGTTTCCACCAGCACGCTGGGGATGTCGGGCGCCTTGAGCACGGCAAAGCCCGCCTGCTCCACGCGCGGCTTGTGCAGCCGGCCGACGTTGCCGATCTCGCCCAGCAGCACGCTGCCGAGCTTGAGGCTGTCGTTGATCTGCGCGGTGGTGCTCATGTCCAGCAGGGCGCTTTGCACATGGCGGTCTTTGGCGCGCACGTTCAGGCCGCCCACCAGGTCGGCCTGGTTTTCCTTGTTGGCCAGCCAGCGCGCGGCCGAGCTGGATGCCCCGCTCTGGCTCAGCGCAAACACGCTGGCGCCGCGCGCGTCGGGGTTGGTGAAGGCGTCGGCGTGGATGCTGACGAACAGGTCGGCCTGCACGCGCTGGGCCTTCTTCACGCGCGTGGCCAGGGGCACGAAATAGTCGCCGTCGCGCGTGAGGTAGGCGCGCATGGGGTTGCCGCCCACGGTGGTGGCGTTGATGCGGTCGCGCAGCAGGCGGGCCACCCGGAGCACCACGTCTTTCTCGCGCGTGCCGCCGGGGCCGATGGCGCCGGGGTCCTCGCCGCCGTGGCCGGGGTCGAGGGCGATGATGATCAGGCGGTCGGTCTGGCGCGCGGCGGTGGCAGCGGGGGGCGGCGCGGCTGCGGCCGGGCCGGGGCTGGCGGCCTTGCGCTGGGCGTCGGTGCGGGCGATCAGCTCGCCCAGCGGGTCGTGGCCGGGGTCGGATGCGGCGGGCAAGGCGGTTGCCGCCGTTTTGTCTGCCGGGCTGGCGCCGCTCGCGGCGGCCGCGGGTTCGGCGGTTTTCTCGCGCAGGCGCTCCGTGATCAGCGCTTCGAGCGGGTCGATGGGGTTTTCCGGGTAGAGGTCGAACACCAGCCGGTGGCCATAGGCGGCCACGGGGTCGAGCGAGAACACCTGGGGCAGCGCGGGCTGCTTCAGGTCCACCACCAGGCGCACCACGTTGGGCGCGTTCTGGCCCACGCGGATGCCGGCGATGTTGGGGTCGTCCGGGCGCACCTTGGCCACCAGTTCACGCAGCGCGGGGCTGAGGTCGATGCCCTCGATGTCCACCGCCAGGCGGGGCGGGGTGGCGACGAAAAATTTTTGGGCGCGCAGGGGCTGGTCGGATTCGATGGTGACGCGCGAGTAGTCGTCGGCGGGCCACACGCGCACGGCTACGATGGTGGCGCCGCGCGCAATCTGCTGCGTGCCCAGCAGCAGCACCAGGCTGCCCGCCTGCAGCAGCGCACGGCGCGTGGGCGGGCCAGCGCTGTCGGGTGCGGTGCTTTGGCGGGGCGGAAGTGTCATGCGCTCAATCCTTGCAGCAGGTGGTGGCCAAGGGGGGTGTGGGCGCGCAGGGTAACCTGCCGCGCATCCTCGTCCAGTGCTTCAATGTGGATAGCAACATCCGCAGCAGGAATGAGCGCTGCGGCCTTTTCCGGCCATTCTGCCAGCTTCAGGCCCTGGCTGGCAAACACGTCGCGAAAACCCGCGTCTTCCCACTCGCGCGGGTCGTTGAAGCGGTAGAAGTCGAAGTGCCAGATGGCGAGGCCCGGCACCTCGTGGGGCTCGACCACGGCGTAGGTCGGGCTCTTGATGCGGCCCTGCACGCCCAGGGCGCGCAGCAGGTGGCGCACCAGCGTGGTCTTGCCCGCGCCCAGGTCGCCGTGCAGGGTGATGAAGGCGTTGGCCAGCAGGGGCTGCGCGGCCAGCTGCCGGGCGAACGCAGCCGTATCGTCCTCACTGCGCCAGGTGGCTTGCCGCGTCGCCAGGGCGGGGGGGCTTTCTACAATTGGGCGATGGTGGTCGGCAGCAGTCAATGGGTTCCTCAAATTCAGCAGTGGGCACGCGAGCTGGGATTCTCCCAAATCGGCGTCGCCGGTGTGGACCTGTCTTCCGCCGAAGACGGGTTGATGCAATGGCTGGCCCAGGGGTTCCATGGCGAGATGCATTACATGGAGGCGCACGGCCTTAAGCGCGCGCGCCCGGCCGAGCTGGTGCCGGGCACGGTGAGTGTGATCACGGCGCGCATGGACTACCTGCCGCGCGACACACCCATCGATGTGCCGCCAGGCTGGCAGGCCGTCGAGTTCGAGCGCCTGCGGCGCCCGGATGAGGCCATCGTCTCGGTCTATGCCCGGGGGCGCGACTACCACAAGGTGCTGCGCGCGCGCCTGCAAAAGCTCTGCGACCGCATCGCGCAGGCCGTGGGGCCGCTCGGGCACCGCGTGTTCACCGACTCGGCCCCGGTGCTGGAGGCCGAGCTGGCCCGGCGCAGCGGCCAGGGCTGGCGCGGCAAGCACACGCTGGTGCTCAACCGCGAGGGCGGCTCGATGTTCTTCCTGGGCGAGATCTATGTGGACATGGAGCTTGTGCCCAGTGAGCCCGTCACGGCGCACTGCGGCACTTGCCAGGCGTGCATGGACGTGTGCCCCACGCAGGCCATCATTGCGCCCTACCGGCTCGACGCGCGGCGCTGCATCTCGTACCTGACCATCGAGCACTCCGGCCCCATCCCGCTGGAGCTGCGCCCGCTGCTGGCCAACCGCATCTACGGCTGCGACGACTGCCAGCTCGTCTGCCCCTGGAACAAATACGCGCAGCCCAGCCAGCTGCCTGACTTCGACGCGCGGGCCGGACTCACGGGCCAGCAGCTGGTGCACCTGTTCGCCTGGGACGAGGCCACCTTTCTGCGCCTGACCGAGGGCGGCCCGATCCGCCGCATTGGCCACGAGCGCTGGCTGCGCAACATTGCCGTGGCGCTGGGCAACGCGCTGCGCGCCACGGGCGATGCCGGCGTGCGCGCGGCGCTGCAGGCGCGCGCGGGGCACGAGAGCGCCCTGGTGCGCGAGCATGTGGCCTGGGCGCTGGCCCAGAAAAAGTTTGAATAAAAATGGCCTCTGGCGCTTTACTGGCAAGCGCTGATAGCTACTGAAACAAGAGCGCTCTTCAGCGTGCCAGAAGGCCGGTGTCGCGCAGCGTGTCCACCAGCCCCTGTGCAAACTGTGCGTACCCTGCGGCGTTGGCATGGATTTGGTCAGACCGCAGGCGGGCGTCGGCCAGCACGGCCGACCAGCCCTTGCGGTGCAGGGGAATCCGGAGTTCGTCCGCAATTTCTTCGTACAGCGCATGGTCGCTTAGCCGCCCTGCGGCCGCCAGCAAGGACAGCTCGGGCACGGCCACCAGCAGCACCTGGGCACCACTGGCGCGGGCTTGCTCGCAAATCTGGCGCACCCGGGTGCGCGTATCGCTGGCGGTCTGGCGGCGCAAAAAATCGTTGCCGCCGATGCTGACGATCACCAGCGCGGGCTGGTGTCGCTGCAGCAGACCCGGCAGCCGCGCCAGCGCCTGCGCTGAGGTGTCGCCCGACACGCCGCCGTTCACCACTTTCCAGTCAGTCAGTTGCTGCAGCACGGCGGGGTAGGCCGTGTCTGCCGAAGCCCCCACGCCCGAGGTCAGTGAATCGCCCAGCGCGAGCACCGTGGCGCCCGCTGGCACGGCCTGGGCGCGCGGTGCCTTGCGTCCGCAGGCGGTCAGCGGCGCAAGTGCTACGGCCAGCAGACTGGCGGTGATCCACTTTCGGCGCTGCACGGCGGGTGCTGAAAACGGGGCTGTCTTCATCGGAGTACCCCCAGCGCGAACGGCAGGCTCACCAGCCCCAGCAGCGTGGACAGCGTCACCAGCCCCGCCACATACGGCCCGTTGTAGCCCATGCGCGCGGCCAGCACGTAGCAGGTGGAGGCCGTGGGCAGGGCCGAGAAGGCCAGCAGCACGGTGGTCTGCACCGGGTCCAGGCGCAGCAGCAGGGCCACGCCCAGGGCAATGAGCGGCTGCACCAGATGGCGGATGGACAGCACCGAGAGCGACAGCAGCTTGCTGCGCTGGAGCAGCCCGAACTGCATGCCCGCGCCCGCCGCCATCAGGCCCAGCGCCAGCGAGGCGGCGCCGATGCGGTTCACCGTGGGCTCCATCCAGTCCGGAATGCGAAAACCCAGCAGGTTGGCCACCAGGCCCGTGGCCGTGGCCAGAATGAGCGGGTTGCGCAGCAGCTCGCGCGCGAAGCTGTGCTTGCCCTGGCGCGCCATGGGCCAGACGGCGGCCACGTTGAACAGCGGAACGCACACGCCGATGAGCACGGCGATCATCAGCAGGCCCTGGCTGCCCGCTACGCGCTCGGCCAGTGCCAGGCCGATGAAGGAGTTGAAGCGGAAGGCCACCTGCGCGCTCGCGGCGTGGTCGCGCGGATCAAGGTGTTTGCCCAGCCAGGGCAGGTGGGGCAGGGCGTAGGCCAGGCCGATGCCGCACAGGCCCGAAATCAGGCCTGCGGCCATGAGGCCGGAGGCGGCGCTCAGGTCGATCGGGCTCTTGACGATGGACTGGAACAGCAGCACCGGAAAGAGCAGGTAGTACACCAGGCTTTCCACCGGCTGCCAGACCGTGCGGTTGAGGGCGGTGTAGCGGCAGATCACGTAGCCGCAGAGGATGAGCGAGAAGTCCGGGAAGAGCAGTTGCGCGTAGTTCACTCGTTGAGATTACCGGACGTTGGGCCAGGTTGCTGGCGGGGGGCTATCGGGGCGTGGCAGGCGGTCAGCAGCGTGATGCCGCCGTCCGAGGGCAGCCAGTGCGCCAGGGGCAGGCAGCGGCCCGCGGTGCACAGTTCGTAGTCGGCGGTGAATTCCGAGCGCGTCAGGCGCAGCGCCTCGGGCCGGGCCTGCCGGGGCGTGTAGTGGTACCAGCCACCGTGCAGCCGTGCGTCGGCGGGCGGCTCCATTCCGGCGGCCGAGCCGCGCACCCGCGCGGACGGCGCCCGCAGAACAGGGGCGGCGCCCGGCGAGGGACCGGGTTGCACGGTGTAGTCCTCTTCCCAGCGTACCTTTTCGATGGAGTGCGTCCAGGCCAGCGTGAAACGCTCGCCGGGCACGAACACCGGGGCCGCTGCCGAGGCGGCCAGCACCAGGCAAAGGCCCAGGGCCGTCACGGTGCTCAGGCCTGCGCTGCGGCCGCACGCTGGCGGTTGCGCCACACATGCCAGGCCATGAAGAGCGCGATCGTACCCAGACCGATTTCGTCGGTCAGGGGCAGGGCCACCACCAGGAAACTGGCCGAGACAATGGCCACGATCCGCTCCACCCAGTTCAGCGGGCCGAACAGGTAGCCGATGGCGCCTGCCCCCCACATGCCGATGGCCACCAGCGCCTTGAAGACGACCCAGGTGGTGTCCAGCCAGTCGCCGCCCTGCAGCATCAGGGCCGGGCTGTACACCGCCATGAAGGGCACGATGAACCCGGCAATGGCCACGCGCAGGGCCTGCAGGCTGATCTTGAGCCCCTTCTCCCGCGCAATGGGCGCCGCCGCGAAGGCGGCCAGCGCCACGGGCGGTGTCAGGTCGGCCATGATGCCGAAGTAGAAGACGAACATGTGCGAGACGATCAGCGGCACGCCCAGTTGCAGCAGCACCGGTGCGGCGAGCGAACTGGTGATGATGTAGTTGGGGATGGTGGGAATGCCCATGCCCAGCACCAGGCAGGTGATCATGGTCAGCAGCAGGGCGAGGAACAGGTTCTTTTCGCCCACGGCGATGATGCGTCCGCCCAGTTCGGCCGCCACGCCGGTGAGATTGATGATGCCGATGATCACACCGACCAGCGCGCAGGCAATGGCCACGGGCAGGGCATGGCGCGCACCCTCGACGAGCGCGCGCACGGCCAGCTGGCGGGCGTCCTGCCCGGTGCGGCGGATGTAGGTCAGCGCAACCAGCAGGGCGCTGACGACGATGAAGGTGCCCACCCCGAACTGGAAGAATCCGGCACAGGCAAAGCCCAGCAGCACCCAGAACAGCGCGCGCAGCGCCAGGCCCTTGACGCCATTGATGACGGCGGCGCCGAAGATCAGGATCACCGTCAGCGCCAGCCCCACCGTGCCCGAGAACATGGGTGTGTAACCCGAGAACAGCAGTGTCACCAGCCCGGCCAGGGGCAGCAGCAGGTACCAGCGCTCGCGCACGGCCGTCCAGGGGTTGGGGCATTCTTCCTTGGGCAGTCCGGTCAGGCCCTTGTGGCCTGCTTCGAGGTGCACCATCCAGAAAGCGGTGATGAAGTACAGGATGGCCGGTATGACCGCCGCCTTGACGATGGCGATGTAGGGCACGTTGATGGTTTCGGCCATGATGAAGGCCACCGCGCCCATCACGGGCGGCATGATCTGTCCGCCCATGCTCGATGTGGCTTCCACGCCCCCGGCGAAGGCCGGGCTGTAGCCGAAGCGCTTCATCAGCGGAATGGTGAACTGCCCGGTGGTGACCACGTTGGCCACGCCGGAGCCGTTGATGGTGCCCATCAGCCCCGATGAGATCACCGACACCTTGGCCGGCCCGCCGCGCGTGTGGCCCACGGTGCCCATGGCAAAGTCGTTGAACAGCCGGATCATTCCGGCCTGCTCCAGGAAGGCACCGAACAGGATGAACAGGAAAATGTAGGTGGACGACACGTAGGTGGGGGTGCCGTAGATGCCTTCGGTGCCAAAGCCCAGTGTGCTCACCACCTGGTCCACACCGAAACCCCGGTGCGCCAGCGCGCCGGGCAGGTGCTGGCCAAACAGGCCATACAGCAGAAAGATGCCGCAGATGATCGGCAGGCCCCAGCCCATGACGCGGCGGGCCGCGTCGAACACCAGCGCCACCAGGGTGACGCCGATCACCCAGTCCATGGTGGTGAGTTCTCCTGCGCGGGCCGTGAGGTCGGACTCGAACACCCAGTGGTACAGACTGAAGACAAAGCCCGTGAGCCCCAGCGTCCAGCCCAGCATGCGGCCCAACCGGGCCAGCCCGGGCGAGCGGTCTTCAAACGGCGGGAAGAGCGCGAACACCATCAGCAGCACGAAGCCCACGTGGATGGCGCGAATCACCTGGCTCGAGAGCGGGTGGAAGGAGGCCATCCAGAGCTGGTAGGTAGAAAAAAGAATGGCCACCCAGAACAGCGCGCCGCGCAGTGGGGAGCCATGGTCATCGGGTTGTGTCGTGGTCATGGGGTGTCTCGAAAGTGACAAAAAACGGCCCCGGGCGGGCCGTGTCCAGCGGCGCCCCGGCCCAGGGGCGGCCAGGGTGCGCGCAGGGTTTGCTTACTTGATCAGGCCCACTTCCTTGTAATAGCGCTCGGCACCGGGGTGCAGCGGAACGGGCATGCCCTTGATGGCGTTCTCGCGCTTGATGGCCTTGGCGGCATTGTGCGCGGCGTAGAGGGTGTCGATGTTCTCGTACATCTGCTTGGCCATCTGGTAGGCCAGTTCGTCGGACACGCCCGAGTGCGTGACCAGGAAGTTCGGGATGGCGGCCGTTGCCACGTCCTGCGTCTGGCCGTTGTAGGTGTTGGCCGGGATCACGGCGGCCTGGTAGGCGGGGTCGCCCACCTTGGCCACCACGTCGGCGGGCACGGGGATCACGACGATCTTGATGGAGGTGGCCAGGTCGCGAATCGAGGCAACACCCAGGCCGGCCGATTGCAGCGTGGCGTCGAGCTGGCGGTTCTTGATCAGTTCGACCGACTCGCCAAAGGGCAGGTACTCCACCTTGGCCAGGTCGGCGTAGGCCAGCCCGGCGGCCTTGAAGATGGCACGGGCATTGAGCTCCGTGCCCGAGCGCGCCGCGCCCACCGAGATGCGCTTGCCCTTGAGGTCGGCCAGGGTCTTGATGCCCGAGTCGGCGTTGGCCACGATCTGGATGTAGTTGTTGTAGGTGCCCGAGAGGCCGCGCAGCTTGTCCAGCTTGGTCTTGAAGCCCGCTTCCTCATTGCCATTCCATGCATCGGAGAGGGCATCGGCCAGCGTCAGGGCCAGTTCGCCCCGGCCTGCCTGGAGCAGGTTGAGGTTCTCGGCCGAGGCCTTGGTGACCTGTGCGGTCGAGCGCACGTTGGGGATGGACTTGGCGTACACCTGAGACAGTGCCACGCCCAGCGGGTAGTACACGCCGCTCTGGCCGCCCGTGAGGACGTTGACGAACTGTTGTTGCTGGGCGTTTGCG